>SXGT01687456.1_pt1 | contig 10434 bp, 7 predicted proteins | sample 3176221 | NCBI WGS metagenome assembly SXGT01 (sample SAMN11356862, study PRJNA531348) | freshwater metagenome | isolation source: freshwater sample F1-120 | place: China: Fuxian Lake, Yuxi | collected 2017-12-25
CCAAGCAGCCTGGCCCTCAAGTACCGCTTTCTATGAGTGGTGCCACACCCGATCCGAGTGCATTGCCTGTGGCCAATACGACGATGGAGACTTACGTCCAGAGCCAGACCTGTCTCAGCTGTCATATTTATGCAAGCGTTCCGGGCAGTAATTATGCCTCGGATTTCAGCTTTATTATGGGTGAAGCCCAAGCACCGAAGACTTCCAATTTTGCCGCTACGGCCAAACCTCGGCGCAGCTTGCCTAAAGAAGTCTTGAAGCTAATGCATTAATCTTGGTACTTGAAAAGGATAAGCCTATGAATAACCAAATTGAAGCTGCGGCACAGCCCGCTTGGCAACATACTAACCCGTCACTGGCGATCCGCCTGCTATTTACAGACCCTTACTGGATTAGTGAAAGCTGCCGACCGGATATTGTTAACAGCTGGATAGGCTGTATGTCTGGGTATCAGATCTATCTCGATCAGTGGGAGAGTGTCAAAGCGTGGAGCGTAACCATATACGATCATCTACACTCACGCAATATGCCGCTGACCACTGACCATGCCCAGTTCTGGCCTGATGCGGCTACGGAACTATTGCGGGTATGGATTAATCAGGGCTGTCGCCAAACCGAGAGTGATCCTTTCGATTTCGCCGAACGCATCCCACCGCCCCACGAACTGCCCCGCCCTCTGCGTATGCGCAAAGATATTCGTGCATTGACCTTGGCAGAACTCAATCAATATCGGGCAAAACTGGATGATGTCATGCAGGTTGCTAACCCGGCACCGGAGTCTCCGTGGCAGCAGTTAAGCTATGTGCATGGCAACTGGTGTCTGCATTATCAGGAAGCGTTTCTGTTTTGGCATCGCGCCTACCTCCTGTATTTTGAACAATTGCTGGGGATGCCCGTGCCTTACTGGAATTGGATGGCGGAGGATGCCAATGTGGACGGCAGTCCTAATGCGGGGATTCCCCAGGCGTTTCTTGATGCGACGTATATTCACCCGGAGACTGGAGCACAGCGCCCTAATCCACTGCGTTATGCGGCTGCAAAAGATGGTCGCAGTAAAGCCTGCCGTTCCTCGAGTGCAGCGAATACCTTAAGCGAGGCGGACTGCCGCTGGGTACAACGTAATCCATTGTTCTATACCAGTGGAGATCAGCAGCGCTTAGAGCGTGAAAAACTGATCCGTATGGTACGCATCTTTCAGAATCAGGTGGTGCAAGCGTTGCAATGGCCAGTGTTCAGTCAACCCCAGGGTACACCTGGCTATCCGTGGGCCAATATAACGGAATTTGATCCACCGCAACCGGATGCGTTATACCCCAACCGGGAGGACTTCGACGGTCTTTACGAACAACCCCACGATAACTGGCACGGCTGGATCGGGTTTGATATGGCGGATAATGCTTACACCGCCTTCGATCCGGTGTTCTGGTCCTACCACGCTAATATTGATCGCATGATGGAAATTTGGTTACGCGCCCATCCTGCGGCGCAATATACCGCGCAGTTTCCGATTCAGCCGTTCATGGGCGCCCAGGCTGATCAGCTTGCCTTCGCGGACTCGCGCCTATGGCTTTACACGACTATCGGCGATTTGGCACGGGACTCGCGCGGGCTGGGGTACGACTATGCTCCACCCGTCACGCCAGACTGGACGGGGGATGCAGTTACCTTTGCATCGTCAGGGCAACCGAGTTTAGCCGTGGTATTCAATGGGGTGCAATGCACGTTAGACAGCTACAGCATTGATGCCTTTATTAATCAAAGTGACCCGCAGGATGCCGATGTTGATCCATTGAATCCACACTATATCGGACGCTTGTCTCGCATTGGTATGGGGATTAAAGATGATAAAGGTCGTTGCATACGTCACGGTGTTACGCGCAAGCTTGATGCCACCGCCAATGCCGTCGCCTTAGGACTGACACCCAGCTCTAGCTGCACACTGACTGTGCTGGTCAGAGACATCGCCAGTGGCGAAACGCTCACCCCCTCACAATATCAGGCCCTCCCAGGCTTTGAGGGGCAATTGTGCTGGAGCCTTCCAGATAAACCAACTGCAACAGTTGCAACGGATCCTGCAGTGCAGGTACATGGCGGCAGTTGCTGTCGAAAATCATAGTCAAAATAGCAGAAGGAATACGCATGATGAACACACTCAGCAGTTTTTCAACTCCCGCTTTCATCCAGGAAGCCACGCTTGATTGCCAGCAACAAGCTTTACTTAATGCGTTATGGCATACCAATGTCGAGGGTTTTACCCAGCAGGCCATAATGGGTAATCCCTGGAATAATCTGAACTCCCCCGTACAAAGTACTTATTACGACCCAAGCAAAACTCATATTCCGCCAGGGACAGCGGCGGCCCTGGTGACCTGGATCGCATTTCCTAATCGTTTACAACAGTATCTAGCGGAAAATCAGGTTCCCCCCAACCCCTACCAGTTAAAGCCGAGTCAACTCTATCAGCTCGCGGACTTCGGCTATTACACTCAGAATGGTAAAAAAATGCCATTTCCGGGGATACCCAAGACCATTTGTCCCCAGCCTGACTGGGCCGACCAGAGCAATTTTCAAACCTATGGCCCTTACGGTCCACGCGGCTGGCTGGACGAGTATTGCGAATACAGTGTTACCCGTGATCCGGTATCCCAGAAAATTACCCGTGTTGATATAGTGTGCGAAAATCCTGAATATTGGTATACCTTTTGGCGCGTAAGCCCGCAAGCAGTAGCCGAGGCTTATCAAGACGCCTTAAATTTTGGCTTACCGCAAAACAGTCCGAACCGAGTGACGGTCACCGAAGCAGATTTGCAATTGAATGATGCTGCAGGCAATCCGGTGATAGACCCTACGACCGGACAGCCAGCGTACAACCCGCTCAACAAATGGAATAGCGGGACCGTGGCCACGCGTGGTGTCAATGCTGCAGGTGGCGCGATGCACCTGACGAGCACGCCGAATACCCTGCAAACCGAGCTGGGACTGGCGGGCGGCGCCACGGTCAGGCGCAATGTGGGCAACGCGAATCCGCAACAATTGATTTGTTGCAGTCAGTATGGACAATCGTATCGAAACAGTGATCCGCATATTGGACAAGTGGTGAATCAAGTAGTCTCTGCTGGCAATCAGGTTGCCTTGGCTAATCCCACTGGGCTCTACATTCAAATGCCGGATTTCAGTGGTTACACCTTGCCCGCCGATCCCAATTTACCGCCAGGCGCACAACCTGCGGATTGCTGGCAGGTCGTGCGGGGTGCAACGACCTTACAAGATCCGGTGACTGGGCAAGCATTTAGCGGAAATATGATGTTACACATAGCCTTTCAGCTACCTGAGGCGTGGATTACAGCAGGTGTTGGCTTTACCGTAGGCGACATCACAATTAATCTGAATGGGGTGAGCACGCCTATAGAATACGCCTCGCAAATTCTGCAAACTTTTCATGTCGGCTTATTTGCAAGGCCGCTACCGACAACCACGCCGCCAGCCATAGGCTGTGTGGTGAATCTACCTGCAAATGGACAGGCGGCCCAAGCGCAACCAGTGCAGATGTTTTACCAAACCCTCTGGAACAGTTACTACACAACGGTATTATCAAACCCTGCGGGCGTGAACATGAATCTGGCGAGTAATTCCGTCATTATTTCTCCGCAAGTACCGCAGGGAGCCTCCAATATTGTTCTGGTACTTACGGGTAGCACGATGGTGATGGGTGACCACGGACAGCTACCTAGTGTCAGCGTTCCCGAAGGCGACATTAGCTTCAAGGTGGTTAATCTTGAGACAGTAACGTATGCGGCTCCCGGAAATTCATATCCTTCGGCATTTCAGTTATTGACGCTGAATATTGCAGTTTCGGCGACGGCCAAGTTGGGATTACGCAGTATTATCGTAGCAAATCCGCCACAGGCAGGCATCGCCCCTCCCGCTGCGCTTCCTGCACCTGCAATGCTAAATATCGTGCCGAACTGAGTCTATGCCGCGGAAAACTACAGCTGCCAACGGTATCGTTGGTAGCTGTCTGGGATGATTGGCACCCTAGAAGCGCTTCATAATCTCCCTAGTTAGTAAGGATATAGCTGACTTTTCATGTGCAAATGCACGTTCACTCCGCATTATTAGCATCTACGTTTGTCAAGTAGTGTGTTAGATGCACGCCTAAGTTTTACAATAACCAACTCGTCGTTTTTATTACTCCGCGTCTAATCGCAATCTAATTTTTAGATGTATGCATCTAAAAATGTCGTTTCTCAAACACAGATTGTTCACCTACTATTTGTGCCAACGCAACAAATCGCTGCATTTTAGAGACACGGCGAAAGGTTGCACTGTGTATGTCCCAAATATGATAGGAGAAAACAATGGCCATTAATCCAGAGCGCTATGATTCTAAATTAGCATCACAAAGTGAAGCTGTGGGCCAGATTCTCAAAATGCTGGATGAAATTAAATTTGGCTCAGTAGAAATCATCATTCATGACAGTAAAATTACGCAGATTGAACGTAGAGAAAAAGTGCGCCCTGTGCTTCAGAAGTAATTTGCATCTAGGCTACCGGATCTCCGGTGCTGACAATTAGCGACATCGACATTAGCAAAACTGCGAAATCGGACCACCGAAAGCAGTTTGAGAACAATTATAAAAATTAAGGTGAACATATGCGACTTAAAAACAGGACTTTATCGGGAGCAATCGCTCTGATAATCGCGCTGCCTGGTTTGGCTCAGGCAGAGGATTTTTATCAAAAAACCCGTGGCTATCGGGTAGAACCAGAGCCCGATCCTCTAACTTATGTGCGTAATTTAAGTAAGACCCCACTAAAACAATTTCGCGATATTGAATGGCTGGATGTAGGTTTGGAGTTTCGTACCCGCTATGAGTATCGTGAAAATGATTACCGCCCAAGCGTGCCCACCAGTAAATTTAGAAATGATCCCGATAATGTGTGGTTGTTAAGAACCCGTGGTTATATTGGGGTGAAAAATATTTTGGATCCACTGCGTTTTGCTATTGAATTTCAAGATTCTAGGAGTTATGGCAGCCTTTACGAAACCACGAATGCTGAAGTGAATTCGATGGATATTATTCAAGGCTATGGCGAATTTTACTTTGATCATGCCTTAGGCAATAACCGACCACTCAGTATCCGATTTGGTCGACATTCTTTAGAATTATTGGATAGACGGCTAATTGGTAACAACCAATTTCGTAATACTACGAACAACTTTGAAGGCTTCCGGGTGCATTTTGGTAAAAAACAAAATGACTGGGATTTAGATACGTTCGCGTTGCAACCTGTGGATCGCTTAAAGTATAAGTTTGATCAACCGGACGAAGATACCTGGATTTATGGTGGCGTGTTGTCATTAAAACAATGGTCAGACTATGTCACCATCCAGCCGTATTTCTTAGGACGTAAGCAAAATGGCGATCCGACCAATGCGGTGGCTGCAAACCGTAAACCGGATCTTGATATCTACGCCCCCGGCTTAAGGGTTTACGGGGTCTTCGGTGAAACTCAGGCTTGGGATTTCGATACCAATATCAATAAACAATTTGGGCGTTTTGGAACATTGTCGGGTACCACCCAAACTTTACAGCAGCATGATGCTTTAGCGTATTCAATAGAATTAGGTTATACGCTAGATCATGATTGGAAGCCTAGATTTAGTGCCTACTTTGGCTATGGTACTGGGGATAATAATAATGCCGATAAAGTTAACCAACGCTTTGATGCGTTTTATGGCTTTAACCAACCGTGGTCACGCAATGACTATTTTTCCTGGGATAACATCATTGCGCCCAAAGTGCGCACCGAGTTTACGCCGTATAAAGATGTGCGTATCGATATGGGCTATAACCTGTATTGGGAAGAGAGTGAAACAGGCGGTTGGAACCGTGCCAACATTCGTGATACCACGGGTAAAAGTGGTTCGTTCCTCGGGCATGAATTCGATATCCGTATGCGTCATACGCTTAATAAGTTTGTCGAATGGAGTTTAAGTTATGCGCACTTCACTCCAGGTGGCTTTACCACCTCGCAAGCAAAAGCGACAGGACCATTCACTACCGAGCCGAGTAATTTCTTTTATTGGGAAGTTACGATCAATCCTTTTGGTGACGGCAAGCTTTAACAGGTTTAACGTCAGTTGTTTACAGGTGAGGCTGTCGAAAAGTTAATAAAAGTAGATTGGGCTAGCTCATGGTTAGCCCAACATTTCGAGGTTTCGAATGTTGGGCTGCACTGCCTAAGCTATACACTTTTGAGACAGCCATTATGTGATCATGGAGATTCCATCGCCTGAACGAGTCTGTAGGTGGTGCAGACGGCGCTCGATGTTTTGCATACAGATAGCGATACGTTAATTTCAGTATATCGAATTTTAAGATGTAAACATCGAAAAAGATCGTTTTTCAGTGGTCAAAGACCACCATACACTATGGTCAACAACATCCACTAATTTGGAGATGTTAATGATTAACCATTTAAAGAGAGAGTTTTAATTATGCGATTCAATCTACTACAAGCAGGTCTCCTGCTCGCGAGTTTAATGCTTATTGATACGGCACAGGCGGAAAGAACTTTGCTGAATGTGTCCTACGATCCTACCCGCGAACTGTATCAAGAGTTTAATACTGAGTTCATAAAATTTTGGAAAGCCAAAACGGGCGAAGATGTTCAAGTACAACAATCGCACGGCGGTGGTGGCAAACAAACCCGTGCCGTGATTGATGGTTTAGAAGCCGATGTGGTGACTTTGGCCTTATCTGGAGATATTGATCAAATTTCAGAACGCGCAGGATTACTGCCAAAAGATTGGCAAACGCGTTTACCGAATAATAGCTTACCGTATACCTCGACTATCGTATTCTTAGTGCGTAAAGGCAATCCTAAAGGCATTAAAAACTGGGATGATTTAATCAAGCCAGGCGTATCGGTGATTACGCCTAATCCTAAAACGTCTGGGGGTGCACGCTATAACTACTTAGCGGCGTGGGCGTTTGCTGAAAAGAATTTGGGTGGTAAAGAAGCGGCTAAAGAGTTTGTTAAAAAACTCTATAAAAATGTACCCGTGTTAGATTCGGGTGCGCGTGGATCAACCACGACGTTTATTCAACGTGGATTGGGGGATGTGTTAATCACTTGGGAAAATGAAGCTTTCCTTGCGCTAAAAGAAATCGGTGCAGGTGATGTGGAAGAAGTGGTACCGCCTTTTAGTATTAAAGCTGAAACTCCCGTGGCTTTAATTGATAAAGTTGTTAAAAAGAATGGTAATGAAGATTTAGCTAAAGCCTATCTTGACTACTTGTTTTCACCAGTAGGCCAAAAATTGGCAGCGAAGCATTTTTATCGTCCTTATCAACCCGAGCATGCTAACCCAGAAGATATTAAACGTTTTCCAAAACTTGAGTTGTTCACGGTCGCGGATAAATTTGGTAGCTGGGCACAGGTACAAAAAGAACATTTTGATGATGATGCCATTTTTGACCAAATTTATACCCCTTAAGGCTGAAGTGTTATCGTAAAAGTCAAGCTGTAGCTTGGGCTAAGCCACGAGTTGGTCAAAATTCAAGGCTTCAAGGGTTGGATTTCTCACTGTTCAACCCAAGTTACTCGCTTTTACGATCCCCTTTAAATTAAGGGATCAAAAGTTCACTGTAGTTAGCGAGTGATGGCATGGATACCTATTGGAATTAATCACTGACTAACATTAAGAGCAAGTACAGTCGTCAGGTAGTCGGTTTTTTGAATACATTCTAAGAAATCAATCCTGACCTTGTGCATGCTCTTGGGTGAAACCGTTACCTCACAACGCTGTACGGCACTAAAGAGCAAAATCATGAGACAAAGCTACATTATGCCGGGCTTTCGCCCGACCCTGGGCTTTACCCTGTTGTATTTGGGGCTAGTGGTACTGATTCCATTAAGTACCCTGGTATTTAAAAGTCTGACCCTAAGCTGGGATGACTATGTGCATATCATCACCAGTAAACGTGTACTGGCTTCATTTCGAGTCAGTTTTGTAACCTCCCTGTTGGGTGCGGCAGTGGCCAGTGTGTTTGGTTTTATTATTGCCTGGACCTTTGTACGTTATAACTTTATTGGTAAACGCATCCTGGATGCCCTGATTGATTTACCCTTTGCGTTGCCCACTGCGGTTGCCGGGATAGTTTTGGCGACGATTTATCAGCCCAGCGGCTATATTGGTCGCTTGTTAATGCAAACCTTAGGGGTCAAAGTCGCTTATAACCCGACCGGGATAGTGATTGCACTGATTTTTATTAGTCTGCCGTTTGTGGTACGTACTGTTCAGCCCGTATTACAGGAGTTCGATACCAAAATGGAAGAAGCGGCATCTACTTTGGGGGCAAATAAGCTACAAATTTTCATTAAAATTATTTTCCCGAATGTCTTTCCAGCCTTGTTAACGGGCTTTGCGTTAGCTTTTGCGCGTGGAGTAGGTGAATATGGCTCGGTCATCTTTATCGCAGGAAATATTCCCTACGTCTCAGAAATTGTGCCCTTGATGATTATTACCAAGTTGGAACAATATGAGTATGCAGGAGCGACTGCAATTGCGTTAACCTTGTTAATCATTTCCTTTATCTTGTTATTAGTGATTAACTTATTGCAACACTGGATTCGTAAGCAATCCGGTCAACTGTAGGCGAGAAATATATGAATGCTATTGCCCTTGCTAAACCTACGGCAAAACTGGATGCTAGTCCTGAAGCCTTGCTCGATCCCCCCTGGGTGCGTTGGTTACTGATTCTAATTTCAGTAAGTTTTATCTTTCTATTTTTATGTTTACCTTTGGCCAGTGTAATGGTTGAAGCCTTTGCCAAAGGCGTGGATGCTTATTTAAGCACATTGGCGATTCCTGATGCGCAAAGTGCGATTGGTTTAACTTTATTAACTGCCTTTGCCACGGTACCGTTAAACACTATTTTTGGGGTGGCGGCAGCGTGGTGTATCACCCGTTTTGAATTTCCCGGTAAAAGTTTTTTAACCACGTTAATCGATTTACCGTTTTCAGTTTCTCCGGTGATCTCAGGTTTGATTTTTGTGTTGTTGTTTGGTGCGCAAGGCTGGTTTGGCGGCTGGTTGGCAGAGCACGACATCAAAATCATTTTTGCGGTGCCGGGCATTATTTTGGCCACCTTATTTATCACCTTCCCTTTTGTTGCGCGTGAATTAATTCCGTTGATGCAGGAAATGGGCAGTGAAGAAGAGGAAGCGGCATTATCTCTGGGTGCCAGCGGTTGGCGTACCTTCTTTCTGATTACTGTGCCGAATATCAAATGGGGCTTGTTGTACGGGGTGTTGTTGTGTAATGCCCGAGCCATGGGGGAGTTTGGTGCAGTTTCGGTGGTATCTGGACATATTCGCGGCTTGACCAATACCTTACCGTTACATGTGGAAGTCAGTTACAACGAATATGATTTTGTAGCGGCATTTGCCAGTGCTTCGATTTTAGCGGGGTTAGCCATTGTGACCTTGGTATTAAAAAGCTTTCTGGAATGGAAGCAGCATAATGACCGACAACTTTCGGATGTGCTGTAAACCATATTGTATAGGCGCTACTGTTCCGTTGTTGGACAGTTGAGTACTACCCAACTGTGCCCAGCACAGTTAAGTCATTAATTAAGAGAACTCTTATGAGCATTTTACTGAGCGATATTAGTAAACAATTTGGCAACTTTGCGGCTTTAGATCATATCAATCTGGAAATTCCAGAAGGCGAACTGGTTGCACTATTAGGACCTTCTGGCTGTGGCAAAACCACTTTATTGCGCATTATTGCTGGCTTGGAAAAACCGGATTCCGGTAAAGTACTATTAAATGGCGAAGATAAGACTGAGCAACATGCCAGTCGCCGAGGCATTGGCTTTGTGTTTCAACATTATGCGTTATTTCGGCATATGACGGTGTTTGAAAACGTCGCTTTTGGTTTGCGGGTGAAGCCAAAACACCTGCGTCCGGGCGAAGCCATTATTCGTAACAAGGTGCATAAATTGCTAGAACTGGTACAGTTGGATTGGTTGCATGATCGCTATCCTGATCAACTATCCGGTGGTCAGCGTCAGCGTATTGCGTTAGCACGTGCCTTGGCGGTCGAGCCGTCAGTATTATTGTTGGATGAGCCCTTCGGGGCATTGGATGCGAGCGTGCGCAAAGACTTGCGTCAATGGTTGCGTAACTTGCATCATGATTTAAATGTGACCAGCATCTTCGTAACGCATGATCAGGAAGAGGCTATGGAAGTAGCCAGTCAAGTGGTGGTGCTCAATCATGGCAAAATCGAACAGCAAGGTGCGCCGAGCGACATCTATGATCATCCAAGCAATTCTTTCGTATCGCGTTTTATTGGGCAAACTAATCTTCTGGATAACGAGGAAGTTGATCAAGATTGGTTAACGACGACAGGATTAATTC
>SXGT01798627.1_pt1 | contig 10434 bp, 9 predicted proteins | sample 3176221 | NCBI WGS metagenome assembly SXGT01 (sample SAMN11356862, study PRJNA531348) | freshwater metagenome | isolation source: freshwater sample F1-120 | place: China: Fuxian Lake, Yuxi | collected 2017-12-25
CGCCCCACGCCTTCTCGAACTTCTCGCGGAGCGGCGCGTTCTCGACGTGCTGGAAGCCGGGCAGGCGATCGGGCAGAGCCCCCATGTCGCCGCCGCCTTGGACGTTGTTCTGACCGCGCAGCGGGGTGATGCCCGTGGCCGTCGTGCCCGCAGGCGTGCATGCGGCCGGCGTGGGTCGAGCGGTGCGGGAACTGGTTGGCCTCCTGTATCGGCAACGCGTCCATGTCGGCGCGCAAACCGAGCGTCTTTTGTCCCTTGCCGGCGCGCAGCACGCCGACCACGCCGGTCCTGCCGATGCCCCGGTGCACGTCCAGCCCGAAGGATTCGAGCTTCAAGGCGACGAGGTCGGCGGTGCGGTTTTCCTCGAAGCCGAGCTCCGGGTGCGCGTGGATATCGCGCCGCCAGCCGGTCATCTCCGCGTGCAATTCGGCAATCCGTTGAACGATAGGCATTTTTCTCTCCCCTGCCATTATAATTCCACCGATGAAGTTCTACGTCGTCGACGACGATCCGGACCTGATCGCCTTGCTGGCCCGCCTGCTGCTCGACGCGGGGCACCAGGTCGAGACCTGCACGTCGAGCCGCCGCGCGCTCGCGGAGATTCCGTCCAGCCGCCCGGACTGCGTGCTCACCGACCTGATGATGCCCGAGATGGACGGCTTCGAGCTGACGCGCGAGTTGCGCCGCCGGGTCGAGCTCGCGGGCATGAAGATCGTCGTCCTCTCGGCCAAGTCCTACGATTTCGACCGCCGGCGCGCCAAGGAGCTCGGCGCCGACGGCTACATCACCAAGCCGATCCAGCGCGACACGGTGCTCGCGCAGATCGCCGAGCTGGTGTCGAGCGACATCGTCGTCACGTACTGGGGCGTGCACGGCACGCTGCCGGTGCCGGGCCCGCTCACGCTGCGCTATGGCGGAAACACTCCCTGCATCAGCATCACCGCGGGCGGCGAGCCGCTGTTCGTCTTCGACTGCGGCTCGGGGATCAAGAAGCTGTCCGACAGCATCATGGCCGCGAAGGCGCCGCGCTTCTCGGCGCGCATCTTCATCTCCCATCCGCACTGGGACCACATCAACACCGTGCCGTTCTTCGCCCCGCTCTACGTGCGCGGCAACGAAGTCGAGATCTTCGGCCCCTACCAGGGCGACCTGACCATCGGCCGCGTGGTGTCGGCGCAGATGGAAGGCGTGTACTTCCCGGTGACCACGCGCGAGTTCGGCGCGCACCTGCTGTTCCGCGACCTGCGCGAGGAGAGCCTGAATTTCGGTCCCGTGCAGCTGGACACCATGCTGCTTTCGCACCCCGGGGCCTGCCTCGGCTACCGCCTTTGCTACCAGGGCCGCAAGGTCTGCTACATCACCGACAACGAGCTCTACCTGCCGGGGGATTCGCGCCGCGACGAACGCTACATCGAGCGCCTGGTCGAATTCGTCGAGGGCGCCGAGGTGCTGATCACCGACACCACCTACCGCGACCACGAGTATCCGTCGAAGGTGGACTGGGGGCATTCCTGCGTCAGCCAGGTGGCGGACCTCGCCGCGCGCGCGAACGTGAAGCGGCTGCACCTCTTTCACCACGATCCGGACCAGACCGACGACGACATCGACCTCAAGGTGCGCGAGACGCGCGAAGCCCTCGACAAGCGCCGCTCGGGCCTGGCCTGCGACGCGCCCGCCGAGGGCTCGCAACTCGTCGTCTAGGGTCGTCTAGAGCACGCCGAGCGCCAGCCCCGCGGCCAGCGTCGCGCCGAGCTGCTCGCAGCGCGCAATCGCTTCCGGCGTCAGTTCCCTCAGGCCGATCACCGGTTCCGCCGCGCGCTTCAGGCGCAGGCCGGTGACGATGCGCTCGACCGAGCTCACCGCGCCCGCGCCGTCCTGGCCGGCGCCGACGAACAGGGCCCACGGGCGCCCCTCGACCTTGCCCTCGCAGGGGTAGAACACGCGTTCGAGGAAGTCCTTCATCATCCCGGCCAGGTAGCCGAAATTCTCCGGCGTGCCGAGCACGATGCCGTCGGCGCCGAGCAGGTCCTCCGGTCCCGCCTCGGCGCAGCGCTTGCGCAGCACCCGCACCCCGGCTTCGGCCTCGGCCTCCGCCAGCGCCGCGCGCGCGCCGCGCTCGACGGCCTCCGCCATCAGGGCGGTCTTGACGCCGCCCGTGTGATACACGATAAGCAGGGTCTTCACGCAAGGGAGAATAGATGAAATCCTGGACCATCCGGTTCGACAACGGGCGCGCGGTGATGGAGCGGCGCGAATCGCCCGCGCCGTCCGCGGCGGCGGGGGAACTGCTCGTCAAGGTGCGCGCGAGCTCGCTCAACCGCGGCGAGCTGATCGCCGGCCTCGGCCTGCATGGCGCCGCGCCCGATCCCAAGCCGGCCGGCGGCGAGGCATCCGGCACCGTCGAGGCCGTCGGCGCGGGCGTCACCGGCTTCGCGCCGGGCGATCGCGTCATGGGGCGCGCCAAGGGCGCCTTCGCCGATTTCGCCGTGATGGACGCGCGCGAGGCGATGCAGGTGCCCGCGTCGCTCTCCTTCGAGGCAGCGGCCGCGGTGCCGCTGGTGTTTCTCGTCACCTACGACATGCTGGTGGCGCAGGGCGCGTTGCAAAAGGGCGAGTGGCTGCTGGTCACCGGCGTGTCCTCGGGCGTCGGCGTGGCCTGTGCGCAGCTCGGCCGCCTGCTTGGCGCGAAACTCATCGGCACCTCGGGTTCCGCGGCCAAGCTGGCGAAGCTCGACCTCGACCTCGCGCTGGAGACGCGCAAGCCCGACTTCGCCGAACGCGCGATCGCCGCGACCGGCGGCACGGGTGTCGACCTCGCGGTCAACACGGTGGGCGGCAGCCTGTTTCCCGCCTGCCTCGCGTCCCTCGCCTATCGCGGCCGGCTGGCGATCGTCGGCTACGTCGACGGCCGGACGACGAGCGAGATCGACCTCGACGCGGTGCACGCGAAGCGGCTGAAAATCTTCGGCGTCTCGAACAAGATGCGCACCGCGCCCGAGCGCGCGGGCATGGTGCAGGGCTTCGTGCGCGACGTGCTGCCGGCGTTCGCCGACGGGCGCATCAAGCCCGTGATCGACAGGGTGTTCGCCATGGACGAGTTGCCCGCGGCGGTCGCCTACATGAACTCCGACGCGCAGCTCGGGAAGATCGTCGTGACCAATTGAGCAGGGGGCCTAGGGCACGGGAGACGCGTCTCCCGAACCCTATGCGCGGCCCCCCGCACCCCCCGCAATGTTAGATTGCCAGCGGGTCAGTTCGCCGTGATCTTCGCTTCCCTGACCACCTTGCCCCAGACCGCGAATTCGCGCTCGATCTGGCGCGTCAGCTCGGCGGGCGTCGAGGGTATCGGTTCCATGCCGTGCGCGGCGAGCTGGTCGTGGGTTTCCTGGCTGCGCAACGCGGCCGTGATTTCGCGATGCAGGCGCTCGATGACCGCGGGCGGCGTCTTCGCCGGCGCGACGAAGGCGTACCAGTTGGTCGCCTCGTAACCCGGGAAGCCGGATTCCGCGACGGTCGGCACCGCCGGGAGCACCGCGGTGCGCCGCGGCCCGGTGACCGCCAGCGCGCGGATCCTTCCGCTCCTGATGTGCGGCAGCGCGGACGGCATGGCCGCGATGATCGAGGGGATCTGGCCGCCGAGCAGGTCCTGCATGGCCGGGCCGCCGCCCTTGTAGGGCGCGTGCACCAGCTCGACACTCGCCAGCTGCGAAAGCAGCGCGCCGGCGAGGTGCCCCATGCCGCCGATGCCGGAGCTGCCGAAGATCACCGAGCCGGGTTTCTCGCGGGCGATGCGCAGGTAGTCGGCCAGCGTCGAGGCGCCCAGCGACGGGCTTGCCGTCACCACGTTGCCGAACGTCACGGCAAGCGAGATCGGCGCAAGGTCGCGCAGCGGGTCGTACGGCAGCCTGGCGATCATGTGCGGCGCCACCGTGAGCGGCCCGACCGACGTGAGCGCAATGGTGTAGCCGTCGGGCGCTCTCTTGGCGACGAAATCGGTGGCGATGTGGCCGCCGGCGCCGGCGCGGTTCTCCACCACGACGTTCTGCTGCAGGTTCTCGCCCAGCCGCCGGGCGACGATGCGGCCCGTGGTGTCGGTGCCGCCGCCGGGGGCGAAGGCGATCACCATCAGGATCGGCCTGGAGGGAAACGCGCCCTGCGCGAGCGCGGCGCCGCAGGACAACAGCAATGCCCCGGCCATGCCTGCCGCAAGACGCCCGCTCATGCGTCCATTCTACCGGCCGGATCCTGCCGGTAGAACTGCACGAGTTGGCCGTAGACCTCCGGATAGCGGCGCCGCGCCTGCAGCGGATCGAGGAAGAAGGCCTCGCTCATCACGGCAAAGAATTCGGCCTCGCTCTCCGCCGCGTATTCATCGAGCCACGTTTGCTGCCCGCGCTCCACCGCGTCGCAGAACCCTTCGTAGGCTTCGCGCCAGGCCCCGGCCCAGCGCCCGCGGTCCATGCCATGGTGCAGCGGTGGCATGCCGTCGGCGGCGCCGTTGGCCATGTCGAGCTTGTGGGCGAATTCGTGGATGACGACGTTGATGCCGGGCTCGCCGTGCACCGCGTCCCAGGAGAGCACCACCGGGCCGCCGGGCCAGGACTCGCCGACGAGTTCGTCGTCCCACTGGTGCACCACGCCATGCTCGTCCACCTCCTCGCGCTTGACCTGGAAGTCGCCCGGGTAGACGACGATGCCGCTCCAGCCGGCGTAGGAATCGAGCCCGAGTTCCAGCACCGGCAACACGGCCTGCACGGCGATCGACAGGCGCATCGCCTCGGTGAGCTGCAGGCCGCGCTCGGCGCTGAACACCTTCTCCGCGAGAAAGAGCAGCGCGAGCTCGCGCAGGCGCCGGGTCTCGCCGTCGTCGAGCCGCTGCACGAACGGCATCGCGCGCGTCACGCTGGCCCAGAGCGCGTCGTCGATGCGGTGCCTGGCGAGCACGCGCCTGCGCTTCCAGTCGCGCAGCCAGCCCATCTCAGGCCGCCTTTGCCCGCGTCGCGAGCCAGACGCCGGCGAGGATCAGCGTGAAGCCGGCCGCGTGGTGCGTCTCGACCCGCTCGCCGAGGAACAGCGAGGCCATGACGATTCCCGCGAGCGGGGTGACGTGCAGCCAGGATCCGGCCTTGGCCGGGCCGACCGCGGCGACGCCCTTCGACCAGAGCAGGAAGCAGACCACCGAAGGAAACGCGCCGAGGTAGAGCAGGGCAATGAGCACCTCGCCGCTCCAGTCCACGCGCCCGCCCGCGGCGGCATCCAGCGCATACGCCGGCAGGCCGGTGACCATGCCCGCGAGCATCACCGCGTAGAACAGCGAGACCGGATGCACGTCCCTCGGCGCCAGGCGCAGGCACGCGGTGTAGAGCGCCCACAGGCCGACGTTGCCCAGCAGCCACAGGTCGCCGGTGTCGAAACGGAGGGCGGCGAGCGCGCCTGCATCCAGCCGGAAGACGATCGCGAGCACGCCGAGAAACGAGACGCAGAGGCCGAGCGCGGTGAGCGTGCCGATGCGCTCGCGAAACAGCAGGAAGGCGAACAGCGGGATGATCCCTGGCGTGAGCGACTGGAACAGCAGCGCGTTGGTGGCCGTGGACTGCCGCAGGCCGTAGTAACCCACGGTGTTGTACAGCACCGTTCCGGTGCAGCCGAAGAACAGGATCGTCTTCCACGCCGCGGCGAGCTTCACCCGGTCGCGCCGCAGCGGCGCCCAGGCGAAGGGCAGAAGCAGCAGGAGCGCGATGGCCCAGCGCCAGAACGACATGCCCACTGGCGTGACGTGCGCAACGATGCCGCGCGCGACGACCCAGTGCGCGCCCCAGAACACGGCGGCGGCCATCAGCATGAGGTGCGGAGAAATATTCGGAGCGGGCATCGGTCGCTACAATACGGCAACAAAGGGGCTCCGCCCCCTTGTGATCCCCGGCTTTGGAGGGTTTCGCAACGAACCATGGTTTCTGTCGTCCATCTGCGTCCGCAGGACAGTGCCGCCGCGCTCGCGCCGCTCGCCGCTGGCTTGCCGCAGGCGGAGGCCGCACGCATTGCACAGGCGCTGGAGTTCGCCGAACCGCTCTACGCCGGTCAGCTGCTCTCCACCGGCGAGCCGGTCTGGCCGCATGCGCTTGGACTGGCGACCAACCTCGCCGCGATCGGCGTCGATCCGGCCACGCGCATCGCCGGCGTGCTGTTCGCCACGCCCAAGCAGCTCGGCAGCCTGGACCCGCTCGAGCAACGCTTCGGCGCCGAGGTTGCCGACCTCGCGGGCGGCGTGGAGAAGCTCTACAAGCTGCGGGTGCTGACGCGCGGCAGGGAGAATCCGAACGAAGTGCTGCGCAAGATGGTGCTCGGCATGGTCGACGACATCCGCGTGGTGCTGATACGCCTGGCCAGCCGCACGCAGACCCTGCGCTGGTTCGCGAGGCAGCCCGACGAGGATCGCGCTGCGTACGCGCGCGAGACCCTGGACATCTACGCGCCGCTCGCCAACCGGCTCGGCGTCTGGCAGCTGAAGTGGGAGATGGAGGACCTTTCGTTCCGTTTCCTCGAGCCGGAGGTCTACCAGCGCCTGGCGAAGAACCTCGACCAGCGCCGCGTCGAGCGCGAGCGCTACATCGAGGACGCCATGCGCGTGCTCGGCCGCGAGCTGAAGTCCGCCGGCGTCGAGGCGCGCCTCGCCGGGCGCCCCAAGCACATCTACTCGATCTGGAACAAGATGCGCGTCAAGGCGCTCGAGTTCGCCGACGTGCACGACGTGCGCGCGCTGCGGGTCATCGTCGCCACGGAGGACGATTGCTACGCGGCGCTGGGCGTGGCGCACCACCTCTGGCAGCCGATTCCGCAGGAGTTCGACGACTACATCGCGCGCCCCAAGGGCAACGACTACCGGTCGCTGCACACGGCGGTCATGGGTCCCGAGGGCAAGACGCTGGAAGTGCAGATCCGCACCGAGGCCATGCACCGGCACGCGGAGTTCGGCGTGGCGGCCCACTGGCGCTACAAGGAAGGCGGCGGCGCGGCGAAGGCCGAGGACGCATTCGAGCGCAAGATCGCCTGGTTGCGGCAGCTGCTCGCGTGGCGCGACGAGATCGCCGATCGTTCGGACCAGCGCGGCTCGGCGGACCGCCCGGCGCAGCTGCGCGCTGCGCCGGTCGACGACACGGTGTACGCGCTGACGCCGCAGGGCCGCGTCGTCGACCTGCCGGCGGGCGCGACGCCGGTGGAGTTCGCCTACGCGCTGCATACCGACCTCGGGCACCGCTGCCGCGGCGCCAGGGTCGACGGCCACATGGTGCCGCTGGACACGCCGCTGGCCAGCGGGCAGCGCGTGGAGATCGTCGTCGCCAAGGCGGGCGGGCCGTCGCGCGACTGGATGAACCCGGAGCGCGGATTCGCCAGGAGCAGCCGCGCGCGGCAGAAGATCAAGCAGTGGTTCAACAGCCAGGCGCTGGCCGAGACCGTGGCGGCCGGGCGCGCGATCGTCGAGCGCGAACTGAAGCGGGAGGCCGGCGGGGCCCAGGCCAACCTGGATGCGCTCGCGGGCAGGCTGGGCGCGGGCAAGGCCGAGGACCTGTTCGCCGCGGTGGCGCGCGAGGAAGTCAACATGCGCCAGCTGCAGGCGGCGATGCGCGCCATGACGGGCCTCGCGCCGGCGCAGCCGCCGGCCGCCGCGCCCGCGGCGCCGCGCGCTCGCAAGCCCTCCGGCGCCGACAAAGGGGTGCTGGTCGTTGGCGTCGACCGGCTGCTGACACAGCTGGCGAAGTGCTGCAAGCCGGTGCCGCCGGACGCGGTGCGCGGCTTCGTCACGCGTGGCAAGGGCGTGTCGATCCACCGCGAGGACTGCGCGAGCCTGCGCAGCCTGGCGGAAACGAGTCCCGAGCGCCTGATCGACGTAGAGTGGGGCAAGGGTTCGAGCGCGGCGTATCCGGTGGACATGGTGGTCACCGCCAACGACCGCCAGGGGTTGCTGCGCGACATCGGCGATGCGCTGGCGCGCGAGCGCATCAACGTCACGGCGGTGCGCACGCAGAGCAAGGACGAACTGGCGCACATGCGCTTCACTTTCGAAGTCGCGGACCTCGCCCACCTGAAGCGCGCTTTCGCCATCGTCAAGGAAGTCGGCGGCGTGATCAGGGTAACGCGAAGCTAGTGTGGAACGCACCTGTGCGTTGGTGGAACGCACCTGTGCGTTGGTGGAACGCACCTGTGCGTTGGTGGAACGCACCTGTGCGTTGGGAATAGTCCGCCTTCGGCGCTGTTAGGAGACGCAATCCCATGCAGGACCTGCTCGCACATCCGGCGGTACAGGGCGGCGTAGCGCCCTTCCTCGTCGGCCTCGCCGTCGCCGCCGCGCTGTTCGCCGCGCGGCTCGGTGGCCTGGCCGCCGCTGCCGGCTTCGCCGTCGCCGTCTGGCTGATCGGCAACTTCGCCCTCGAGCCGCTCACCGCGACGCGCAAGCTGGTGGTGGTTGGCGGCGCCGCCACCCTGGTCGGCCTGCTTGCCGATTTCGCCTTCAAGCCGACGCGCGCCACCGCGCCGGTGCTCGGCGCGCTGGTCGGCGCCGCCTCGCTCTGGGTGTTCTGGTCGGTGCTGGGGCAGAAACCGCTCGCCTCGGGCCTGCTCTACGGCGCCGGCACCGCGCTGTTTGTCGGCTGGAGCGCGGGCTTCGCGCTCAGCCTGCAGTCCGACCCGGTGCGTGCGGGCGCGGCCGGCTTCGGCATGGGTCTCGGCGCGGGTATCTGCGCCGTGCTCGGCGCCTCGGCGCTGCTCGGGCAGTACGGCCTCGCGGTGGGCGCCGCCTGTAGCGGCTTCCTGCTGGTGGTAATGATCCTTGGCCGGCGCGTCGTCGCCGGTGCGAGCTTCGCGCTGCCGGCCGCCGCCATCGCCTCGCTGGTCGCCGCGGGCACGCTGTACCTTGCGCACCTGCCCTGGTACGCGCTCGGCGTGCTCGCGCTGGTGCCGGTCGCCGCGCGCCTGCCGCTGCCCAGCGCCGCGGCCTGGCTTCAGGCAGTGGTCGCCTCGTTCTACGCGCTTGCTACTGCGGGGGGCGCATGCTTCCTCGCGTGGCAGGCAAGCCGCAGTTGATTCCAACCCTGAACGGAGAACCTCGCATGAAACGCGTTGTTGCACTGATCGCCCTTTCGCTCCCGCTCGCCGCCGTGGCGCAGACCGAGAGCTACACGCTCGACCCTACCCACACCTACCCGAATTTCACCGTCGAGCACTGGCAGCTGTCGATGATGTACGGCCGCTTCAACAAGTCCAGCGGCAAGTTCTCCTTCGACCGCAAGGCGAAGACCGGCTCGGTCGAGCTGGCGATCGAGACCGCCTCGATCGACACCGGCGACAACGAGAAGGGCGCGCGCCCGCGCGCCCGCGACGAGCACCTGCGCGCCGCCGATTTCTTCAACGCCGCGGAGTTCCCGCGCATCACCTTCCGCTCGACCAGGGTCGCCTTCGGCGCCGAGCTGCCCGCATCGGTGGAAGGCAACCTGACGATGAACGGCGTGACGCGGCCCGTGAGTCTGCAGTTCGAGCGCTTCAAGTGCATCACCAACCCGTTCAACAAGAAGGATCGCTGCGGCGGCAATGCCACGGGCAAGATCAAGCGCTCGGACTTCGGCATGAAGTACGGCATCCCCAACGTCGGCGACGAGATCGCCTTGAACGTCGAGTTCGAGGGCGACAAGGACTGAACGCCGCCTCCGGCAAAGCACGAGGAAAGGGCCCGCACGCGGGCCTTTTTCTCGTTTCCGCTACCCGCTGGGCGTGCCGAGCGTGAAGAGCAGTTCCTCCTGCGCCGAGCGGCGGCGGCCGCCGCGGCGCGGCTTGAGCAGCTCGTAGCCACCCTCCGCGTTCATCATCCACGCCTGGCAGTTGTCGTCCAGGTAGGGCTGCAGGCCCTCGCGGATCACGCGACGCTTGAGCGCCGGGTCGAGCACCGGGAAGCACAGCTCGATGCGGCGGAAGAAGTTGCGGTCCATCCAGTCGGCGCTGGAGAGATAGACGTCCTCGGCGCCGTCGTTGCCGAAGAAGAAGACGCGCGAATGCTCGAGGAACCGGCCGACCACCGAGCGTACGCGGATGTTCTCCGACAGTCCCGCGATCCCCGGGCGCAGGGCGCACACGCCGCGCACGATGAGGTCGATCTTCACGCCGGCCTGCGAGGCGGCGTACAGCTCCTCGATGATGATCGACTCGAGCAGGGAATTCATCTTGGCGATGATGCGGCCCGGCTTGCCGCTGGCGGCCAGCTTGGCTTCGTTGCGGATCGCGGCCACCACGCGGCGGTGCAGGGTAAAGGGTGACTGCCAGACGTGCCGCATCTTGCCGGCGCGGCCGAGGCCCGTGAGCTGCATGAAGACCTCGTTGACGTCGGCGCAGATTTCCTCGTTCGAGGTCAGCAGGCCGAAGTCGGTGTACTGGCGCGCGGTGCGCGAC
>SXGT01215536.1_pt1 | contig 10433 bp, 7 predicted proteins | sample 3176221 | NCBI WGS metagenome assembly SXGT01 (sample SAMN11356862, study PRJNA531348) | freshwater metagenome | isolation source: freshwater sample F1-120 | place: China: Fuxian Lake, Yuxi | collected 2017-12-25
CGGCGCCGACGGCCTCGACATCATCCGCGAGATCGTCTCCTGGTCGGCAAGTCAGCCGCACGCTTGGTTCGCCCTCGAGCACGGCGCCGGTCAGTCGCCGGCCGTCGTCGGCCTGATCGAGGCGAGTTGCGGCACCGTCGTGGCGGCCCAAGCAAGACGCATGCTGGATCTCGGCGGCCACACCCGATGCGTGGCCTGGAAACCACAATCTTAAATGCCGCACGAATGCCTATTGGCACAGGCGATGATCGGGGATAAGGTAGGACTCAGCTTTGGCAGGCGCGTGGGCACGGCCTCGACATGGGTTTGGTCGCCAGCGCCTCGGCACAGATGACTACCTTACATCGTTGCACGGTGCATCCCCGGCAGGATGCAGCTGCATGGCGTAGCCGGCGATTCGAGAAGTCGAGGTCGCGCGCCGTTTCGCGTTCCAAGGACGCAGGTACCAAATACCCGGTCTAGATGACGAAAAGCATGATGTCTGACGGCTGTGCGCCAGCCAGCCGCCGAATGCCAACGGGCCGGCAACATTGCCGGGCTGAACCAATGTGTCGTGCCAACTCAAATGTCACGTCGCAGGCCGACTTCATGATGGAAGACCGATTTTTTTCGCCAATTCAAGGCGCATAACTCGAGAGAACAGGGTTCCATGAGGCAGGGACAGCAGAACCGCCGAGGCCGCGGTCGCAACAACAACAACAATAATAACAATCAGAACCGCAAGGGCCAGCATCACCACAATCCCTTGATGCGGACCTATCAGTCCAATGGACCGGATCAGAAGATCCACGGCACACCTGCACAGATTGCTGAGAAATACATGTCGCTGGCGCGCGATGCGCTGTCGTCGGGAGATCCGGTGCTGGCCGAGAACTATCTGCAACACGCGGAGCATTACAACCGCATCATTCTGACCTACCGCGAGCAGCAGATGCAGCAGGGCGGCGGCGATGCCAGCAACGGCGGCATGCCGCGCCATCGTCCGTTCCCCGGGGCAGGCGAGCCGTTCGAAGGGGGTGACGGGGAGGAAGGCGAGGATAGCGGGGCTGAGCAGCCGCAGGTCGGCATGCGCACGACCGAGCCGCAGCCGCGGATGTTCGAGCAGGGCCAGCCGCGCGAGGATCGCCCGCAGCGATCGCACCAGCAGCACGGTGAAGGGAATTTCCGCGAGCGCGATCGTGATCGCGAGCACGGCCAAGGTTACCAGCAGCGCGACCGCGAAGGCGGCGGGCGCGACCGCGACAACCGCGAAGGCAACCGTCAGTTCCGCCAGCGCGGCGACCAGCGCTTCAGCCATGACCGTGGCGACCGTGGCGATCGCACTGGCGATACGCGTGGCGACCGTGGCGATCGGAATGATCGCTTCCCGCGTGGCGACAGTAATGGTGAACGGCACGAGCGTTTCGAGCGCAACGATAGGGGCGACCGGGGCGAGCGCCAGGAACGGGCCCCGCGGCCGGCTTTCGCCGATCGCCAGGAGCGCTTCGAGCGGCCCGAGCGGGCGCCGGAGCGATCTGAGCGGCCAGAACGGTCAGAGCGTCCCGAGCGGATCGAACGCAGCGAGATCGTCGAGCGGCCGGTTGCTGCTGCGCCTCCCGCCGAGGTCGAGCGGCCGATCGAGGCTGCCCCGATATCGGTCGAAGCCCCGCCGCCGCCGCGTCGCCGGGAGCGGTTCGTCGAGCCGCCGAGCGAGCAGCCGGAGTTCCTGCGCCGGCCGGTCCGCCGTCCGCGTCGAGAGGCGGCACCTGAGGCGGGTGACAGCGCCACGCCGGCAGCACGGCCGCCGCTGAGCGATCCGACGGCCAAAGACTAAGTCGCCAACGCCTCCGCGCGTCAGCCGACGATCGAAACCGCATCACCGACGGCAATGTCGCCGCCTTCCGCGATCAGCGCATAGACGCCGAAATCCGTGCGGCCCCAGGTTCGCTGCAATAGCGCCGGGATCGCCATGTCGCGCGTCGCCGTGCTCGGATCGACGTTGGTCGCTTCGCACCTGATCGTGCGGTCGAACACGCGCATTTTCACGCCGCCGAGTAGCAGGGTCTTGCCGACCCAGCCGATCTCCTCGAATGGCGCCAGTCCCTCGATGTGCACATTGGCGCGAAAACGCAGCGGATCGATGCTGCGGCCCGCCACGCGCTCCACCTCCCGCACGCTCGCGAGGTTGACGACGTGCAGGCATTTCGCCGCCACGTCCGAGAAGCTGTGCCCCGATGCCGAGACGATTCGCGGCGCGCCGCGCAGCGCCGTGCTCATGTAGGCGGCCAGGAATTGCTCGATCAGCCGGCGGCCCAGCGGGGATGAGAGATCGCCGCGCGCCACCTGCTTGCCGCCGCGCAAGATCGTCAGCGTTTGCGTCGCATCCTCGAACCGCGCCTCCAGGCTCGCGAGCCGCTCGTTGCGCATCAGCATCAGGAAATTGATCTTCGGCAGGTGCCGCGGATTGGCGGGATCGAAGCGTCCCGGGCCATTCTCGATCGCATAGGCGCGATCGAACGGCATCGTCCCGCCCGCCTCGAGCGTGACGCGCGCGATCGCCTCCGGCGTCATGCCCTTGACGGGATAGCGGTAGAGGGCGGCGATTGTTGCGGGTGCGTCTGACATGTCGGCTCTCAGGTGGCGCTGCAGCGCGCGGAGTGCGGAAGCGTGAACAATATGTCGAACCCGCGGAACGGGCCACCCAATCGTCGAATTGCATCTGCCAATGTTGGATTTCTGTAACGCTGAAAGCGAGCAAATCAGGAATTTATGCGGCCAACTGTCAGCTGCAAGTATTGTTGGTGTGCGGGTCGCAGAGCTTCGTGATGACGAGCTTCGAATTGGCGCGCACAACGTGCCAGATTTCGGCGGACAGCCGGCATCGGGCAATGCGCGCTGGAGGTGAGTGACCAGGCTCGGACATTGCAGCACGCGCCTCCTCCCCCTGGACGGGGGGGGGCGATGCGGCACGATTTTTCGCACCTTTGCGAAAAATCGTTTGCCGCATCGGGTGGGGGTGATGGGCGCTGCCGAAAATCACCCCCACCAAGAACGTCATCGGTTTTTGTCCGCCTGTCTCGCCGGTTGCAAGGTCATCGATGGCGGACAAAAACCCGTGACGTTCTATCCGCCCCCCTCGAGGGGGCGGGGGGCTTGTGCTGAACTGTTCCGCAATTGCGCAGGATATTTTTCCCATCACGCGCCCGTCACACCGGCCGCTATAGGAGGACTGCGGGCACCTTCAAGGTGAGGCACCACCCAGCACTTGCGGGCCTTGGCCCGATCTCCGGCTCCTGATCCGGATCGAGAGCAAAATGCTCCAGCCGTCCCTGTTCCCGTTCGGCTGATCGAGCAGACGCGCGGGGCAGGCATCGTTTGCGCATCGCATTCTCCGTCCCCCACCCCAAGACATTGACCGCCCGCCGCGTCGAAGTCACAGTCGCGTGGTCATGTCGAGGCTGCGGCGATGAGCCTGAAGGTCCCAAAGTTTGACGGAGTTGCATTCATGCGCAGCCCTTGCGCCTTGCTCGCTGTTGCCTTGCTTCCGATCGCCGTCTGCACCAGCGCCGATGCCGCGGATCTTCCCGCGACGTCGGCCATCGACGCCGTCACCGTTTTCCCGCAAGGCGCGGAGGTTCGTCGCATCGCACGGGTCAAGATCCCGGCCGGCGCGCATACCGTGATCATTCCTGATCTGCCGGCGCAGGCCCAGCCCGCCTCGATCCGCGTCGAAGGCAAGGCCACCGGCGGCCTTACCCTCGGCTCGGTCGACAGCCGCAATCTCAGCGTGCCGCGCGGCGATCCGGAGGCTGCAGCCAGCGCGCGCCGCCGCATCGAGGCCGAGCTCGAGAAGTTGCGCGACGAGCGCGCCGCGATCCAGGCGGAGCAGCAGGCGGCGGAAGCGCAGCGCACGTTCCTCACCAACCTGCTGCAGCTGCCCACGCGCCCCGCCCAAGGCAATGCCGCCGCACAGGGCGAGGACTGGGGCAAGGTGCTGGATCTCGTTGCCAAGCAGCTTTCGCCCGTCAACAGATCGATCCTCGATGCCGGCGTTCGCATTCGCGATGTCGATCGCCGCATCCGCGACACCGAAGGCCGCCTTCGCGCGGAGGCGCCGGCAGCCGAGCAGCGTGTCGAGGTCAAGATCGACGTCGCGGCAGCCCAGCCGGTCGATGCGGAGATCACGGTTCGCTATCAGGTGTCCGGTGCCTCGTGGCAGCCGGTCTATGACGCGCGCCTCGCAACCGGCACCAAAGCGGCGCAGCCGCGCATCACGGTGACCCGCCGCGCCATCGTCCAGCAACGCACCGGCGAGACCTGGAGCAACATCGCGCTCGCGTTGTCGACGACGCGCCCGGCCGCTGGAACATCTGCGCCGGAGCTGCGGCCTCTTACGGTCGACTTTCCCCAGGATCGGCCACCGCCGCCGCCGATGTCCGCGCCTGCCCCGCAATCTCGTGCCGTCCCGGCGGCAGGTGCCATCGCGCGGGACGAGGCCGAGGTTCGCTCGCGCGTTGCGAACGCGGCCAAGGTGGCGGAGGAGGTCGCAGTCGTGCAGCAGGCGCAGGTCGAAGCCGGCGCTTTCCAGGCCGTCTACACGATCGTCGGACGCCAGACGCTTGCCGCGACCGGCGAGCCGCGCCGGCTGCAGATCGACGAGACGGACCTCGAGGCGGCACTGACTGTCCGCGCCGTGCCGCGCATCGACGAGCGCGCGTTTCTCTATGCCAAGCTGACCGTACCGCGCGCGACGCCATGGCTGCCGGGGCAGGTCGCGCTGTTCCGCGACGGCACCTTTGTCGGCAACGGGCGCCTGCCCCAGCTCGGCCCGGGCCAGGATCATGAGCTGGGCTTCGGCCCCGACGATCGCGTGCGCGTCAAGGCCGCAGCCATCGAGGAGAAGCGCGCCGAGACCGGCCTCATCTCGTCGACGAGGGTGGAGACGCGCAGCTTCCGCATGACGATCAAGAGCCTGCACGAGCGGCCGATCGCCTTCGTGGTGCAGGACCAGATCCCCGTCGCCAACAACCAGGAGATCAAGGTGGAGCTGCTCGCCAAACCGCAACCGACGAAGCGCGACATCGAGGACAAGCGCGGCGTGCTGGCGTGGGAGGATCGGCTGGCGCCCGACGAGGAGAAGGCGATCGAGCTTGGCTGGCGCATCAGCTGGCCGGCCGCGAAGTCGATCACCTATGGCCGTTGAGCAGGATCGTCGCTGAATGGCCAACTCCCGCGAGGCAGTCCCCGCTCACGGGAGCAGCGCTGCCATGTCGTCGTTCGATTTGATGCTCTACGCGATCGTCGTGTTCGTGTGGGGCACGAGCTGGATCGGCATGCGCTGGCAGGTCGGTGTCGTGGCACCCGAGGTGTCGGTGCTGTGGCGGTTCGCCATTTCCTGCCCGCTGATGTTTTTGTGGGCGCTCGCTGCCGGCCAGCGGCTCGACTTTCCGGCTCGATCGCACGTCTACTTCGCCGGGATGGGCGCGACGATGTTCTCGCTCAACCTGATCCTGTTCTACAACGCGAGCCTGCTGGTCGCGACCGGGCTGATGGCGGTGGTGTTCTCGGTCGCCTCGATCTTCAATGTCGTGCTGAGCGCGATCTTCATGGGCCAGCCGATCCGCCTGCGCATGGTGTTGGCGGGCCTCGTCGGACTGGCTGGCGTTGCGCTGATGTTCCTGCCGGAGATCCGCTCGCAGGAGATGAGCAGTGCCGCACTCGCCGGCCTCGGCATGAGCATGCTGGCGACGCTGTGCTTCTGCTCGGGCAACATCATCTCCGCGGCGGGCCAGCGGCGCGGCATTCCCGTGCTGGCGGGCTCGGCGTGGGGCATGCTGTACGGCTGCGCGATCCTGCTGTCTCTGGCGCTGTTGCGTGGGCAGCCGCTGATCCTGGAGTGGAGCGCGCTCTACCTTGCCTCGCTCGTCTGGCTCGCCGTCGTCGCTTCGGTCATTGCCTTCGCCTCGTTCCTGACGCTCGTTGGCCGGATTGGACCTGCACGAGCGGGCTACATGACGATCCTGTTTCCGGTTGTCGCGCTTGGCGTCTCCACGGTGCTCGAAGGCTATCGGTGGACGCCGCTCGCCGTGGTCGGCCTCGTGCTCGTGGTCGCCGGCAATGTCGCGGTGCTGCGGGGCAGCGCGCGGTGAGGCTGCGCAGCTGTGGTTTCAGAACGCCTTCCAAGCTGCTTTCATGACGTTGCGGATCGTCTCGTCGAGCGGCCGGCTGGTGTCGATCGCGCCGGGAATGTCGGAGGGGTAGCGGTCGGAAATGACGCATCAAGGCCGTGTTCCGCAAGATCAGGGTCAAGAACAGGACGCAGGCTGCGCTCTGGGCCAGCCGCAATCTCGACATGGACAAGCCCGAGGCGGCAGCAAGCGCCGCGACGTTGGCTGACTGAGCTTGCCGGCGCGTCGCCGCAACACGGGGCACGGGCAAACTGTCGTCGCTTCACCCTAGAAACGGCAGTTCAGTTCGATCCGATCGCAGAAGTGCGCGCAAATTCAGGGATGTCGGCGCAAGCCTCCAATCACCCTGCGGGTGATACGAGGGATTTCATCCCTCGTGCTCCCTGACCAGGGACTCGTCCCTGGACCCGCTCCTCAAAGGGAGGGTTTCCAAAGGGCTAGCCCTTTGGCGGGGTCCCGGGGCAGAGCCCCTTGTCTTGCGACCGACAGGTTCAACTGCCGTTTCTAGGTTCACTCGCGCACGGCTCGGGCCGCCATGACGGCCTGGGCTTCAGCTGAGACGCCTGCCTACTTCGCCGCGGCACCGATGCCGCCGAGCTTGCGCTCGCGGATCACCTTGCCCCAGTCCTCCCCTTCCGGGTTGACCTTGGCGCTGAACTGCGCGCGCGTCAGCGGCGGCGTCGCCATCGATGCCTTGCGCACCCGCTCGCGGTTGTCGTCCTGCGCCATGATCTCCATGGTTTCTTTGTGCAGCCGATCGAGCACCGCTGTGGGCGTGCCCTTCGGCGCGAACAGGCCGAGCCAGTAGTCCGCCTTCACCTTCGGCGCCACCGCCTCGGAGACGAGCGGCACGTCCTTGAACAGCGGCGAGCGGTCATAGCCCACCTGCGCCACCACGTGTGCATTGCCGGCCTCCACCTGCGGGCTGATCGACAGCACGTCGAACAGCACGACATCGACCGTGCCCGCCATGAATGCCTGCGCCAGCGGCCCGCCGCCGTTGAACGGTACGTGCGCCATGCTGGTGCCCGTCTCGGCCATGAACATCTCCATCGCGACATGGCTGAACGAGCCGACGCCATGGCTGCCGAGGTTCAGCTTGCCGGGATTGGCCTTCAAGTAGGCGACCAGATCCGCCGCCGTCTTGATCCCGAGCTTGGGTTGCACCGTGATGATCGAGGGCCCGCCGAGCGTGATCGCGATCGGCTCGAGGTCGCGCGGCGTGTGATAAGGCAGCGGCTCGCGCAACTGCGGCGCGATGATGAAGCCGCTCGACGAGCCGTAGACGAGCGTATGCCCGTCGGCTGCCGCTGTGACGCCTGCGCGCGTTCCGATCAGGCCGCCGGCGCCGCCGCGGTTCTCGATGATCACCGGCACGTTGAGCTTCTGGGACAGCGGATTGCCGAGCACGCGGGCGAACACGTCCGACTGGCTGCCCGCGGCCGCCGGCGAGATGATCGTGATCTGGCGAGCCGGCCATGCCCCCTGCGCGCGGACTAAGCCCGGCATGGCAAGTCCAGCTGCGGCGGTGGCGCCGATACCTTGCAATGCGCGGCGTCGGTCAATGCGCTTCATGGTTTCCTCCGTTGTCCTGCCCGTTCGGGTCCATTTGATCGGCGTGGTCGTGCCTACGGCAGCAGTGCCTTGCGCAATCGCTCGACCTGATCCTTCGGCGAGGCATAGAGCTGCTTGACGAGCCGGGTCACGCTGTCGCCATCCTTCGGCCCGATCGCAAGACCCATCTTGTCGGCCTCCGCGAGCGTCTCCGGATCGGCAAGCGATTCCATGAACGCCTTGCGCAGGATCGCGAGGCGGTCCGCCGGTATCTCCGGCGGCGCGATGAACGGCCGCTGGAACTCCTGCTGCGCAACCACGATCTCGGCCGTCTTGCGATTGTCGCCGGTGACGAAGTCCCACAGCGTGGGCACGCCACGATCGAGCAGCGCCTTGCTGGGCTCGAGCGACGCCTGCACGAGCAGGTTTGCCTCGCCGGTGTCGGGCCACGTCGGCCGCATCGAGCGTAGCGACGACATGTCGATGCCGCAGATGCCGTCGACCTCGCCGCGCTCCATCGCCAGCATGATCGGCAGCGTCGAGCGGTAGCCGTTGACGATCTTGAACTTCGCGCCGGCCAGGTTGACCATCATCTGCGAATAGTCGGTGATCGCGGCACCTGGCTGCGCGCCGCCGAACACCGAGGGGATCTGCATCGCGTCCTTGAACGTCTTGACCTTCGAGGTCTTGTACGTGATGCACATCCGCACGCCCGTGTCGGCGCTGCCGAGGTAGGCGAACTTCGGCGGATCGAAGCGGTATTTCTCCGGCTCCGTCAGTGGCGCCAGGATGGTGCCCGGGAAGATCAGGCCGAACACCGTGCCGTCTTTGGGCGCGATGGCATAAAGGTATTCCGCCGCCTTGGCGGTGCCGGCGCCGGGCATGTTCTGGACGATGATGTTCGGCTTGCCGGGAATGAACCTGACGATGTGGCGGGCAACGAAGCGGGCATAGGCGTCGTAGCCCGGGCCGGCCTCGACGCCCACCACCAGATTGATCTGCTTGCGCTCATAGAAGCCCTGTGCGGCGGCGGGCGTATCGAGTGCTGCCGCTGCGAGCAGCAGGCTCGCGGCCGGCGCGATGGCGGAACTTCTTTTCATAGTGTCGTCTCCATCGAGCTTTGAGAAGCTCTCGCCTCGCGTGCTTGCCTCAAAGCCCGAACACGGCAACCGCGCGGATCGGCGAGCCGGTGCCGCCGCGGAACTTCAGCGGCAGGCCGAGGAAGGTGAACTGGCCCTGCCCGACCAGCGCCTCGAGATTGCACAGGCTCTCCATGTGGGTGATGCCGATCTCAAGGCACACCTTGTGGACGAGCGTGTTGACCTTGCCCTCGGGACCCGGGCGCATGCTGTCGATGCCGAAGTGCACGCAGCCCTTGTCTGCGAACCAGCGCGTCGCCTCGACGTTGACGCCGGGGTTGTCGGTGGAATAGGCCGCCGTCGGGAACGTGCGCGCGTGGTGCCCCGTGCACAGCAGCACCGTGCCGCCCTTCGGCACCTTTACGCCGGCCTTCTCCACGGCCGCGTCGAGGTCGGCCGGCGTGATCTCCTCCTTCGGCTTCTTGTGTCGGAAGTCGAGGCAGATGCCGGGAACGATGCAGTTCTCGAGCGGATTCTCGTCGATCGGCTGGCCCTTCTCGCCGAAATGGCGGAAGGCGTCGATGTGGGTGCCGCCGTGATCGGGCATCGAGAAGTACATCACCGAGTTGCCGTGCAGCCCCTGGTTCTCGGCCCGCGATTCCTCGTGCGTCTTCCAAACCCCATGGATGATCGGCGGCTGCCCGGGGTAGCTCGGGGTGCGGTGGTAGAGCTCGCGTGACAGGTCGACGATGCGCATTTGGGCCTCCGATGCTCGATGGGCGTTGCCGCGGGATGGTGCTCGGCGCCATATCGCCCACGGAAGCCCGGCAGCGTCAATTCCCGCGTGTCGGATAGGGGATGGCCGGTGCAGGTATTGGTGGTGTCGCACGTGTCCCTCCCCCTGGAAGAGGCTGTCGCGAAACTCCCCTCCCCCTTGTGGGGAGGGGGCGGGGGGGGGGGAATCTTCTACACATCGTACGTCGCGCCTGGCGGCCCCCCACCCCTAGCCCCTCCCCACGAGGGGGAGGGGGACAGGTCACCTTTTGCGACGGCCTCTGGAAGGGGGAGGTCGATGCGGCACGATTTCTTGCGCCTTCGCGAAAAATCGTTCGCCGCATCGGGTGGGGGTGATGCGCGCTGCCGAAGGTCACCCCCGCCAAGAACGTCATCGGGTTTTTGCCCGCCCGTCTCGCCGGAGGCAAGGTCATCGATGGCGGATAAAAACCCGTGACGTTCTATCCGCCCCCGTCGAGGGGGCGGGGGCGCGTGCTGCGCCGGTTCGCAGAGACCCACCACGCTACGGCCACGACGGTCGGTATCGGACGCCTGGGGGCGCCGTCGAACTGAGCCACCTCCCAGCAATTTCGCCTCGCCGTGCAGTCTGGCCACGCCCCGTCTACGGCCCGCCTATTTCCGCGCGGTCACGCCGAGATAGCGCGCCAGCACGTCAGCGTCGCCTGCGAGCGATGCGCTCGTCGAGGCATGCACGACCGCGCCGCGCTCCAGGATTACCGCGTGGTCAGTCATCGCGAGGATCTTCTGGGGATGCTGCTCGACGATGATGCCGGTCATCCCTTCCTCGCGGAACAGGCGCTTCAGCGTCCGCAGCAACTCCTCGACGATGATCGGCGCC
>SXGT01720142.1_pt1 | contig 10433 bp, 8 predicted proteins | sample 3176221 | NCBI WGS metagenome assembly SXGT01 (sample SAMN11356862, study PRJNA531348) | freshwater metagenome | isolation source: freshwater sample F1-120 | place: China: Fuxian Lake, Yuxi | collected 2017-12-25
CGTCCGCGGCGGTTCCTGGGCCGACAAGGCCGACCGGCTCCGCAGCTCCGCCCGCCGCGGTTCCGAAAAGGTCTGGATGAAGTTCGACCCGCAACTGCCCCAGAGCATCTGGTGGCTGACCCGCATGGACGTGATCGGCTTCCGCGTCGTGCTGGCCGAAGACGAACAGCCCGAACTGAAGGGGCTGAAACCGAAAGTTGTGAAGGTGTCTGAGTGAGCGCCGCGCTCCGTTCGGGGCGCGGCCGTGTGAACTTCTCCCATTCTCCCTGGAGCGATCATGTCGAACCGTCGAGACTTCCTGAAGACTACCGCCGCGGTCGGCGGGGTCGCGGTGGCGAGCAACTTCGCCGGGGCGTTCGCCGCCGGTAACGAGACCATCAAGGTCGGGCTGATCGGGTGCGGCAGCCGCGGGCGCGGCGCGGTCCGCGACATCCTTCAGGCCGAGCTGAAGATCAACGGGGCGAACCCGAAGGTCGAGATCGTCGCCGTCGCGGACGCCTTCAAGGAGCAGACCGCGAGCGCGGTGAAGGCGTTCAAGAACCCCGAACACGAGCACTACGGGCCGTTCGTCAAGCAGATCAAGGTGACGCCGGAGACGACCTTCGATGGGCTGGACGCGTTCCAGAAGTTGCTCGCGACCGATGTGAACCTCGTGATCCTCGCGACCCCGCCGGGGTTCCGCCCGTACCACCTCGAAGCCGCGATCAAGGCCAAGAAGCACATCTTCTGCGAGAAGCCGGTGGCCGTGGACGCGACCGGCGCGCGGAAGTGCTACGCACTGGTTGCGGAGTCCAAGAAGGCCAACATCGCCATCGTGGCCGGCACCCAGCGGCGGCACCAGAAGCCGTACATCGAGGTGATGAAGCGGGTCCACGACGGCGGGATCGGCGAGATCCGCGCCGCCCGCTGCGCGTGGAACGGCCGCGAGCCGTGGTACAAGAAGCGCGAAGCGGGGCAGGCCGACAGCACCTACCAACTGAAGAACTGGTACCACTTCCTCTGGACCTGCGGCGACCACATCGTCGAGCAGCACGTCCACAACCTGGACGTCATCAACTGGGCGCTGAACGACCACCCGATCAAGGCGGTCGGGTTCGGCGGGCGCGCGTTCCGGCACCTGGGCGCGCCGAAGGACGCGGGCCAAATCTGGGACCACTTCGCCGTCGAGTACGAGTACAAGAACGGCGTCCGCCTCTCCAGCTACTGCCGCCACTACCCCGTTGCCCAAGACGACGTGTCGGAAACGGTGATCGGCAGCACCGGCTCGAGCTACACCCGCGACGGCTCTGCGTACACGGTGAACGGCAAGGGCGTGCTCGAAGACGAGAAGGCGCTCAGCGGCTACGTGCAGGAGCACATCGACCTGCTGAACAGCATCCGGGCCGGCGCGCCGCTGAACGAGCTGAAGAACGTGACCGACGCGACGTTCACCGCGATCCTCGGCCGCAACGCCTGCTACGCTTCGGGCACCACGCTCAAGTGGGACGACGCGCTGGCGTCGGCCGAAGACACGATGCCGAAGGACTTCGCGCTGGACAAGCCGATGGACGCGACCGCGGCCCCGCGCCCCGGCTCGTGGAAGCTGCCGCCGAAGGCGTAAGGCGAACGGCCGGTGTCAGCCGGCCGGTTTTTTCCCGCGTTGTCCTCACCGGCCGGCTGACACCGGCCGTTCGCCCTACAGCCCCAACACCTTGTCCATCGCGGCGGAGACCTTCTTGAGGTGGTCTTCGCCGCCGCTGCCGACTTCGGCCGTGGCCCAGCCGTTGTAGCCGACTTCGGCCAGCGCTTTCAGCACTTCGGGCCAGTCCTCGTCGCCCTCGCCGATGTTCACCCACTGCTTGGTCTTGCTGTAGCCCTTGAAATCGAACTTGAGCATCCGCTTGCCGAGTTTGCGGATCCAGTCCGCGGGGGCGACGCCGTACTTGATCATGTTCGACGTGTCGAAGTACGCCCCGACCCACTCGCTCTTGAAGCTGTCGACGTACTCGATGAGCTGTTCGGGCTTGGTGATGAAGTTGTTCCACACCACTTCAATCGCGATCTTCACCTTCAGCTTCTCCGCCAGCGGCAGGGCCTTCTTCACTTCGGCCTGCGAGCGCTCGAAGCACTGTTCGTAGGTCACGTCCTTGTTCACGACGCCGGGCACCAGCAGCACGGTGCCCGCGCCGACGGTCTTCGCGTCCTTCAGCGCGCCTTCGAGCGCGGCCAGACCCTTCGCACGCACTTGCGCGTCCGGGTGCGAGAGCGTGTCGCGCCAGTGGACCGAGTCGATGACGCCGTGAATCACGACGCCGGTTTCCTTGCTGGCCTTCACGAGCGCGTCGAGGTCCGCGGTGCCGGGGCTGTCGATCTCGACGCCGAGGAACCCGCACTTCTTGGCGAGTTCGAGCTTGGCGAGGTGGTCGCCGTTCAGTTTGATCATGCCGTACTTGATGGCCTTCTTGAGCTTCGCCTTCGGCTTGTCCTCGGCGGCGAACAGGTACGGCCCGGTGAGGGCGCACGCGGTGACCGCGGCCGTGGTGGTGAGGAAGTCGCGACGGCCCAGGGGACGGTTCATGTGCGTGTCCTCGTGACGAGGCGCGGCGTCCGTTCCGGCCGGGGGGATTATGATTGTGAAAGGCAGCGAGTCAGTCGGCGTCCTGACCGACTGCACGAATTGTGACGGTCGCGCGAAGAGTACGCAAGCGCCCAATTCCGAAAAATGGGTGAGTCGTGCGGGTGCAAAGGGAGCGCCAATCGTGTGAGGAATTACGCGCGCCACTCGACCGTAGCGGACTGGCCGGGGGCTTCTTCCACTTCCACGCGCAGCACTTCGGGCGTGAAGTTCTCGTTGGTGCGGAGCGAGTCCCACAGTCGACTGGCGATGTAGCGGGCCAGCAGTTCGGCGGTGGTGTTCTCAATCGGCAGCAAGATGCAGTCGCCGCGCGGGAACAGCCACTCGCGGTCCTCGTACTTCACCTGCACGCACTTGGGCGTGTCGTCCACGGCGATGACCGGGTTCTTGGTCGCGAGCAGCATGTGGTGGTCGAGTTCGTCCGTGATCTCCTTCGTGCGGGCCTTGAGTGCGATGAAGTCGAAGACGTAGTAATCCTCCTGGAGCGTGCCCTCGACCTCTACGGCGCAGCGATAGTTGTGGCCGTGCAGCCGCTCGCACTGGTGGCCGCGGTAGCTGATGAAGTGCCCGCAGCAGAATACCAGATGGTCTTTGGTCACGCGGACTTTGAAGCGCTCGGTCGGCATGTGCTACAGCCAGTCGGGTACGTCCCAGCGGAACGGGGTAGAGGGCGTTACCTTATTCTCCCGCAGGGCGACGAACAGGCAGGCAGTGATGAGGTCGGCCGTCGTGCCGGGATTCAGCTTGTTCCCGTCGCTGCGGAGATGCTTGTCGAGCGCGACGCCAGCGGCGCGGCCTTCGGGCGTTGCGATCCCGCCGAGGCGCAGCACTTCCGCGGCGCGCTTTTGCACGTCTTGCGCAATCGCGGTGCCGTTCTTGCGGGCGATGAGCGAATCGGGGTACGTCGCGAGCCAGCGCAGTTGTGAGTCGATGATCGCGGCCTCGACACAACCGAAGCGCGCGAGCGCATCCACGAACGCCGGTACGCCGAAGTCGAACACGTCCGCGAACCCGTTGGCGTACTGCCGCGCGACCATGTCGCGATCCGCCGCGAGCTTCATCGCCTGAAGCAGCGTCACCGTGGGTTCCGCGCGCACGTCCTGTTCCGGCGCGTCGCCGAGGCCACCGGGGTTGGCTAACCGGATGGCCTGGTAGAGCTGTTCAGTTTCGCGCACCCCACACTCGCGAATCCACCGCCACGCCCCCATGATGGAACCGAGGCGCTCACTCATGACGAGCGGAGCGAGCGCGAGTATCATCCCGAGATTCGTGTTGCGGGGTGTGACGTACTGAGTTGCTTGCACCGCCCACAGGGTAGTAAAACCGAGGCCGAAACCGCGACGGGGAAGCAGGCAAGGCGCGATCGCGCCCGCGCTCAGCGCGAAGTCCAGAAACGTCGTGTCCTGGAAGTCGCAGTAGCGATGAACGTTCCCGACTTTCCGACTCGTGACTTCCCATAGGCACGCCGTCTGGATGTCGAGGATGACTGCACTCTCGGAATTACGATCCATGTACTGACACCAAGTGCCTGACGACTTCCTTCGCCACATCGACGCCGCAGGTCGGGGCGAGGGCCTTCCAACCGGGGACGGCGTTCACTTCGATCACGAACAGCTCGCCGCCGGGACCGGGGAGCAGATCGACGCCCGCGACCGGGCAGCCCACGACCTCCGCGGCGCGCAGCGCGAGTTGCTCCTCGGTCGCGCTCAGGGTGACGCGCTCCGCGGTGCCGCCCTGAGCAACGTTCGTGCGCCAGTCGTTGCCCGCGACGCGGCGCATGCTCGCGATCACGCGCCCGCCGATCACGAACGCCCGCAAGTCCCAGCCGGGGTGCCGCACGAACCGTTGCAGGTACATCACCTGCCCGGTTTGCTCCAGCACGCGGAACGTGCGCCACGCGGTCTCGGCGTCCGTGATGCGGCACATCCCGCGGCCCTCGGCCCCGAACAGTGGCTTTAGCACCACGTCGCCACCAAGATGCGTGAACGCAACCATCGCGTCGTCGCTCTTCTGGCAAACCGCTGTTGGCGGCGTCGCGATACCGGCCCGCGCGAGCCGCGCCGTCGTCAAGTATTTATCGACACACACTTCGACCGCACGCGGCGGGTTCAGCACCGGCACGCCGCGCGCGACCGCTTCATGCAGCAGGTCCATGCGGAATACGACCTGTTCGAGCGACCCCGCGGGCATGGTGCGCACGAGGACCGCGTCGAACCCCACCAGCCTGTCGGCACCGGCGTTCACGCTCGCACCGAGCGCGCGGAAGTCGAGCGCCGCGGCGTCATGGCCCAGTTCGCGCGCGGCCCGCAGCACGTCCTGAACGTGCCATCCCGTTCCGCCGGAGAGGATCGCGATTCGCATCATTCGAGCCCAAACGACTTGCGAAGCAGTCCCGGCTCTGTCTTACCGAAGCGGTGGCACTTGCCGCTTTTCAGGTTGCGGAACTCCACTTCCGCGGGCGAGAAGAGTAGCGGGTCGATCTTGTAGAAGTCGCCGTTGTAGCGGGCGAACACCTCCGCGAACGGCGCGCCGTGGTCGGCCGACGCGCTCGACGGCACCTTCGGCCCGATCTGCGCGAGCAGTTCGTCGTCGGCGCGGACCCAGAGCGTGACCTTGCCGCCGTAGAGGATCGCGTCGTTGGTACGGCCGATGGCCTGCACGAAGTCCATCGCCACCGGCGGCAGCGGGGCCACGCCGTAGCCGCTCACGACCTGGTTCACATCGAACTTCAGTTCGTGCAGCTTGTGCAGCGCCGTCTCGACCGAGCGCGCGACGATCTGTGTCGTGCCCGCGATACTCATGGTCGGCGCGACGAGCAGCGTCAGATGTTCCGCGACCGGCGGCAGTTTCGCCACAATCGTCGCGATCACGTCCTCGGTGGGGTGCTTGTGCGTTTCGAGCACGCCGACCGCGAACGCCGACTCTTCCTTACCGGGGATGTGTTGGAACACCTCTTCGCGCGCGCCGAGCGCCCGCATCGGCCCGGACCCCATCGCGAAGAACTTGCCGGCGCTGACTTGCCATCCCGCGTACTGCGACGCGAGGCACGCGCGAACCGGGTCGTCGGTCGTCACCTGCACGGCCGGGCCGCCGACCTCCGCGACGGGGCAGGGCACGTACGTCACCTCGCCCAGGTCCGCGAGGCAGGCGCGGGCGAGCAGCAACCCGGCCGCGAGCGACCCTTGCACCGCGCCGCCACAGTCGATGACCCGCGCCCCGCCGACTTTGGTGACGCTGACGCGGAGCCGCGTGGCGTTGCGCTCCATCTCGTCGGCGATGAGTTGGGCGCGTTCGTTGAGTGTCATGTAAGGTGCTCCTGAAACAGCACGTCGAGTTCCGCCGCGCGTGATTGTAGCCGTTGGCGAACCTCCGCGGGCGTGCTTCCGCGCGCGAAGAACGTGAGCACCGGGTGCCCGGCCTCGACGCGCGCCCCGGCGTCGGGGATGTCCGCGAACCCGGGCAGCCGCCACGGGTCGAAGTCACCCGCGAGGTCATCGTCCCACGGGCCCCTGTGGGGAAAGGTGAGCGCGTGGGGGGCGTAGTAGATGGCTTTGCCGATGGTGTGAGCCGCTTGCGGCTTTGCACGAAGGCGTGTCAAGGCGCTTGCGAAGCCGCGAGCGGCTTCAAACGCTGCGACCCCAAAAGCGTGTTCCAGCACTTCCATCCCGGCCGTGTATCGCGGGTTCACTTCGAGCGCGAGTGGCGCGTCGTCGTGTAAGAGGAAGTCGATTCCCCACGGCCCGACGAGCGCGGTCGGAAGCGCCGGCGTGGGCGCATCAATCGGCCCGATGTTGCCGCAGTAGGTGAAGCCGCCGGCGTGCAGCCACGGCACGCCGATGAGCTGTTCTGTAACTCCCAAAAGCCTGTCGTTCACGAACAGCGCCGACATCGGCGGGCCTTCGACGAACTCCTGAAAGTAGTGATCCGCAGACGGCGGCTCGCCCGGATGCGCGAAGCGGATGCCGAGGCCGCCGCCGGAGCGCAGCGGCTTGCGGAGCCAGCGCCCGTCGGCTGGGCAGGGGTTGTTCGCCGGCACAAGGCGCGGCATCGCGAAGCCGCAAGCGGCTGAGGAGTGAGGGTCGCGGACGCGCGCGAGCACGTCCGGCGGGTTGCCCCACAGCTCGCGCGTGCGCGCGAGTTCGGCAACGGTGTGCGGGTGGTTTTCGAGGCCGCCGGTGTAGAGCACCGGCCCCGGCGGGAACTGCTTTGCCAATTCGGGTATGTCGTCGGGGTAGTTGATACTGCGCGCGCACGGTGCGACGCGCGCGAGGTCGCGGTCGCAGAACTGATCGACCGCCCACGCTTCATTACCTGCGCGCGCGAGCGAATGGACGGCCGCTCGCGCGCTGGCTCCGACCACGCCGACTCTCACTTCTCGACCGGGGTGGGCAGCCCGAAGAACTTCCGAATCGACTGAAGCTCGGAGATCATCATCACCCGCATCACGTCGGCGTAGTCGTCGGTCCACGGGTCCACGCCCTTCAACGTCTCGACCGGGCGGAACCCGTAGCCGGTTTCCCGCACCAGTATGCGCATGAGCGTGTCGTGTTCCGAATCGGCCTTGCGCAGCCACGCCGCGAACAGATCGGCCTGCGGGTCGCCCTTGCGGGCGTCCAGCCACTCCTGAACCGACTCGCGCGGCGGCTTCTTGGTCGCGGGTTCCTTCGGCTTGCCCCCCGGTTGGAGCTGGAACGGCAGGTCCGCGACCGGGCGCGCGGCCGGGTACTTGTTGATGATCAGGTCCATCAACTGCACGCCGCCGTGGAACTCGCCGATGTAATCGCCGATCGGCGAACACAACTGCTCGCCCAGGTGCTCGCGCTTGCGGGCCAGCACGACCCAGCTCGACGCGGTCTTGCCGTGCTGCCGCTCGGCGTCGTCGTTCCACACGCGGGCCACCAGGCCGTGGTGTTCCGCGATGGCCGCGACGACCGGCTCCAGTTTCACGAACTTGTTCGAGATGTGAAGCGCCAGGATGCCGTCGTCCGTGAGGCGGTCGAGGTACAGGCCCACGGCCTCGTTGGTGAGCAGGTGAACCGGGATCGAGTCCGAGCTGAAGGCGTCGATCATCAGCAGCGCGTACTTGTCGTCGGTCTGCTTCAGCTTCAGGCGCGCGTCGCCCTTGCGGAAGTCGATGATCGCCCCGCGGCGCTCGGCGTCCTTGACGTAGGAGAAGTACTTGTCCGTTTCGGCGACCAGCCGGATCACGGCCGGGTCGATCTCGTAGTAGGTGAGCTTCTGGCCCGGCCGCGCGTAGCACGACACGCTGCCCGTACCGAGGCCGACCATCGCGACGTGTTGCTTGTCCTTGTCGCGGCGCGTCAGTTCGGCGAACATCGCCCCGACCGGCCCCGTGCGGTGGTAGTAGGTCAGCGGTTCCTGGCGTGCGTCGAACGCGGTCTGCACCCCGGCCACCGCGATGTTGTCCCACACGTTGCCCGCGGTCAGCAGTTGGAAGTCGTCCAGAATGTGCCGGTTGTGCTCGGCCACTTGCGTGCCGTGCAGCGTCGTGCCGTGAACCAGCCGGTGGTACTTGTAGTGGCCCATGACAATGGGCTTGCCGTCGGCGTCGCGCACCGGGTCTTCGCCGGAGTTCTCGCGGCTGCGGGTGGCGTCGAGGATCGACATTTCGTACTGCGTGTACTCCTCGTAGGTGAGCAACTTTGCCAGCTCGCGCTGGAAGTCGTGCCGCGGGAGCTCCTTGTCTTTCAGCCCCATCAACTTCTGGATCACGGACTCGGGCACCTTCGCGCCGCGCATCGTCACCACGGCCCCGTCGGTCAGCTCGTAGTAACGGGTGCGGTCCATCAGGAACTGGCGCGAGCCTTGTTCCTCGATCTTGAGGATGCCGAAGAAGCTGCGCTCGGTGTGGAGCGTGTTCGCGGAGTCCGAGTTGATCTTCACCGGGATCAGGATCGCGGCGACCGAGAGCGCGAACCGCAGCGGCCGGTCCACGAAGAAGAAGCACACCATCACCGGCAGCGCGAACGTGATGACGACGTACACCGTGTTCGGGGCCATCTTCCACGGCATCGCGGAGGCGATGTTGCGGAGCATCTTGGCGTACCACTCGAAGTGCTGCGGCATCTTCTGGAGTTGCCAGAACGCCAGGCCGAGCATCACCGGGATCACAATGTCCAGAACCTTCGCCAGTTCCTTGTTGCGGTCGACGAGTCGCATGACCCAGCGGCCGGCGTAGGCGACCGGGTTCATCGCGGTGACGCCGGTTGCGACGTCGGCCGCGAGCGCCGTGTTGCCCGACATCTTCGATTCTTCCTCGTCGTTGTCCAGCGGGTTCAGCATCGGCACCATGAGGCACGCGACGATGAGCGCCAGCGGGAACTCGTAGGCGTGGGTGAACACGAGCGGCGCGATGAGCGAGTTGAAGATGCCGCCGCACACGCCGCCGAACGACATGATGAGGAAGTACTGCGTCAGGTACTGCGGGCTGGGGCGGTCGCGGGCCAGTTCGTAGTGGCACATCAGCGCCGCGGCGAAGAAGGTCATGTTGTAGAGCAGCAGTTCGAGACCGGTGCCGGGCTTCACGTCGGAGATCATCAGGAAGATGAGCAGCAGGATCATCACCGGCGCGAGGTTGCCGATCAGGATGCGGAACCAGGGCGGCAGGTGGCTGAACGCGATGATGAACGTGATTAGATACAGGGCGAGCGGCCCGACCCACAGCAGCGGGATGCTGGCGATGTCGGTCGTCATGTGGAACGTGACGCCGAGCATCAGGCTGCTGGGCACGAACGCCAGCACGGTCCACTTCGCCATCCGCGCCCACGTCGGCGGCGCTTCGACGGGTACGGACGCGGCGTTCGCGGGCTGTTGCTTCCCGCCCTGCTTGCCGGACGCGGGCGGCACGCCGAGCGGGTTCACCGCGGCCCGGCCGCAGAACGCGATGAACCCGACCAGCGCGACGAACCCCGCGGCCCAGAACCACGTCTGCCCGCCCTGCGTCATGTTCGGTTCGATGAAGATCGGGTAGCCGAGCAGCGAGATCAGGCTGCCGAAGTTGCTGGCCGCGTAAAGGAAGTACGGGTCACGCGCCGACGGGTGCCCGGTGTAAGTGAACCATTTTTGGAGCAGCGTGGCCGAGGTGGACACCACGAAGAACGGAATACCGATGGCGACCGTCAGGATCAGAAGCACGCTGATGATTGCGCTGGACCCGTCGGACGGGGCGAGGCTTTCCGCCACCGCGATCGGCAGGTGCCGCGACCCGAACACCGCCGCGAGCACGAACACCACGACCGGTAGCGCCAGCACGCCCATGTGGACGAGCCACTGCTTCCGCGTGTCCTTCACGCGCGTCAGCCGGTCGGCGTACAGGTAGCCGAGCAGCAGCAGCGCCTGAAAGAACACCATACAGGCGTTCCACACCGCCGGGCTACCGCCGAGAAGCGGCAGCACCAGCTTGCCGACCATCGGCTGAACCATGAACAGCAGCGACGCGCTGACGAACAGCGTGACGGCAAATAGCAGCGGCACGGAAGCAACTCCGGGGTGCGAATCGGCGCGCGGGGCGGGGTAATCGAAGTGTATCGAACCCCGCGGGAAGGGGGTAGTTTCGAGAAATGAGAAGGCCGGCTACTGGTACGGCGTGGGGTCCGGTACCCCGGCTTCGGCGAAGCCCTTCTTGCGCAGCACGCACGAGTCGCACCGGCCGCAGGCGCGCCCGCCCGCGTCCGGGTCGCGGTCCTTCGGCACGGCCACGTCCGCGGTCAGCGCCGAACCGCCGATCGCGCGCAGGTCGAGTTTCACGATCCGGTGATCGACCGCGCCCAGCGCCCGCGCCACGGTCGCCGCCCGGTCC
>SXGT01323984.1_pt1 | contig 10432 bp, 4 predicted proteins | sample 3176221 | NCBI WGS metagenome assembly SXGT01 (sample SAMN11356862, study PRJNA531348) | freshwater metagenome | isolation source: freshwater sample F1-120 | place: China: Fuxian Lake, Yuxi | collected 2017-12-25
CCTCTCCTCCCCCTCCCCCTCCCCCGCAAGGATCCCGTACTCCTTGAGCCTCCGGTAGAAGGTGCGGCGAGGGATGCCCACCAGCTTGGCGGCCTGGACGCGGTTCCAGCCGGCGCGGGCGAGCGCCTCGAGGATGCGCTCCTTCTCGGTGTCGCGGAACTCGCCGTGGGTGCGCGCCCGAGGGGTCGAGGCCCGAGGCTCGGGCGGGACTGCGGGTAAGTTGATGTCGTCCGAGCCTATCTCGCTCCCCTCGCTCATCAGCCAGCCGTTGAGGAGCACGTGCTCGAGCTGGCGCACGTTGCCTGGCCAGTCGTAGCTCGCCAGGCGCCGCATGGCCGCTCGCTCGACGGTCTTGCGATCGCGGCGGTGGCGCGCGGAGAAGATGCCCAGGAAGTGATCGACCAGCGCCGGGATGTCGTCCAGCCGGTCGCGCAGCGCTGGGATCTGCACCTCGATCACGTGGAGCCGGTAGTAGAGATCCTCGCGGAAGGCCCCCTCGCGGACCATCTGGGACAGCTCACGGTGGGTCGCGGCGACGATGCGCACGTCGACCGGCTGCTCGTTCCCCCCCCCCACGGGGCGGACGGTCTTCTCCTGGAGGACGCGGAGGAGGCCCGCCTGCATCTTCTGGGGCATCTCCCCGATCTCGTCCAGGAGGATCGTACCGCCCTCGGCCTCGCGGAAGAGGCCCTTGCGATCGCGATCGGCGCCCGTGAAGGCCCCCCTGACGCTCCCGAAGAGCTCGCTTTCCAGGAGGTTGCCCGGGATGGCGCCGCAGTTGACGCCGATGAAGGGGCTCTTGGCCCGCGGAGAGGCATGATGGATGGCCTTGGCGACCACCTCCTTGCCCGTGCCGCTCTCCCCGGTGATCAGCACGGGCACCTCCGCGTCCTTCACCCTCTCCAGGATCGCGTACAGCTTGCGCATCGGGGCGCTCGTCCCGACCAGGCCCGCGTAGCCGAAATGGGACCGCAGCTCGGCGCGCACCTGCTTGAGATCGCGCCGCGTGGCGGCGAGCTGCTCCGTGCGACGCCCCAGCGCCTCCTCGAGCCTGGCGTGGGCGCGCTGGAGCTCGTCGTTGGCGACGGCGAGCTCGTCGGCGCGCCGCTGGTTCTCCTCGATGAGGCGAGCGCTCTCTATCGCGATGGCCACCTGATCGGCGAAGGCGGAGAGGGTGGGTAGCTCCTCGCGGAAGCGCAGGCCAGGGCGGAGGCGGGTCTCCAGGTAGAGGGCGCCGATCGATTTGCCCGAGGGGCCGCGGATGGGCACGCAGGCGATGGACTGGATCATGAGCTGGTGGACGCTCACGGCCTCGGCCAGGCTCTCGTCGTCCCTGGCGCTGGCGGCGATGACGGCCTCCCCGGTCGCCAGCACCTTCTCGGCGACGCTGCGGGAGAACTTCACGTGCCCCTCGTCCCCCCGGGTCCCCCGGACGGTCTGGGCGAAGACCTCGCCCTCGGCGTCCGCGAGGAGCACGAAGCCCCGCTCGGCCCCCACCAGGGCGATCGCGTGATCCGTGACGCGGGCGAGGAGGCGCTGCAGATCTCGCTCGCGAGCGAGATCCCGGGTGATCTCGAAGATCCTCGAGAGCCGATCGCTGTCGGGGAGCGCCGCGCCCACCCCGTGCTGCGACCGCCCGGACGCCCCCGGGCTCTGCGGGGAGGGCGCGGAGGCAGTAGGCAGCGTCGCGCCGTGGCTCGAGCGCAGCGCGCGGCGCTTGGGATCGTCCCAGAACACCTCGCGCAGATCGCGGGGGAGCTTGACCGCGACCTCCTCGAGGATGGCCAGCGCCGCCTCGGTGTCGCGACGCGCCGAGGCAACGCTCCCCTGCGACGAGGCGAGCCTGGCCCTGGCCTCGAGGGCGCGCCAGGCCAGCTCCCGCTTGCCCGCCGAGCGCGCGAGCTCATGGGCCGTGTCCAGCGCGGTCTTGGCCTCGCCCTCCTCGCCGACGAGGAGCAGGAGCTGGCCTCGCACGACGGCGGCGAGGGCCTCGTGCTCGCCGAAGCCGCCCTGGCCCGCCTGGCGCAGCGCTTCGAGCTGCCGGAGCAGGGCCGTTCCGTCGGCCATGGGCTCGCGGGCCTCGAGCAGCAGCGCCTCGAGCCGGGCCTCCGCGCCGTCCTGGGGGCGTCCCAGCGCCTCGTAGGCGACGGCGCAAAGATCGTAGTACCTCCTGGCGCGCGCGCCGTCGCCGGTGCGGTTGGCGAGATCGGCCTCCAGGCCGAGCAACTGGGCGCGGCCGCCCGGACCGAGCTCCGCGCGCGCCTTGATGAGGGTCTCGATGGCGGTGCGCGCCCGGGCGTGGCGCCCCACGTAGAGGTCGAGGTTGGCGAGGTTGAGCCTCGCCTGCTGGATCGCGACGAGGCCGCCCGCCCGGTGCCCCAGATCGATGGCCGCCTCCAGGTGCGCGATGGCGCGGCCGAGATCGCCGTCCGCCTGGGCGAGGCCCGCGAGGTTGAGGCGCATGGTGGCCACGGTCCACGCGTCGCTCGCCGCCTCGGCCGCGGCGAGCGCCTCCTCGTAGGCCCTCCGGGCGTCGCCCGTTCGGCCGCTGCGCTGGTGCGCGATCCCCAAAGATCCCAGGGCCACGGCGAGGGCCCGCTTGTCGCCGCCCATGTTCGCGACCGCCACGGCGGACTCCAGCGCCTGGCGGGCCTTGGCCCCCTCGCCGGTGTACGCGAGGGCGACCCCTCGCACCGAGAGGGCCTCGGCCGCCAGAGCGTCGTCCCCTCGCTCGACCAGCACGACATCCGCCAGCTCCAGGGCGGCGGAGAACTCGCCGAGCCGGCTCGCGGCTCGGGCCCTCTGTAGCGTGAACGCGCGGAAATAAGGGCCCTGAGAGGCGTCTCTCGCCTCGTCCAGGATGGAGCGAGCCCGGCCCGCCTCCCCCTTCGCCAGCAGGATGCGCGCGCGCGCCACCGCAGCGCGGACGCGCTCGGGATCGTCCTCGGCTGCCCCCAGCGCGTCGAGCTTGCCCTGCGCGAGGTCGAAGCGACCCGTGTCCACCGCCAGCTCCGCAGCGCGGAGCAGCTCGTCCCGGCTCACCCGGATGCTGTCGACCGACTGGTCCCGGTCGAGGATCGTGTCCACGTCCTCGGGCGAGACCAGAGGCTCTCGCCCGAGGCGCTTCACGAAGGCGCGCAGGACCCCTGGCAGCCCGCCCGAGCGGGTGACGAGGTGCTGCACCAAGGCGTCGGGGAGAGAGACGATCGCGCGCTTGACGAGCTCCTCGGCGACGCGAGGCTCGAGCCTGGAAAGGTCGAAGCGAGAGCAATCCCCCGCGGTGAGGGGCAGGAGGTCCTCGGGCGAGGCGACGGCGACGAGCCTGGCCCCGGCCCTCATGGCCTGGCGGAGCATCTCCCGCGCGGCGACGCCGAGCGACGCCAGATCGTCGATGCAGAGCACGAGACCGGGGAGCGCCCCGGCCCAGGGCTCGAGCGCCAGGGTCATGGCCTCGACGTCGCTCACAGCGCGGCTCTCCCCCTCGAGGTGGGCGACGGGCACCTTCCCCATCCCCAGGGACCACGCCAGGCGTCTGAGCAGGGTCGAGCGCCCCGACCCCGGAGGGCCCGAGAGGGCCAGGGCGTCCCCAGGACCGAGCGAGAGGACCCGGCTCTCCAGGATCTGCCCTGGCCCCTCGGCGCCCAGGATGGGCCAGGGCAGCTCGTCGGCGAGGGGGCCCGGCCCCAGGCCCGCGGCGCGGCGCAGGGCGCTCACGAACTCATCGACGCTCGGGTAGCGGCTCTCCGGCTCGGCCTCGGTGGCGCGCTTGGCGATGCGAGAGAGCTCGGAGAACGCGGCGCGCCCCAGGGTGTGGCCTCGCTCGTCGAGCCCCTCCTGGAGCGTCGCGCCCAGGGCGTAGACCTCGGCCCTCACCGTGAGCGGCTCGCCCTGCTGGATCTCCGGCGCGGCGTACTTCGGGGTGTGCCCCTCGGCACGCGCCGCAGCGGAGGGGGGACGCCAGGGCGTGGCCAGACCCAGGTCCACCAGCGTGGCCCTCCCGTCCGGTCCCACCACCACGTTGGCAGGCTTCACGTCCCCGTGGAAGAGGCCGCTCCGGTGGAGGACGGTGAGCTGCTCCGAGGCCTCCGCCAGGGGCTCGAGCCAGGGCAGCCCTTCTTCCTCCCGGAAGACCTCGTCGAGGCTCTTTCCCTCGACCAGCTCGCGCACCATGAAGCGCTCGCCCGTGGGCAGCACCGAGAAGGCCACGATCCTCGGGACGCCCAGCCCCTCGAGCGCACGCAGCGCGACGGCCTCGCGGACCAGGGCGCGGGCCTCGTGCTCGCCTGCGCCCTCCGAGAGGACCTTGAGCGCGAGGCGAGCCCCGGTGGTCCTGTCGCGCACGGCCCAGACCTCACCCCCACCCCCCTTTCCGAGCCTCTGCTCCCTCTCGTAGCGCTGGGGGATCTTCACGTTCTTGAGGCGCGCCTGTATTTCGTTCGCACGAGGGCCTGGCTCACCGGAGCCCCACCACCTCGGGGCCCTTCTGGACCGGGCGCTCCAAACCATAGTTTCCGCTGAGCCCGAACCAGAAGCCCGTGGCGGAGATCCCGAGCCCCAGGCGGCTCTCGAACTGCTTGATGGGCTTGAAGCGAAGGCCTATCTGCGGGGCGATCCAGGGCAAGATGTTGGGCTTGGAGCCGCCGTTCGCCCAGCTGGGCTCCAGGTAGTTGTTCACCTTGGCGTTCGCCGCGTTCTGGTGGTCCTTCTTGCTGCAGCCCGTGCCCGTCACCTGGGTCTCCTCGGCGACGCAGGGCGAGTATTTCTTGCCGGTGTCCGACGCGTAGAGGCCGTTGGAATCCTCGCGCACCCAGTTGTTTAGCAGGGTGTCGAAGACGACCCCCAGGCCGAGGCCCAAGCCGTACTCGAAATCCAGGGTCGGCGCGATCTTGGCGGACCAGAGCAGATCCACCGTCGCGTGGATGGCCTTCAGGCTGCTGTTGACCAGCGAGTAGTTGCCGACGAACTCGCTCGCCTTCTTGTCCTTGAACAGGATGTAGCCGGTGTCGAACTCGCTGTAGGTCAGCGCGGGGATGATGGAAAATCCGTTCTTCCGGATGTCGAGCTCGACGCCGATGTTGTTGGAGTAGACGGTCTGGCCGCCGTCGATGAAGGCGTTCAGGAGGAACTTGGGCAGCACCAGACCCCGGTAACGGAGCCCGACGAACAGGTACGTGCGGTTGTCCGCCTCCGTCACGTTGGTGAAGTTGCTGGTGGCCTCGGCCGGCGGAGGCGCCGGGATGCCGGCGGCCCCGCCCGCGGCGCCGGGGGCAGGAGCTGCGACGGCGGCGGGGGAGGTCGCCCCCTGGGCGAGGGCTCCACCGGACCAGAGCAGGGCCGAGGACAGGAGGAGGGGGGCGAGCCCCCGGGGCGTCCGGCAGCGAGCGCCGGGGAGCGAGAAAGTCAGGCTACGAAAAGCAGATGAGAGCATTGGGCATTTCTCCACGGCTCCAGCGACCTCGCGGGCCGAGCTTCGACATTCCGCAATGCAGGTGATGCTACACTCGAGGGGAGTCGGAGGGTGACGAGAAACTCGCTGCCGCGTCACGGCTCGTGTCGGAGCGCTTCGGCGGGCGGGGGCCGCGCGCTCAGCGAGGACCCCCTTCGTGATATTGTACGGGCGCATCGTGGAGCAGGCGGTGGACCACCACCACCGCGGGACGTTCATCAAGGAGGTCATCGTGACCGCGGGCACCCCGCTCGCCATGGTGCGAAAGCGCGTGGCGGGCTCCACGCAGACCCGCGCCCCGGTTCTCCTCGTCCACGGCTTCGGCCAGAACCGGTACGCATGGCACCTGCCGTCGCGCAGCTTCGCCAACTACCTCGCCCAGCGCGGGTTCGACGTCTTCAACGTTGATCTGCGCGGCCACGGGCGCTCCCGGAGCTTCGGCGGGCGGCGCTCCCAGGGCGTGCACGACTACATCGAGCACGATCTCCCTCAGGCCGTGGCGGAGGTCCGCGCGCTCTCCGGCGGCCGCCCCGTCTTCCTCGTGGGCCACTCGCTGGGCGGGCTCGTCAGCTACGCCGCGGCCCCCTCGCTCGGCGACCAGATCGCGGCCATCGTCTCGATCGGGAGCCCCTACCACTTCACCCGAGGCTCCGCCTTCCTCGCCGCGGTCCGCGCGCTGAACGGCGCGATGCGGACTCTGGGGGTGCCGCTGGGCAACATGCCCATTTACCTGGGGCCCGTCGGCGTGGCCCTGCGAGGGCTCAAGAAGCTCGCGAGCGGCCCGCTCTACCCTCTCCCCCTCCGCGGTTGGCACGAGGGCGCGGTCGAGCACCACGTCCTCGACGAGCACCTCGAGCTCGCCTTCGACAGGGCGAGCCTCGACGACATTCGCAACCTGTTCGACTGGGCGTGGGAGAAGCGCTTCGGCGGCAAGAGCGGCTACGCCCAGCGCTTCCAGGAGCTCGACATCCCGCTGCTCGTGGTGGCCGGCGACAACGACGAGCTCGCGCCCGCGGCGAGCGTACGCCCCGCCTACGACAAGAGCCGCTCCCGGGACAAGAGCTTCCTGACCTTCCCGCTGGGCCACATCGATCTGCTCGTCGGGCGCGAGGCCCCCCAGACCCTCTGGCCCGCCGTGGCCGACTGGCTCGTCGCCCGGAGCTGAGAGCTCAGCGGCGATCCTTCTCGCGCTCGAGCCGGGCGAGGTTCTCCTCGAGGCGGCGCACCGTGCGCTTCAGATCCTTCACCTCTTCGTCGGTGGCGAGGGACATGGCCTTGGCCAGCTTCTCCACCTGCTCGGTGGTAAACGTCTGGACCTTGCCGGGGACGCTCATCGCCTGCATGAGCGCGCTCATCATGCGTGGGTCCTGCATCAGTCGGGTCACTCGGGGATCGCTCATCAGCTTCATCCCCTGCTTCATCAAGATCCTCTTCAAGCTCATGGAGCGTCGATCCTGGCGCCTCGAGAGCGCCTTCGTGGGGGAGTAGTAGGGTGAAAGGAGGCGCCTGGGCTCGGCGCGGGGCGAGGCCATCTTCCCGCACTTTCACCCCACGCGCGAGCGGCCAGAGCGAGATCCGGTGAGGAGGCAGGGGTGGGGCGTGTGAAGCGCCGTTGACACCCCCTCCGGCTCGGGCGATATCCAAGACAAAGAATCTCTGCGGCCCTCACGGCCCTTTCGCTGTCCCGTCCCGCGTCTCCGAGCCCTGGAAGACGCGCCATATCGACCCGGGGGAGGACTCACGCCATGAAGACAACCAAGCTCGCTCACACCTTCGGCCTCGCCACGAGGCTCGCGCTCGCCCCGCTTGCCGGCGTCTCGTTCGTCGCTCTGACCACCGGGACACTCGCGGGCTGCGCCGACGAGAACGACCCCAAGACCTGGGTCAAGCGCCTGGACGACCCGGCCCAGCGCCCCCAGGCGGTGAAGCGGCTCCAGGCCTTCTTCGAGGACGGCCTCAGGAAGGCGGACAACAACCGGGACGACCCCAAGTTCAAGGCGCTCCTCGACGACATCGTGGAGCCGCTCACCAAGCAGTACACGGCGGGCAACATCCCCGACGAGAAGACCCGCAAGGAGCTCATCAAGTTCCTCGCCGACACGAGCGATCCTCGCACCGCGCCGGCGCTCGCCAAGGCCCTGAACGACTACGAGCCCAAGAAGAGCGAGGAGGACGTGAAGGCGGCGGCGCTGGCCACCAAGAACCTCGCCAATGCGGGCAAGCTCACGGATCAGCCCCTCATCGACGCGCTCTGGTCTTGCTTCTCCAAGTTCCGCGCCTCGCAGACCCAGTCCATCCAGCTGGTCACGGCGCTCCACGACGCCGTGCTGGCGGTGAAGCACCCCTCCTACGGCCCCAAGGCCGTGGAGAAGCTCGCGTCGCCGGTGGACATGAAGAGCCCGGAGTCCCAGCGAGATCACATCCAGTTCTGGCAGCTCACCTCGGTGCAGATCATCGGCGAGCTCAAGTACGGTCCTGCGGCCAAGGCGCTGGTCGTGATGCTCCTCACGCCCAGCAAGGCCGATCTCCGCGCCCCTGTGAGGACCGCCCTCCTCAAGATGCCCAAGGAGGCCGAGGGGCCGCTGATCGCCGCCATGAGGGGCACGGATCCAGAGTTTGCCAAGCTCGCCGCCGACTACCCCGACAAGGCACACGTCGCGGTCCTCGCCGAGTCGCTCTCCTACCTCTCCCGGCCCGCCACGCGCGACGCCATGCTCGAGGCGCTGGCCGCAGCCGACAACGACCAGAACCGCACGGTGCTGGCCATGCACCTGATCCACTTCCCCACCGAGCAGAAGATCGTGGACGCCTACCTCGCGGCCTACGGCAAGGTGGCGGCGGCCGCGGCGATCCCGCTCATGGGCGGGGCCAACGGCCGGGCGATCCTGGTGCAGACGGCGTCGCACTTCTACGATCCCAAGCTCACCGACTGGGTGCTGAAGGAGAAGGCCAGCGCCAAGGGCGTGGACGCCGACGCGATGACGCCCGCGGCCTTCGACGCGGCCACCAAGCTGATGACGGTCGAGCAGGTGAAGGCCGTGGGAGCCGCGGTCGGGCGGATCGACGGCCCGGCGACCGAGAAGGACAAGTACAACGCGGCGTCCAAGGTCACGGACAGGTGCAAGGCCGACGCGGCGTGCTACGTCAAGTACCTGGACGAGCCCATCCCGTCGTCGCCCGAGACGGCGAAGATGGGGGCGATCAAGGCCTGCTGGATGGCGGCGATCCTGGGCAACGAGCAGACGCGCAAGGACCTCATCGGCAAGGTGGACAAGATCAAGGACGGGAGCGTCCGCCTCACCCTGGTCGAGGCCATCGACCACCTCTCGCCCAAGGGCGACGTCTCCGGCGCGGAGGTCCTCGAGAAGATCGTCGAGGCCGACAAGGCGAGCGGCAACAAGTTGCTCCTCCAATCGGACGATGCCGTCGCGAAGACGGCGCTCAAGCTGCGCTCTCGCGCGGCCCAGTAGCAGGCACGGAGAGAGCGCGATGTTGAAGCTCGAGGTCCTCAAAGGCGCTCTCAAGGGACAGCCCTTCGAATCCACGGCCGACGTCGTGCGGATCGGCCGCGCCGAGGGGAACGACCTCGTGCTCCCCGACGAGCATGTCTCGAGCGATCATGCGCGCATCGCCCGGGTGGCGGACCGGTTCATCCTCCGGGATCTCCGCTCCACGAACGGGACCTACGTGCTGCGGTCCGGCGTCCGGCTCGCCCTCGAGGACGAGCGAGGCCGGGAGCTGGCGCTTGCCCAGGGGGACGTGGTGGAGCTCGGGGCTGGCGACAGGCTCGTCGAGCTCAAGGTGCTGCTCGTCGGGGAGGACGACAGCGACGCCCGCGTCTTCGCTCTCCGCCGTATCCAGGATCTCGCCCCTGCCACTACGATCGTCGAGAAGGACGAGGGGCGGCTCAAGCTCCTCTACCAGGCCCAGAAGAGCATAGGCGCCGCCACCGACCTCTCGGAGGTCCTCACGGCCATCGCCGAGGCTTGCCTCGCGCTGGTCCCCAAGGCCACCCACGTGACCATCGTCCTCGCCGACGACGACGACAGCGGCAAGCGAGGCGCCTCCGCCTATGTCCCCGTGATGACCCGAGTCCGCGGCCAGGAGGGCGCGGCGACCGCGCCCATCCCCGTGACGCGCAGCATCTTTCGCAAGGTGATCGGCGAGCGCGCCGCGGTGCTGGCCGCCGACGCGGCCAGCGAGGTCGGGAACACCGAGTCGCTCATGGGCGCCCAGATCCGGGCGACCATGGGCATCCCGCTCTGGAAGGGCGAGGACATCCTGGGCATCCTCCAGGTGGACAACCGCACCCAGCCCGGCGTCTTCACCCCGCACGATCTGGAGATCGTCGCGGTCCTCGCGCACAACGCCTCCCTCGCCGTCGCCAACGCCCGCCTGGTGCGCCGGCTCCGCAACGCCGAGGAGCGCCTCAGGAAGGAGAACGCCTTCCTCAAGGGCCGCGAGGAGTCGCGCCGCACGGGTGGCAAGGGGCCGCTCGAGATCATCGGCAACAGTCAGGCGATGCGGAACCTGAGCCAGCAGCTGGGCAAGGTCGTCGACACCCGGGTGACCGTCCTGGTCGAGGGCGAGACCGGGGTCGGAAAGGAGCTCGTCGCCTCGGCGGTGCACTACCGCTCGCGCCGTCGCGACAAGCTCTTCGTCGGCCAGAACTGCGCAGCCATGCCCGAGCACCTGCTGGAGAGCGAGCTCTTCGGCCACAAGAAGGGCTCGTTCACCGGGGCTCACGAGGAAAAGAAAGGCCTTTTCGAGATCGCGGACGGAGGCACTCTCTTTCTGGACGAGGTGACCGAGATGCCACTGTCGCTCCAGTCCAAGCTCCTCCGGGCGCTCCAGGAAGGGGAGATCCGACCCGTGGGGGCGACGCAGGAAAAGCGTGTGGACGTGCGCATCGTCGCGGCGACCAACCGGAACCTCGAGAAGGAGGTCGCCGAGGGTCGCTTCCGCGAAGATCTCTACTACCGCCTC
>SXGT01660400.1_pt1 | contig 10430 bp, 9 predicted proteins | sample 3176221 | NCBI WGS metagenome assembly SXGT01 (sample SAMN11356862, study PRJNA531348) | freshwater metagenome | isolation source: freshwater sample F1-120 | place: China: Fuxian Lake, Yuxi | collected 2017-12-25
GACGGCGCTGGTCGCCGCGCTGGGTTTCGTGCCGATGGCGCTTTCGCAGGGGACGGGTGCGGAAGTGCAGCGGCCTCTGGCGACGGTGGTCATCGGCGGGATTCTGACGTCGACCATGCTCACGCTGGTGGTGCTGCCGGTGCTGTATCGGCTTGTGCATTCGGATCGGCGCGAGGCAGCAGTGACCGTGACGACGCCTGCGGAGTAGTATCGAGGCGTACTGGGTGTAGACCAAGCGGACGCGGAGGACGACGGAACATGATCAGCGTGATCTCGGTGCTGGTATTGAGCGGTGCGCTTGGGGTCGATCTGGTCCCTGCGGAGAACGTGGAGCATGTGAGGGTCTATTACCGCGAGGGGCGGTTCGGCGGGTGGCCGGCGAACCACGGGATGTGGTCGTGGGGCGATGAGATTCTGGTGGGGTTCACTGACGGTGTGTACAAGAACCTCGCCGACCGGCACCACATCGATCGCGAAGCACCGGAGAACCACTACCTTGCGCGTAGTTTGGATGGCGGCGTCACGTGGACGATCAGCGATCCCGGGAAGAACGGCGACTTGCTGATCGGCGATGGCGGGTTTCTGCACGGCATTGTGCGCACGGATGTGAAAATTCCTGAGCTGCGCGATTGCCCCGGCGGCGTGCCGTTTACGCATCCCGATTTCACGATGACGGTGCGGACCAACAACATCGACGCGGGCGAGTCGCGGTTCTGGTATTCGACCGATCGCGGAAAAGACTGGGAGGGGCCGTTCCGCCTGCCGAATTTTGGGTATCCGGGCACGGCGGCGCGCACGGATTATCACGTCGAGGGACCGGAGCGCTGCACGCTGTTCCTTACGGCGGCGAAGAGCGACGGCGAAGAAGGCCGGCTGATTTGCGTGCGGACGGTGGACGGCGGGAAGACGTGGACGCGGGTGTCCGAGATTGGGCTGGAGATGGCGGACGGATTCGTCATCATGCCGGCGTCGGTGCGTCTGGACGAGGATTCCTATTACGTCACGGCCCGCGTGCATCAGGGCGAGACGAAGCGCTGGATTTCGGCGTACCGATCGGATGACGACGGTGCGACGTGGCAGGAGATGCCGAACCCGGCAGACGACTGCGGCGTGGGGAATCCGCCTGCGCTGATCCGTTTGCGCGACGGGCGACTATGCATTACGTATGGTTACCGCGCGAAGCCGTTTAGCATGTACGCGCGGCTGAGCAGCGACGAGGGGAAGACCTGGGGACCGATCTACGTGCTGCGCGACGACGGCCAGGCGACGGATATCGGGTATCCAAGGATGGTGCAGCGCGCGGATGGGAAAGTAGTCGTGCTTTATTACTTTACGGACGCGAAGACGGGGCCGGAGCGCTATATCGGCGCGACGATTTGGGAAGTGCCGGGAGCGCGCTGAAATTTCCGGGAGTCAATCGTTAGACTTCTTCGACCACTAAGCGGTGATGCGATTTGGGAGCACGCTTTCCCAGCTTTTGTAAACTTTCGAGATGCAGATCGAGTGCCTCGCATGCGTTCTCGAAGGCATCGCTTAGTGAATCGCCACTGGTGACGATTCCCTGAATATCGGGAAAATCCACGATGAAAGCAGGGTCTTTTGCCACGTAGGAGATCGTGAACACGTAGCCTCGATACTCATGTGTTGTGTTCATCGTCGATCATCCTCAATACCCGGTCTACATCCGAATCATAGCACGTTTTGCGCCCGCCATGAGGCTTAACAACAGTGATCACGCGGCCATCAGCGCGGTGATATGTGCAGTGGCTGCCACGCTGGTTGAATAATACGAACCCGCTGCGTCTTAGTACGGTCTCCACTTCGCCGAATCGTATACTGCCCGGCGAATTTTGCATCTTCTCGATGAGCTTTTGCCGCCGCGTCATTGGTCCATATTTCCATGGATCTCCACCGCCAGATGGAGTTCTTGTGCATCTGTTTACGCGCCCTCCGGCAGCGCGAACGCCAGCAACTCTGCCGGCTCTGTGCCGCCGCCGCCGGTGACCAGGATGTACTGCTTGCCGTTGTGCGAGCAGGTCATGGGCGAGCCGTGGAGGTGGCGGCCCACCTTGATACTCGAAATTAACTTGCCGGTTTTCTTGTCGTAGGCCTGCAAGAAGGAGCCGCGCGCGACGCGCGGGGTCGCGAGTTCATCGACGTCGTGCAGGACGGTGATGAGTAGCGTCTTTGTAACGAGCAAGCCGCCTTCGGCGATTACGCCATCGGGAAACAGCGAGCCGAGCGGGCCGAGGTTGAGGTGCTTGATCGCGGGATGATTGCGCGGGCCGTCGCCGAAGGGGACTTGCCAGGCGATCTCGCCTTTGTTGAGGTCGTAGGCAGTGATGCGGCGGTAGGGCGGCTTGAAAAGCGGGAGACCTTGCGGGCCGATTGGGGCGTCCATACCGTCGAGTGAGATCATATAGTCGAGGTTCGAGCGATTCGGATCCGGCTTGATGAGACTCATGTTCGACGGATAGGTCTGGGACTGGACGTAGAGCCAGCCTGCCTCGGGATCGATCGAAGCGCCCGGGAAGTTCGCGCCGCCGCCGGCGCTGGGGATCTGGAGGAAGCCTTTCTTTCCGTCCGCACCTGCGACGATGTTCGGCGAGAAGAGCGGCCCGAGCACGTAGTCCGCGGCGATCTTTTTCGCTTCCGCGCGGAGTTCCGGCGTGAAGTCGATCAGGTCGTCCTCGGAGGTGCCCTGGTGTTCGAAGGGCGCGGGCTTGGTCGGGAAAGGTTGGGTCTTAGACATTTTCTCGCCCGGTACGGTCGAGTGCCAGTTCACTTCGCGCTCTTCAATCGGCCACACGGGCTTCCCGGTGACGCGGTCGAAGACGTAGATGAATCCTTGTTTGGAGACTTGCGCGACGGCCTTGATTTTCTTGCCGTCCACGGTGATGTCGATGAGGTTCGGGGCGCAGGGGAAGTCGTAGTCCCAGATGCCGTGGTGCACGGCCTGGAAATGCCACACGCGCTCGCCGGTTTTCGCGTTCAGGCAGACGAGCGACTCGCCGAAGAGGCCGTCGCCGTGGCGATGGCCGCCGTAGTAGTCGTTGGTCGGCGTGCCGATGGGGAGGTAGATGTAGCCTAGCTCCGGATCGGCGGTCATCAGCGACCAGACGTTGGTGTTGCCCGTGTAGTCGGCGGAGCCGTTCTCCCAGGTGTCGTAGCCGAATTCGCCGGGTTGGGGAATCGTGTGGAAGATCCACTTGAGCGCGCCGCTCTTGGCGTCGTAACCGCGGACGTGTCCCGGCGGGTTTTCCTTTGTGGTGGGGAAGTCCATGATGATGGAGCCGACGACGACGGTGTCGCCGATGACGACGGGCGGCTTGTTGTCGCCGATGTTCCGGGCGTTCACTTCGCGGCCGAGATCCTTGAGCAGGTCGACCCATTGGCCGTCATTAAAATTCGGATCGGGCTCGCCGGTCTTCGCATCCACGGAGACGAGCTGCCGGCCGCCGGTGGAGATGAAGATGCGTTCGTTGACGCCGTCGGTCCAGTACTCGACCCCGCGATGGTGCGCCATGCCGTGCGTGACCGCGCCGCGCTTGTAGCTTTCCGGGTCATGCACCCAGAGCGTCTCGCCGGAGGCGACGTCGATCGCGGCGATCTGCGAGAGACCGGTGGAGAGATACGCGATGCCCTTGACAACGATCGGCGTGCCGCGCAGGTAGTAAGGCTTGAAGGATGCTTTGCCTTCGAGGGCTTTGTCGGCCGTACCCCAGCGCCAGGCGACCTGGAGCTTGCCGAAGTTCGACGCATTGATCTGGTCGAGCCCCGAGTACTTTGTCGAGCCCTGGTCCCCGGCGAAGTGCGGCCAGTCGCCGCTCGGCGCGCCCTTTTGGGCGAAGGCGGGTACGGAGGCAAACGTCAGAAGAAGAGCGGCAAAACGAATGACATTGTGCATGGGATGCCCTCGGTTTAGATTCAGTCGCGTAACCTATCACCGGAGTATCGACGGGTCAAGACGGAAGCGTGACTCTCCCGGCGTTCTGTACATAGCGTTGCCCCAAAAAGTACAATGCCGCGCCGATTTTTGGCTGCGGAAGGGAGTGCGCGATGGCGGTGGCAACCAAGTATACGGGCGTCTCGGTGGGGGCGCTTTTTGAGCCTATTAAATTCGGGCGGGTCACCTTGCCGAACCGGATTGCGATGGCGCCGATGACGCGGAGCATGTCGCCGGGGAAGGTGTCGACGCCGGAGATGGCGGCGTACTACCGGCGCCGGGCCGAGGGTGGTATCGGGCTGATCATCACGGAAGGCACGAACCCCGGACATCCGGCGGCATCGGGCTATCCGGATGTGCCGGGTTTCGATACGCCGGCGGAGTTGGCCGGCTGGAAGCGTGTAGTTGACGGAGTGCACGCGGCGGGCGGATTCATTATCCCGCAGCTCTGGCATGTCGGCAGCATCCGCAAGAAGGGTCAGGAACCGGACCCGAATATGCCGGCGTGGGGCCCGAGCGCGGTGACGCATCCAACGCACGCACAGAAGGGTGACACCGAAGTGCCGCACGCGATGACGCAGGCGGACATCGATGTGACCATCGCGGCCTTCGCGCGCGCGGCGAAGAACTCCGAGGCGCTGGGTTTTGACGGCGTCGAGTTGCACGGCGCGCACAGCTACCTCATCGACCAGTTTTTCTGGGAAGCGACTAACCAGCGCACGGACCAGTACGGCGGCAAGACCCTCGCGGAGCGCACGCGCTTTGCAGTCGAACTCATTGAGGCCGTCCGCGCGGTGATCAGCAAAGACTTCCCGCTCGTATTCCGCTTCTCGCAGTGGAAGCAGGGCGACTATAACCATCAAATGGCCAAGACTCCGGGTGAACTGGAGGCATTCCTGAAACCGCTCTCCGCCGCGGGTGTCGATTGGTTTCACGCGAGCAACCGGCGCTTTAACACGCCGGAATTCCCCGGCAGTGGCAGCGAACTGAACCTGGCGGGTTGGACGAAGAAGATCACCGGCAAGCCGGCGATCACCGTCGGCAGCGTCGGGCTCGACATCGATTTCCTGCACAGTTACGGCGGGCAAGAAGGCGGCCAGGCCGGACTCGATGCGCTGATCCGGCGCCTGGAGAACAAGGAATTCGACCTTGTCGCCGTCGGGCGCGCGCTGCTGTCCGATCCGCAGTGGGCGAACAAAGTGAAAGCAGGAAACGAGAAAGACATTGTGGCGTTCAAGCGTGAGCACATGGGAGTGCTGACGTAAGCAGGTGTACAGGGTCACATTTCAAGCACAATGCCAAGCAAAAGCATAAAAGACAGGGGAGGTCACGTGGGTACACGGAAGTTGGATGTTGTAAAGACTTCGGGGGTAGGCAAGGCGGCGAAGGCGGCGTTGGACGCGGGTGAAGGAATCCTGCGGCTGGCGCCGACGTGGGTGCCGAGATCGTTTCTGCAACCGGGCAAGCGCATCAAGCTGCACCCGGAGGATTATTACGCTTACGGCAAGCACCGCGGCGGCATTGACGAGCGCTGGTTCGCGTCGACGACGCCGGCGGCAAACGACAATCGCGAAGAAGATGAGGGCCTGAGCTACGTTATTCACGGCGGCAAGCGGTTCACGCTGAAGGATGCGGTGGAGGCGCTGGGCGGCGACTTGATCGGTGCGGCGATGTGGTTCAAGTACAAGCGCTGGCCGGTGTACAGCAAATTTTTCGACAACATGGGCCCGATCCCGCATCACATGCACCAGAACGCGAAGCAGGCGGGGTTGGTCGGGCAGGAAGGCAAACCGGAATCCTATTATTTTCCGCCGCAACTGAACGCGATTGGCAATAATTTTCCGTATACCTTCTTTGGACTCGAACCGGGCACGACGAAGGCGCAGGTGCGCAAGTGTCTGGAGAATTGGAACAAGGGCGACAATGGCATCCTCGATTTGTCGAAGGCCTACCGGCTGAAGCCGGGCACAGGTTGGCTGGTGCCGCCGTGCATTTTGCACGCGCCGGGTTCGCTGGTGACGTATGAGCCGCAGTGGGGCAGCGACGTGTTCGGCATGTACCAGTCGCTGGTCGAGGGCCGCGATGTGCCGTGGGAACTCTTGGTGAAGGACGTGCCGAAGGAGAAGCACCAGGATCTGGATTATCTCGTGGACCAGCTCGATTGGGACGCGAACGTGAACCCGAACTTCAAGGATTCGCACTACCTCGAACCGCTTCGCGATTCGCGCGACGCGGGCGGCGGCTACGAAGACAAGTGGATCGTCTACGGAAATATTGCGGGTGAGCAATTGTTCTCCGCGAAGGAATTGACGGTGCAGCCCGGTGCGAAAGCGATGATTAAAGACAACGGCGCGTCCGGCGTGATTTGCGTGCAGGGCCGCGGGCGTATTGGGAAGCTGCCGCTCGAATCGCCGACGATGATTCGCTTCGACGAAATGACGGAGGACGAGGTCTTTATTTCCGAGGAGCGCGCGAAGGCTGGATACAACGTGGACAACTTCGGCGGCGACTGCCCGCTGGTGTTGCTGCGGTATTTCGGTCCGGGAGTGAATCCGCAGGCGCCGGAAATCGGCGGGAAGAAAAAGCGAAACGAAGGATAAAGTGGAAGCGCCGTCCCGGCGCTTCTGAAACGGCGAGACGCCGTTTTCACTTGTGGAGGTCATATGAAGCGAATCTCGATTGGGTCGTGGGCGTATGCAATTGGGCCGTATGCGGACAATCCGATTCCGTGGGACGAGGTGACGAAGAAGCTCAAGGCGCTGCATTTCGACGGCGTCGAGTTGGGCGGGTTCAGCATTCACCCCAGTCCGGAGACGCACCCGGCGAAGGCGGACCGTGAGCGGTTGCGCGCGGAGATGGGCAAGGTGGGGCTGGGCTTCAGCGGCTTCGTGCCGAACCTGTGGGATCAGCACCTCATCGACACGGAAGACTCCGGCCCATACATTGCGAAGTTCAAGGCGGGATTGGAATTTGCCGCGGACCTCGGGATCAAGGGATTGCGCGTGGACTGCGTGCAACCGCCGACGATTCTCGATTCGATGGATGTCGATACCGCGATGAAGCGTGTGGTGTCGACATGGCAGAAGTGCTGCGACCTTGCGGCGGAGAAGGGGTGTTACGTGACCTGGGAATTCGAGCCGGGTTTCGCGTTTAACAAGCCTTCCCAGATTGTGGAGATTGTCGAGGAAGTCGATCGCGACAACTTTGGTACGGAGTTCGATACGTGCCATGCGGAGATGGTCGCGGGCAAGGGTGCGCGGCAGCCGGGCAAGAAGGAAGTGCTGCCGGGTGGATGCCTGGAGCTTGCGCGGCGGTTGCGCGGGAAGATCAACCACATTCACTTGATCGACAGCGACGGCACGTTGCACGGCGACGAGACGAGCACGCATTCGCCGTTTGGCGAGGGCTACCTGAAGTTTGACGAGATCATCCCCGAGCTGAACAAGAACAATCTGCCGGATGACTGGTGGACGATCGATCTGTGTTTCTGGCCGGACGCGTGGAAGGTGACGGAGAAGTGCAAGGTGGCTGTGGATGCACTGAATAAGAAGTACGGATAAGGTCAAGGGATCGTCCGCAGATGGCGCAGATAATTGCTGATAACCCCGTTGATGAAAATTCAGATGGGGAAACCTATGCGATTATTGGCGCCGCCATGGCTGTTCATACCGAACTCGGTTGTGGATTTTTGGAGCGGGTATATCAAGAAGCTCTCGCGATCGAATTTGTGCAGCGAGGAATTGATTTTTCGCGTGAGCTGACAATCCCGGTGACCTATAAGGGCAAACCGCTCGATGCCGTCTATCGAGCCGACTTTATCTGTCAGGGCTCAGTTGTTGTCGAGGTCAAGGCGATTTCCGCATTGGTCGATGCGAATATCAAACAGGCGCTGAATTATTTGAAAGCCACTAAATTTCAACGTGCATTGATCCTAAATTTTGGGGAAGAGCGATTGAAGTTTCGACGTGTTATTTCTAGCTATCAATGAAGTTATCTGCGAACATCTGCGTAATCTGCGGACAAAGGGGTTGAGCTTAAATGGTCAAGAAAAAACTCAACATCGGATTAATCGGGTATGGGTTCATGGGGCGGGCGCATTCGAATGCGTACCGGCGGGTGAATAACTTCTTCGACCTTAAGTATGAGCCGGTGTTGAAGGCGGTGTGCTCGCGCAACGAAGAGCGCGCGAAAGCCTTCGCGGATACGTGGGGCTATGAGTCGATTGAGAAAGACTGGCGAAAGCTGGTCGAACGCAAGGACATCGACGCGATCGACATTTGCGCGCCAAACAATCTGCACCACGACATTGCGATTGCGGCGGCGAAGTCCGGCAAGATGATCCTGTGCGAGAAGCCGCTGTCGATGAACGGGCCCGAGGGCGAGGCCATGTGCAAGGCGGTGGAGAAGGCGGGTGTGCCGAATACCGTTTGGTACAACTACCGGCGCGTGCCCGCGGTGACGCTGGCGAAGCAGTTGATCGATGAAGGCCGGCTCGGAAAGATTTATCACTACCGCGCGGTGTTCCTGCAGGACTGGACAATCTCGGCGGACTTGCCGCAGGGCGGCGAGGGACTGTGGCGGCTGGACGTGAAGGCGGCGGGCAGTGGCGTCACGGGCGATTTGCTCGCGCATTGCATCGATACGGCGCTCTGGCTGAACGGCGGCATCAAGGACGTGTCCGCGATGACCGAGACCTTCGTGAAGCGACGCAAACACAATCTCACGGGCAAGGTGGAGAAGGTGGGGATTGACGATGCGTGCGCGTTCCTTGCGCACTTCGACAATGGCTCTCTCGCGACCTTTGAATCCACGCGGTATGCGCGCGGACACAAGGCGCTGTATACCTTTGAGATCAACGGCGAGCATGCGTCGATCCAGTGGGACTTGCACGACCTGCACCGCATCAACTATTTCGATCACCGCGACGATTCGATCGTGCGCGGATGGCGATCGATCCACGTGACCGACGGCGACATGCCCTATATGAGCCATTGGTGGGTGCCGGGATTGCAGATCGGATACGAGCACACCTTTGTGCATCAGGTCGCGGACTTCCTCGATAACCTGGCGAAGGGCAAGCCGACGGCGCCGACCTTCCGTGATGCGCTCGAGACGCAGTATGTGTGTGACGCGGTGCTGAAGAGTGCGAAGAGCGGGTCGTGGGAAAAGGTGCCGGGCGCAAAGTCGGGGAAGAAGAAATAGCGTAGGGTGGGCTTTAGCTCACCAATTCTTGATTGCGAAACGTTGCTTGGTGGGCTAAAGCCCACCCTACTGAGTTTGGAGTATTCATGAGCAAGAAAATTCAAAACCGCTGGGACGATGCTGCGGCGAAGGGAATGAGCGAACCGGAGTTGCTGCGGTATCGCTCGAACTTGCTGGGCGCGGACCTTTCGCTGACGAATTTCGCGGGCGGGAACACGAGCGTGAAGGTGACGACGCCGGACCCGTTGACGCGCAAGAATGTCGAGGTGATGTGGGTGAAGGGCTCCGGCGGCGATCTCGGAAGCATGGGGCTTGACGGATTCTCCACCTTATATATGGACAAGCTGCAAAGCCTGAAGGGACTGTATCGCGGGCTCGCGCACGAAGACGAGATGGTGGACTATCTGCCGCATTGCACGTTTAACAACAACCCGCGCGCGGCGAGCATCGATACGCCGCTGCATGCCTTCATCCCGCGGCGGCACGTGGACCATCTGCACCCGGATGCGCTGATCGCGATTGCGGCCTGCGCGGACGGCGAGAAGGTGATGAAGGACGTGTACGGCGACGAGCTCGGGTGGGTGCCGTGGCAGCGGCCGGGCTTCGACCTCGGGCTGAAGATCGAAGCGAAATACAACGAGAACCCGAAGCGTAAGGGGATCATTCTCGGCGGGCACGGGCTGTTCACGTGGGGCGATAACGCGAAGGAGTGCTACGAAGTGACGTTGGAGATCATCCAGCGTGCGCAGGATTATCTGGCGAAGAAGGCGAGCCCGGCGCCGTTTGGCGGCGAGCGCATTGCGGCGCTGCCGGAGGCGGATCGACGGAAGTTTGCAGAAGCGATCATGCCGCTGCTGCGCGGGAAACTGTCAAAAGAGAAAATGAAACTCGGGCATTTCACCGATGCGCCGGAAGTGCTGACTTTTGTCGGATCGAAACGGTGCATTGAACTTGCGGCCAAAGGCACGTCGTGCCCCGATCATTTCCTGCGGACGAAGATTTGGCCGTTGGTGATTGATATCGATCCGAAGAAGACATCGGTCGAGGAAGTCGCGAAACTGATTGATGGCTTGTTCGAGGATTATCGCAAGCGATATGAAGCCTATTACGACCGGTGCAAGAAGCCGAATTCGCCGGCGATTCGCGATCCATATCCGGTCGTGATTCTTGTGCCGGGCGTCGGCATGTTTACCTTCGCGGCAGACAAGGCGACGGCGCGGATCGCGGGCGAGTTTTATGTGAACGCCATCAACGTGATGCGTGGCGCGTCGGACGTGAGCAC
>SXGT01790267.1_pt1 | contig 10430 bp, 9 predicted proteins | sample 3176221 | NCBI WGS metagenome assembly SXGT01 (sample SAMN11356862, study PRJNA531348) | freshwater metagenome | isolation source: freshwater sample F1-120 | place: China: Fuxian Lake, Yuxi | collected 2017-12-25
GGCGATCGCGGCATGCTCCTCGCGCCGGGCCGCCCGCACGGCCGCCAGTTCCGTCCGCCTGGCCGCGTCGAGGGTCGCGGCGACCTCGGCGGCCGGGCCGGTGCCGACGTATTCGCGGACGACCCGCCCGGCGATCCGGCGCGACCGCGTGTAATATCGCCGCGTGCAGTCGGCGCGCGACTCCCAACTCATATTCACCTCCACGTCGCCGAGCCGGACGAAGTTGTGTAGCGCCGGCCAGGGTGCTCCGCCTCTCGCGGCTGACGGGGTGCCGACTTTTCACCACGGTCGGCGGCGAGAGCAAAGAGGGCGCGGTACTCCGCACGGCCCAAGTTCTCGACGGTGATTGAGCGTGCCAGGACGCTGGCTCGGGCGTACAACCGCCGGGCGCGGCGGGCGAGTTCATCCGCCGTACCGCCCCGTGACGGCCGGCGGTCGACCTCCCAGTGCCTGAAGGTGTCGAGCAGCGTCTCGAGCACCGCCACACCACCGTAGTAGCCGTACCACTTGCACCACTCGAGTGACGGGCCGCTTCCGCAGTCGGCTTGCGGGACGCCGCACAAGAACATGTGCCGGATGACCCCCGCCGCGTGCAACCGATCACTGCAGTCGTAGTACAGCGAACGGTATCGCGCCGCAGTGCCGCTTTGGAGGCCGGAGACGTCGTCGATCGCGGCGGTGGATTGGCCGGCCAGTAGCCGGGCCTCGACCTCGATGCGCAGGAGGCGCTGTTCCGGTCGGAATAGCGCGCGGGCTTCGGTCAGCGGGTTGCCGAAGGCCAACGGCTCCCGGTCGAGACGAACCAGTTCTCTGACCGCGTCGTCGGCCCACGTCGTCAACTTCTCGACCACACGCCTGTCCGGGTGCCGGGCCATGACCGACGCGAGTCGGGCGCGCCAGTCCGGCGGGCGAAGCGGGGCGTTCTGTCGCAATTGGATCAGCTCGGCGCCAACCACGATCGCATCTTTCACCGAGCCACCGGGATCGGCAGTTGGCGATTTCGGCAGACACTTGCTGGCGTCGCGTGTCTCGGTTGTAGCCGCCGAAGCCCGGATCGGGTTCTCGACTTCGACGCTGGCTGACACGCCCATGCGACACCTCAGTTCACGGCCAACGGGATATACCGCAGCCCGGACGAACGGTCATCTTTTCGCTCGACGCGAGGGCAAGCGTCCAGCAGTTCTCGGTCGGACAACTGGGTCGCGTGGGTGGTGGCCGCTTGCTGTCCCGAAAGTAGGCACGGCAGTGTGCTCCGGCCGCGTGATCGTACCGCCGGAGAACACTTCCTGTCCTCCCTTCTAAGTACCCGGAGGTCAAGCTGAACTCGGGTCGGCAAGTGCGTCCGCACGACTCGAACTTCCCCTTCACAACAAATACGCGACGAAATAGAACGGGGCGTCGGTCGCCGCACAAAGCGGAACCGCGACCCGCCGGTGGCGCGGGAGCGCGACTGGTATCACCACCCCACGGGCGCAAGCAAGGAGGCTCACAATGACAGCGACTACGGAACCCGATGACGACCTTGACGCGGGAGCACTCGAGGAGCGGACCGAGCGACACCTCGGTCGCCGATTCGAGACCCTGGCGTGGTATCACGCCTTGGGCATGCTGCTCGCGCGCATGCAGGCGGCCGCCGACTACGGCGATCGCTGGCAGAAGAAGTTCACAGCCAAGCACGGTGTGAGGCGCGACACGGTGTACAAGGCGCTCAAGTTCGCCGAGTTGTTCACGACCGCTGAGGCCGGCGAGTGGGAGGACCGCATCGACTGGCCCAGGCTCTCCCTGACCCTGTCGGTCGGCGTGCGCAGGCGTCGGCTCGCCCTGTTGCGCAGGGCGGTGAAGGAGAACCTGTCCCACCGCGCCCTCAGCGCTGCCATAGGCGCTCTCGGCACCAGCCACCTGCCGCGCGGCGGACCGAGGCGGGGGATTCCGCTCTCGAAGGGGCGTGCGCGGGACGTGGCCGAGTACCTCCGCCGTGTCGAGCGTGTGCTCGACCACCACGCCGCCCTATTCGCTCGCGCCGGCGGCACGCTGGACGCTCTCCGAGCGTACCCCGACGAGGTCGGCCCCCGCTTGCGGAAGAAACTGGAGCGACTCCTCGACAGCGCGACGTCGGGGGGCCGTGCCCTGGCATTCACCGCAACCGCGATAGAGGAGTTACTGGCGCTCCGCCCCGACGACGAGCCCAAGGGGACGGCGACATCGGCTGACCGGGTCGCTCGTTCCCGGTGATCCTGCCGACGATCGGCGATCCCTCATACCGCCCTTCGGCGCTGGTCTGCGAGTCGCGACCTGTCTTGGTCGGTTCGCAGACCGGCGCCACGGGCCATCGCTCCTAACATTGCCACCGGTCTTCGCGTCTACACTATCAGCCACGCAGAGCCCGAGTCGGTGCGGACCGCGTCAAAAACCGCATCAACGAACTGTCGCCTCGCTGCAACCGGCTGGCGAACCGCGAGCGGAATCGACACGGCCGTCGGGTCCGATTTCCATCCGGCCTGTGGTGCGGATCGCCCCCACTGTCTCGGTGCTGTTGCAGTTGATGGACCTCTTCTGCGGTGTACCGTTCGACGTCGCTCCCCCTCCGGGTTCTGAACTCCTTCTTGGGCGAAACGCGTTCTTGTAGTTGGCGACCTGCCGCCGGTATCGGCTCTGTTCCGGCCGTTCGTGAGTCTGTCGGATGCAGACGGTGCTCGACCGCCCGATGCGCGCATCAGGACATCGCCCCGACTCCGCAACACGGCGATCAACGGTGAACGCATCACCGAAGCCCCGCTCGCGTCAACCGGCCCTCTGCCGTAGCCGCGTGATCAGTTCCTCGGCCTTCTGCAAGGCGCGGTCCTGCTGGCGGGTCAACTCGGGCCGCGCCTTCGCCAGCGGCTCGAGCTGCCGCGACCAGCGGCGCAGCGATTTCACGAACCCGACGATCGTCCCGCAGGGCACTTCGGAGTCGTCGCCGAGATGGCGTTCGATTGCTTCCCGCACAGCGACACCGGCGAGCAGATCCTTTTCGACTCGGGCGGCGGCCTCGAGAACTGCCTTGGCCACCTTCAGCACGTCGTTGAAGTCCATGTGCCCCGCGAAGAACAGCCGCCGCACTTCGGCGGGCGCCCCCAGCGCCTGCGAGTAGCGGCGCAAGGTGGTCTTCGTGACCCCGAACACCTCCGCCCACATCGCATCCAGCCGCTCGGACCGCCGCACCCCGTACTTCTTCTTGTGCGCCTTGCGGTCGTTCCGCGTGTTCTGCTTGGGTAGCTTCTTGATCGCCGCCTCGGCCACGAGGTAGGCCCGCCCCATGGCCAGTTCGTTCTTGGTGGCCGGCAGCAAATCCTTGGCGGCGTGCATCTGCACCACGGCGGCGTCCTCGTCGGCCGCCACCACGGTCTCGACTATCACGCCCTCGTCGCCGCACTCGACGGCGTTCAGGTAGTCCATGACGCCGACGACCGCGAACCCGCCAGCGACGCCGATCCGGCCGCGATGCGGTGATTCGGGAACGAGTTCGCGGAACGCGTCGTCGTTCAGTAAGTCCACCGCTACCGATGGAATCCGCAAGGTGGTGAGCAACGCCGAGTGTCTGAGGCTTACAGCTTTCGGCATGATTGCCTCCATCAAGGAGTCGATGAACCTGCCCGTCATGGAGTCGGGTGAAGAGACCCGTCCGGCGGTAACTTCTGGCCCACACCGAGCAGCGGAATGTCTGCCCTCGGGTTGATAGGTCGGCTGTGTCGAACACGGTGAGTCACACCCCTGACCGCCCGTGTTCACCACGTTCTTCACGGTGCTCGTCAACAGCGCACCGCTGATGACCGCAAGGCTCGGGCACTGGCCACGGTCGCCTCGGTCATGAAGAGCAGCGGGTACATGTCCACCGCCATCGAACGGTCGGTGTCTGTCGAGGACGGTGGCCCGTCGGACTCGGCGTACAAGTGGCCGGACAAGCCCACGCCCTCTACCGCGACCGCGTGTCACGATTCACACGCACGCAGGACCGCACTCCGAAGTTCCTCGGTCGTGGACTCTCCCGGATCGCGGTTCCCGGTGAGCGGCACGACGGCGACCTTGGAGGCGTCCGGCCGCAGGAGCGACTCACGCCTCATCGTGGCGAGGAGGTCTGCCAGTTCCCGGGCCTCGGGCGCCGCGTCCGGGTCCAAGAGCACCGCGAGCGGCCGGCCGGCGGCCAGACGCACCAGGAGGCGGCGCTGGGTCTTCGAGGCGACCTTGCCGAACAGCGCCACGGCCCCGGGGCCGTACCGCCACGCGTCCGTGATGCCCTCGACCACGACCACGGGGCTCCGATCCTTCGGGATCAGCCCGGAGCCGTACAGCACCAGCGACTTCTTCATGTCGCGCGGCGTGTAGTACTTCGACCTGAAGTAATCCTCGCCGAATGCCCGCGCCTGCCACCCGTACACGACCGCCTCGCCGTCCGCATCCAGATCGAACACGGGACTCACCAACATCCCCTCGGGATACCAACCGCAAGCCGAGGCTGAGTACCCGACCCCCCAATCCCGCGAGAGGGCGAACGGATCGAACCGCCGCTGCCGCAGGTAGGCGTGTGCGGAGTGCCACCAAGGAAGCTGATCGAGCCAGACGAAGTCGTCCGGCAGCGGAACCTGCGGTGGCGTGAGATCGGCTTGGTGAACGGGCGGAACGGCTACTCCGCCGGCACCCGCACGGCGCGCGTATCCCGCAACCATCCGGATCAGCTCGTTGCGGTTCTTCTCCTCGCGGAGGCAGTCCCGGCGGTGGCAGATGGCCGCCCAGCGGTGCCGCGTCTTCGTCACGGAATCTCTAACGCCCCACCGGTGGTTGATCCACAGCTTGCCCTTGGTGTCGCCGCAGAAACAGCATCGAACCCGGTAGTACTCCCCCGCCGAACCGACCCGGAACCGGAGCCGGCCGGTTTCGTCGCGGGTGTAAGTGCCGGTCATCGGCTCGCCCTCGTTGGCAATGAGTACCGAACCGAAGGCCTTCTGCAGGGCCGCGAACAGCGTCGGGTTGAGGGGGTGCATCAACGTCTCTTGGGTGTCGATTCAGTTCCGTAACTTCGAGGTTGCGACCGGGAGCACACAGTCGGCGTCCAGAACCGACATCGTTTTCTGGACGGCATCAAGATCCACAGAAGCAATCACTTGCGCCGCTTTCGTAGGACGTCCGAAATTTCTCTCACCTCCGCCCCATCGCCACCAGCGACAGGGCCGTCAGATGGTGTGCGTCCGGTATGTACAACCAAAGAGATCCGGACCGATTCGATTCATCTCCCAATCCTCGAACAACTTAGTGCCGTCCAGAATCGTTTCGTGTTTCGGACGGCCAATCAGAATCTCTGGCGCAACAGCCTGTGACGACAGGGTTTGCGCCCGTCTCGAATTACAAGACAGTTTCAGCCGTTCTGGACGGCATCGCCCGCCTCCGCTTGCCCGCGAAAGGGGACCGGCGGCGCGGGAATCGGATCCCCGATGCCCGTCCACACATAGGGCCGCTTGCGAGCACCTTCGCGAATCTGTCCGATTCCTGGCAGCTTCCACACCTGTTTATTCAGCTTGATTTTCGACAGCGCCAGGTGACCGCTTTGCTTGCACCACTCACCGTACCGCCGGTACATTTCGTCAACCAAGATCCTGCGGTTCGGCCCGATCCCCTGCGGGAACTCCTCGTCGATGAACTGGGCCACCGGGTCGCAGTCGAACCGGTGCCGGTCGGCGGCCGCGACGCACGTCGGGCAGGCAGTGAAACGGCCCCGCGTGAGGAGCCGGCTCAGGCCATCCAGAGCCCAGTTCAGGATGCCGGGCAGTTCGGCCGTGAGCGTTTCGGTCAGTGCCCCGTCCTGTTCCAAGTCAGGGATCCTGACCCGAAACGGCATGACCATGAGGCGGCGCCAGATGCCGAGGCTCTTGTCCGCGAAGCGGGGCATCGCGTTCGCCGCGAAGATCAGCTTGACGGCCGGGGCCATGGTCGCGAGCGGCAGATTCTTGCGATCGACCGTGATGTTGTCTTCGCCCGTGAGCCGCTTGATAACGCCCTCGGCGACGCCGTCGAGTTCGCACAGGTCGCCGCAGATGTTCGCGACCTTTCCGAGGAGCGGCTGGAGGCCGAACCGCTGCCCGAGCTGGTCGATGGCGACGTGGCTGACGTTCTCGGACCCGAGCATGCGGGTCCACAAGTTCAGGATCACGCCCTTCCCGTTGGCCCCTTCGCCGACCATCAACAGGAACTTCTGGAAGGAGCCGTTCGGCAGCAACGAGTAGCCGAACCACTCCTGGAGCACCTCGAGCCGGTGATCGCCTTGGTGCTGCGGCCGCCCGGATTCTGTGTCACGTTCGAGGACGTGGCCGAGGAACCGCAGGAACTGCGGGCACCGGGCCGAGGGGTCGAACGGGTACGGGAGGGCCGTCGAACTGAACCAGTGGGGGTCGTGCGGCACCAGCGAGGGGGCGGTACGGGAGCGCAGGTCGGCGACGTCGATCATCCCGTTCTCGAACGCCAGGAACCGCGAGTCCCCGATCCTCGCGGGCGGCCCGTACTCCCGGATCAAGAACGGCAGCGGCTGCTCACCGACCTCGACGAGGGACTGTCCCTGGAGGTTCAGCAGGATGTCGCCGACCAGCTTCGTGCCGATCTTCTCGACCCCCGCCTGGATCTGGAGGAAGCGCGTCACCCAAGCCCGCATCGAGTCCGCGCCCACCTCGTGCCACACCCGGTCCCAGCGGTAGAACGCTCCCCGGTAGTAGTGGATCAGGCGGGGTTCGCCGGCCGGCGCGGCGGTCAGCCCGCTCCGGTAGTGGCCGATGAAGTCCTCGGCGAGAATGGTCGGGTTCGTCGGCGCGGCTTCGGCTTCCTCGACGGGGTCGCCCTCAACGGCTTGGGTGAGAGTCGCGAGACCGGTTGCGTCGGGCTGACGGCCCAAGGCGGTCAGCCGCGTGAGCACGCGCTGGAGGGCTTCGGCCCGTTCGGCGGGCTCGCAGACTGATAGCGCACACGCCGCGTCGTTCAAGCGTTGAGTGTGTGCCCTGTTGTCGTCGGATGCCACGAAGAACGCCGACGCGAAATCCACGGGGTGGTAAAAGGTGCCCCCGTCCGCCTCCACCACGACGGAGCGCCCGGTTCGCACCTGCCCCCAGAGCTGAAAGAGCGCGAGCCGGGCCTGAGCCCGCCAGCGGCGGAAGCAAATGACCCGCATTGACAGACGCCCGGCGGGTTCGGCCCGCAGCTCCTCAATAAGCCCCGCAGCGGCCGTCGGGCCGAACGTTCGCGCCGGGAACGGTATCCGCAGTTGCCCGATTACGAGCTCGAGGCCCGGAACAGAAGTTGTTCGCCCCGACGAAGCCGGTGTAGAATTAGCCATGAAGGAGCCTCCTCAATGCTTCCTTCAAACACGCCCCACCGGTGGCCGCCGGTGGGGCGTTCTCGTTATTGGTTCGGGGTCAGCGTGATTCCGAACTAAGCCCCACGCCGTTTGAGTTCACGAGCGGCCCGCTCGCTAGCGCGGCGGCGCTGGTCTGTGTCTCGGCTCGGTGTTGGCATCGGCGCTGCGTGATCGGTAACGGCGAGGGCCGCGAAGAACGCGTCCAGATCGGCCTCGCGGACCAGCCAGCGCCCCCCGACCCGTACAGCCGTGAGCTTGATGCGCACACCCGTTCGAGAGGGGCACCCGTGCAGAATCCAGCGGGTAACAGTCGCTGGGTGCAACCGTCTCGCTCCGCGAGCACCAGGCACCCGCTCGCAGACCTGTGCGACCGTGAGCAGACCGGAGTTCGGCGATTCGCCACTGCTCCCTGCGGGACTGGTACAGAGGACGGCAATGACGAGCAGCATCGCGAAGACGAGCGAGATCATTCCTGCTCCTTCGTCGCGAGGCGCTGATGCCGCCGCTCTTCAGCCGCTTCAACAGCGAGCGGGAGGAGCCGGCGGAGCAGGCGCGTTTCGCGGAGCAGGCGACCGAGCCGCTCCCGGACTACATCGGGTTCGGGGAGCTGATCGAACACGGACTGGTCGTGTGCGGACGTGTCGTAGGACATGGTGCCCTCCGTCGTGGTGAATCGACGAAGGGAGCGTAACAGAGGCCACTTACATACGACTTACAACCGGCTTCCCGACGTGTAAGAAACCTTCACGACGGAATCGCCTTGGAGGTGGTAAGCCCAGGGCACCTTCAGTTCCAACAAGATCGTGTTCAACCGGGTGACGTACGTCGAGAGCTGGACATCCCCGTCCTTCTCAGGCCAGATGTTCGCGATCAACTCCCGCTTAGGGACGCACTGCGAATGCCAGAGGTAAGCGGCGAGCGGGAACAGCTTGTCACCGAGGGTCTTGGACCGCCCCTTCCAGCGTATTTCACGGCGTAGCCGATCGGGTCCGTCAGAAGCTGACTGCAACTGATCTTCCAGCCGGGGCAGCTTGTCCAACTCGACGCGGATCGCGGGCAAGTTCGCCCACTCGGCGAGCCCCAGCCAGTCGATCGGCTTCCCCGCGATCGCGGAGCTGATGGCATTCGGGAGCGCCCACTGGTAGTTCGTGAAGAAGCCGATCAGCTCCTTGAGTTCCCGAAGGGGATCTTCCGCATCAACCCGCAGCCCGCCTGACCCGCATCGCTCGAGCCACTTCTCGTTGATCTCTTGGATCAACTGCCGCGCCATCCGCAGGAGGCGTTCGACGTCCCACTCGTTGCTGCTCAGGCCGTCCAACTCCCAGCGCTCGTAATCAGCGGCGCTCAGGAACTCCGGCTCGACTTTCGCCCGCGCGCGGATCATGTAGCGAACGAACTCGGCCGCCCGCGACCGCAGGCGACCGAGTTCAATGTTGTCGAAGGCCAGTTTGCCCACCAGCATTGGAAACACCAAAAGAACCACTGCGATGATCGCGACGACTCGGTAGTTCAGTTTATCCAACCTGCGCTGCAACGGCCGACGCCAGTTCCACGTTCTTCTCGGCGTAGACCTGCGTCACGTCGGCGCGCGCGTGGCCGAGCAGCACCTGGGCGGCCTCCAGCCCGTGCTGCTTGCGGACGCGGGTGGCGAACGTGTGGCGCAACTGGTTCGGGTGCCAGCGGTGCGACTTCTGCCAGACCTTCACCTCTTCGCGCTGCTTCTCGTCCAGCCGCGCCCACCATGCTGCCACCGATTCGGAATCACGTTGCGCGAGCCGGCCCGGCGGCGGGAACGCCTTATCACACGCGCGGTCGATGGCGTGTCCGTAGGTGTTCACGTCGTACATGTCGGCCGGGGTCCGCTTCGGGTCCTTCTTCCGCACCTTCGCGGTGCGGGCCATGTGCGACGGGTAGCGCGGCGTCTTCCGCTTCTGGCCCCGCTGGGCGTGCAGTTCCTCGACGGCCCGGACGGGCGAGAACATGTAGGTGTCGATGTCCAGGGTGAAGAACTCCTTGAGCAGCGCCTGCGCCTTCGGCCCGATGGCGACGGTGCGGGTCTTGCCCCGCCACGCGGTCTTGTGGTGCGCCGGCTTGTACAGCCAGATGTCCCCGCCGGTGTCGATGTCGCACCGCCGGAGCGTGCAGGCTTCGCCCGGCCGACATCCGGTGAGGCGCTGAAACTCGACCAGCCCGCGAACGTGCCGGTTGACGAACGGAAGCGGGGCCTCGACCACCGAGTCCGCGACCGACTCCACCGGCTTCGACTCGCGCACTCCAGAGCGCCCGCGCTGGAGCCCCTGGACCGTCGCGAGCGCCTGATGCACCGCGACCGAAACCATTTCCTCGGACGCGGCCCACTTGAACATCCGGCGCACCCGGCCGATGCGCTGGTTCACCAGCGACCGGCACCAGCCCACGTCGATGAACTTCTGCCGCACGGCCTTCAGCGTCAGCGGGCCGAAGTCGGCGGCGGCGTCGTCCCCGTACAGTTCGCGGACGTACCGGATGATGAGCGTGTACTCGTCGATCTCGTGCGTCGGGCTGCCGTCGGCGCGCCGGTAGTGCTGTTCCGCGTGATCCAGGAAGGCGAGCATCAACTCGTTGACGCTCACCCCCACGTTGCTCGCAGCCGCGATGGCGTGCGGCGCGGTTTCGAGTTCGAGTTGGAGGCGGGCGAAAGCGGTGCGGGATTCGGGGGAATCGTACTCGCCGGGCAGGAGTTTCTGTTGGCGAATTCCGGCCCTGTCGGTCCAGACGGCGCGGCCCCGCCCGGATTGTTTGTGGTGCAGGTACGAGGGGGTGGTTTTGCGTCGAGCGCTCACGTTGCGGGTTCCTTACCACGAACTGTGGAACGATTCCACAGTTCGCTCGGTTTGGAAGCCGCGCCCGGAGGACTCCGGGGTAAGCGTGAAACGCTTCGGCTGAAAGGGTTTACTTTAAGTGGGCAGTCCCGGGGTTGAACCGGGGACCTAGCGATTTTCAGTCGCTCGCTCTACCAACTGAGCTAACTGCCCCAAATACCAGTTGTGTTTATAAAGCCGTAGCGAAGAAGCGTCAA
>SXGT01212647.1_pt1 | contig 10429 bp, 6 predicted proteins | sample 3176221 | NCBI WGS metagenome assembly SXGT01 (sample SAMN11356862, study PRJNA531348) | freshwater metagenome | isolation source: freshwater sample F1-120 | place: China: Fuxian Lake, Yuxi | collected 2017-12-25
CCTCCGGCCCCCGCAAGCCCTGCGGCCGCGACGGCTGCGGCGGCACCTGTGGCGCGTGCGCGGGCGGGCTGTCGTGTCAGGCGGGCGTGTGCGTCGGACCTGGCGCGTGTACGGCCTCGTGCGCAGGGAAGACCTGCGGCTCCGACGGCTGCGGCGGCACGTGCGGGAGCTGCGAGCCGGGACTGTCGTGCGTCGCGGGGCTGTGCAAGCCCGCACCAGCGGGATGTGCTCCCGCGTGCACGGACACGGCGGGCACAGCCAAGGAGTGCGGCGGCGACGGCTGCGGCGGCACCTGTGGCGGGTGTCGGCCCGGTGAGAGCTGCCAGGAGCTGCTCTGTCGCGGCGGCGGAGACTGCAAGCCGAGCTGCCTGGGCAAAGTCTGCGGCAACGACGGCTGCGACGGCACCTGCGGCGACTGCGCCCCGGGCCTCGCGTGTGGCGCCAGCGGTCAGTGTGACACCGTCTGCGTTCCGGACTGCGACACGGCGACCGGCAAGAAGCAGTGCGGCAAGGACGGCTGCGGCGGGACCTGCGGGAACTGCGCCGACGGCGAGCAGTGCACGGCCGAGGGGCTCTGCAAGGTGCCGACGGCCTGCGTGCCGGAATGCGCTGGCAAGGCCTGCGGTGGCGATGGCTGCGGCGGCTCGTGTGGCGCTTGCGCCCCTGGCGTGGCGTGCCTGAGCGGCCAGTGCCTTGGCGGCGGGTGTACACCTCAAGCGAGCAAGGCGTGTTCGGGCGACGACGTGCGCTGGCAGGACTCGTGCGGCAACGCCGGGGCCGTCGTGGAGTCGTGCGGAGGCAAGGGCTGCGTCAACGGGGCATGCAAGCCGCCGGTCGACTACGTCGATGGCCAGCCGGGAGTGGTCGCCTACGTCGAGCCCTCGTCGAGCTGTAGCGCAGGCACGCGCGTGCCACCAACGGGTGTCGCGCTCGCCGTGCTGCTGCTCGGGCTGGCGCTCCGGCGCGAGCGTGGCCGGCACCGTCGGAGGGGTGCGTGAGGTCGAAGTCCACGCAGCCCACGCTTCACAAGATCGAGAGCCGCCGGCTCGTCCAAGCCAAAGGGCTCGGCGTTCACCCGCTCTCCGATCTGTACCACTGGCTCCTCCAGACGAGCTGGGCCTACTTCGTCGGCCTCGTCGCCAGCCTTTTCTTCTCCATCAACGCGCTCTTCGCGCTCGGGTACTGGCTTGCGCCGGGCGGAATCGCCAACACCGACGGCAGCCTCTTCGAGGCGTTCGTGTTCAGCGTCCACACGATGGGCACGATTGGGTACGGCAGCATGTACCCGCAATCGACCTGGGTGCACCTGCTGGTGGTGGTCGAGACGCTGGTCGGCATCCTGAACACGGCCGTGGTCACCGGGTTGACGTTCGCCAAGTTCGCGCGGCCGACCGCGCGGGTCATCTTTAGCGAGGTCGCCGTCGTCACGCAGCGGGACGGGGTCCGCAGCCTGATGTTTCGGATGGCCAACCAGCGCTCCAATCAGATCGTCGAGGCCTCGCTCAACGTCGTCATGGCGCGCTCGGAGCAGACGCTCGAGGGCGAGCGCGTCCGCCGCCTCTATGACCTGCCGCTCGTGCGCAACAAGAGCATCGGCTTTGCGTTGACCTGGACGGCCGTGCATCCCATCACGCCGTCGAGCCCCCTCCACGGCGCGACGACGGAGACGCTCCTCGCGGGCGCGTGCGAGATCATCGTGTCACTGGCCGGAGTCGACGATACGATGGCCCAAGCCGTCCACGCGCGCACGTCGTATCTGGCCGAGGAGATTCGCTTCGACGAGCGGTTCGTCGACATCCTGACCACCGATGCGGAGGGGACGCGGTGGATCGACTACAGGAAGTTCCATTCGACGCTACCGGACGAGTCCGGCGCGGCGCTCACGGATCGTAGTACAGCTCGATGAACTCGTAGATGTAGAGCCCGGTGCCGCTGGCGTCGCAGAACTCGCTGATCGCCACGCCGGTGAAGCCGGGCGTATCGTCGAGGCCGACCCCAGGGGTTGCCTTCTCGGGCGCAAGCTTGGTGTCAATGGTCGTCCACGACGCGGGGACGCCCGCGGGCTGGGAGCTGCCCGTGCGCTGGAAGCCCTTGCCGGTCGCAGCCGCGACGGTCGGGCCGTCGACTGCGACACCGTCGGGCTTCTTGAGCGTGAGCTTCACCTTGGCGTTGATGATCGGGTACTTGTTGCCGCCACTGACGTACTTGGCGTTCGAGGGCAGCGTCTTTCCCCAGAACGCCTCGAACTTGGCCTGCGTGGCGTTGCGTCCGACGACGAGCGTCCCGCCCGAGGCGATAGCCGTCCCCGCGGGAAGCGTGAGCGTGTGCGTCGTCCCCGTGCCGTCATCTTGGAACAGGATCCAGCCCGAGAGGTCGATCGACTGCCCGACTGGCGCTCCCTGACACTGACCGTCGGCGCCGCAGATCTTGTCCGCCGGGCAGGAGCCGCAGTCCTTGCCGCAGCCGTCGGGACCGCAGAGCTTGCCGTCGCACTTCGGGACGCACGTCCCGCCGCCTTCCTTGGCCAGCGTAAAGGTATAGCTACCGGCGTCCCCGTCCTGAAGCCCATCGGCGATGAAGTAGTACGTCTTGCCGGCCTCGAGGGTCACAGTGAACGAGCCGCCGCCAAAGAGGTCGTCGCTGTAGGCGGTGCAGCTCGCGGCAAGATCGGCGCACCCGGTCGTCACATAGAGGATCGTGGCTCCGCCGCTGTCGTTGTCGGCCAGGCCCGCGACGTAGGTCCCCGACTCCGTCGGCTTGAAGACGTAAGCGTGATCGGGGAAGCCTTGACCGAAGGGACCGCCCTCGACGTTGCAGCCGGTCGCGGTGTGGTAATCGTCCGCGGCGTCCGCGGTCGAGCTCGCGTTGGTGTAGGGGAGCGCGTCGACGACGAACGCGCCGTCGCACACGTCGCCCTTGCTGCCACCGGCGGGCTTGACGCACACCTTGCCGCCGTCAGGCGCCGCGATGGGGCACTGCACCGTCGACTGCCCGCCGGTCGGATCGGCCGCGGCAGCCAGCGCGTGATTGGTGCGGCACTGGACGGAGTCACCGGTCGTATCACCGGGAGCGCCCGCGGTGGGGAAGGCCTTGCACGCGAGCTGACACGCCGCCTCGTCAGCGTACAGCGCCTTGGCACCGCTGCAGCCGATCGCCGCGAGCGCGCAGTAGTTGTCGCACCAGGTGCCGCAGGCGCCACCACCGGTCGGTCCCGCCGGCGGGCAGTGCGCCTTGGCCTGCCCCGCCTTTGCCAGCGTCGCGCGGTGCAGTCGACAGCCAGTGGTGTTGCCGGCGAGGTCGCCGACCTTGCCAGGCGACCACTGCGCGATCTGACCGCAGAAGTCCGCGCAGTCCTTGGCGCTTCCATACTGAGCGAGCTCACCGGGGCAGGCCTCCATCACGGCCTTGCAGTAGCCGCCGCACGTCGGCGCGTTGGGATCGAACGTGTCGGCGGCCGTGTCATTTGGCGCCGGCGTGTCTGGGGCGGCATCGGTGGCGACCACGTCCGTGGGCCCGGGAGCGTCGACAGGCGGACCGGGGTCTGGTGTCGGCTGGGTGTCCGCGCTGGGACCCGCCTCGGGTGAAGTGGCGGTGTCCGACCCGGCCGTCTCGGACAGCGAGACCGTCTCGGAGGGCCCAAAGCCCCCGCCCGTGTCGGAGCTCGCGTCGCTCTTGGCTCCGACGTCCGTCTTTCCGAGGGTGGCCGCGTCCTTGGACGCTCCGCCGCCCGTCTCAGCCGCGCAGGCGCCGACCGCGAGCGCCATGCCCGCGATAGTGGCCATGGAGATCACGTGCTTCATGAGCGGGGCCCTCCGTGTGCTTTCTGGGTGATTGCCGGTCTTCGGACCCGGCGCATGGTCCAGGCCAGCGCGAGGCTCGCGACCACAAGCCACGCGGTCGGCGATTGCGGGACTCGGGCATGCGCAGAGCACCCGCCCCCGCGAGGCGCCCCCGTCCCGCCCGCGGTCTCACCGGTCGCGGCACCGCCGGTGCTCCCCCCCGCGGCGCCCGCGGTCGTGCCACCTGTGGCGCCTTCCGCTGCTCCGTCAGCCCCAAGGGCCGCGTCGAGGGCAACCGAGGCGGCGTCGGGGGTACCCGAGCCGGAACCCGCATCAGAGCCCGTGGCCACGCCGACGTCGGCGGTCCCGGTCGCAGTGCCGAGGTCCTCGGGGACCGGGGGCGGGGGCCCGCAGGCCGTGAGCCCCGCGGTGGGATGAGGGACGCAGGCGAGGCCACCCCCGCAGACCGTCGCGGTCGGGTCACACGGCGCGAGGCAGACCTTCGACCCTCCGCCGCCGAATGGCAGGTCACAGACGAGCGAGGCGCACGCGGGATCGGCCGCGCACGTCGCCCCTGCCGCGCCGCCGCCGAGCGCAGAGCAATAACCGCTCGTGCCCCCGAGGCTGGTCCGCTGACACGCCTGTCCCGGCGGACAGGCGCCCTGCCCTACCGTGCACGGCTCGCGGCAGATGCCCTCGACGCAGGCGACGCTCTTGCACTCGCTGTCGCCTCCGCAGGCGTTGCCACTCGGGATGCAGCCCTTGGGTGGCCCGGGGACACAGAACGACTTGCCGCTCTGAAACTGCTCGCAGCCCATCGAGCACGGGCAGACGCTCGGGTTGGCGTCGCAGGCCGTCGTGCAGAAGGGACCGAGCTTGCCGCCATCGGTGGTCGTGACCGAGAGGCAGATGTCTGTAACACAGTCCGTCGAATATTCGCAGGTCGCGCCCAGGCCCTTCTTCTCGGAGGGCACGACCGCCGGAAGGCAGGCGCCGCCGCCGCCCGAGAGCAGCGCGCAGTCGAAGCCCTCGGCGCAGTCGCCCATGGACAGCGTGCACTTCTCGCGACAGAGGTACTCCGCGCTGTCGAGCGCGCTCACGCAGAGACCAGACTGGCACTCGGTCGAGCTCTCGCAGACCTCACCGGGAGCCTTGGTGGCCGGGCTGCCCTGCTTGGGGAAGCAGGCGCCGTCCGACGTGCCCTGGAGCTGTTCGCACGCCTCGTCGGCGCCGCACGCGGTGCCGCCGACCTTGCAGGGCTTGCGGCAGTAGTAGCTGCCACTCGAAAACGAGCCGACGCACATGCCGGACTTGCACTCGTCGGCGCCGTTGCACAGCTCGCCGACCTCCTTGGTAGCGACGGGTCCGCCCGCGGGTCCATCGTACGGCAGACACACGCCACCATTGCCGTTGGAGTACGGGAAGCACTTGAAGCCCACGGCCGGGCAGTCGGCATCACCTTGGCAGTCGTGCGCGCAGGAGCCGCCCTGCCCCGACTGCTGGCAGAAGAGCGGCTTCTTGCAGTCATAGTTGGACGCGCACGCGTCGCCGAGCAGCTTGGTTCCCTCGGGGATCTGCTGCGACACGCCGCCGCAGAGGCCATTCTTGCACTTCAGCCGACCGACGTAGGACTCCTGACCGGTCGACTCGCTCTTGTCGTTGATCCACGGGCAGTCGTCGTCGGTCTGGCAGGTGTACTCGACCTTGGGATTGAGGAAGCAGGCGCACGCTTTGTCGTCGGCCTCGAGCGAGGCCGACTTCAGGTCGGGGTCCGCCGTGGGCGCCATGGTCGGCGGCTGGCTCGGCTCGTAGCCGCCCAGGACGTGCTGGACGCCGCGGAAGTGGCCTTGCTCATGGACGCAGACGTTGCTGACGTCTACGGTCCAGGCGGCGCCGGTCGTCGACCACTTGTTCTCGAAGCCGTTGAAGGTGATGTCCGCCTCGACGAGCTCGCCCGAGGGCACGTTCATGCTCGTCTGCGTGATCCCGAGCACGAACTGCCCGTAGATCCACTCGGGCCCCTCTGCCCACGTGACCTCGTTGATGTCATTCGGAGCGCCACCGACGACCATGCTCAGCATGGGGTCGAACGTCTTGGTCGCCGTCTCGACGATCTGAAGCTTGGTACACGGGATCGTGTTCCACTGGGTGAACCCGTCCCGCACCGCCTGGAGCTCCGAGCCGTCCTTGATGTCCGCCGAGCCGGCCGAGTGCAGCACGTAGCCCACCTGCGGTACATGCCACCGCACGACATCGCCCGAGTTGCCGTAGACGAGCGAGATGGCGAAGCCGTACGCCGCCCGCGGCGGGCCAATCAACACGAGCAGGGCAACCGGAGCGAGCAGGAGCCGAAGACGCGAGAGCATGCCACCTCCGTGCGACGGCGGGAGCATAACGATCGGCGTTCGAAGGACAAGTGAATTGCGTCGCTGGCCGGCCTTGCCAGTCGGTCGCCATTTTGGCTTGCGCAGCGGTCCCGAGTGCGCTAGAAGACCGCGCCCGCCGATCCCATGGAGTGGACGGCGCCTGACGCAAACGAACCGCCGAACCGCCGAAGAAGAACCAGACCATGGCCAACACGAAGAAGTTCAAGACGACCCGCACGATGCGCAAGGGCATCAAGCGCTCGCAGCGCGCCGAGCTCAAGACCCTGTTCGGGACGCTCACCGGTGACGAGCGCCGCAAGCTGCGCAAGGAGCCCAAGGGCCTGCGCAAGTTCGTCGCCGAGGCACGCAAGGCCTGATTCGGGCCGTGCCCGCCCGCGTCCGCAAAGCCGTCATCCCCGCCGCAGGCCTCGGAACCCGCTGCCTTCCACTGACGAAGGCGGTTCCGAAGGAGCTGCTCCCCATCTACGATCGCCCGGCGCTGGAGATCATCGCCGACGAGGCCGCTGACAGCGGTGTCGACACCCTCGTCCTGGTCACAGGGCGCGGCAAGACGGCGATCGAAGACCACTTCGACCGGCATCCCCACCTCGAGAGCCGGCTCGGCGGCAAGGCGGACCTCGTCGAGGCCATCAGCCGGCAGACGGACCGCTGCGAGATCGTGGCGGTGCGCCAAGGCGAGGCGCTGGGCCTCGGTCACGCGGTCGGACGCGCGGCAGCGGCCGTAGGCGACGAGCCGTTCGCGGTCATGCTCCCCGACGACCTCGTTTTTGGCGACCAGCCCGCGCTGCGTGCACTCATCGCCGCGTACGAGCGCACGGGACAGGGCGCGGTGCTGCTCATGGAGGTCCCCGACGACGAGGTGTCGCGCTACGGAATCGTCGCGGGCTCGCGCAACGCGGACGGCACGGTCCGCATCGACGACCTCGTCGAAAAGCCGCTGCGTAATCAGGCACCGACGAACCTCGCCATCGTCGGGCGCTACGTCTTCCCCCCCCGAATCTTCGCCCACATCGCGGCCACGCGGCCCGGGGCGCTCGGGGAGATCCAGCTCACGGACGCCATGCGCGCGCTCACGCGCGAGTCGGGGCTCGTCGGAGTCATGATCGAGGGACTGCGCCTGGATACCGGGAGCCCGCTCGGCCTGCTTTGGGCCGGCCTGCATTACGCGTCGTCGCGCGATCCCGCGGCGCGTGAGATGATCCGCCAGTTCGTGGCACGCGGCTGACGTCGAGCTGTTTTATTTTGAATGTTTTTGTATTGACTTGCTGGACGACTTCGCCTACCCTCCGGCCAAATTTCGAACGATGAGGTACACGATGTTTGTGAAACGCTTCTTTCGATGGCTCGCCGCTCCGGTCGCAGCCAGCGCCATGATCTCGGCTTGCGGTCAGGCTGACGTTGTCAACGCTGCTTCGGCGGTGGATCCTGATGACTGCGACCTCACGACCGCCGACGGTCGCCCCGTCTGCTCCAACGACGCCTCGGAGAAGGCGGACCAGTGGAACTACACGAACAACCCGAGCCGCTTCGGCGTCCCGCTCGAGTACACCCTCGCCAAGCTGCCCAAGGAGGGCAAGGCCTCCAAGACGCCGTGGCCGGACACCTACTGGCCCGTGTACGAGGACAGCTACAACGCGCGCTGGCAGCGCAGCTCGTTTGCCACGGGCGATGTCGTCAATGACGAACTCAGCCCGGCCGAGAAGTACGACGTGGCCTTCAACGGCTGGAAGATCCCGGAAGGCTTCCTCAAGCTCAAGCCCTACAGCTCCTCGAACTGCGAGGGCAAGAGCTGGGACAAGACCTACTACGAGAAGCTCGGCCCCGCCGCCACCTACGTGGCCAAGGAGAAGGGCAACTGGGACGCGCATGACGGCGTGGACAACGACAACGACGGCAAGACCGACGAGTGCGACGACCGGGACGGCGTCGAGACGTGGTGGGGCCTGTGCCACGCCTGGGTCCCTGCGGCCATCCTCGAGGAGGAGCCCATCCACCCGGTCACGTACAACGGTGTGAAGTTCGAGGTCTCGGACATCAAGGCGCTCATCATTGGGATGTACGACCGCACCGAGGCCATGATGATCGGCGGCCGCTGCAACGAGAAGGAGGTCCTCCGCGACGAGAAGACCGGCGAAATCAAGAACATCGAGTGCAAGGACACGAACGCGGGCAGCTACCACGTCATCATGTCCAACTTCCTGGGCACCATGAAGCGCGCCATCGCAGAAGACCGCACCTCCAACTACGAGGTCTGGAACCAGCCGATCATCGAGTGGAAGAACCATGAGCTCAAGGAGATCACGGAGGCGGAGGCGCTCAAGCTCCTCAACCGCCCCACGGTCAAGAAGTACACCGAGATCAACCCGCTCGCGGTCAAGCTGTTCTACGCGGAGTCCTCCACGTTCTACATCACGGAGTCGCACGCCTCCAAGGTGCCGTACGTGAACACGATTCAGGACTACACGCGCGAGGATCGCTACAAGTACATCATCGAGGTCGACAAGGACGGCAAGATCAACGGTGGCGAGTGGGTCTTGGACGCGTCGGACAAGAAGCCCAACGTTCCGGACTTCCTCTGGCTCCCGATCAAGGGCCGTGGCGGCAATCCGGAGATGGACTTCGCGAAGGTCAAGATGCTGCTCGACCTCTCCCGCAAGGAGCCCACGGCCGCGGTGGACACCAAGACCTACGACTTCAAGACGGCGACCAAGATCCCCGACTACAAGAAGACGGGCGTCTCGACCAAGATCCGCGTGGACGACAAGTTCAAGACGCAGAAGGTCGAGGTCGAGGTCAACATCAGCCACGCCTACATCGGCGACCTCCGCGTTGCGCTGGTCAAGGGCACGGCCGAGTACGTCCTCCACGACCGGACGGGCGGCGCCAAGAAGGAGATCAAGGAGACCTACACGGTCGACCGGGCCATCGGCGTCGATGCGGACGGCGACTGGACCCTCGTCGTCGCCGACCACAAGAAGAAGAACGTCGGCACGCTCAACTCGTGGAAGCTCAAGCTCGGCAAGTCGGGCACGGACACGCCGGTCGCGCCGGGGACGGTCAAGGCCTCGGCCACGCCCGGCTCGGCCATTCCGGACAACGACCCCAATGGCGTGACCAGCAAGATCGACGTGGCGGACGCCAAGAACATCAAGAGCGTCCGCATCACGGTCAAGATCAGCCACAGCTACGTGGGCGCGCTCTCGGTCGACCTCCAGCACGCGGGCGTCACGGCCAGCCTCTCGCACAACGAGGGCGGCGCCGAGACGACCATCGAGAAGACCTTCACGGTCGATGCCTTCAATGGCGCCTCGACGGCGGGTGCGTGGGAGCTCACGGTGCGTGACACGGACGCCTATGGCGACACCGGCAAGATCGAGAGCTGGTCCATCGAGGCCACGTACTAAGCGGTCGACGCCGAGGTGCCCCTCACCTCGGCCCCTTAGACCTGACGGGGACCGCTCCCCGGAACCTTCCTGAGAATGACGGCGCGCTCACCAGGCGCCGTCGCTGCCCTTCTTCCTTTCCATGCCACATTGCCTGCGCCTCGGTCTGAGGAGCCCGCGCCCGACATCGGCGCGCACCGCGCTCAGGGTAACCTGGGGGGGTAACCTGGGGGGTAACCTGGGGGTAACCTGGGGACGGTCCTGACATGTTGACATTCGCGATCCAGCGCAAAGTCAACATGTCAGGACCGTCCCCCTCCTGACGGGCTGTCAAAACTGAAAGTAGATGAACGGCGAGGCCGCAAACGGCGCGAACAGCAAGAGCGCCAGCGTGAGCAGGCCCAGGCTCCAGAGCGGCGCCCAGGCACGCGGGGTCGCGCTCGGCAGGAGCGTGACGACGCGCGCCTGAGCCAGTCGCAGCACGTGCCACAGAGCCAGGGTGCTGAGGAGCAGGACGGTCTGCGGGTGGATCCAGTGGATGCCGAGCGTGGGGTGCACGAGCCCCCACAGGAACTGCGAGGTCGCTTCGAACGACTGGCAGCGGAACGGGACCCACAGGACGCACACGAATAGGAGCGTCACGAGCCACATCAGCCCGCCGTAGGCGTGTCGAACGGCCGGTGAGGCCCGCTCGGCGATGAGCGGCGTGCCGATGCGCTTGGACCAGTGCTTGTGGACCATGAGCGCAAGGCCGTGCGCACCACCCCAGAGCACGAAGTTCCAGCCCGCGCCGTGCCAGAGGCCGCCAATGAACATCGTGAGCACGAGATTGACATCGGTCCGGAGCGGGCCCTGGCGATTGCCGCCGAGCGAGATGTAG
>SXGT01250274.1_pt1 | contig 10429 bp, 4 predicted proteins | sample 3176221 | NCBI WGS metagenome assembly SXGT01 (sample SAMN11356862, study PRJNA531348) | freshwater metagenome | isolation source: freshwater sample F1-120 | place: China: Fuxian Lake, Yuxi | collected 2017-12-25
CGGGAGTCGAGCAGGCTCTGCCGGCTCGGGACAGATCCGGACAGGGTTCAAGCATGTTTGCCTGGCTCAAGAATCAGCTCGCGCAGGCAGGGCGTCGTCGCTTGCCGGGCGATCCATGCCGTTGCGTGCGCATACTGCTCCAGTCTGCGTGCATCATCAGTCAAGAGTGCCACGATAGCGTCGCTCCAGGCACGCTGATCATCCTCGACAAACGTCGATCCGGCTTGCTCCAGCGCCGGGAAATAGGGCGCGCGCCTGGCATAGACGCCGACAGCACCACAGTGGGTGATATCGAAAATCTTCACCTGCGCACGCGCAGCATTGAAGCGGCCGGGCAGCAAGGGCGCCACCCCCAGCGCGATGGCGCTGTTTTCACAGTACGCCGCATAGTCAGGCCAGGAGCGTGGCGCCAGAACGCTGACGCGGGGAATGCCGGCGAACAGTCGCTTCACGCCGGCGCCGCCCATGATTTCGAATTCGGCTTCCGGTATTTTCTGCTGCACGGCCGCAACCACCGGCTTCAGCCAGCGCATTTCCCGGCCATGTGCGCGGGTGCCGTGATAACACCAGCGCCGTTTGCCGGCGGCTGCGACCGGACGGGGAGGGAAGGGATGCAACGGCGGCAGAACCCTTGCGTGCCAGTCGGGATAGCGTGCGCGCAGGACTTCGGTGGACACCCAGGTGTGATCACATACCCTGGACAACGCGCGCGCCATGCCCAGAAAACGGCCGCTGGTGCGCAAGCGGTAATCCAGCGGCAGTTCGCGGCAGAGCCAGGCTGCGGGAATGTCGTCATCCATGAAATACGCTACGCCGCTCCAGTGCCGGCTGCGCTCGTCGAGAAAGCGCAGCCAGGCATTCGAGGCATGCCGCACGATGATCACGAAAGTGCCGACCGGCAGCGATTGCGCGGCCGCATCCCAGCCGCGCGAGTCGAACTTGCGCAGTGCACCGGGGGATAAATCCGCGAAGCGCGGGGTCAGATAGAAATCGACGCTTGGCACAGCTCCGGGTGCCAGCAGCGCGACATGGCCGGACCAGGTTTGCGGGTAATGTGCGCGCCTGATCATGCCGTTTCCCAGGGGCGCTCGACCAGCGGCGCATGGCTGAGCGAGAAATCCGGCCGCGCGTAGCTCAGGTTCGGGTTGTAGAACGGGTCATTCCGCATGACCTGATTCCAGCGCCGCTTCATGTAAGCGACTTCCCGATCGGCTCTGGCTCGCTTTTCAGGTGATTCGTCGCGGCCGCGCGAAACCGATTCATGGTGGTAAAGCTCGGCGTAAGGCGTCCACACCACGCGCCAGCCGGCTTCGCGCAGGCGCAGGCAATAATCCACATCATTGAAGGCGATGGCCAGATCCCGCTCATTCAAGCCGCCCAGAGACAAGTACAGATCACGCCGCGTCAGCAGGCAGGCGCCGGTGACGGCGGAAAGATCCTGCGCCAGCACGACACGATGCAGATACCCCGGCGCATCGCCGGGCAGCAGATGATGCAGATGATTGGCGCAGCCGCCCGGCCCGACAGTATCGCCGCCGTGCTGAACGCGGCCATCGGCGTAATACAGTGTCGCGCCCACCGCGCCGACATCGGGCTGCAGCAGGCGGCCGAGCATTTCCGCCAGCCAGTCGGGCGAAATCACCGCTGTGTCGTTGTTCAGCAGGCACAGGTAATCGCCGCGTGCCTCGTCGGCGGCGAAGTTGTTGATCGCGGAATAGTTGAATGTGTGGGGATAACGCAATACCCGAACCGGTTGGCGTGCAGCAAGTTCGGTCAAATAAGCGAGACATTCCGGATCGCGGCTGAGGTTATCCACCACCAGCAGTTCAAACTCGCGATAACGCGTCTTCGCAAGCACGCTCTCGATGCAGGGCTGCAGCAGATCAAGCCGATCGCGTGTCGGCACGATGATGCTGATCAGCGGTCGCTGCTCAGGCAACGCGAAATGCACGCGGCAATGTCCCCATTGGTCTGAATCGACCCGGGCTTGCATGCCTGTGCGGGCAAGGTGTCGGGCGACCGCTTGTGCATCATCGGCAGCGAAGCGTGCATCAAGCGATGTCGGCAGATGCAGCAGCGGCGCGCAAATATGCAGAATCTGTCGGCTTTCGAGTTGTTCGCTCACGCGTAGCCACAAATCATGCATACCGGCTGCCGCTGAATAGCCGCCGGCTGCGATCCAGATGTCGGCGCGCACCGCCGCCGCCGGCCCGATGTAGTTGGCGGAACGCAGCAACTCCGGCGACCAGTCGGGCTTGAACGCGGGCTCGCTGCGTTCACCGCTTTCAGTAATGCGATCGTGATCGCAATACAGAAAGCCTGCTGCCGGATGCCGCGAAATTTCATGCGCGAACCAGTACAGCGCGTGCGGCGACAGCGTGGCGCCGGCGGGCAGGAGAAATACCCAGGCTTTGCGTGCGTCACCTTCCTGCTGGCTCGCGGGGGCGTCGATGGCGGCATCCGCCACGCTGGCGGCAGCCAGCAACTGGGCAGCGAGTGACGCTGTTGTCCGCTGCAGTTGTGAAGCGCCGGTTTCGCTGGCGGATGCGATCAATACATTGAATCGTATACCGGCAAGCAAGCGCGTCGATCTGTCGGCAATGCGCTTCAGATCGTGCGCATCCAGTCTGTCGAAGCGCGCCAGCCAGTCCGGATACGCCGGCGCAGGCGCGTAAGCACGCAGGTATCCGGCGAGTTGGTAGGCCCGCTTCAGATTGAGCAAAGGCATATGCCAGCGCAGACCCAGGCGCTGCAAGCGCCGATGCGGCTGGCTATGGCGGGTTGCCAGTACACGGAAGCCCATGCGAAGGAATCTTTCCGGGCGACCGACCTGACGCAGGGTTGGACCGATCAGGCTGAACTCGCCGATCGAGTTCATCGGCTGCAATATCAATCCATGTGTGCCGGGCGGCAATTGGACCAGTTCGACCAGAATCCCCTTCGCCGACAATGGCAGCTCGAAAACCGGCATTTCCGCTTCCGGCACCCCGGTATCGGCGAACAGCAGGGCTGTGCGGTCGCAACCGTAGGCGCGCAAGCGGGCTTCGATCAGCACCCAGCCGGACGGAAATGCCTGTTCCGATGACAACCTGATCCTTGCGGGCAGGGTTTCGACCTGCCAGCGACCCGCCTCGGCCATGCGGATTACGCCGGCCTCGGGCGCCAGGCGGAGCTCAATCAATGGCCGCAAATGGGTCAACCCGCCACATTGGCCAGACGCTTGCGCAACTTTTGTGTGATACGCGCCATCAGCAGATTGGATCTGGACCGCGATCTGGCCTTGATATGGGCAACCGGAATCAGCCTGCCGGCGAGTTCGAAACCGAACTCGAACCCGGCTGCTGCAAGTATCGAGGGCAAGCTGTGCGCAAATCCGAAATGGCCGGACTGTGCGGGCGCGATGGCGGCCTGCTGTTCAAACAGTTTTCTCACGTCTTCGCGTTGCCGGTTGAACTCGAAATACTCCACCGCCGGTCCGGAGCGGACATAGCAGCGATAATCCGTCTGTGCCGACGCAGCCGGCAACATCCAGCCGGCCAACTGGGTCTGGCCGCCCGCCTCGAATATCTGCCCCTCGGCAGGGTAGTCCAGATGCCATTTGAATATGTGCTGTTTGATCTGCCTGGCGGGAAGGCGTCGCACTTCGAATGTGGGACTGTCGTTCACACTGGCGCGTTGCGCCAGCAGGGAAAAATAGCGTTCGGCGCGGTTCGCTGCCGAATCCCGATCCGATCCGCTGCGCTCCATTTCCCAGTTCAGACGCACCGGGACGAATCCCCGGTCTTCAAAAGCTTCGCAGACCGCCTCGCGAAATCGCTTGGGTACATAGGAATCGAGCGCGAAATCCTGTTCTCCACCCAGTTCGCACCAGATGTTCACCAACTCGCTCGTCAGCCCGGCTGCAAGAACCTGCTGTGCCGCCTGGTCATTGCCGCCGACCGCAAGGCCGGCTTCCACCGCTTCCTTCAACGCCGGTGGACCCTTGATGCGGCCTTCCTTGATACGGTGATATACGACATCGCCGCTGACCACCGGGACTTGGGAACGGGCAAACAGGGTGCGCGCGATGGTGGATTTGCCGGCGCCGGGGTTCTCCAGCATCAGATACGCAAATGGCCGCATCGGACGCACATGCACGACAAAGCGGCCAACTGGATCACCCGCCTGAGCAACGCTGCGCGACACGATTTTCCAGGCGTAGGGCGCCAGGATTTCCATCAGCTTGTATCGCGTCGGAAACAGCCGTTCATCAATGCTGCGCTTGACCTTCACCCATTCATTCTTGTCGGATGTGACGATGCCGATTTCCAGTACCAGCAAGCCATCCTGATTCAGCTTCTCCATCAAGCCATGCAGCATGGCTTCCTGATCCGCCGCGTAGTGCAGCGCCGAGGCAAGCAGGATGACGTCGAATTTTCCGTCCGGCAGATTTTCCCAGGACTGCGCCAGGAAATGGCATTCCGGAAAGCGGGCTCGTGCCCGCGTAATGGCCTGTTCGGAACGGTCTATTCCGATGGATTCCGCCGCACCATCAAACCACGCATAGCCGCAGAAGTACCCCTCATTGCAACCGAGGTCGATAAAACGCTTGCCCTTTAACGACGGCAGATACAGCGCCTTGAGTTTTTCCAGGGACTCGGAACTGCCTTTCACTCCTGGAAAGGATTGATACTGCATTGCACTCGCTCCAAAAATACCTGCCATCCGCATAGCGCCATCGCCCGCTCCCGTCCCGCTGCGCCCATCTTGCGACACAGGTCGGGGTCGGCCGCCAGGGTGCGCACCCGTTCGGCAATCGCGCCGACGTTACCATAGGGCGCCATGAATCCGGTCTTTCCTTCCACCACCAGTTCCGGCAGCGCCCCCCAGGCATAGCAGACGATCGGGCGACGCGCTGCCATGGCTTCCAGCACTACACGGCCGAAGGATTCCTGGCATTGCGACAGGCTGACGACCACGTCAGCTTCGATCAATGCTGTCAGCGGATCCGCTACCAGGCCGAAAAAAAGCAGGTTGTCGGGAATTTCGCCACGCGCCTGCGCTTGCCTCAGCGCGCCAACATGGCCGTTGTCCGGGCCGATCAGCAGGCATTCGATGGGTTGGTGGCCGGCAGACGAAAGTTCACGTGCCAGTTCGACAAAATCCAGTATCCCCTTCTTCGGCAGATTACTGCTCAGCATCGCAACATGGAACGAACCCGACGCGCTTCGCGGCGGCAGGTCGAACCGAGCGAAATCGAGCGTATTCGGCACGATGAAGGTTCGATCGGGTGCCTTCAGCCAGTCTGCGACCAGACGGGAGTTGGCAACCAGACGGTCGGCCGATTGCAGGACATGCTTGCGGATCTGTTCCGGTTCGGCGCCAAGGGTTGCGCACAAGTCCGGGTCATGTTCGGGCAGTTCATGCACATGCAGCAGTGTCCTCACGCCTGCCTGACGCGCGGCCAGCAGGGGCTCCGACAAGACCAGCGTATTGGCATACAGCAGATTGATCTCGAATCGGCTCAGCAACTGGCGGAAATTCGCGATCACGCCGGCCGCAGGTTGCCGGTCCTGCCGCCACCAGGCGTATGGCAGGACGAACACATGGTTTGCGTTGCGCCGCAGTTCATCAAGATAGGCCTGATTATCCGCTTCGGGCAGCGCGACCACGACATTGGCGCCGAGTTCGACCATGCCTCGCAGAATGTCCAGCAAGCAGCGTTCAGCGCCGAACAACTGGCAGGAAGCCGCATGCGCCACCAACAGGATGTTGCGCTGGTTGCTTCGCCAGGCCACTTCTCCCGGCCAATCCGAGATTGCTACCCGCAGGGCGGGCGGAATCGGAAACGACCGGTGTTCCGGCCGCGCCGGCAGGTAAAGGTCGGCAATGGATTTGCTTCGGCGTTGCCAGGCAAGCGCAGCATCCATGTAGAGTTTGCGGACACCGCCAAGGGCGGTGCGCTCGTGCGTCTCGCCGGTCCCGGTCAATGAGTTGGCGCCGAGCCGGCCGAATGCCAAGGGCAGGCCCGGTTTCACCTCGACCACGGCTTCTTCGCCATAGGCCTGAAAAAGTCGGTAGTAATACTCGGTGTCGGCCGCCACCTTGACGCGATCCCAGTACCCCAGAGCTTCGATAACCTTGCGGCGCAGCATCAGGGAAGAAACATTGCGTTGAATCCAGCCATCTTCGATGCGCCAGCCGCCAAACCACATCTCTTCCGTGCAGCGCACCCAGTGAGAAACGCTGGCGACAGGCCGAGGATTGTTCAGCAGCGCTTCGACCTGCAATGCGATTTTTGCCGGATGCGACCAGTCGTCCGCATCATGTACCGTGATGAACTCGCCGCGCGCTTCGGCCAGGCCCAGGTTGCGCGCGGCATATGCGCCTTCGCTAAAGGGCGCGCGCAGCAGCCGGAAGCGCGCATCGCGCCTGGAATATGCCTCGGCGACGCTGGCGGTGGCATCGGTCGACGCGTCGTCGATGATCAGGACTTCCAGATTTGACCAGGTTTGTCCGGCCAGGCATTCCAGCACGGTAGAAAGGGTTGACCGGGCGTTGAATGCCGGCACCAGAACGGTGACCAGGGGTTGTTCCACCGCCTGTGCGACCGGATGATCCGGAGCCTTGGTGCGGAGATTGTCGATGGTCAGAACAGCGGCCGGATCGTCCAGCCTTAACCCGGCCAATCCGGCATGCGCATACAGGGAATTGATGCAGGCAAGACGTGCAGGCGGGTCGGCACCCTGCGCGGCGAGCAGATTGGCTTGCACGAGCCTGAAATCCCCATTGCCGGGGAACTGCCGGGCAAGCGCATCCAGCCGATCGCCGGCACGGACAAGATTGCCGGACCGGATCAGTGCATCCACCTCCACCAGCGGCAACGCACGCAGGAATGCATAGCGGGTGTCGGCAGCCAGGAGCGGTTCCACTTCATTCCACTCGCCACGCGCTCCATGCCAGCGCGCAAGAGCCCAGGCAGCATATGCGCGCTCCGCTTCGGGCTGCGCCGCGTCGGCAAGAATGCGGCGCAGCCCGAGTCTGGCGGACTCCGGCGCCTGGCCGCTCCATAACGCCTCATCCAACCCAAGCGCGTTATTGCCGCTGCGCGAGAATCGGCCCTCGTACTGACCATAGCGCAGGAAATGGACGAGCGGATTCATGCCCGCCAAGGCAACGTCAGGATACGAACTTAAATAGCCTTGCGTGGAGAACAACGGTCCAGGGTCGAAGCCTGCGCTGGCTCCATGCAACAAGTAATGTGCAGCGCTGCCAAGTTCCGCCAAACCAGATGCTGCATGACTGTGCCGGTACCAGGTTGAATCGAGATAGCTCGAGTTTTCGAGCAGGCGGATGTCGCGCGCGAGTTGACGACCGGCGCGCGTAAAGGGCAGGCGTTTGAGAAAGAGAAGCAGGCGGGGAATCAATGGTCAGGATCAATGCTGTTAAGTTAGCGTCATTCCTGTGAGGGCGGGCTTCCAGCAAATTACGCAAAACTGGATTCCCGCCATCGCGAGCATGACGAACCTAGGCTTAACTTAATGGCATTGGGGTCAAGATGACAAGAAATTTCTTGCCAGTGAATTTTTCCCGCGATAAACAAAATCCAAATCCTCGTAATAGGATGGCGGTGACAATTTCCTGACCCATTCCAACAAATACTTTTCCGCTTCCAGGCAATTCTGTCGATTTCTAAGGAATGCCAAAGCCACCAGGGGTTTTGATGACCGCGTAATCAGATAATGATCGAGCAAGGCGGATTCAATATGCTTTTGACAGAATGATGAATTCGGATTCAAGAACGATGGATTTTCATGCAGCAGTTCAACTACGAAGACCAGCACATTATTCAACGGATCGGACATATCCCCCAGTGTTGGATTGCGCCCAAAGACAAAGGATACAAAATCTGGAAAACCTAGCCAGCGCGAAGCCATGAGGTCGATCAGTCCGTGTGATGCCGAATTATTGTTTTCAGCCATGCCAAGAGCCTGCAACCGCAAGGCGCAGTCGAGCAGCCCGCTCACCAGGCCAAGCGAATCATTTTCAGCCCGCGCGGTTAATGTTTCTTCGATACGTTGGCGCAAGGTGAAGTCGGTACGCGTTTTAATCGAGCCCCGTAATGCCCTGTCCGCATATTCGGCAATGATTCTTTCATCATGATCCATCGACGATGATCTGCGCCAATAGGACTCTGCATGGCGAAGATAAAGTCCCAGGGGAGAGGCGATATAGGCATAACGAGCGCCTTGCAGACCGGCGGAAATCCAGAAAGCCCAATCCGCAGATGGACCGAAACGCGCCTCGTTGAAGTACCCTGCCTGAATGTGCAAACTGCGCCGCCAAACGGGCATGCAATGAGGCAGGTTGTACGAAATCAGGCCACGCTCGTCGCGCGAGAAAAGCTTCGCCGGGCCATAGTGACAAGTCTGCTCGTTTCGGAACAGGACATCACATTCCTCCGAATCTTCCCATGCAAGGTTTGGCTGGATAGTGAGCCGGATTCCTGCACTTGCTGCTGAAATCTGTGGATGCATATCAAGGTATTCAATCAGCGTTGTCATTTGCTCGGGGGCGCGGCGATCATCCAGATTCGCACTGGTCAATAGCCTTCCGCTTGCCAGACGTGCGCCAAGATTCCAGACTGCGTAAAGGCCAGGGTCGTGCTTGAGATCGATATAGACAGCATTGGCATGCTGCTTTGCAAAACGCAACAATGTTGAATGCTCGTTACCTGGCGAAGCGGCGCTTATCAGCAGGTGTTCACATTCCGGATAGGACTTCCATAGCGCTGCATTTTCCAGAAAGCCGGCCAGGAAAGCATCGCCGTTGAATACAGAGGTCAGTGCGGTTGCATGAAATTCGACCGGGGATACCGAATCGATCCATGCACTAAACTGACTCTGCCAATTGTCTTGGGTGAAATGCGTCAATAAGGATTTGAATGATGCGCGCCAATCGGACAAGGATGAAAGTCGCCAATACACATCCACAGGCCAGACACTTGGCAAGGAGTCGGGATGTACATGGATTCGATCAAACCGGCGCAACAATTTGTCCGACAAGGTGCTTGAAGAGCTAACATAGGCCCGATCAAGATTGTCGCTTGGAGTCTCCGAGAGGATATCGCGCCAGCATATCGATAAATTCAAGGCAGGGGAGATGCGGTCTAAATCTGAAAAAAATAAAGCGTCAAAATCGGACTTGAATAAAACGAGAACGGCGGGCTTGCCGCATCCTTGCAACAAATGACTTGCCCAGCAAATCCAGCATAACTTTTCGATAGCATTCAATGAGCAGAGATCAAGGGTTAGTTCCAAGCGAGTCGAAGTGACATTCTCTGCATTATCGAGAAGTGCCCTGGATAGGCTGACATACGAATCAGGGTGCACAGCAGAACTGTAGGACGCCCTGGAATCAAGCAACTCACCAACCAGCTTTGCAAATTGTGCAGAGACTTGTGCTGCAGCCGAAGCAGGTTGATGTCGCGATAATGCTCTCTCGCCCATGATTCGCAGGGGCAACTTGCCCAAGGAAAATGCGCGGTGAAGAGCGGCTCCAAGTTCGGCATCGGACTTGTACGTAATTGCATCATGTCCGTCGGTCACCATGGAGGAAAACATGCCGCCATCTGGAACAATGGTCGGCAGAGCGAAGGTGGTTGCCTGGTAGTAACTGCCAGAAGTGAGAATCTCGCGGTAAGGCAGGACTGCGATCTCGCAATGAGTACAAAGCCATGCAAGTTCGGAATCGGATACTCGACGATTTATGACGATGATTCGATTGCGAAGGGAGTCCGGAAGTCGGGCGTACTCGCGCAACAAGGCTTTATCCAGAACAATACCGGCCAAAATAAGCCGGCTATTCTCCAGTTCGCCCGCCAGAAGCAACGATTGGTATTGCGCTAGAAGCTGCAAACCTCCCTTGTAAGGTCGCAGCAAACCAAAACAGAGAAAGCTGAAACCATTGAATTCCGTTTGTGAATCCAGCTCCGGCGGACGTACTTGCGGAATGGAAAGCATCGGGTCGTAGAGTGGATGCGGCAGAACCTGAACCCGATTTGAAATATCAAATCCGCAGATTTGCTCAAGTGCAGGTTGCGAACTCGGAGAATGAATCAGTATCAAATCGGCAATACGAGCAATCTGGCAGATGCAATACTTGTTCAGTAGGCGAACCCTTTGGTCGTCGATATCATGATCATAAAGATTGTGTACAGTCCAGATAACTTTGCCACCCAGGGCCTGAAATGACCTGATGTTGCCAAAATATTTGTCTATGGAATCATGTCCGATTGCACCGAAAGATTTTCCTGCGTATATGTAGTTCAACCAATGCTGGTGGTATATTAGTGCTCTTTCAGGAGTGCTCAAATATGTCGGAAGGCGATATATCTCTTCGAAAGAGATTGGGACGGTTTTAACGCCTGAATCATGAAGAGTCGAGTATA
>SXGT01255921.1_pt1 | contig 10429 bp, 9 predicted proteins | sample 3176221 | NCBI WGS metagenome assembly SXGT01 (sample SAMN11356862, study PRJNA531348) | freshwater metagenome | isolation source: freshwater sample F1-120 | place: China: Fuxian Lake, Yuxi | collected 2017-12-25
CGTCAGATGGACCTATTTGCAGCCATCAAAATCCCTATGCCTATTGAAAGTGAGGTAGCTGATCGTCTGTAGTGACAATTTTTAAAAAGAGAACCCAGAGATGACGCGGCTTTCAGCGATACCCATGTCGAAGCCGGGTGCTCGGATTCCTCGGCTACCTGCATGCGACCTATGGCTTCCGCACATTCGATCTGGTCGGGTACAGCTACGGCGGCTTGATAGCTCGTGCGACCGTGGCCGCCCTGAAGCAGCAACCGCCAGCAGGAACTATGGCTCCTGCCTTCTCGTACGCGCAGAGCGCCGTCGATGCAGGAGTCTCGATTCCCTCGATCATCACAATGAACTCACCGCACTTGGGTGCGCCCTCGTACGACCTTGCGTCAGATCCTGCCGAGTACCTACGCCCGGTCACCAAGGCCTGGGGTCGCCAATACGCCAACACGTCCAAGAGCCTTACCGTGTTCGAGCGCCTGGCCGGCGCGGGTGCCATTCAGGTGCTCAAGACGAGCGGGCACGCCAAGCGCAACCCGGAAAGCTGGGATGAGCGGCAGGTGGGTGTGCTTGACGGTGTCAGTCTCACTCTGATGGCAGGTGACTATTGTGGCCGTAAATGCCCCATCACCACGGATCTCAACATAAAGAAGCACCCCCGGACTGACGGCACAGTGCCCGTCTACAGCCAGCTTATGCTGCCGTGCCCGACGCCGTGCCCCGCCCCGCCAGGGTCGGTCTACATCCCCTCGGGCATGGTTCCCGAAGCGAACGTGGTGCGCAAGACGTTTCCCACCGTGCACTCGACGTACGACGCCGACCGGCTCGGGCTACCACAGGATCTGTCGGTCTCGAAGAACCCAGCCGCGATAGATTATTTGGTCAGTACTGTGCTGTCGAAGTGGCAAGAGGCCGGACTGTCGCAGCACTGACCAGATTCGTGATTGGGACAAAAGATAGGCAACACTGGCCTGCTTGTCTGACTCTGGCTCAATCGCCCGGTCAACGCGGATAGCGGCGTTCCAGGTCATCCAGAAACCGGTTGATCTGTCGCACACTGCCTTTGAAGATTTTGGGTGACTGACCGCTAAGCCAATGCTCTGCGCGCTGACTGGTCAATGGCATAAGAACCAGCCCGCCCAGCACCAGAAACGGCACGCCTATCACGCCGGGGACGACAACCCCAACCAGGCCCGCCGTAATCAAAAGCCAGCCCACATCTCGCGGAAGCTTTTCGACACGCTGGCGGGTCTGCTCATCCATATCCATGGCGACCAGACTCTGCTCAAGCATCAGGAGTGCCCTGCTCTCCCCGGCGGCGGCGGCGGCTGCGCCAGCCACCGACGGGTCCGCACCGACCGCCAACGCTTTGACCGCCTTCAGTCGAGGGCTACGCTTGATGGGCAGTTTCTTGATGGGTGGGGCCATGGAGTTCTCGTGTACGGTTAAGGGACAGGCGGTTTACGGATAACCGGGGTTTGGCGCTCCGGCTAGCGCGGGCGGCTGGCCAGCCTGCGCTGAATATGCCGATCGACATTGATGACACCGACATTGGCGATAATGCCCGAGGTGATCCCGTTCAGGAGCCCACCGAATCCACCCGCGACACACAGGAGATTGGGAATGGCCGCCATGCGGGTGCTCTGGTGAATGTCCGGATCGTAGCGGCGTGCATGCTCGATCAGCTGAGGCAGAGCGCCATACCGGTTGCCCATCATCACTACATCCGCCGGGACAGAGCCGTCCTCAAGGCTTTCAACAGCGACGGTTGCCGCCGCATACGCATTGATTCCGGGTTGCGCCGTCACCCGGCCCGCATAAAGCGCTCTCACTCCCCGGCGCTTCAGGCCATCAAGAAAACGTAACCTTTCCGCCGGGTTCATCTCGCTCCCGCAGAGAGTGACGCCTAGCGACCGGGCCAGAACACCGGTTTCTGCCTCTGCGGCGGCGGAGAGCATGAAGACTTGCAGGCCAGAATCCTGGAGTTTTTTTACCGCCACGGCGGCAGCGGGTACGGCACTCCTGCCAAAACTGACATCGCCGATTTTTTTGCCATTCAGTGCAACCCTTAGAACGGGCACACCCGAATCCGCTTCGACGACGAGATGCAGGCGGGAATCCCCCACCTGAGCCAGGACACCCCCTGGCTCCAGGGCCAACAGTTCGGCTTGCCGCACAATCAAATCACGTGACCGGCAAGCCTCCAGCAGTGCCAGAGCCAGCTCGCCTCCGAGGTAGATTCCCGCACTGGCAACATGCCGCAACAGCGTGCCGGTATTTTCCGGGAGTGTGCCGCTGACTCCCGTCACTTCCAGGGGGGTAGCCGAGAGCTGGGGGTCGTCCCCATCCAGCACCACAAAGTCACAGGCCGCAATTTTCGAAAACGCGCCGGGGTTTTGAATGACTGCCCCGTATTTAAGGGCCGCCCCCACATTGCGCAGAGTAATCAGCGGAACCGCCAGCGCCGGGCCGCTAACCCAGTCCTGATGCAGTATCGCCCCTACCGTAATCAGGTCACCCGCCACCCATCCCACGCCCGCCGTCGCCAGCGTTGGCAAAGCGGTCTTGTCGGCAATGTGCTCCGCCTTTGCGTGCAAGGATGGATCAGAGGTAATGCCACTGGCTGTCCGGCTAATCGCCGCAGCGATCCTGGCGGCCCGTGAGTCAGAGAGCGCGCGCGTAACAACGATGTCCAGGCCTCCTGCCAGCAGGAGGGAGCCCGCCAGAACCGGATCGCCAACCGATTTTCTGACCGGAAATTGCGCACCACATACCCCTGTTTCATCGAGTAGCGCCTCCCCGGCCACAATTTTTCCGTCAAAAAGCAGGGACTCTCCCGCGAGGGCACGGACGGTCATGCCGGAACTGACGGCGGCAGGTGCCCTATTCAGCACCTGACCCTGCCCATCGATCCAGCGAACCCCGGTGGCTCTGGACACGGTTTTGGCAACCAGACCTTGCGCCTCACTCACTACCTGCCTGCGCCAGCGACGCTGCCAATAACGCAGCGACAGGTCAGTCAGGGCGAAGGCCAGAACCTGCCCGGTCACGATCGAACAGGTCAGCAGCGCTGTATGAAACAGGGGAACGCCGATCTTGCCCCGGCCCAGCTGAGTGGCCGCTTCCCTGACCACCCCGGCATTGGTGGCAATCAGTATGCCCGCCGCCAGAGGGGTCGCCACGGGAAGCAGAAACTCTCCCACGGTACTGATACCCACGGTGGTGCCGGAGACCGCCATTGGCACCAGCGCCGGATTTGCGGGCTGGCTATCTGACGCGGCCAGGATAATTCCACGCTCGATCGCGCGTATGAGTTGATCGGTGGCAGTCAGGGCGGGATTGAAAGAAATAGTGAAACCGGGCACGGCGGATTCAGTGTCCGCCTTCGTGACGCTCACGCCTGGAAAACGGGACAGCGGCTTGACGAGCGTTTGGACAAGCAAATCCGGGTCTTGACGGCCCCAGACCGGCAAGGTCAGAACCAGCTGACCCGCCGCCGGCAAGTCCACCTGCAGGGGCACGATCTTGCCGCCGGACTTGACCCACCGGGCTATTTCCCCCTGCCCCCATTCAGGCAGATCGGACGCTGCCAGCGCTCCTTCATGGGTCCGGGTAGCTTCGGCCAGTTTTTTCAGAAAAGCTTCACGCTCTCCCGTAGCCGCTTCGAAACCGATTCGGGCCTTTCCTGAAACGGGCTCCAGGGTGAGTGCCGTCACCCCCGGTACGCCCAGCACCCGGCGTGCAAACAAACGGGCATCTGCCTGATCCGCCTGATTGAATAGAGACTGATCCAGCACTTCTATTGCCTGGGTCTGAATGGAGATTGCTGGCTTCATCTGGGCATCACACTTCATTTACGTACTACGGCAGCAGGCCGAATCAATTAGCGCCGTAGGGCTGGAGAAGGCCGCTGGCAACCATCTGGTCCAGGTCCGCCACCACCTGCTTATCCTCGGCATCCAGTACGTTGTAAAGGTCACGCAGACGCTTGCGGCGCTGGCGTATCTCGTAGGCGATCGCACCAACCAAAACAACTCCAAATACCGTACTCAGGACTTCAGCGACTGGATTCATAAGGTAATTTCCAAAATTTTCGAGTTATTTGTGAACGCCATCAACCACCCACCATGGCCTCAGACCCAACCCTCAGAACCTCGATCGCACCCTTGAGGCCATCACGATGCAACTGTTCCTGAATATGCTTTTCGATGTTGCCGCCCTTCCGGTGGGCCGCCAGGAAATTCAGGAATTTTCTGAGCGTAGCCAGCGCCTCATTTTCATTTTTTATCAGCCCCAGATTGAGGTGAAATCCATGGTACTCGGAGTCCCCATCCTTTCGGCTGGCAAAGAGGTCTCTGGCCAGAAGAATGGGGTCCTTGCCGATGAGATGCGGATGCTTCCTTAACATCTGGTTCGATTGTTCGCGACTCAAAACAAACAGCGGGTCATGATTCTGCAGATGGGTAATCATCGACAGATTGTTCCGTATCAGCTTGGGGACCGGACCGTCCCAACCACAGTCAATGAGAAAAAAGTGGAACCGTGGGGCGTGATGCCGGGTGACTTCAGTCGTCTGAAGTGATGCCTCGGACGCCTTCAGGTCCGGCACATGCTCAGTGGTTTTTGGTTTTGGTTTGATAAGTCGAACCGGCTGACCCGCCGGGTCAGCGGATTTTTGGGGCTGCTTTTCCTCTGCCATGATGACCACTCCTGATATTTCACTGTGCCATTAAATTTACGATCGCTGCCTGAGAGGGGCGAGCGGTTCGCTCACCCTCAACCGCCACGACGTGCGGTTTTGGTGCCCTCGCGCACCGATGACCTTCTGGAAGGTGAACGGGCCGAGTTAACCGGCTGGCCATCCCTTGCAGCCTCCTGTTCTGCAACAGCCTCAGCCACATGGGCGGTATCCGGCCCGTCAGAACGCTCTGCCTGAGTGACTGACTCGTCCCTGGATGCCGCCGGTTCAGTCCCTGCCCTGATTTCCAGCTCTAGCGCGTGCCGGCGATCGGCCTCCAGTTTTGCCACCTCGCGCATGGGCCATACCCCGTTGACCAGGGCACCGATGGCGGCGACATTGTTCGCGATCACAGAAGCGCCTACACCAAACCCGAGGGTGAATACCCCAGTGACACAGGCAATATTGGGGGCAAGGATCATTCCCCAGCTGCGCTGAATGTTCTTGTCCAGCTTGCGGGAAATGTCACGAAGCTCACAGAGCTTACCCAGCCCCTGCTCCATGAAGACAATGTGTGCCGTGTCCGTGGCAATGGATGTCGCACCGCGCAAGGAAATGGACACATTGGCCTTCTTCAGCGCGATGGAGTCATTGATGCCGTCACCCACAAAGCAGACCTTGCGTCCTTCCTGCTGAAGTCTCTCGACATAATCCGCCTTGTCGGCCGGGAGTACCTGGGCAAAATAACGATCCATCCCGAGTTCCTCTGCCAGTTTCCTGGTCGGTGCCTCGTGATCACCCGAAATGATGGCCAGATGCCGGATACCACGCTGACGCAGCCCCTGAATGATGTCTTTGACTTCGGGCCGCAGAGCCGCCTTCAGTTCCAGTGCGCCGCCCAGGTGGTCGTCGATCGCCACCATCACCATGGTGTCACCGTCGCTATGGACGGCATCGAGCTTCTGATCGACGGCAGACGGAATGCTGATGCCCTCCATCTCCATGTAGCGCCGGCTACCCACGCGGATAGTGTGCCCGGCAACCCCGACACTGATGCCATAGCCGACCTTGTATTGCGTGTCGTCCGTCTCGGGCAGCGCCAGTTCGAGCTCTTCCGCCTTGTGCAAAATGGCCAGCGCGATGGGGTGGTGGAACTTTCGTTCAGCCGCCGCCGCATAGAGCAGGACTTCTTCCGGATGGTGACCATTGGCGGTAACGATTTCGCCCACCTCTGGCCGCTCCCGGGTCAGCGTGCCGGTCTTGTCGAACAGTACCGTATCCACCTCGTTCATCAACTCCAGGGCGCGGCCATCCTTGACCAGGATACCTTTCTGGGCACACAGGGCCAGAGAGGAAAGCATGGCCAGCGGAGCGGCCATCCGAATACCGGTCCCCAGGTCACAATTGACCACAGCCACCGCGCCAAGCGGACCGAGCGCCGAATAGGCGAGCCCTCCAACAGCCAGTGTGGGCAATACGGCCATGTCCGCCAGCCGCTCACCCTTGTTTTGCGAGGTGAGTTTGTAACCGGCCGTATCATTGAGAATCTGGGTGATCTTGGCAGAAGCGGTCTCGCTGCCCGCCTGCTCAACCGAGACAAAAATTTTGCCGGCCACCAGAATGGTCGAAGCGAAGACACGATCGCCCACACCCTTTTCAGCCGGGGTCGACTCCCCGGTCAGGGCATGCTGATCGATCATCGCCATGCCGTCGACTATGTGCCCATCGACAGGAACCATGTCGCCGGTGTGCACGGCAACGATGTCACCTTCACCGACCTTATCAAGTGACACCTCAATTTCGGCCCCATCCTTCACCAGCCAGACAAATCTCGGCTGCTTGCCAAAGGCGTTGAGCAGCATTTTGCGGGAATTATCTTCGGTCTTTTTAACCAGGAGCCGTCCGAGCGAGAGACACCAGGACATGATGGCTCCGGGAAAAATCTGCATCGTACCGAGACAGCCCAGCACGACGACAGAATCGAGCAAATCCACACCGAGGCGGCGCTCCTTGACGACCACATCATAGGCCCCCTTGACGCTGGGGATGGCGGTATAGGCAAACAAACCGGCGGCCACGGGCAGCAGCGGGGGAAATGCAAACTGTGCCGCTGCGGCCACCGGGACCGATACGCTACAGATGGCCAAGTCCAGATCAAGCTTGTCCAGCTCTTCCTGGTGCTCTGCATTCGCCAGGGCCCCGTCGATGATCTCGATGACGTTGGACCAGCTCAAACGCCGGGGATCGTAATCGACCTGAACCGTACAGCGCAGGGAGTGCGTTTTGTAACGATCAACCCCGAGAACGCTCATCAGCTCACGCTCGATGGCCTCACACAGCCCGCCCTTGCGATAGAGAACGGGATTTTTCAGCCGGATGGAGCCAGTACCGCGAGCAACAATCTGCCACCCACTGACTATGTTTTCGTAACGGTGGTACCGAATCGCGCCATGACGATCTGTCGCCGTTGCCAACGGGGAGATCACAGGCGCCTGATTCGACGCTTTTGCTGCTACCGAAGACAGTTCAGCCTTGACCTCATCCCCTTCGCCGCAGACCAGGCAGGCGGCAAGACGAGTGAGCACTTCCTTGGGCGAGAATCGTGCCGCGTCGTAGTGCAGATCAATCGACGCCTGCTGACCTCCGGATACAGAAAGACCGCGTAGTTCCCTGGCGCTAAACGCCCGCCGCATAAAGCGCGGAAAATCGGGGGACTCAAGGGAGGTTAAGAGAGGCTTGCTCGAAACCCGGATGGTGCCGGGATGGGGGAAGCTGACGGAGACTTTTTCAGAATCGACGGATTCATACTGCCGATACGGCGAGTGGGGCATGACTACCTCTTAGTTTCCTAAGTTGGGACGGGGGGCTTCAGCAAAAAGCCAAGCCCCAGGCTAAGGCGCCGCAGGGATCAGGATTCGGTTCCCGGCGTTTGACTGGAAGGATTTTTGGCCTCGTTCAGCGCTTCGATCGCCGCCCGGCCGCCGTCGATGAAGCCCTCAACGATGGGGTTTTCCTGCGGTATTGAGCGGGCAACGAACACGGCCGCATAAACGATTCCGTAAGACAGCATGTAGGAACTGGTGTAACCGAATCGCGAGACGGACTGAGTCATTCCAGCGCTGGCTTCGCGCACGCGCTCACGGGCACGGCTGGCATCCTCGGAAGCGTTATGGATCGCATCGCGCATCGCATCAGAGATGGAACTGAGCGGATCATGGGTGACGTCATCGGCAGTTGCTGCTTTTGCCATGTTGGGTTTCTCCAGTTTGGTATTGTTAATCGGGAATCGATGGGAGGCTTGATCTGGGCAAATATCCAGGTGAACGGGGGCCATGATAACCTGCCCATCCAAGACCTGACTATCCCAACGCCAATGAATTCAATGGTTTCAATTTGAGTCTCGCGGCCATGGACATGCACACCAGAAAATGCGCAGCCCAGTCCGGAAAAATAGCCTATACCCAATTGAATGAAGGTTCGGTGAACGTTTCGTGAAGTTTTCGGGAAGAAACGCTGTATGCGCAGTACGGCAAGCGGCAGATGGAAGCCGAAGCACCCGGACAGACACAGAGAGGCCGAACAGGTGTTAATTTATGCACTGATTCCGAGCTCGCCCCGTCACGAATACCCGTAGAGGGCTGGTCCGGCCTCCCAAATAAAGCGACCAAAATGATCATCGGCATTCTCAATCGAAAAGGTGGGGTGGGTAAAACCAGCCTTTCTACCAATCTGGCCTCCGCCCTTTGCCTGTCTGGCAGTCGCGTTCTCCTGGTGGATGCCGACCCGCAGGAAAGCGCCCTTGACTGGCAAGCCAGCCGGGCAGGAGAGACGCTTTTCCCGGTTGTGGGGATGGCCAAACCGACGCTGCATAAAGACGTGCCTGAGCTGGCTAAAAATTATGATCACATCCTGATCGATGGACCTCCTGGCATCAGTGAGCTCACCCGCTCGGCCATGATGGCCTGCAACCTGGTGGTCATTCCGGTACAGCCCTCGCCCTATGATGTCTGGGCGGCGGACGAGACCGTTAAGCTGCTGAATGAAATCACGCTTTCCAACGACCGGATCAAAGGGCTCTTTGTCATCAATCGCAAGGTAAAAAATACCGCGCTGGGCCGCGATGTGGCGGATGCACTCGGCGACTATTCCATTGCCGTTGCCAAAACCGCGATTACACAGCGGATTATCTTCGCTGAAAGTGCGGCTTCCGGTTTATCGGTTCTGGAACTCTCCCCCCAGGGTCCGGCGAGCAGGGAAATCAAATCACTGGTGGCGGAGATCATCAAAACCTGAGCCCTGCTCACCCATACCGCCGCCTGACTGCTTTTTCCAGCCAAATAAAACACAAGAGCCCGAGGTCTTCATGAGTCTATCGCTTTACCTGCTGAGACATGGCGAGACTACCGCGAGTGCAGCGGGAGGCTTTTGCGGCTCATCCGATCCGGACCTTACGCCCGAGGGCCACCAGATGGCCGAAGACTTTGGCCGCAGTTATCAGGAGCACCCCTGGCAGGGAATTTATGTGAGCCCAATGCAGAGAGCACGCATGACAGCACAACCCCTCTGCAAGCTGGCGCAACGGGAAATGAACCTCTGTCCCGGACTTGGTGAAGTCGATTTTGGAGCATGGGAAGGGCACAGTAGCGACTGGGCCAAACGTGAACACCCTGCCGACTACTGGCGCTGGACGGCGGATGCCGGCTGGAATGCACCAACGGGGGGCGAGCGCGGAATAGGCGTGGCCCGTAGAGCCTTGGCTGTTCTGGATCAGATTCAGCGTGAACATCAAGCCGGTGATGTGCTGGTGGTCTCCCACAAAGCCACCATCCGGATACTCATCTGTGCATTACTGGGCATTGATCTCGGAGGCTACCGGGATCGCATTGGCATCAGCGTCGCGTCACTGGCGATTATCGAGCTGCTCGACCACGGTCCCAGGCTGGAGCGCCTCGGCGACCGCTCTCACCTTCGCGAATCACTCCGGAATCGTCCAGGCACCTGAGCGTTTGATAACGTAATCTGCCATTTCGCCCTGCCGGGCCGATCAAAAAAGGGCACCCGAAGGTGCCCCAAGGTGGATGCCACTCAAGAAAACGCGGCTAGAGGTGATAGGCCGTTTCGCCGTGCTCGATGATGTCGAGACCCTGGCGTTCCACTTCCTCACTCACACGCAAGCCAATCAGAATATCGACAAGCTTGAAGGCGGCCCAGGAGACGAGGCCTGACCAGACCAGGGCCACACCTACACCCCAGGCCTGACTGATGAATTGGGCCTTCATGTCGTAGTTGCCCACTGCATTGGCTACATAGTCATAGACGCCGGCGCCTCCCAGCGCGGGAGCCGCCACAATGGCGGTACCCAGGGCACCGATGATGCCGCCGACACCATGCACGCCAAACACATCCAGGGAGTCGTCATAACCCAGCGACCGCTTCATCGTGGTGACCGACCAGAAGCAGGCGGCTCCAGCAACCAGACCCAGCACAATGGAGCCCATGGGACCGGCCCAGCCACAAGCAGGGGTGATGGCTACCAGACCAGCCACCGCACCGGAGGCCGCACCCAACATGCTGGGTTTGCCGCGCATCAGCCACTCTGCGCCGACCCAGGCCAATGTAGCCGCTCCAGTGGCCACCATGGTGTTCAGGAAGCAGCGCAGCGCAAATGGGGCCAGGATGTCGGCGACGCCGTAATTCCAGGCGTGCTTGTTGCCGTTCTCCCTTGCGTCATGAATTCTCAGAGTCGCCGTTGACCACCAC
>SXGT01040348.1_pt1 | contig 10428 bp, 4 predicted proteins | sample 3176221 | NCBI WGS metagenome assembly SXGT01 (sample SAMN11356862, study PRJNA531348) | freshwater metagenome | isolation source: freshwater sample F1-120 | place: China: Fuxian Lake, Yuxi | collected 2017-12-25
ACCCAAGTTGCCACCTACATAAAAGCAGGTAAAAGAAAAAACACCAGCCGCGAATTTCGCAGATTTTCGCGAAAAAAAATAAAAATTCGCGTGAATTCGCGTAATCCGTGGCAAAGAGCTTGATTTTGATCTCAAGGTAGCAACTTGCGTTATTTACCTGTTCACCTTCTCACTTCATCACGTCTGCCCATGCTTCGATCCACGCGTCACGGTTGGCGGCGATTTCAGCGTAGGAGATGGCGGCGGGTTGGTCGGTGACTTGGGCGTGCTGGGTGAAGACATCGGGCAATTCCGCAGTTTGATTGACGGGATAGACAAACATATTCAAAGGCATATCTTCCTGAAATTGTTTGCTCAACATAAAATCCACAAATTTTTCGGCGAGGTCGCGGTTCTGTCCGTTTTTCAAGATGCCAACAAACTCAATTTGGCGGAAGCATGTGTCCGAGGCGACAATCGAAGCGGTTGGTGATTCTGCTGGAGGCGGGGAGGCAAAGAACACTTCCGCGGCGGGGCTGGAGGCGTAGGAGACTACCATCGGCTGTGGGCCTTTGCCAGAAGAAGCGGAGAAGTTGGTGTAGTAAGCCGTCTCCCAACCATCCACAACCACAACGCCGTTGTCTTTCAGGCTTTTCCAATAATCAAGGTAGCTGTCTACAAAATGGGCGCGGGTGGCAAGCATGAACGCCAAGCCAGGTGACGATGTGGCAGGATCTTCCACCACCAGCAAGCCTTTGTATTCGGGCTTTGCCAAATCTTCAAAAGACTGCGGCACTTCTAAATTATTTTCTGCGAAATAATTTTTATCGTAATTGATGCAGACATCGCCATAGTCCACGGGCAGGGCGCGATAGGTTGTGTCAAGCACAAATTCAGAGGGCACATCGCTCAAAGCAGGTGATTGATATGCTTCAAAAATATCAGCATCCAAAGCACGGGAGAGGAAGGTGTTATCAACGCCGAAGAGCACATCCGCAAGCGGAGCGTCTTTGGTGAGGATGGCCTGATTGAGCACGGAGCCAGCGTCACCGCTTTGCAGGAAAGATACTTTGACGTTGTTAGCATCTTCAAACGCTTTCACCACATCCTCACTGATGGCGAAAGAGTCGTGGGTCATGACGGTGAGGGTAGTTGGTCCTTTAGGGGCGCAGGAGGCTAGAAGAAAGACGAAAGAGGTAAGAAGGAGGGTTATTTTTTTCATGGAGTATCCTTTATTTTGAGTAATCAGTGATCAGTTTTCAGTGCGGTGGATGATGAGCAACAGACCTGATTTGATTTGAACAGTTGCTACATCAGCAGTCATTTCGTTGCTGATGCCGCGCGTTTTATCGGGGTAGAGAGTTTCGTGATGAAGATGCCAACGCAAATTTTCGGTGAAAATGCCTGTGACTTCTCCCTGCCACGGAATGAGCGAGATGATGTCTCCGCTTCTTCCTTCGACCTTTGCCTGATCTCTGCAGAAGAAAATTTCTTCCACGCTGTCGGTGAGTTTAATGTTGCAGGTTGCAAGTTGCAGGTTGGAAAGTAAGGCAATGTTGGCGAGAGTTTGGTCCATGCGGCCACCGAGAGCAGCGAGGATGAGAATCTGGTCTGGGTTAAGAGAGACGGCGTAATCGATAGCAAGTTCGAGGTCGGTTTCGTTTTTATCTTTGGGATACAGAACGATCTCTCCATTGAAGGTCGATACTTGGAAATCAGCAGGAAGCGAATCCATGTCTCCGATGATTACGTTGGGAGTCAAACCAAGCGCAAGGGCATGGCGCGTGCCGCCGTCCGCGCAGAGGATGAAGTCATCAGGGCGGAGCAGGGTGCGGGCTTTTTCGAGATTGGGAAGGTCGCCGTTGGCGAAGATAATGATACGCATATGTAGGTTTTCAGTACTGCGATATTCATATCGCATGTTTAAGCTGCGAGATAAATCTCGCAGTACGCAGAAATAAAAAAACATCCTCACTGCGGAGGATGTTTTGCATTAATATGTAAAATCCCTCCGCTGGTATTAACCAGATCAGGTGATGCGGGTCGAGCGCGGTACGCTCCTCTCAGCCTTTAAGACAGGCTCCCCGTTCAGTTGTGAAGCGAGTATATGACTGTGGGATGGGGATGTCAAGACAAAAATTCAGGGCAGTGAAATCTCACTGCTCTGTTAGCGGACTCTGCGTTTCCACTCTTCTTTCATTTGAAGCTCTCGCGGGCTTGCCCCAGAATCGAGCGCGAGGAAGTCTGTCAGCAGACGGTTGAACTGAGTGGCGTTATCCACCATGGGGAAATGTCCCGCGCCTTCAAGGTTAACCTGATGCATGTGCTGAGGAAGGGCATCCGTTTTTTCCTGCGCAGGCAGGGGCAGGGCGGGGTCATTCGTACCATATACAAAGAGCGACGGCACACCGAGGTTACGAACTTCCTCAAAAAGATGATTGGACTGGAGCCCTGTCATCGAAACAGAGACAGCTTGCGGGTCGACCTTTGAAGCGTCTGAAAGGGCGGCGAGGGCTTCCGGTGAGCGGGATGTCAGCCAGTCGACTTGTTCCGTCGCGGAAGCAGTCCGCATGCGGGCATTGAGCGCATCATATTCAAGCGGACAGTTGATCGCCATGATTCGATCCACACTTTTGGGCCAATGTTTGATAAAAGTAAGCGCAACCAGCGCACCAAGGTCATGACCAACAAGGGCGACTTTGCCAATTCCCATTTCTTCAAGGAAACGATTGATCAGTTGAGCTTGTTGTTCAAGAGGGTAAAGCAAGGGGTTACGGGTGGTATCGCCAAAGCCGAAAAGGTCAATGGCATAGGCGCGGAATGATGTGGATGCGGCCTGCATGGCGTTGATCCAATACCGCCACGAGCCCGCCCAGCCGTGCAAAAAGACAATGGGACGCCCACGTCCCAAAGCCTCATAATGCACCATCGAACCGTCAAGAATAATTGCACTCATGAACGGTTATTTACCAAATTTCCCCAAGATCGCTTTTACACGTTCGGTCAGTTGATCAGGCGCAAAAGGTTTGAGCAGGTATTCTTCTGCACCCGCATCCAGCCCGGTCTGAATTTCTGAATCCTGTCCCTTCGCGGAAAGAAAGACTACCGGTATATCTTTTAATGATGGGTCAGCCTTCATTGCGCGGCAGGCATCATAGCCGGTCATGCGCGGCATACGCACATCCATCAGGATAATATCGGGAGCCATCTCGGATGCCTTGTGTAATGCCTCTTCTCCGTTGGAAGTGGTTACCACTTCATGCCCTGCAAAACGCAGGGTAAAAGCCACCAGCTCGCGGATATCAGGCTCATCTTCTGCTATCAAAATTCTCGCCATGTATCATACTCCATTAGTATTTCCGAACGGGTAATGTAAATGAAAAAGTACTTCCATCACCCGGCACACCTGTGCTGGTCATCCAAATACGCCCATTGTGCATCTCCACCAATTGACGGACAATGGGCAGCCCCAAGCCTGTTCCGGGAGTTGCAAGAACAAGTGGGTTTTCGCCGCGGAAGAATCGGTCAAAGACTCGTTCCTGGTCTTCAGGCGCAATACCGACCCCATTATCCTGAACATCCACCTGTACTTCTCCATTCTCCTGATGAATGTTCACGCGGATCGTTCCGTTATGCGGCGTATAATTAAAAGCATTGTTCACAAGGTTGCCCAATATCTGACGGACGCGGTCGCTGTCACCAATGACTGGCGGCAAATCGTTTGGCGCTTCCAGTGAAAGGGCCATTGGCTTATCCTCGTTTTGAGAGCGCTGTAAAACTTCAGAGACAACATCTTCCGCAATACTATGAATATCGACTGGCTGCGGATTGAGGGTAATGCGCCCAGCCTCAATGCGGGAAATATCAAGCAGGTCACTGACAAGGGTATTGAGGCGTTCAATGTTATTTCGCACAACTTCCAGGAAGTGCATCTGGTTTTCATTCAATGCCCCAGCGGCACCCATGGTCAGAATATCCACATATCCTTTGATGGCTGTCATCGGGGTTCGGAGTTCATGGCTGACCGTCGCCACGAATTCCGACTTCAAACGGTCTACTTCCACTTCATGGGTGATATCACGAATAATCGATACGGTACCCAGGAAGTCATTTTGTAAAATAACCGGCGCAAGGTGGACCAGAGCAATACGTTCATTCTCCAACTCCACCTGTTCGGCATACGAATCGCCTGTCTCGTACAAGGATGGATCTTCTGACCAGCGGCGGATGGTTTCAGCCCAGGTAGTAGCGGCCTTCCCAAACAAGCCGCCGATCCTATCCAATGAGTTTCCCAGCAGACGAGCATCGGGAATTCCCAAGATGCCCTCTGTTGACAAGTTAACAAAGGTAATGCGATTATCCGACCCTGTAACCAGAACACCATCGGCTACGGCCTCCAGGATGGCTTGTGAACGGCTCGCATCTTCCTGTTCCTTGCGAAGCATCACTCCCAAGCGTTCCGCCTGATCACGGATGAGCTCATAAAGATGGGCATTATTTATGGCTACTGCCACCTGGCCTGCAATCGCTTTAACAAGAGTGAGCATTTCTAGGCTAAAGAAGTTGGGCGTACGCTGGAACACCATCAACACGCCAATTACATCTTCACCCACCAACATGGGAACTGTGATGGCGCTGCGATGGTCCTGCCCGGCCACAGTACTGCGTACCCAACGCGAGTCTCGGTGAAGATCTTCCACGAGGACTGCTTCCCGGTGTTTCACCACCCAACCCGCAAGACCTTCCCCAACTTTTAATGTAAAGCCGCGACCACCTGGAGTGGTACGGTCTGAAAGATACCCATATCCTGCACGATAATGCAGAAGATTATCTTCCGCATGAACAAGCAAAATAGTCCCTTGTTCTGCGCCAATGGCATCATTCAGCAATGACAGGGTCCGGTTGAGAGCACGGTCCAGATCAAGGCTGGAAGACACTTCTGTCAAGATACGCAGAAGGGTTTCGGTATTCTGTTGTTCACGCTGCAACTGTGCAGTCCGCTCTATAACACGTGCTTCAAGAGTAGATGCCAGGTTCTGCGTCTCGGCAAAGAGGCGTCCATTTTGAATGGCGACAATGGCCTGGTTCGCCAACGTTCCAAGGATCTGGGTATCCTCGATCGTATATACTCCAGGCTGATAACTTTGAGCAGAAAGCATGCCACGGGCCTTGTTCCCCACGATCATCGGAACCGCCACGATGGATTCTGTATCGACGCCTTCTCCAGCTTGCACAGAATCCAACTTTCCAGCCTGTTCGCTGTTGGATACAAGGATTGGTTTGGCAGTGCGAATCACCTGGCTGCTCATGCCTTTTCCAAAGGAGACCCGCTCCCCTGCATAACGCTTCCCGAGATCGTACAGATAAACAGGATCAACCTCATTCTTCTCCTCGTCATAAAGGGTAATTACGAACGAGTCCATGGGAACGAGGCGTTCCGCCGCCTTATGCACCGTACTATATATCTCTTCCGGATCAAGGCTGGCGCTAATGAGCGAACTTGATTCGTTAAGAATGGAAAATCGTTCGGCTGTTCGAACTGAGGATTGGTACAAACGCGCATTCTCCAGCGCAATCGTTGCTTGATTGGTGATTGTGCGCGCCACCTCAAGCTCATTGGCGCTAAAACGGGATTCGCCCGTCATTTGAGCAAAGATAAGGGCAGTAAGCGACTGTCCGCTGGTGAGCGGCAAAACAAGCAAAGCCGTTGTTCCTTCGCCGATCATATCCATGAGGCTGGCAAGGTCCGGTTCATTGCGCACATCATCCGTATTGAAAATGCCGAGCGATTCACGCAGGCGGTTAAAGATGGGGGCATCTGGCAAGAGCTTTGGAAGTTGTACGCGAGTCCGCGGGGTGGTCACCTTCCAGAAGGCCTGTCCCCTCTCAAAAGTCACAACGGATACGCGACGCACTCCCAAACCTTTGTACAATTCATCCGCGGTTATATTCAAGATCTGGTCCGTATCCAAAGACCCGGTTAAAACAGAAGTGAAGCGGTATAGGGTGGTAAGACGCTGGGAACGTTGATCCAATTCCGTGGCGCGGTTGACGCTATCTTCATATAAACGGGCATTATCCAATGAAACGGCAGACTGACTGGCAAAGGTAAGCCCAACCTGCATCTGCTCGCGGGTGTAATAGTTCGCCTGCCACTTTTCCACAGCAAGAACGCCGATCAATTCACTTTTCGAAATCAATGGAATGCCCAGCCATGAAAGCCGCGGAGCTTCTACCGGGATAAAGCGTGAGTCCTCACGCACATCCTTGACGAGGATCGGCTGGCCGGTTTGCGCCATATCTTTAAAGAGAGCGCTGTCAGAAACTGAAACAGACAACCCGAGCCGCTGTTCCGCATCTGAGAATCCGCGTGCGGAAAAAATCGTAAGACGGTCCTTTTCGCGCAGCCACAACGCAGCCGTATCATACGGAATGATGGAGGTCAACTGGTCGAGCAGGGTGTTGACCAATTGGTCACTACTCAAACTTGAGGTTAAGGATGCGGCGGCCTCGTTCAATGCCTCCAACTGACCAGCGCGTTCCTGCGTAGTTTGAACGAGGCGCAGGTTATCCAACGATAATGCAATTTGTTGAGCCAGAGAAAGTAAAAGGGCTTCATCATCCGGGCGGAAAGCAGATGTTGTATTGAAATTATCCAGCACTAGCAAACCAAGGCTTTGTTCAGATGAAACAATGGGGACAAGCAAACTTGAGACTGGCAGGCGCCCTCCGGTTGCCTGTCGATATAGGGCAAGGTTCTCAGTATTCAGGTTGTAATCACGGGCAAAATTGACCTCATCCACACGCCTCACCTGCTTGTTCATAAAGGCCGTACCAGGCAGCGCCTCGCCCATTCGGTAATTAATTTCCATCATGCTTTTGTTATCCGCGTATCCGGATGCAGCCCGGGGAATCAGCACCTCAGTTTTTGGATTCCAAATTAACACCGCACCCGCATGCGCGTGCGGGAGAACCTTCCGTGAGCTGTCTAATAACGACCTAACAATCGCATCAGGTTCCATAGCCGATAACTGGCGGCTGAAATCGAGCAGAAGATTTACTTCATCCAATCTTCTGCGTGTCTGGTTCAAAAGGGAAATATTTTGCAAGATCAGCGAGGTCTGTTGGGATATTTGCAAATAGACCTGGCGATCTTCTTCAGTGAAATTCGGCATGGGTTCCGGACTGGCGGCAAGAATGGCAGCCACAGGTTTATTCTCCACAAGCACAGGGAGACAGATCACACCTTTTGCCCTTAATGAAGTTAGCAAGGAAGAATCACGCCACTCATCATCTTCATCCAAATTGGAAATAAGGATGGGTTTCGCAGTTTGTAAACTAGCACGCAAAGGGTTGCGCTGGCCGAACAAAACTTCCACATTGGTGGAACGCGGGAAGCTCCCCAATATATGTAAAAGACGGGGGCCTTCCGTAGTATTCTCGGCCACGAGTGCAACGGACATGCCAAGCTGCGTTAACGTTTCACGCCCAAGCGCAGACAAGGCTGATGAAGTATCCAACTGGCGGCTGACCGATTCTGTGATTGCAAGACCTGCGCGCACGCGTTGAGCGCGGCGGTCTAAATTATGCAGGGAAATGGTTTGCTCAAGGTCTTTGTGCAGCAAGATCGGCAGATCATTCTGGGTAATATCCAGAAGCTTCTGTTGACGCTGTAACCCGAAAGATAAAGATTCGATTTTTGATCGTAATTCGCCCTGGCGAAGAGTGGTACTGACCAATAGTGCAGCCTGAGCTGAAAAAACTTCAACCGCTTCAATCGTTGCCTTGTCCGGGCGCATTCCATTAGATGGATCATCCAGGCTGATAAGCCCGACAAGCTGTCCTTCCGCATTTTCGAGAGGAATAAGTAAAAAATCATCAGCATGCCAGGCACTACCAGACGGATCAATCGATGCCGGGATATTAAGAGTAACGACATGCATCTCAGGTGATATCACCGGTGCCTGGTCTATCGGAATAAAGTATGAACGGCTGATCTTGAATTCAGGCCGGAGAAGCTGTTGTACGCTCGCGAGTGTTTGCTTACGAGCCAGTAATTCATTGAGTGTTTCCTGAGGTATTCCGACCGCGGCCAGGCGGCGCATCATGCCAGTTTCAAACTCAACGATACTCATCAGTACCACTCGGAAAGGTGTTGAGTCGCGAATAGCGCGTGCAATGATCTGCAGGGCATGGTCCAGTGGTTGATCAAGACCCAGGCTATAACTAACATCCGTAAGGCCTGCAAGCGTATCCGCGCGGCGGCGCATTAATTCATTACGCTGTCTCTCTGCCTGATATCGCTGCGCGTTGTTCAACGCAATTCCGGCCTGCGCAGCCAGGGCTTGTGCCAAATCCACGATCTCTGCTTTAAAAAAACCTGTTATCCCGGAGTGGAAGATGAGCAGACCAATGATATTGGCATGATAGGGAATTGGGACAATGACCGCTGAACGCGCGCCATGATGAGGCGGGATCATATCTTCCATGGAAAAATCAGTGACAATACATGGCTCGCCGGTTACCAGTACCTTTTGCTCCATCTCAGTCAGGTCACGAGCACTTTCACAACCGGTAAAATACTGTATCTTACGATCAACCGGCTCACTGATATTCTGTTCAAAAAGAATGATATTGGAGCAACTTGCCTGCACAGTGCGCAACCCTTCATTCTGAATCACCTGAAGCAAATGGTTTACATCCAGGGAGGCGCCTAATTCTTTGCTGATCTGCGCAATTGCGGAAAGTTGGTCTACCCGCCTGCGCAAGGAGTCATCCGTTTGCGCAAGCAGGTCGGTTGACTCTACTGCAGTGGCAAGCTGCCCTGCCGCCGTGGTAAGGATTTGAAGATCGTACGAGTTAAAGTGGTCCACTTTACGGCTTCCCAGCATAAGTTCACCAACGCTGCGCTCACGAACCACCAAAGGAACAACCAGCGCCGATTCCATCTTCAACGTAGTTGCAAGCGGACGATACGCAGGCAGGATTCTTCGATCGGTACTAAGTCGACCCGAAAGGAATGCCTTCTGACTTCCAGAAACTGAATTGGGATAATTAGGATCATCCACAAAGAATTGAATAAAGGAATTATTTATTTCACTTGAAACACCAATTATGGATTCAGGATGAAGGCGTAATACACCACGCATCTCATCCAAAAGAAAGACTGCGGCTGTTTCCGCTTGAAAAAGATTAGCAAGTTCCTGAACCGAGTATTTCAGGATCTCATCCAGAGTGGCAGAGGAAGCAGAAAGGCTGGCAATTCGGCGCAACGCATCTGCGCGCAGCGCACGTGCACGAGATTGCTGCACTAACATTACATTCTCGATGATCGCCGCCGCTTGATTTGCGACGATGTTCATTAACCGGATCTCCCCAGCTGTAAAAATGGAGGTCCCATTCGTGTGGTGACCAACCTGGAAGTAGCCGAGCATGCGTCCCGAGGAAAGAAGCGGCACTAGCGCATTATCGCGCAGGCTTGCTGCAGTGGCCATATCTGCCAGCCCGAGGGTGTACCAACTTTCATCTCCCACCGAGTTCTGGGTGATGATGGCCCGTTGACTTGTGATAATTCTTTCTGCAGGGCTGTTCGCCGGAATTGCGGCACGATATATCTGAACAAAATGCGCCGGCAGGCCGCGGAAAGGCAGTCTTCCTTCAAGGGTGTGTTTATCCTCATCATAGAGTAAAAAACCCACGATCTCGGCATTAAACAATGGGGCTACGCTTTCGACGAGTTTGGAAAAGATATCTTGCAAATCATGAATGGAACCAAGCGCTTGGTTCAAATTTGCCAAACCGGCAAGCTCAGAACCACGTTTTTGTTCCTCTTTAAATAATTTTGAATTACGAATCGCTACCGCAGCCAGAACAGAGATTAAAGACAAAAGACCAAGGTCATGCTGACCAAAAGCTCCGCTTCCGGTTTGTCCCGCTTCCAGAGTCCCGACCAATTCACCACCCGCAACAAGGGGAATCCCCAAATACGAATGGACCAAAATCACCTCATCGGCTTTGACAAATTCAGATTGGGAGCGTGTATCTCCAAGCAGGATGGCGACGCGGCGTGTCACCAATTGGTCGGTCAAGCTGCCAAACGGAGAAAGTGAGCCGGTTGACACGTGGGCAGAAACCGGCTTTTGAACTCGATATGGAATCAGCAGATTGCGTTCTGTGTCCCATAATTTCAATTCAAGCAGATCCGAAGGTATCAGACGGGCTACATATTCGAGGATGGACCGGATCGTTGATTCAAGGTTCAGGCTGGCCGCAATCTCCTGACTAAATTCTGTTGCCACCTGCAGGACCTCATCCGAAGCGCCATTATTTTGATCCATTGCAGGATAGGTTTCCCTGCTGCGAAAGGAGATCAACATCAATGGATAAACGCCCGGCACCTGATACGAAGCAACTTCCAGCAACTTTCCAGAGATGGAAATTCTCTTAAAA
>SXGT01463794.1_pt1 | contig 10428 bp, 13 predicted proteins | sample 3176221 | NCBI WGS metagenome assembly SXGT01 (sample SAMN11356862, study PRJNA531348) | freshwater metagenome | isolation source: freshwater sample F1-120 | place: China: Fuxian Lake, Yuxi | collected 2017-12-25
GAATGCGGCTTCTACACCTATTGCAGCCGCGACGAGCCGAAACCGGAATGCCCCGTGTATTGGCTACCCAGGCTTTCCTCCGCCAAGGCGCGAGAGCTTGCTGTTAATGGTGTGGACGATCTGAGAAACGTGCCCGACGATCTCCTCAACGATAAGCAGAAACGGGTCAAGGAGCACACCCAGGCGAATACGGTGTTCTTTGATGCCGTTGGAGCCGCCGCCGACTTGGCCCCCTATAGCCTTCCGGCCTATTTTCTCGACTTCGAAACCATCCAGTTCGCTGTACCCATCTGGAAAGGTACCCGGCCCTATCAGCAGATCACCTTCCAGTTCAGCCTACACACGCTTTCGGCGTCAGGCCAACTTGAGCAAACAGCCTTCCTTGATCTCTCGGGCAACGATCCATCGGAAGCATTCGCTCGTTCGCTGATCGCCGAATGTGGTCAGGAGGGACCCGTGTATGTGTATCACGCCGGGTTTGAGAAGGCTCGTATCAGCGAACTGGCAGAGCGCTACCCGGCCTTGAGTGCGCCTCTGCTCGCCATCAATGAAAGAGTAGTCGATCTGCTGCCAATCGCTCGTGAGCGTTACTACCACCCCAGCCAGCAAGGCAGTTGGAGTATCAAAAAGGTTTTGCCCGCTGTGGTACCCGAACTGCGCTACGACGCCCTGGAAGGCGTGCAAGATGGAGGAATGGCGATGGAAGCATTTCTTGAAGGCATCCATCCAGACACCAGCACTGAGCGCAAATCACAGATTGAACAGCAGCTCCTGACCTACTGCAAGCTCGATACCTACGCCATGGTTCGACTTTGGCAGGTATTCGCCGGTCGCACCGACTTGAGGCTCTAACCTATGTCCAAACGCCCGGATTCCCTTGAAACGCTCCAGCTTTCCCACGAACTACTGCGCCGCATTCCCAAGAGGCGAACAATCACCGCTCCGGAATTGCACCAACAACTGGCGGACGCCGGGTTCGAGCGAGATATGCGCACCATCCAGCGACAACTGGAAACGCTTGCAGAGCTCTACGACCTCGACCGAGACGACAGCAGCAAGCCTTACCGCTATTGCTGGAAGGAGTACGCCAGGGGATTTTCGCTACCGAGTCTGAGTCCGCAGGAGTCATTGCTCTTGATGCTGGCCGAGCAGCAACTGAGCAGCCTCCTTCCCGCCAAGCTCATGAAATCCATGGAAGGGTTCTTCACCCAGGCACGCAGCCAACTCGGTGACAAGGCATCCACCCAGCGCGAACGCGAGTGGCTGCAGAAGGTCCGCGTGGTTAGTACCAGCCAGCCACTACTGCCGCCAAAGATCGATCCCATCGTATTCGATCAGGTCAGCAATGCGCTTTACGGCAACCAGTGGCTGGAGGTTGATTACAAGAACGCCGCCGGCAAGCGAACCGCTGCTCGTGTAATGCCACTCGGTCTTGCCCAGCAGGGTCCGCGCATGTATCTGGTGTGTCGCTTTGAGGGCTACGACAACGAACGAAGTCTTGCGCTGGCACGCATAGCCTACATCGCCTGTTACGTGGCGGACAAGGCGACCCTGCGTTCAGTTGTCTGGAGCGTTGGGTACGGCTGCACCATTGCGCTCTTCGTCTTCGCTATGCTGGCTTCGTGATTGGCCAAGAAGGCCGCCGTAAGCCCCGCCCTGCTTCGCACTAAAGTCCGACGATCATCCCGCTCGACGTTCGGAAATAGTTCGGCCGCCATTGCAGTACCAAGTTGATTCAGATAGAAAAAGTCGCGCCCATACGCCGGTTCGGCGGTTTCGGGTTCGGCATAGGTTCGGTTGTCGACGTCAGGTCCGAAGTCGCGTGAAAAATCGGTTACAATTCTTCAACTTCAACGCCATCGGGTTATGCGATTGTCCTACTGTTAATCCGTAGGTCCCTGGTTCGAGCCCAGGTCGAGGAGCCAGAATTCATGTTGTGATTCTTGCACTTAGCCAATCCTCCGGGGTTGGCTTTTTGCATTTTTAGGGACTCTTGGACTAAAAGTCCGGGGGTCGGTATTGGAGACCTGTGAGAAGCCATCGGGCGGCTGCAGGCATGCCGCCTGCACTAAGTTTCAGAGGAGCAAAATGCGCCCGGTTCACGATATTGATGTAATCATTCTGGTGGCCACTGCGCTTGCCTCAAAGCGGCGACCTGCTGAATTGGCTGAGATCGTCGCTGCGGCTGAACTGATTCAAGGATTCATCCCCTTCGTCGAAAAATTAGGCGAGGCGGTTCAGCGCCTTTCATCCTTTGGATTAATCAGTGTTTCAGAAAACGGTTTCACGCTGACACCGGCTGCCCTGGAAATCATGGCAGATCAGCCAAAAAGGTCTACTACGGAAGATCTCATCATCTCCATCAAGGGGGGTCTTGCTGCCTATACCCCCAAGGGGGAATCCGCCGCAATTCAGGTGACCATGGAACAACTCAGTGCCGCGATCCAGTCGCATAAGATTTCAAGAAAAGCCCCGGGCAAAAACCTGCTGATGCCCAAACCCGCGATTGATCGCCACTTTAAGGTGGAGGGGCGTTGGCGAAGGGTTCCTGCAACGCACGGACGGAAGCAATGAGCCAGAACTTCCTTAAGGCCAATATTCACTCCCCAACTATTTGGAGAATTTCATTGAGCAACAAGCTATATGTAGGCAATCTAGACGGCAACGTCACCAAGGCTGACCTCGAACAGATGTTTGTGAAGCACGGAATCGTTATGTCAGCCCTGGTATGTACCGACAAGGATTCGGGGCATTCGAAAGGCTTTGGTTTTGTCGAGATGGGTTCCGACCAAGAGGCGAAAACAGCCATTGCCGAACTCAATGGCAAGAGCCTGGGTGGCCGCAATTTGATTGTGAATGAAGCCAATCCTCCCAAAATACGCGGGACCAGTGGGGGTGCCAAAGATCGTAATCGAGGCCCCAGTCCAAGAGGCCAACGCTTCTGATTTCCTGCTTGAACTGTTCCGTGTAAAGCTGGCGCGAATGCTCCAGTACAGCATGCAGTTGCTTTCGCGATACTCATTCCGCTCGGCCTGTACGGCGAATCAAGGTGACCATTTTGGCCAAACCAAACTACCAATTCGAGAAGCGCCAGAAAGAGTTGGCGAAAAAGAACAAGAAGGAAGAAAAGCGTCAGAAAAAGGTCACGGAGAACACCGCAACAGATGACGTCAGCCAAGAGAGCCTAGAGGTGTCGGATGACATCAAGAGGAACTCGACATCGGCGTTTGGGGCCGAATCGCGCTAGGGCCGATTTTGAATTTGAAGGTGATCAAGGTCTCTGGTTCCACCATTACGGGAGTTACTTTCATGCAAGAAGTCCTACAGTATCTAAAGAAACACGGTCAGTGCCTTGACTCGGAGATTGCCGTCGGCATGGGCATCCCGCTTGAACAAGTACGCCGCGACATCGCAGCCCTCGCGGCTTTGGGCGAAATAAGCACCTGCAGCGTGACCCGCTTCAATGGTGATACCCGATTTGAGGGAACTCAGTGTCGTCCCGCGTCGTTCATTCCGCCCAAGGCACCCGGCCGGAAGCCAGCACCGTCTAAGGTGAGTGCATGACCCTCACCAAGGCTGAACTCGCCGATCTTCTCTTTGAAAAGGTTGGCCTGAACAAGCGCGAAGCCAAGGACATGGTCGAGGCTTTCTTCGAGGAAGTATCTGCCACCTTTGAACGGGGTGATGGAGTAAAGAGAGGTGGCCCGTTCCTTAGGACAGAATTTGCCAGCTTCTTAAGCTAACTCTCTGCGGTTACGAGTTATCCACGGGGCGGCTTGCCGAAGGTTCCTTCAGACCGTAGGCGAGCCGAACGGTGGGTAACTCAGCGTAGCTCATGCTGCCAGCATTATTGCGCTTGAATCGAAGTATGCCGCATCGGGTGTCCGAGCGCCGAGCGACGAGTGCGGACGCTCCCCGTTGTAGAACTCGAAGTATTGCCTTCTACCACATTCAGATTCACGGAAAAAAAGAGGCAGGCCGCGGCCTGCCTCGTAATTGCGATCCGAGAGAATCGCGAGTTCGCGCCCAGGCTCAGTTACATGTGAGCGCGACAGTCTTGCCCGACGCCTCGGGTTGTACGCCATTGGCACGGCCCTGACCAGGCGTGCCGCACTCCCAGGCAACGTTGTAGGTCTTCGCGCAGCCCGGTGCCGTGTCGCCAATCAGCGTGTGGTTGATTTGGTAGTTGCAGGTTGGCTTGCCGTTGCAGGCACTGGCGATGTGTGCGATGACATTCGGATTCTTAGCCTTGCAGTTCACACCGTATTCGGCCTTGACCACCTTGATGAGCTTCTGTGCCGCCGGCGCAGGTGCCGCAGCCGGTTTTGCTGCGGGTGCCGGAGCAGTTGCCGGCGCTGGCGCCGGAGTTGGCTTGGCCGCAGGCGCAGGCGCAGGAGCCGGAGCTGGCTTTGCCGCCGGAGCCGGCGCAGGCACCGGAGCCGCAGCCGGAGCTGGCTGGGCCGCAGGGGCCGGTGCGCCGGCGCACTTGTAATACCGCAACTTATCCTGGGCGTCCGCGGCCGCCTGGGTATAGACCGCCAAGCCGTTGCTGTGCACCGCTTTCGCTTTCTGCGCGTCCGACCCGACTTGCTTCATTTCCTGTTTTTCTTTGTTGTCTTGCTCCTTGATCACTTCGAGATAATAGTTGGGTACTGCGCTTCTGTCATACGCCTGAACTTTTTGGTTGTTCCTCAAGCACTCCCGGAGCTTGGTGCTCAGGTTCATCACCTCCGACCGCTTCAAACCCTTTTTGTTATAGCAGTCCTTTGCATCCGAGCACGACTGGGCAGATGCGACGCCCGTCATTCCAAAGACCAGACCCGCGGCAACGAGCGAGTGCACCAGCGCGACGAAGCTCTTCCGACATTCTCTTTGACCAGTCATTTCCCCACTCCTTATCATTCCTGCTGTTTAGGTGATGAGTCTATTTTGCACTGCAATAAATCAACTCTAAACTATTGCAGGCTTCCGGAACAACGCGTCACAGACAGGATGAGTTGACAAGATTATTCGTCACTAGGGCTTGCCGGATCATGGGTACATATCCATGATTACAAGATGGTTGAAATCATTACCCCCGAGAACATACTGGGTGCCCTGGCACTTGAAACGGCCGTCAGAATGCATACCATCCAGCCGTAACGATGCGATATCCGAACGGCAACCGCCATGGCAATTGAGCGTCGCGAATACATTCGCTACGAGCCGACGTCTCCAGTTGGCGTTTTGTTGATCTGGCATGACGCCAGCGGCGACCACCAGACCGCGGCGCAACTACGCGTTCTTTCCGAGGGCGGATGTGCGCTCTTGTCGCCCCAGGCCCCTCCTCTGGACACGCTTGTCATTGCGCGGCTAAGCTTGGCATCCGGCGAAGCACCGGCGACGTTGAAATGCCATGTTGTCTCGCTGCACCCGGTAAAAGAGTCGCTGCGGATCTCGGCAAGGTTTTCCGCACTTTCCAGCGAGCAGCGTGCGCAACTTCAATCAGCACTCGCGTCGAACGCTTATCGACCGCAACATGCCGAGTTGGACGTGGAGCGTAGAAAGCACTGGCAATTACCCCAATGGACCGCGTACCTGACTGCACAGAGATTGCCGGTCATGCCGCGATCAAAGCAGGCCCTGCGCGCGCTTGAAACCGAAAAGGGCGGCGAACTCAGCATCGACGAACTTGTTGCCCTGGCAAATGCCGATCCATTTCTTTGCCTGTGCCTTCTGAGGGAGGCTGAGAAAAAGCGCAGCTCGCGCCTGGGCCACGAAACCGCCACGCAATTTGCGGCCGTGATGCAGTTGGGCGCCACTGCGTTTCGCGAGTTGTTGATTACCAGCCCGGAAGCGGACGAATCGCATATCGGTTTGGCCGAGTGTGAAGCGCGGGCGGTATTGGCCGGGCAATTGGCCGCATCCTGGTCATCCTGGCGCGCCGACGCTTCACCCGACGAAGTGCTCATGGCGGCATTGCTTTCCGAAATCGGCGAGCTCTTGCTTTGGCACTTTGCGCCTGAGTTGCCGCAGTCCGCCAAGGAAATGCTGGAGACAGGAAAGGCCACGCGCAATGCGGAAGCACAGGACGAGACCTGCGGCTTCAAATTTCAGGATCTGACGGTGAGATGCGCCGAAGCCTGGAAGCTGCCGCCCATCCTCATCCAGCTGATACGGGGACACGATAACGTCAGGGCCAGGATTGCCCGCCTGTCACGTGATACGGCACGCCATCTGGTCGCTGGCCCGGACAATCCGGCACTGCCGGACGATCTGGCGAAGGCCAAGGAATTGTTGCCTCAGGCCAGCATGGAATACCTGGTTGCCGGCCTGCGGCAAATCCCGCCAGAAATGCACGCCGATCTGGTCGATCGGGCGAATCAGGCACTGCACAAATCCACCGACGCTTAGCACCGATCTTTGTACCGCCTGATTTCAGCGTCAGATCACTTCAAGCGCCTGCCCGACGATTCCGCCACGCTTAAGCATGGACAGGCGCCGCTCGCGGTCTTCCTGCAGGACGGACTCAAGATAGGCGATATTGCGATCCACCAGTTCGAGGTAGTGGTTGCGACGCTCGCCGCCAATGGCCTCGAAATGCCAGGCGAAATAGTCGACTGTGCCCCCCAGATGATCGAACAGGCGTTTGCGCGTGGTCTGATAAAAGGACATCGTCTTTTCAAGGAGATCGTGGAGATCCTTGAATCCGCCTACGCCCGCCTCACGGAATTCGTAGTAGAGGAAGAGCAGTCTTTCCAGGTACTCCCGGCTGGCCATTTGACCGACGATGTCTGCGGTAGCGGCAACACGGGCGGCAAGTTCGGATTCCGCAGTGGCGCAGTTCCAATTTGACGGCATCATCCGATGATCGGTCGCCAGAACCGCATCGACAATCCAGCGCCGCAATTCCGCATCGAGCGCCGCAAGACCACGCTCGACAAAAGCAACGCTGCGACTCACGTGCTCGACCGTGAATTGGGCCCCCGTTCCCCCGTTTTCCGAAACGGCTTTCAGGTAACCGATGTCATGGAACAGCGCCGCCAGAATTGCTGCGTCGATGGCACGCGGATGCAAGGCAATGCCGGCGGCGTGGAGCCCGTGCAACAGCCGGGACGCACATACCGCGACCTCCAGGGTGTGGAAGCGGTTGTGGTAGGGGGCCTGAAGATTCTGATAGCCGGGCAGGCGCCCTTCGAAAGCCAGTTCGACGAGTCCGAACCCCATCTGTATAGCCGCGGGGGAATGGGATGGCGAAATCCGGTGAATCGTGTCGATGATCTCGGATAGTGCCACCTGGTAGTCACAGGGAGCACCGATGATGGCGAACTGGCTTTTTTCAGCTGACATGAATTCCAAGGCCTCGGGTCAAATGAATCGTCAAATGGAGAAAGAATCGCCGCTAACCGCTGTATCCGTCATCCGACGCAGCCCAGCTCCAAAGCTCACCCAACGAAGTGGCATTGGAAAAGAGAACGTCTATTCCGGGACGGTGCATGTGCAATTTCCGTTCCTGCCAAATTCACGGCGCGAGAACGTTTGGCCAAAAATGCCTGTGACAGCGAAGCTCTGCGGGCGTCCTCAGCCCATCAGGGAATCCGCAGACCGTCGCCAACGAGCTTCGCCACATTCATTGACGAGTGAAATTTTCGCAGCTTGGGCAGTTACCGGATTCGGGAATGGTTTTCCATCGATCAGGAAGCAAAGCGTGGTTCCTGGCCGAGGCAAACCGATGTTGCGGAGGGTACTGCTTGCTCCGACGGCCCTCGGCGCGCCGCATCTGCCTGGCCGCACAATGCGGCCACGGGTACCTGGAAGACCGTGCGACCGCGGTATTCACCACCCGCCAGAAATACTAGGCTCGCCTGACAAACCTTCGCAGGTCAAGATCGTGATCGGCCAGATGCCCGACTATCCATTCGCGCACCTGGAAAATAACGTCGTCGCGGCGCAGGAATTTCCGCCTCATGAGGTCGAAACTGAGCTGGGTGATCTGCTCGATAACCTCATTGTGAGCGTCCATATGCCTTGCCAGCTGGGCACCGGGAATTTCCAGGGTACGCATCACGCGCTCTTCGCTGGCAAAGTGTTCGATAAGCTGGCCGGTCAGCCTTGACAAGGCCTCGGAGAACTCGGCCGACTGGGGGGTATCACCGGCATGGGCGAACAAACCATTCAACTGATCCAGAAGGGCTCGATGCTCTTCATCAATCAACGGAATTCCAACTTCCAGCCGCTCGGGCAGCTCAACCACGGCAATGCTTCTTTCTGGTTCAAAGGTTGGGTGCAATTCTAATCAGGCGCCAAAGACAGCTTTCGATCCAGATCAACAAATTGGCAGCCATGCGAGGTCGAGCTGTGTAATGATTGCCAATTTTTCCGCCAAACCCCATGAGCGCCCACCCGACCCGTCACCGCATCAAATTCAGCGAGCTTGCCCTAGGCCAGCGTTTCTACGATCCCATCAGTGCCGAATACTTCGTCAAGCAAAGCGACAGCATGGCGGCCATGGTCACCGGCATTGGCGACGGAACGGTTCCCGACGAATTCGAACCTGACGATATTGTTGGCATCGACCAATAAGGCCGGAGGCGGCTGAGCGCCCCCCTGTCTCCGCCACAATTTCGCACCGAGCATTGACGATGCTGCGCTTTCTGAAGTCGCTCGGCATCTTCTTCGCTGCCCTAGTCATTCTTTTCGAGGAATGGCTTTGGGAGCCGCTGAGGCGGATCATGCAGCGCTTTGGCAGGCTGCCGCTGATCCGCCAACTATCGGCCGCCATCGCGCGTCTGTCGCCGAATACGGCCTTGCTGGTGTTCCTCGCGCCTATGGTGCTGCTGTTTCCATTCAAGATCGCCGGACTGTGGCTGATTGGTCACGGACACGCGCTGCTCGGGCTGACCACCTTCATTGCCGCTAAGCTGCTGGGGACGGCGATCTTCGCCTGGCTGTTCACCCTGACGAAGCCGGCACTGATGCAGATCGCCTGGTTTGCCCGCGCCCACGCTTGGGTGCATCGCATCAGCGAGGCTGCTCACGCCTGGATCCACCGTCAGGCCATCTACCGGTGGGCCAGAATCACAGTGGCGCGGGTCCGCGCGCGCGTTGCGCGCCTGCTCGCCCGCAACACCTGATCGCCTCGCGCGACAGGCAAGCTCATCGTGTATCGTGATGCCCGATGATCTACCTCGTTTTTGCCCACCCCTACCCTTCGCAGTCGCGCGCCAACCGGGTACTGCTGGAGGCGCTACGCGACCTCCCTGGCCTTGAGGTCTGTTCGCTGTACGACCGCTATCCGGATTTCGCCATCGACATTGCCGCCGAACAGGCTGCGCTGGCACGCGCCGGCCTGGTGGTATGGATGCATCCGGTCTATTGGTACAGCGCACCGGGCTTGCTCAAGCACTGGTTCGACAAGGTACTCAGCTACGGCTGGGCCTATGGCGACGGCGCCGCCGCCCTGCAAGGCAAGGACTGCCTGTGGGTGGCGAGCACCGGCGGCAAGGCGGAAACCTATTCCGCTGCCGGGGTGCACGAGCGACCCTTCGTCGACTTCGCGCGACCGATCGAGGAAACAGCGCGCTTCTGCCGCATGAACTGGCTCGAACCCAGCATCCTGCATGGCGCGCATGACATCGACCATGCGGCACTCGCCAGCCATGCCGCCAATCTGCGCGCGCGGCTGGAGCACTGGCTGGCGTCGAAAGTCGGCGCCAGCGAGACGGCGACACGGCCATGATGCGCGATGCGCTGATCTACCTCGCCGCCGCGGTGCTGTGCGTGCCTTTGGCCAAGCGCTTCGGGCTCGGTTCGGTGCTCGGCTACCTGATCGCCGGCACGCTGATCGGGCCCTGGGGCCTGGGATTCGTCAGCGACGTCGAATCGATCATGCACTTTTCGGAATTCGGCGTGGTGCTGATGCTGTTCCTGATCGGCCTCGAACTCGATTCGAAGCGCCTGTGGTCCATGCGCCGCGAGGTCTTCGCCCACGGCAGCCTGCAGATGGCCGCCTGCGGTGCTTTGCTGGCCGCGGCAGGCGCCGCCTTCGGCTTTGACTGGAAGCTAGCGATCATTGCCGGCCTGGCCCTGTCGCTGTCCTCGACCGCCATCGCCGTGCAGACCATGGCCGAGCGCAACCTGCTGCCGGCCCCGACCGGACGCAGCGCCTTCGCCATCCTGTTGTTCCAGGACATCGCGGCAATACCCCTGCTGGCCGTGATTCCGCTGATGGCAACGCATGCGACGGCCACCACCACGCCCGGCCTCGACGCGCTAAAGGCGCTCGCGGCGATCGCCGGCGTCATCATCATCGGCCGCTACCTGACGCGACCAGCCTTGCGCCTGATCGCCAAAGCCGACACGCGCGAAGTATTCACCGCCTTTGCCCTGTTGCTGGTGCTGGGGATTTCGCAACTGATGTCGCTGGTCGGCTTGTCGATGGCGCTTGGC
>SXGT01557331.1_pt1 | contig 10428 bp, 7 predicted proteins | sample 3176221 | NCBI WGS metagenome assembly SXGT01 (sample SAMN11356862, study PRJNA531348) | freshwater metagenome | isolation source: freshwater sample F1-120 | place: China: Fuxian Lake, Yuxi | collected 2017-12-25
CAGTCCCGAAGGGACGGCCCTATGTCAGCCCAGGCCTTACCCTCCCCGGCCGCCTGCAAAAAATCGATTTGTAGTGGAAAAATTGGGGGTCGTTTCGTTGCGGCGTAAGCACTTACGTCGACAGTTGGGGAAGTTGGGCTAACTTTACCTACGTTGCCGAGGATAAATGGGCCAACACGACGAATGATCCATTTCCGTTGTATTCCGCAGGACGTTTGCACTGGATCAGGTCGTTTGCCAACCCGGGCAGCTGGTATCGTGCGGATGTCACAGGACTCGTATTGTTACCCGGCGAAGGACCGGGGCAACCACTAACGCTGCAGATCTCGCAAGAAGAGGAAGGCATCCGCGGCATCAAAGTTGCCGGTCCCAAGTTCGCCGACACCGCGCTCGCACCCTATCTGGAAATCGAGTTTCAGCATCCCGACGACGGGCCTCCCATTGCGCTGGCCGAGGACGCTGGACCCGTCGTACGGCATGCTGGGTACTTGCTGCAAAAATTCGTGCTGCAAGTCACGGGGCAAGTACCAGCGATCCAGATCCTCAACCGTTCCGATCCACTTCCCGACCAGGCGATCGTCGTGGACCGGGGTTGGCTTGCTGGCAAGGCCGGCGTTGATCTGGACGCGGAAAATTTGAAACCGGATGGCTTCATCGTTCGCCACCTGAACGGCCGACTGGTACTGACCGGCGCGGACGAGCGGGGCGTGCTGTATGCCGTGATGGATTACCTGGAACAGGACCTCGGCTGCCGCTGGCTCGCCCCCGGGCGTACGATCATCCCCCAACGTGAAGCTTACCCCTTGCACGTCACGGCGCGTCGCGAGGAACCGACGTTCATCGTGCGAGAGATCACCTTTGCAGCAGACGAATTGTGGAGGGCGGCCAATCGTTCCACGGCAACGTCCGGCTTGTGGGGAACGAATCCAGTGCAAGGCACCTTCAACCCGCACAGCCTGCACGATCTGGTGCCAGGCAGCAGGTTCTTTGCCGAACACCCACAATGGTTTTCGGAACAGAACGGCGTCCGATTCCATTACGGCGCCCAGCACGGCTACCACAATTCGGAACTCGTCGAATACGTCACAAATAAAGTGCTCGACGATCTGCGACAGCATCCCGAATGGACGAATTACTGGCTCGCCCAGCGTGATGTGCTGGGATGGTCGCAAGACACCGTCTCCAACGCGCTGGACGGCAAAGAGGGCTCCACAACGGCAAGTCACGTCCAGTTCATCAATCGCATTGCCGAAGCGGTAGATCGAGCCCTTCCGGGCAAACGGATCACCACCCTGGCGTACCATTACACACTGACTCCTCCACGGACCATGAGCTACCACCCCAACGTGCGCTTGTTCGTTTGCACATCCTGGTCCTTTCACAACACGGCCAACATCACTGACAGTGGCGTGGCGGGGCGGTACTACCTGGAGATGGTCAAGAGCTGGGCAGAAAAGTGCAAGGAATGCATTGCCTGGATGTACCATATTGAGGGTCCGGACGAACTCTCATGGTACTTGGATACGCTGCAACAAGATTACCGCGCGCTGCGCGATGCCGGCATTCGCGGCGCCTTCGTCGAGATGGGTCAAGCGCCGTACGAGGATCTCAAAGCCTATCTGCTGCAACGGCTGTTCTGGAATATCGATGCCGATGTGGACCAATTAGTCCGCGAGTTTCACGAGGGTTACTTCGGCGCCAAAGCCGCGCCCATGATGATGGAATACTACGACGTGGTCTGTTCCGACCCTGGCGACTACGGCTGCCGAGTCGCGTGGCTGACCCGGTTGGATAACCTTCTCCAGGAAGCGCGCCCGCTGGTGGCCGACGACGAATTCGCCGGCGGCAAGGTCGATGCGCTGATCCGAGCGGTCCTGGCAAACAAAATCAAGGCGCTGTGGCCCGATTGGAAGTACCACGACGGGACAATCACCGCCGACCTCCAAGGGCAAGAGATCAACGTGTTATTCGAACGGGTCCGAGTGCTGGGCGAGTCACTGGGAATGAACTACCCGACGCGCGAACAGATGGTCGTGGGCAAACCAGCTGTGCGGCTAGCCAACGACGACCTGGAAGTGATCTTTTTGCCGGAAGGGGGAGCGTTGGTGGAGATTCGCGACCTCCAGACGGGGCGGAGCATTGCGCGAGGAAGGGGCGCGTACAGCCGCCCCTTGCACGTGACCGTTCCACCACATGCCCTGGTTTCCTACGAGGTGGAACAGGTTGACGCGCGCCGACTCCAGGCGACCTGCCGCCAGCCAAACCTCGTCTTCACGAAATCCGTCGTCCTTCCCCCCCAGGGCACGTCCCTGGTCGTGACGACTACCTTGACGCAACAAGGCGCCTTGCCGGAGTCCGACGCCTTGTTCACGCGGTTCGAGTTCGACGGTGAGGACGGCACCAGCGAGAACCATTTTCTTGCCTTCCGCGATGGGGCCGGCCAAATGCACATTCGTCCGGTTGACCACCCTTGGGAATGTTTCTCTTCCGGTTGGGGACCGAGTGGTCTGTTTGCCATCCTGGATGGTTCGACCAACACTGGCCTCCTTTGGGAGTTCAGCGGCAAGCAAAACGGCGGTTGGCTGCGAATCGGACCCAGCACGACGGACACCCTTGATCATCGCGACACGCGACGCAACTTTGTCCTGGATCTTTATGGCCAACGTGCCCGCGTAGGCGAGGGAGAAACGGCCCGGCACGAGGAGACCATCACCCTTGTGCGAGATGCCAAATCCTGGTGCCGCGGGCAGGGACTGGACTTTGACCCACACTGACAAGTAATTAACCACAAATTACCCGGCGCGGCCCGTGGCCGCAACCAAAGAATTTAACAGGAGATAACAGAGAAGGCAGAGAAGGCCCAAGAAATACCACCCGAACCCTCTGTTTTCTCTGTTGCCTCCTGTTCAAGAAATTTGCGCGGCAGACAAAGAAATCAAACGTTAGTAGCCCAGCGCGGCATCGCTTCGCTTTGGCCGCAACCAAAATGCGTGACAATATTTACGACTTGTACTCCAAAAAATTTGCGCAGCGTGCGAAGTTTTATGACGTTAGTGGCCCAGCGCGGGCTTGGCCCGGGCAACCCATCTATTGTTGGATGAATTGTTGTGATGATTGTGTTTGATGAAACGTTTTGCGATTTCGCCCTCAGTGGGCCGTTGTTGGTCGGCTGCATCCAGCGTTCGGGCGACCAGGGGCCTCATTGCCGGCCCCTGGACCCGGCTAGAGGTCTTGAGGGATGAAGTTCGTGGTATTTGAGTCAAGTTTTCTGGGTCAAGTTGGCAGCCTCCACGTATCGGTCGATCGCCGTTTCAAATTGGTCCGCAGCACAACACAGTTGGGTGGCCGTGGAATCGCTGAGTGCGAAGATTTCGGAAAGACCTGGGCGCAGAATCGGCGCGTAGCTGCGCGTGAAAAACATCGCGCTCCGTACGCCGCGACTCGTCACCCGATAGCGATGACTCTTCGGTTCTCGCTCAATCAATCCATGCAGTCGCAGTCGTCGCAACTGATAGGTCATCTGCCCCTGGGTCAATGCGCTGAGCTGTTCTCCCAGCAGAGGAGCCAAGTGCTCCCGTAGTTCACGGTTGGCGAAACCCCGAGGCAAGAGCCGGAAGACCAACAGCGCGCTCAGCAAGGCCATCGCGCACGGATCGGCATAGCGCAGGGCCGACGCCCGTTGCCCATCGACCTCCACGGGCTGCGCCAACTGACGAAACACGTCTTCCCCAATCGTGCAATCGTGGCTGATTCGTTGGACGTCCAACAGACGTCGGTTGGCTCGAAAGCCGACCTTCCGCAAGGCGGAAAGGTTATGCAGCCGTTTGCCGATCTGGAATTGAAGAGTGTTATGGAACGTCGTCTCGGTACGCAATGCCCGGCCCTCTTTGTGATACTGCTTGATGCGACATCCCTTGTAATCAACGTGCAATGAGGGCGTGACCCCATCGGTGAGAACTCGGGTGCGAAACCGTCCGGGCGTGCGATTGGTGATCCGGCGCTCGAAGACCAGTTGCACCTGGTCCGGTCGCCCGATGTCCAGGTTCTCGCGGATCACTTCCTCAAAGAAGATCCGCTCTGTGAGCGGCCGATCCAGAACCTGCGTTAAGGAGAACTCGGCCTGCAGGATCGAGATCTCATACCGATAGCCGGCAGCCCCGTCATCCGCCGTGAACGGATGCGGCAAGCGGGCCAGCCACTTGTGCAGCAGAGCATCGATCTTTTCGGCCGTCAGCCCGTCGCAGAGCTTTTGCAGACGCTGGGGATCGGCGCAGGAGAGAATGCCGTTGTCGAGTGCCTCGAAGGCGATTCCTCGTTTGGCCAGTTGACGCTTCACGTACTCGTGCCCGTTGATGCAGAGCTTGGCGTTATAAGGAAAGTAGGAACAGAACTTCAGGAAGAACGGACCAAAGTCCTCATCGATGCAGTAGAAATAGTAGTGGTTCACCATGGCCGTGGAACGCACGATCCAGGGATACTTCTTGCCAGTGACCGGGTTGGTGCGCTTCTCGGTCCGAAACACGGAAGTCTTCTCCTGCGCCCGGCCGACAAACAGCACTCCCTCTTCGGCAGTGAATTTGCCGCGGTACTCCGCCGCCACATCGTTTTTCCGCTCTCCCTTGGCAAACGATAGCAGTGGCACGTCGCGCTTCCGCGTGAAGGCTTCAATGGCGGCAATAAAGGCCTTGCTGATCGGATCCATCAGAGCCGAGGAGGCGAACGGATGCCCGCGGTGGTAACGCAGAAAGGCAACCACCCCCTGTTCGCGCTGCAAATCGCTCATGTAAACATTCAGGTACATCCGGTCGATGCCTTCGACTTCGAGCGTGACGTGCTCGCGGAGGATTTCGGCAACGCTATGCGATATACTCATGGCTGGCTCCGGTCGTCATGGTCTTCGGACCCACCAACCGCCACGCGGTTCAAGGGGCGTGCATCAGCATACCCGCTAGACACGACCGGAGCCTTTTCAACCTCTACAACTCGTCGGTCTGAGGCGGAGCCTCGTTAGGCAATATGTTGATCCGTGCGACGATTGGCTAATGGACGACCTGGACGAACCAGATAACTCCCAGCATGAACAGGGTGGCCACAAGGTGGGAAAGAAGTAACAGGCGGGGGAGTGATTCGCTCATGAGAGGTCTTCCAGCACGGCGTCCGCCGCCCGTCGGCCCGAGACCATCGCCCCCTGGATCGAGGCATTGTCTCGATGATCTCCACAGACGTACACTCCTGGCTGCCAGCGAACCGGCCGTTCCGGCAAATTGAGCGCAGGCGGGAATTGTTGCGGCAGGGCATAGGGAATGCGGTAGGTCCGCAGGTGATGCCAGTCCTTAACAGGTGTGACATCGTCGGCTGAATCGCGTCGCAGACAAGGATTTCACCTCGCCTGAACTTGCCCAGATCTTCAATGCCGTGTATGCAACGAACTGAGCCTGTAGCCAGACCTGGCGACGCTGGCTGGCCAATCAACTGCCGCTGGGTCTCACCCGGAGCTGCCGGAGACGATCCAGGTTCATCCACTTCAGGGGTGAATTCGATGCAGATTGGACTGGCCAATGGCTCGCGGAGCGCTCGGACCAGCAGCTTGACATGCGATTCGTTGGGGCAGCCTTCTCCAACAAGGCGACCATGGTCGCGAAGACGCTTGGCGGCAACCTCCAGGGCGCGTAGTAACTGGCTATCCAAACGGGAAACGAGCAGATTATCATCGTCGCGAAGCCTGCAACTTACCCGGGCGGTTTCAATATAGTCTGTAGCCTCATCGCGTCGGTCTGGCCCGACTGCAAGCAGGAGTTTTTCTTCGAGCGCTAAAGCGGAAACGACCAACTCCTGGTCACTGCGGCTAGACTGGTTCGAAGTTCTCGCCAACTCGACGAGGTTCCGCAATAGCGGTTCGGGCTGATCGTGCAGCCGCCCATGGTCGTATGCAATATCGAGAAACCGGTCGTTCAAGTCCTCGAATCCACGAATAAATGTTTCCGGACTATCGGTCGCCTGTCTCAGCTCATCACGGAATGTCGGCCAATGTAGATCTCCTGCGAGCCGCCCAAGCAGGCTTTCGACCGCTGACAGCAAAGCATCGCTCTCTGCCAATTGCTGTGCGAGCTTGCTAATGAATTGGTTGCGTTGCGTAGCGATCAGAGGTTGATCTCGCAGCAGACCCACAAATTCATACGGATCCTGTGGTTGCACTGCGTCGTTGTAGTAAGTTGCAAGTCGTCGCACCCCGTGTGCAAAAGGAATGAACTCATCCCAGTAGATTTCTTTCCATTTGGCAACGACATTGCTCCTTTTCTCGATCGCGTCGGCCAGATCCAACTCTTCGAGCAGATCCAACTCTTCTGCTGCCATTTTCTCACCCTCGGCATGCAGCTCCGGAATGAGCTGCGCAGTGACACGCTCGCGCAGTGCCTTCAGTCGAGCAGCGCCCGGCCGCAGAGTGAGATACCAGCTTCTCGTCTTATCATCGTCAACGACCCCGGTTGTTATTGGTCGTGCCTGCAGGACAGTCAGGAAATCAGACCGGCCCGTCCACTCCACATCGGGAGACCAGCAAAACACCCGCTCGATTGACAGCAGGGTTTCTAGGATCTCCTGAAGATCGCGAGCTTCGAGAAACGGAATATCTTCATGCCCATCGTCGCGCTGGCCGGGAATCCAAGCAAGGATGCTGTGAGTCTTGCGGTCGAGCTCCCAGCGATCAGGTTCCACCAGACCGTCAACGAGCAGGCTACATGGCCCCGCAACGGACTCGATGATTGCGTGTTCTTTAAGTGGGTCGCGCGGATCGCGGGCGAAGGCCACGCCAGAGCGATCGGCATCGACCATCTCTTGGACAAGCACGGCCATGCGACTGCGTGTAGGATCGAGGCCAAGTTCCTTTCGATAGAGCAAGGCCGCGTCCGACCAGAGAGACGCCCAAACGAGACGCACCGCATCGACTACGCCCTGCTTGCCGCGGACTCCAATAATCGATTCGTGTAAACCGGCAAAACTGTGGCCGGCGGAGTCTTCACCGATAGCCGACGAACGAACTGCGAGCGGCGTGGAAGAGTTGAAAAGCTCTAGGCCTTCTGCGACGGTTATACGCAGCAGTTCGGAAAGTGGCTGCGCCAGAAACATCGATCGAATGCGTAAAGCTGCGTCCCAGATTTCTTCCCACCGCATATCGTCCATCGATTTGCGGCCGAGTTCCATGTCAATCGCCGCCGTAATCTTCGCATCAATCACAAAGGCTTCGTAGGCCCAAGTTGTCAGGCAGAAACCCCTGGGAACTTTAAAGCCAGCCCGCATGAGTTGCGCCAGCTTCGCCGCTTTGCCGCCAACGATCTGATCGTCAGGTACCCCTGGTGCGTCAAGCGGTATCAGGAGTGGGCGGTCGGGATCCATTGGCGGACCTCCTGGAATCGCGCGACGTGCAGAAAACGTACAATATCGACGCGAAACAACGCACAAGTCTCCGCCCGTACAAATGATTTCAGGTTAGGATGCCGAGAAATTAGCAATTCGGCCCATTGGTCGAACTCGCGTCCTCGGGCAATCAACTGCGAGCGCCCTGTAGCGGTTACAGCTTCGACCTCCATCAACTCGCCCGCCTTGCCTGACCGATTGTCGATGACCAAGGCGACGTGATCACACTCGCTCAACAAACGATACTTGCGAGTGGTGACCGGGGTGGCAAAAACCGCATGCCGCAGGTCCGCTGAAAACGCAAACGCGACCAGCGCGCCATAGGGCTGGCCTCTCCCCTGAACGCACAGTACCGCATAGACTTGTTCGTTCACTAAGGATTGGATCGGCGCTCGAACATCTGCATTCGATGCTTCACGCGAATCTTGGTTGGGGTCGCTATCAAAGAGTTGTTCACCGGTGTTCATCATCACCCTTACGTTCAATAGCATTCATAAGTACACCTTCTTGCCTGTCTCGTCGTTGGGGCTGAGGCGGTTCACCGCAACCACTTGCCAGCCAGGAATCCCATATAGCTGACCGAAGTGGCAAGGAAACAGCCCCACAATAGATCCACCACCGTCACGACCCACGGCCAATCCTTGACCGTCGCCAGGTTGGTCAAGTCATACGTGGCGTACGTGATCAGACCGAACAAGGCTCCGAGGATTAGCACCTTCTTCGTCGAGCCAGTTTCCAGGCTGGGCACGATAACGAAGACAAGCAGGCCAAACACGAACAGCAAGTAAAATAAGACAGCCGCTGTCCAGTTCGGGTTGCTCCGCATCAAAAAGCCGAGATGCTTCTGATAGAATCCGCGAGCGACCAGAACCAACCAGAGCATGTCGATGGCGAAAAAAGCCAGAAGCGTACAGAAGTACAACTTGAGATAAAAGGTCGGCATTTAATCCACGAATTCCTGCCCTGTGAATTGAAGGCTTTGCTCTACGCGAGTGCAACAGATATCTTAACGGAGCCGAAAATAACAGGCGGCTTGATCGTTAGAGGTAGCCGACCCATGATTGTACCCTACTGCTGGGAGCCGATGCCACGTGTCGCCGTGATTGGTGCGGGAATTTCCGGGTTAATCACCGCCCGAACACTCCATGATCTCGGTTTCGACGTGACCGTGTTCGAAAAGAGCCGAGGGCTTGGAGGAAGGACGGCAACGCGGCGAGTCGATCCGGGGCTCAGCTTTGATCACGGAGCCCAGTACTTTACCGCCCGCGATCCACATTTCCTACGAAATGTCGAGGCTTGGACTGAGCAGAAAATCGTCGCAGAGTGGACCGGCCGGATCGTAACCATCGACGGCGCCGATGTGCGGCTGAAGACGGATCAGCCCCATCGATACGTTGGCGTACCCGGCATGAAGGCCATAGCCCACCACCTTGGCGCTGGCCTGGGGGTCCGCCTGGAGACGAGAATCGTCCGGCTTCAACGTGTCGGGAAAGGCTGGCAAGTCACGGACGCAGCGGGACGGTGTAATGGGCTTTTCAGCCACGTACTCGTGTCGCTCCCTGCTCCACAGGCGGCCGAATTGCTCGGCGATCATGCGTTGGCCGCCGACGTGCGAGCCATTCCAATGACGCCCTGCTGGGCAGTGCTGGCCGCCTTCGATGGGCGTGTTGAGGCAGCTTGGGATGGGGCGTTCGTTCACGGTTCGCCGTTGGTTTGGGTTGCTCGCAACAGTTCTAAGCCGGGCCGCGATTGCTCGCATGATTGCTGGGTACTCCACGCCTCGCCAGAATGGTCGGCGGCCCATCAGGATGTCGACCGGGATACCGTGAAGGCGAAACTGCTCAGCGCTTTCACCCGTATCACGGCCACACTCAACCCGATCCACCTCGACGCCCACCGCTGGCTGTTTAGCGCCACCCCTCTGTCAGTCGATCGGCTGGTGTTATACGATGACGAGACGGGGCTGGTTGTTTGCGGTGACTGGCTGGCTGGCGGCCGAGTCGAGGGAGCATTCCGTTCTGGTATTGCCGCTGCCGGTTGTATCCTTCGGCAGTGCGGCATCTCCCCTGACGAGCAACTGCCGACCCGAAATCCGGCCAAGAAAACTGATTCATGACGCGCGCCGCACTCATCTATCCGCATCAACTGTTCGCCGACCACCCGGCACTTGTCGATGCCTCGCAAGCCGTGCTAGTCGAGGAACCGCTGCTGTTCAATCAATACTCTTTCCATCGCCAGAAGCTGATCTTCCACCGCGCTACGATGATGCAGTTCGCGGCAGCGCTCCGAAAGCGGAGAGTCAAGGTGCATTACATCGAAGCGAGCGAGATGGCCGACACGGCCGCGATTGCCGGTCAGCTGAAGCAGCTTCAGATTCGTTCGGTGCAGTATGTTGATCCTTGCGACGATTGGCTATCGACGCGACTCGCAGCAACGTTAGAGGAGCACAGGATAGCAGCGACCGTGCTCGACGACCAGCACTTCCTCACTCCCCCGTCGGTGATTCGTGACTGTACAGTCGACAAGAAGCGCCTGTACTTCACCGGATTTTACATTGCCCAGCGCAAGCGTCTCGGACTTCTGCTGGAGAAAGATAAAAAGCCGGTCGGCGGTCAATGGAGCTTTGACCCAGAAAACCGCAAGAAATTGCCGAAGGGCGTCCCCATCCCGACTCTGCGGCACCCTCGCGAGGGGAAATCCGTCGCAGCAGCGAGGCAGTATGTAAGGGCGAGTTTTTCGAAAGCGATTGGTGTGGATGCAGAGTTCGGTTATCCAACCGACCATGCCGGGGCCGCGGCCTGGCTCAATGCCTTCGTTCACGAACGGCTGGCGTCGTTTGGCGACTACGAGGACGCCATCAGTGCGGCGCACGACGTGCTGTTCCACTCGGTACTGACGCCGATGCTTAATGTCGGTTTGCTTTCGCCTCGCCAGGTAATCGAAGCCGCGCTCGCTCAGGCTGAACACGTTCCGCTCAACTCTTTGGAAGGCTTTGTCCGTCAGGTTGCCGGCTGG
>SXGT01024957.1_pt1 | contig 10427 bp, 14 predicted proteins | sample 3176221 | NCBI WGS metagenome assembly SXGT01 (sample SAMN11356862, study PRJNA531348) | freshwater metagenome | isolation source: freshwater sample F1-120 | place: China: Fuxian Lake, Yuxi | collected 2017-12-25
CCCGCCGCGACCAAAGCCGAGATCGAAGAATTTCACACTCGCATTCAGGCCGATCCCACGCGCTATATCGCACAGCCCACACTGGCCTTGTCAGCCTGCCCCACCTATGTTGATGCGGGCATTGCGCCGCGTCATATCGACCTGCGCCCGTTTGTGCTGTCAGGACGCGACGTGCGCATCGTGCCTGGCGGGCTCACGCGCGTGGCGCTGCGTTCCGGATCGCTGGTGGACAAGTCGTCGCAGGGCGGCGGCACCAAGGACAGCCTGATCCTCGCTCCAACGCCGCAGACGGACGCGCAGCATGCTCTCCCGTACGGCCTCTAACCTATACTGGATCGGCCGCTACATGGAGCGGGCGGAGTTCAACGCCCGGCTTGTGGAAGCGACCATCCGGCTGGGATCCCTGCTCGGCGACCTGGAAAGCAAGGACGCCTGGATGAGCGCGCTGAGCGTCGTCGGCGCCGACGGCGGCTGGAATTCCGGCGAGCAGCGCCTGTCCGCCTTCAACGCGCGCCGGCACCTGACGCTGAGCCCCGACAATCCCAACTCGATCCGCCGCTGCGTGGAAATCGCTCGCGACAATGCCCGCGCGGTGCGCAATTCGATCACGCTGGAGGTGTGGGAGGCGATCAACCGCGCCTGGTACAATCTCAAGGACCGGACCAGCCCCGGCGGCGCGCAGACCACGCTGAACCTGGTCGAGGAGCTCAAGGCCGAGGCCCGCGGCTTCGAAGGCGCGGTGACGCGCATGCTGCGGCGGGAGGCGTTCTGGTTCCTGCGGCTGGGCGCGATGATCGAGCGCGGCGACTCGACGGCACGGCTGCTCGACGTGAAATATTATCTGCTGCTGCCGCCGGGCGAGCGCGTCGGCGGCAAGCTCGACCGCGACCAGTGGACGACCATTCTCCACACCGTTTCGGCCCGAAACGCCTATCGCTACATCTACCGCCAGGCGCTGCAGCCCTGGCTGATCGCCGACCTGCTGATCTTCCGCCGGGAGATGCCGCGCTCGCTCGTTGCCGCGGCGCACGAGACGGTCGCGCTGCTGACGGAGATCGGCGAGCGGACCGGCTGGCAGGGCGAGGCCGACCGGCTGGCCCGCCACCGCCTGTTCGAGCTGGAGGAGGACGATATCGACGGCGTGTTCCAGCAGGGACTCCACGAATCGCTGCGACGCTTCATCGCCGAGACGGCGACGCTCGACCGCGCCATCGCCCAGCAGTTCCGGTTCGCCTGATGCGGCTGGCCGTCCACTACAACACGACCTACGACTATTCGGAGCCGGTGCGGCGCATCGTCCAGCTGCTGCGGGTGACCCCCGTCACCTTCGACGGCCAGAATGTGGTCGACTGGCGGATCGATGTCGATTGCGACGCCAAACTGCGCGAGGGACGCGACGGCTACGGCAACGTCCTGCACATGCTCTATGTCGACCGGCCGATCACCGCGCTCAAGATCTTCGTGACCGGTCGCGTGCTGACCGAGGACCGCTCCGGCGTGGTCGGCGGGGCGCCGCACGAGCTGCCGCCCGTGGTGTTCACCCGGGCGACGCCGCTGACCGAGCCGGACCAGGCGTTGCGCGCCTTTGCCGCCGAGATGAACGGCGGCGGAGGCAAGCCGCTCGAGCGGCTGCACCGGCTCAACCAGGCGATCCACGAACGGCTGCGATTCGACACCGAGTCGACAGAAAGCGACACCAAGGCGGCCGAGGCGTTCGCGGCCGGCCATGGCGTGTGCCAGGATTTCTCGCACATCTTCATCTCGGCGGCGCGGGCGATGGGGATGCCGGCGCGCTATGTGTCCGGCCATCTGTTCCGGCGCGACGGGCAGTATCGGCAAGAGGCCGCGCACGCCTGGGCCGAAGCGTTCATTGACGAACTGGGCTGGGTGGCGTTCGATCCGACCAACGGCATCTGCGCGGACGACGCGTACATCCGAGTCGCGATCGGACTCGACTACAAGGATGCGGCGCCGTTTGCGGGGGCAAGGTCGGGCGGAGGCCAGGAGCAATTGGACGTGGAGGTGACGGTGCGCCAGGCGCGCATGCAGGCGCAGGCGCAATCGCAGAGCTGAAGGGGGAACTGGCATGACCTATTGCATCGGATTGTTGCTTCGCGAGGGGCTGGTGATGATGTCGGACACCCGCACCAATGCGGGGATCGACAACTTCTCCTCCTACAACAAGATGCACCGGCTGGCGCAGGCGGAGGACCGGACGGTCTACGCCTGCACCGCCGGCAGCCTGTCCACCAGCCAGGCGGCGATCGCGATGCTGGACGAGGGCCTGCCCGCCACCGACGAAAGCCAGATGCCGCGAACGCTGGGCGGGGCGCCGACCATGTTCCGGGCCGCCCAATTGGTCGGCGAGGCGGTGCAGACCTGCAGCCGCCAGGTTTCCGCCGCTTTGTCCGGATCGGGGGTGAGCAGCGCCGTCTCGATCCTGCTCGGCGGCCGGATCGGCAACAATCCGCCCTCGCTTTATCTCATCTACTCGGCGGGCAATTTCATCGAGTGCAAGAAGGAATCGCCCTTTTTCCAGATCGGCGAGACCAAATATGGCAAGCCGATCCTGGACCGGAACATCACCTTCGGGACGCCGCTCGAAGAAGCGGTGAAGCTCGGCTTCCTGTCGTTCGACTCCGCGATCCGATCCAACCTCGGGGTGGCGCGCCCGATCGACCTGATGATCATGCCGTCTGACCAGGCAAAGCCGATCGTGACCCGCCGCGTGGAAACCGAGGACGATTATTTCGACACGCTCAGCCGCGAATGGGGCCGACTGCTGTACGAGGCGGTCCACATCATTCCCAATCCGCCCTTCATGCAGCCTGCCATCAGCGTCGCGGCGGAATGAGGTAAGATCGGCTTGACCCCGCTCGGCACCCCGGCGCGATCGGCCCGGGGTCGGCCAGGCTGGACGAGATGGCGGCAAGGACCGACGCGCCTGGCCCGACCGGCATTGAACCCGCATGTCCGGCCGGCGTTGGCTGCCCGAACCTATATCAAGGAGCAGCAACGTGGCCGAGAAAAGCCTGTCCGATCTTGCCGAGAAGATGAAGGAGATCGATTTCGCGATCCTGTCGACCCGCACCGAGGGCGGCGCAATCGCGGCGCGGCCGATGAGCAACAACCGCGAGGTGGAGTTCGACGGCGACGCGTACTTCTTCACCTGCGACGAGGCGCGCACCGTGGGCGACATCCGCCGCGACCCGCAGGTCGGGCTCGCCTACCAGGCCAAGTCCGGCCTGCTCGGGCTGCGGCCCTTCTTCCTGACGGTGGAGGGCCGGGCCGAGATCATCCAGGACAAGGCCGCTTTTCGCGCGCACTGGACCAAGGACCTCGACCGCTGGTTCGATCAGGGCGTCGACACGCCGGGGCTGACCCTTCTCAAGGTGAATGCCGAGCGGATGCACTATTGGGACGGCTACCAGGAGGGCGAGATCAAGGTCCGCGCGGGCCGGGAGGCAGCGGCGGAGGCCTGAACGCCGGTCCAGCCTTGCCTCTGAAGACAGGCCCGCGATCAGGCGGGATCGAACGCTTCCAGGATCGGGCATGGACCGCTCCGTCCGGACGCGCAGGTGGCGCGCAGCCGCTCGAGCGCGGTGCGGGACTGTTCGAGCTCGGCGATCTTGGCGTCCAGCGCTGCGAGCCGATCGGCGGCGAGCGCGCGGACGCGGGCGCGATCCTCCGTGCGGTCCAGCGCCAGAAGTTCGGCGATCTCGTCCAGCGTGAAGCCGGCTGCCTGGGCACGGCGCACGAAGCGGAGCCGACGCAGCTCCTCCGGCCCGTAGCGGCGGACCGCGCCGGCGCTCGGCGGCACGGCGAGCAGGCCGCGGCGCTGATAATAGCGCACCGTTTCCACACCCACGCCGGCAGCTTCGGCGAGGCGCGCGATGGTCATGCCGTTCATGCTTGACTCCGTACTACGGTACGGAGGCTATGACGTGATTCGCCGAATGGCAAGCAAAGGAGACGACCAATGACCCAAGCGACCGAACCCAAGCCCGCCTGCACCTGCAAGAGCGGCGGCGGCTGTCGCTGCAACCCGTGCACCTGCAAGAATTGCAGCTGCTGACGGCGCGCGGGGGGGGGGGCCGCGCCGGCAAAGGCGCGGCCCTTCACCTTGCCCGTCGCGGACGATGAGGGCGACGTGGCCGAGGGATCGGGGCATCGGGTTACGGGCCGCTCGCTGGAATGTCACACAAAGGTCTCACCTATAGCGCTTGCGCGACCGCTCGCCGCGACCGAGCGGATCGATGTGCCGGCACATGTCCGTGAACTCCTCGCGGCTCAGCTCGCCTTCCTTGTTCTGGAGCTTGTGCCATGCCGCCTCACCGCGCGCGTCCTGGGCCGCGTACGCCTCGGCCTTTTCCTGCGCCGGCGTCTTGGGCGGGCGCTGCTCCTGGAAGAATTGCGGCAGCTTGCCGTCCGCGATGTCGGCCAGGTCCAGCTCCTCCGCCAGCCTCTCCGGGCCGAGCAGCTGTTCGGCGGGCGCGGGGAGTTGCGGCTCGATGGCGCGCAGGCTGGCGTCGAGTTCAACTTCGGGCGGCGGAGCGGGCGGAGCGCTGTGCCCCGCTGCGGCGCCCGCGGCCGCGGCGTAGCGCTCGGGCTTGAGGTGGCGGAGCAGGAACATGAGGAGACGGTCATTATAGACCCGCTTGGTGCAGACCACCTCGCCCCACTCGTCATAGATGTTGTGCTCGACGCCTTCGAGCGCGCGTTCGAAAGCGACGTCCTCGACCACCCCGCCGGCATGGTGGCGCGCGGCGTCCCAGGCGCGGGCGAAGGCGGCGCCGTGGGGCGAGCGGCGCAGGCGATTGGCGCCCTCGCGCGACATGCCGACCGCCTTGGCGGCGGCGGAGACGAGGCCGGTGTCGGCGAGCACCTCGATGAAGCGGCGCTGCTTCTCCTCGGTCCAGCCGTCATAGCGTGGACGGCGGCGGACGGGCACCCAGCGATAATCGGCGGGGGCGTAGCCGTTCGGGGGCGGGGCGCCGGTTTCGGTCGGGTCGGCGGCGGCGAGGTCCTGGCTCGATTGCGGCCCGGACTCGGGGCGGGGATCGGATGAGTCGCTCACCCACCAGGGTAAGGCAAACAAAATCCTATTTAGGAAGCAGATAGGATTTCTGAGGAGGAGATGAGCCGGTGACAGCAGGCCGGAACGACCCGCCGGCTTGGGAGCCCGGGGATGCGAGGGCGACGACGCTGGCGCTGCTCGCCCGGCGGGCGGAGGGGGCGACCCTGTGCCCGAGCGAAGTCGCGCGCACGCTGGCGGCGGCAGCCGGGCGGGACGACTGGCGCGCCGAGATGGCGGGCGTGCACGAGGCGGTCGCGCGGATGGTGTCCGAGGGGCTTGTGCGCTTGAGCTGGAAACGCGCGGCGCGGGATGTGGGGGATGGGCCGTATCGGATCGGGCGCCCGGGCGGTTAGTACGATTCGTTATTGCATCTGCGTACGAAATGCGTTATGACACAGTTCGTGACGAAGCGGATCGAGTATAGCCGTGATGCGCTCCGGACGCTGCAGCGGATCGATCGCGCGACGGGCGAGCGGATCGTGCTCAAGGTGGAGCAGTTCGCCGCACGGCCGGACTCGCTCGCAAACAATGTGCGCGCGCTGAAAGGGCCCGGCGGGCTGAAGCGGCTGCGGGTCGGCGACTGGCGGGTGATCTTCACCGAGACGCTGGTGGTGATCGCGGTGGAGCGGATCGCGCCGCGCGGTTCGGCTTACGATTGAGGAGTGGAGAGATGAGCTATCAGCCCCAGCGCTTCACCGCTCCCGACGGGACGGAGATGGTCGTCCTGCGCGCCGAGGATTGGGAGCGGCTGCGCGCCTATGCCGAGGACGAGGAGGATGTGCGCCAGGCGACCGCGATCATGGCGCGGATCGAGGCTGGCGAAGGCACGGTTCCCGGCGAAGTCGTCAATCTGATGATCGCGGGCGGCCTGTCGCCGCTCGCTGCATGGCGGCGGCACCGCGGGCTCAGCCAGGCGGCACTGGCGAAGAAGGCGGGGCTCAGCCAGGTGTGGGTGAGCCGGATCGAGGCGGGCGGCGGCTACGGCTCGCGCGAGACGCGGCGCAAGCTGGCGGCGGCGCTGGACGCGCCGGTCTGGGCGTTGGAGGATGAGGCGGACGGCGCGGCCAGCGTGGAGACCGACATGCCGAAGGAAGCAAGCGGAAAAGGCGCCAAGTATCAGCCGCTGCAGGATTTCCTGCGGCAAAGCGGGCAGGAGACGATATCGCTCACCTTCGACCAGATCGCCCGCATGGTGGGCGGCCTGCCGAAGTCGGCCGGCCTGCACCGGGCCTGGTGGGGCAATCATGAGGGAAACAGTCAGGCCAAGGGCTGGATGGGAGCCCGCTATCTGGCGGAACCCGATCCGGCGCACCGCACGGTGATCTTTCGGCGATTCAGCTACTGACCGGGGCCGATCAGGTCCCAGCGGTTGCCGTAAAGGTCCTCGAACACGGCGACCTTGCCGTAGGGGCGGGTGGCGGGATCGCGGACGAAGCGGACGCCGCGGGCGCGGTAGGCTTCGTAGTCGCGGTCGAAATCGTCGGTCTTCAGGAACAGGACGACGCGCCCGCCAGCCTGGTTGCCGATGAAGGCGGCTTGGCTTGGCGTCGCGGCGCGGGCGAGGAGGAGGGTGGCGGCGTCCTCGCCGGCGCCGGGCGACGCGACGAGCACCCATCTTGTGCTGGTCGCGATCTCCGAGCCGCCTTCGGCTGAGATCGCTCCGGGTTTGTCCTGCTCGGGCTGATACTGGTCGGCGAGGAGGGTGAAGCCGAGCTTTTCCGTGAACCAGGCGATCGCCTCGTCATACTCGCGGACGATGAGGGCGATGTGGGCGAGGGATCGGGGCATCAGCTTTGGCGCTTGCCTTCGCCTTGCGTGAGCAACTGCACCAGCGGACCGTTGACGTAGTAATTGTTGCGGCCGGCTTGCTGCTTCACCAGCAACCCTCCCGCCGCAAGCTGATCGAGATAGCGCGCGGCCGTCTGACGCGTGACGCCGAGTTCGTTCTGGACGAATTCGATGCGCGTATAGGGGTGCCGGAACAAGTTGTTGAGCAGGTCCTGCGAGTAGAGCCGCGGATAGCCTGCGCGAAGCCGGCTCTTGTAATCCGCCATGAGCACCTTGATGCCTTCGATCAGCTCGAGCGTTCCCACGGCCGTGCTGCCGACGGCGCGGAGCATGTACAGGAGCCAGGGCTCCCACTGCCCGGTGTCGCGCACCGATTGCAGGTGCCGGTAATAGTCCGCTTTGTGGGCCGTGACGTAGCGGCTGAGGTACAGGATCGGGATGTCGAGCAGCCGCTGCTGTGCCAGATAGAGGACGTTGATGATCCGGCCGATGCGGCCGTTGCCGTCGCTGAACGGGTGGATGCTCTCGAACTGGTGGTGGATGACCGCCATGCGGATGAGCGGGTCGAGTTCCTGCCCGTCGGGGTCGTTGATGAAGCGCTCCAAGGCCGTCATGTGCCGAATGATCTCGTCCGCCGATTGAGGAGGAACGTAGACGAGTTCGCCGCTGGTCTCGTTCTTAAGCGCAGTGCCGGGGGTGGAGCGGAACCCTTCGGTCGTTCGCTTCAGAATCCTGAACATCTCGATGATGCTGTTGTTGGTGATGAGATCTTGCGTGCGGTGCAGGCTCTCGAAGCCGCATTTCAGGGCGTCGTTGTAGAGCGCCACCTCCTTGGCGGCGGGCGAGGCGGGCCGATCGGGATAGAGGCTGGTCTGGAACAGCTCGTCCTGGGTGGTGACGATATTCTCGATCTCCGAACTCGCCTTCGCTTCCTGGAGCGAAAGCGTGTCGATCAGGATGCCCTGGTTCGGGATGGTGCCCGCCCGCCCTTTCAGCTCCGCCAGAAAGCGATGGGCACGGGCGGCCTCGCGAAGCACCGGCACCGTCTCGACGAGGTTCGGCGGCGGCAGATCGGGTATGACGTAAGTGGGCGTGAGCGGCCCCGGCGCCAATGTTCGCTGCGTTCGCATTTCGCGAACATATCAGCACGACGTGTTAAGGGAAGAGCGGTTTCTTTAACATGTCGGCGGGATGTGTTCCTGGATCAGCTATGAGCATCTAAGGTCCAGACGGCGCGGCGGTCGGCGCTGATGCTGCGGATCGTCGACCTGGCGTTCGAGCGGCCGGTGCGCTCGATCAGCGATTTCGCTGAGGCGCTGAGGGTGACCTATGCGGGCGCGGCGAACACTCTGCGCGAGCTGATCGCCCACGGCGTGGCGGAGGAGGTGGAGGGGACCTACGCAAGGCTGATGAGGTTTCCGGGGGTGGTTGAGGTGTTGCGGGTGGGGTGAGTCAGGTAGTGTGTCCCCGGAATTACCCGGAATTACCATGTCGGCGAGGAGTTGGGGCACTTTTCCTGCGATCGGTTTGATTGAGCATGGGCATCTGCTAGTTGGCTGGGAACACAAGAAAATGAGGTGTCAATTGGCCGAGAGCTGGGCGAGCTTCGTTATCAGCGGCGATACCGTCACTGTCGTTGAGGCAGCCATACCCGATGACGAGGATGGCCCGATCGAAATTCTCTCTGATGGCAGTTGGAAGGTGCAAAGCGGAGACCGTTCTCAAGCGTACGATGTGCTGTATGGCCGCTGCGTCAACTTCCTTCGCGACGCGAGCATCGATCGTGCGGTGATCAAGGCTAGTGCCACTTCTAAGGGCGGCGGCCTCGCTATGCTCCATAGTGCAGAGGTGCGAGGAGTTATCATCGCGGCGGCGGCTACAGCCGCTGAGGTAACCATCGTGCAGAAGAGCGTAGTTAGCCGGACCTACGGGAAGGGCAACGTCGACGACTACCTCGCCAATGACGCGTTTTGGAAAAAACACACTCAGGGTGGCACCTTACGAAAGACGAGCCGTGAGGCGGCTATGTACCTTGTGGCGACTCGGGCGAAGATTACGTGACAGCCCTTAACTCTTCTCTGTCTGTTGGGAAAAAGATAGGAAACGGCCATTTCGGAGAGGTCTTTCAAGGCGATGATCCCGTTCATCGGGAGGTGGCAGTCAAGGTTCTTACCAGAGATGCTGCGGCCAGAATTCTAGAAAAAGCCGGTGTCACAGATGACGAGTGGTCTGAGTTCAAACAGGATTTCCTCTCGGAGGCTCGGAACCTAGCTAGGGCTACGCACCGTAACGTTGTTGAGGTGCACCATATCCTTGAGTCCGATGATGGTGACGCAATTCTGTTTTGCATGGAGCTTTGTACCGGATCTCTGCAGGCGCACTTCGAACGCGGACCGATGACATTGAAGCAGGTCCGGGATGCAGGGGTGGACGTTCTGCTTGGTCTTGACGCACTACACCGGCGGGAAATGCTCCACCGCGATTTAAAGCCCGCCAACATTCTGGTGGGGAAAGATCGACGAATCAAAGTCGGAGATTTCGGTTTGGTTACCGACCGACTGATCTTAGGGTACGGATCACAAGCGGGATATTCCGACCATATTGCCTTCGAAGTCTGGCATGGTTCTGGAACAAGCGTCCGGTCTGACATCTGGGCATTTGGGATGACGCTCTATCGCCTGCTCCACGGCAAGGTCTGGTATGACCGATTGCCGAGAGCCGCCGATTTGGTGGAGCTCGGCGGCTTCGTGAATACCTTGCCTTGGCTCCCGCATATCACCAAGCCCTGGCGACGAGTCATCCGAAGAATGTTGAATGATGATCCTAGGAAGCGGTTTCCGAGCGCGGCAGAGGCTATGGACGCGTTGGCGCGCTTACCGGTCGAACCATGTTGGGAGGCCAAGGTGTCTGATGGCAAGGTTCTTTGGACCCTGAACAGCGGTAGTCGAGTGCGCAATGTCGAGTGGGTCGCCCACTCTTCCCGGCGGCACGAGTGGAAAGCGTGGAGCGATCCCACCGGAAAGGGTAGATCGATGACGCTAGGCGGGTCGAATGGCATCGTAAGCCGGCGTGAAGCGGTTCGCCAGCTTGATGACTATTTCGCCGCCTGAAGTCTGCGGAGCTTAAGTGGCAACAGGTAATTGCCAGACAGGTCTTTCGCAGTAACCCGGCTCAAGGAATGTCCAGCAGACGCTACCTTCTTCCGCTGCGGCTGACACTTCGAGCAATAACTCCGGTAGGCGCTCACTGACTGCGGAGGGCGCCAGTGCCGACCACAGTTCTGACATCGCGGTAACCCTATAGCGAGGTTCGGTGCTTTTTTGGCCATGACTAAGGCTCACCCCTGCCCAGAGTGGGTGAACAAACCGTGAATCATAATCGGAGTCTTGTCAAGCCAACACACCGACGCCGCTACCCAGCTTTAGGCATATAAATCTCGCCCCCGCTGCCCCGGAACCGCTCACTCATCTCCGCCATGCCCTTTTCCGCCTCCTGGGCCGCAAGGAACGTGTCCGCGCTCGCATTCTGCTTCGCGGCGAAGTCCCTCACCTCCTGGGTGATC
>SXGT01120513.1_pt1 | contig 10427 bp, 5 predicted proteins | sample 3176221 | NCBI WGS metagenome assembly SXGT01 (sample SAMN11356862, study PRJNA531348) | freshwater metagenome | isolation source: freshwater sample F1-120 | place: China: Fuxian Lake, Yuxi | collected 2017-12-25
GAGCGGCGCCGCTCGTCGCGACAGCGCCGCCCCCAGCGGCCCGGGGGGGCGACACAACTCCGATCTCTGGGGCGAGAGATCCGAGTTCTGTCGCCGCTGCGAGCGGAAGGTGTCGCGACAGGCGGTGACGCTCGTCGAGTAGGCCGCGATTCGCGGCGTTTGCCCGTTGAGCGGCGCCGCTCGTCGCGACAGCGCCGCCCCCAGCGGCCCGGGGGGGCGACACAACTCCGATCTCTGGGGCGAGAGATCCGAGTTCTGTCGCCGCTGCGAGCGGAAGGTGTCGCGACGGCGCCTACGTTTGAGCAGTAGGCCGCGATTCGCGGCGTTTGCCCGTGGAGCGGCGCCGCTCGTCGCGACAGCGCCGCCCCCAGCGGCGCCGGATCAACGCCGCCGGCGCGGTCTCACCGCCAAGACCGCGAGGATCGTGGCGATCGCCGCAGGCGCGGCCGCCCCGGTCGAGCACCCACTCCGCTCGCCGGGCGGCGGGGGGTCGTCGCCGTCACAGTCCTGGTCGACGCCGTCGGCTCGAATCTCGGGCGCTCCGGGGTGCACGCTGGGGTCGACCGGACCGCAGTCGCCATCGACCGGGGCCCACCCCGTCGCCAGGCACTGCGCCACGGCCGGACCGCTCCCGAACCCGTCCGCGTCCAGGTCCATCCACACGCTCCCGCGATCCACCGCGCCCACGACGGGGTCGCCATCACAGTCGCGGTCCTCGGCGTCGCACCGCTCGTCGGCGCCGGGGTGGGTCGCGGGGTCGGCATCGTCGCAGTCGCCCTCCCCCTCCGTGAGGTCCGGCGGCGGGTCGCAGCCCACATACGGGTCGGCGCTGTCCCCGTAGCCGTCGCCGTCGCTGTCGCGGTAGCCCGACTCCGGCTTCCCCACGAGCGGGTCGGTGTCGTCGCAGTCGTCGTCGTTGCCGGCCTGCCCGTCGCCGAGGCGATCGCAGGCCGAGAGCGGCGCGGCGGCGTCGCCGTAGCCGTCGCCGTCGGCGTCAGCCCATCCCGCGACCTTGTCATTTCCGGAGCACGGGTGGCGCGTCGGATCGGCGTCGTCACAGTCGTCCGCAGCGCCGAAGCCATCGCCGTCCTGATCGTCACTGGGCACCACCTGCACCAACCCCCCGTCGACCTCGTCATACTGCCTGCCGGCGTCATCATACCCGAGCCAGACGTCGGCCCCAAACCCGCACTCCACTCCGAGCTTCCACACGACCGAGTGAACCGAGTCGTGGGCGCTGCCGAGGGAGTACGTGGCCTGGCCCTCGCCCACTTCCGCGTACTCACCGCCGCTGCACCCGCCCCAGGTCCACTCGGCGTCGCGGGACTTGGGGAAGCCCCAGAGCCCGTCACTCACCCCTTCGGTGTCCAGCGCCACCCACCCCTCCGTCCCGTCGTCGGCGACGAGCCGCGCCCACACGTTTCCCGTGCTCGTTCCGTAGGTCGTGTAGGTGTGTTCGCCGACCTCGGCCTCCACTACTCCCTCCGCGGTGCCCTCGGGCACCGCATAGACGGAGCGAGAGTACTTGTGGGTCCGCTCCCAGTACTCCCCGTCCCCGCCCTCATACGTGGTGCTGGTGGTTCGGTACACTCGGGTCAATGTCGCGCTCGAGGCGGTCGCTTCGCTCTGGCCACGCCACGCCGCCGACCACTCCTCGTCTCCCCCCCACACCGCACTCGTCCCCGTCCAGGTCAAGGACTCGAGTCCGTCCAGGCGACTTCGCGGGTCCCAGGGCGCATCGGAGGTGCCCAGGTACCAGGCCTCGACCACGCCCCAATGGGTGAAGTACTCGCAGGCGTCACCGCCAGTCGCGATCCCGTCCAGACCGTCACAGTCCTGGTCCACCCCGTCATCGAGGACCTCCGCCGTGAAGGCGTTCACCGCCGCGTCCGCGTCGTCGCAGTCGGGGAGCGCCGGGTCGTCCGGGCTCCACCCGTCGCCGTCGGCGTCGGTGAGCAGGGGGAACCACGCGAGCGAAGCGTCCTCGTAGGCCAAGAGCACCGCTCCCATCCCGTCCCCGTCTTGATCGGGCACCACCAGCGCCCCGACGGCGCGGTCGGCGTAGTACACGACGTCCGATCGGGATCCACTCCACACGATCGCCCCGACGTTGCCCTCGTAGTCGACGCTGGGCATGCCGTAGTGCAGCGAGATGACCTCCGCGTAGCCGTCGCCGTCGAGATCGCCCGCCGCGGTGGCCCGGGTCTCGGGCCAGTCCAGCCAGCGCGGACCCAGACCACTGGTCCCCCAAAACCCGGTGGCGCTGCCCCAACCGATCTCGCCCAACCAGCCGAGCGTGGCGCCCACGAGGTCCGTGTACCCGTCCCCATCCACATCCCCGGCCGCCCGCGGCGTCGGAAACGTCATCGAGGTGGAGGTCGACCCGACGCCCGACGCACCTCCCGGGAACCACTGTACGGTGTCCCCCGCCTCCCCGACCGCGAGGTCGGTGTACCCGTCGGCGTCGAAGTCTCCGAAGACCACGCCCATTCCAAGGTCGCCCACCGTACCTGCGACGCTCCAGGCGGCGCCGCCCAGGCCGGCGGCCCCCGTGTAGACGTAGGCCGCCCCGAGGCCACCACTCGCGCCGGGCGCGCCCACCGCCAGGTCGCCCAGGCCATCCCCGTCCGCGTCGCCCACCGAGACGGCGGTACCGAAGCCATCTCCGGCGGTGCCACCCGCGATCGTCGTCGTACTGGCGCCCGCCAACGGCGACGTGATCACCGCCACTGCGCCCGCGCCGCCGTCGGGCGCGCCGACGACAAGCTCCAGGACACCGTCGCCGTCGAGGTCCCCCGCCGCCAACGCGCGGCCGAAGCCCGTGCCGCCGTCGCCGGTCAGGGTCAGGTCTGCGGCCCCGCCGAGGCCGGCGCCGCTCCCGAGCCAGAGGTACACCGCCGCCTCGCCCGGCGCGCCCACGATCACCTCGTCCACACCGTCCCCGTCGAGGTCTGCCGCGAGGCTCGCCACCCCGAGCTCCGACGTCGCGCTCCCCGCGACCTCGATCGTGGGCCAATCCAAGATGAGCATGGCGCCTCCGCCGATCCACTATCCGCAGCGTCGCGAGCCGATGTGCAGTTGTCGTGCAGGCTCGGTCTGGGCGCCGCCCCGCGACCCATCCCGAGGCGGGCGGAATCCGGCGGGCGGCGCGCGCGGCGCGGAAGCCCCCGCCGCCGTCCGGGCCGGTCGCGGCGCCGCGCCCGACAATGGCGTCCGTGTCGGGATCGGAGCGCACTTCAGCACGTGCGGTTACCGGGGTCGTGGAGCCCCCCATGCACCGTAGAGACGTCCTCGTCGGCGGGGCGGCAGCGCTCGCGCTCAGCGCCCCCGAACTTGCCCGCGCGAACCAGCCGGAAACGGATCTGGAGGCGATCCAGGGCCGCGTCCTTCGGCTGCGCACCCGGATGGACCGTGCTGCCGCGCGCACGGTCGACCGTTACCGCCGAAAGATGCCGGGCGCCGACGACGTGCCCGAGCAGGTGTGGGAGACCATCGGGCGCGGGTTCGGCGCGTTTTCGGTGCTGCCGTCGCTGCGGCGCATGCGCGAGGACGAGCGCGCGGTGCCCGAGGTTCAGTCCCTCCTCAACGACGTTTCCGGCCGCGTGGGCGAATACCTGCTGCACGTCTACGACAGCCTCGGTGTGGTGTTGGCGCACCCCGAACCGGCGCCCCGCGAGTCCCTGGGGCGCACGCTGCTCGGCCTCGCCCACCACGAGGAGGACGAAGACTTCGGTCGAAGCACCTTCGTGGAGCTACGTCGTGCCCGCGGTGACCTGCGGGCCGAGCTCGAGGAGCGCGGCACCGACGGCGCGCTGAGGGCGATGCACGCGCGGCTGCACGGCCTCGTGGAGCAAGCGCGTGCCCAGTCTGCCCGCCTCGAGGCCGACGCGCCCCCGCCGCAGGAGCCCGCCGCGGCGACGCCCACCGACGGCAAGCCGGTGGTCTCGACGGCCGGCCGCATCGCCCGCGGACTGGCGGTGCTCCTCGGCGCCATGGCCATCGGGCTCGCGGTGGTCGGCGCGGTTTTCGTGGTCGGCGGTGTGCTGGCCATGTTCAGCGGCGGATGGGGCGTCTGCGTCGGCGCGATCGCCGTCATCGGCGGTGGCGTCATCATCCTGCTCGCGATGCCCCTGGCGTTGGGCTTGCTCGGGTCCGGGCTGCGGCCGGTCGGGATCCAGAAGTCGCTGGACGGCAAGCGGCTCATGGCGAGCGTGGAGGCCAAGTGGCGTTGGTTTGCCACCGGCGCCGTCTACACCGCCGAGCGGCAGCCCCGGGTCGTGGTCGCCGGCGGCGTTCGTGTGAAGGGACGGCTCACCGCGGTCGCTCCGGTCGGTCTGCCGGGCACCCAGGCGGGCGCGGACTACCCGGCCCCGGGGCTGCCCGAGTACGCGCTCGTCGCGCGCATCGGCGACTGGACGGGCCTGGCGGCCGGCCCGCCGGGCAACCGCATCGCCGACGCCCGACGCGAAGGGGAGCTCTGGCTCGCGGTGAACGTGGCGGAGTCCGCCGCCGACCGCACCGAAGGCTCGGTCGAGCTCACCGTCTTCCTGTAGCACCGACATCCGCGGGTGCGCCGGCCCCGACGCCGCGCCGTGGGTCAACGGGTCGGCCCGCCCCCCACGCCCCGCTCCAGGAATCGCCGCTCCGCCAGGTGTTCGATCGCCTGGTGCACCTCGTCGCCTTCCAGCTTCGCGTGGGTGCGCAGCTCCTGCACGGCCCGCGACACCGAAGTGGGCCGGGCGAACGCGCCCAGCGTGGCGAGCAGCAGCCGGGCGGTCTCGCCCTGCGCCAGGGTGCGATCGACCGGCCGGCGCGCGCGGAGGCCCGGTGCACACGCCAGCTCGGCGCCGCTCACGGAGCGCACCACGGTCACCGACTCCTCGGCGATCCCCGCCGCCACACGCTCCCGCCCCAGCCAGGCACCGAGCGTGAGCTGCCGGGTGGCGGCGGCGGTGTTCACGAGCCGGGTTCCGGCGTCGATCCTGGCGCGACGGGCCTGCCCGCGCGCCCTGGCGGCCACCAGACCCGCCACCTCCTCCGCGGTGCGCTGCACCGTCGCCTCCAGCGTGGCGTCGGCGAAGCGCACCATCGGGACGTCGTCGCTGCCGAGCTCGCGGCGCTCGAAGTAGCGTAGGAACTCGTCGAACGTGCGGGCTTCGCTCCGCATGTCGAATCGGGCCGGCTGATCGGTGACGACCGCGCCCGGCTGCGCCTCCAGGCGCTGGTAGCCGAGCACCGCGCCGAGGCCGAGCACCCGCTCCACCAACCGCACCTCCTCGTCCAGACGTGCGGGCGACGCCAGGGGCAAGCCGGCGATCCCGGCGATCTCGATGTCCAGCGTGTCGTAGCGACGGCACTCGTCGACCAGGCGTGAGATCTGGGCGTCGGAGGCGCACGCCTTGAGCACACCGCGGCCGATGAGCTCCAGCCGCTGTGTTTCGGAGAAACAGCCCACGTCGACCACCACGTGCACCCGCGCGAACGTGCGCGCCAGGGCGTCGATGAGGCCGACCTGCGGCACGCCCCACAGGAAGTAGGTGCAGCAGTGGCGCGAGAGGTCCACGCCCGCCCAGCTCCGCTGAAGGAACTCTACCGAGCTGCCCGAGAAGTCATACCGCATCTGCCAGGTTCGCGGAGCGATCTCCGCGTGGTCGCGGGCGACGCTCTCCGGCGCGCGCAAGAAGGGGCTCACGCGTCCGAAGTCGGCCTGTTGGTTCTTGCGCGCCCCCGCGCAATACAAGCAGCTCTCGGCGCAGCCCTTCCCCGGCGCGACCCAGCCCGAGTAGGCGTGCCGGTCGCGCTGGCTCAGGAAGATGTCGTCGAAGTGAGAGTAGTGGACGTCGTCGCGCGTGCCGTTTCCTTGGACATAGACGGGCTTCGGACGCGGGCCGTCCCGCATGGCGCGGCTCACCCAATTCGGCGGTGCGGCCTCGCCCCGGCACAACGCGAGGAGGGGCTCCTCACCATCGCCGAGCACGATCCCGTCGATGCAATCGAAGGCCAAGAGCTCCCTCCACCAGTGCGCGGCGGAGTTGCCGCCGAGCACGATCGTCAGCTGCGGGTCGATCGTCCGGAGCAACCGCGCCATCTGGAGTGCACGATGCACGTGGTGGAACCACTTCAGGCTGATCCCCACCAGGCGCGGCCGCACCCGGCCGACCAGCGTCGTGAGGGACCGGAGGATCTCGTCGTTCTCCACGTCGTGATCGTACAGGCGCACGTAGGCCTCGACGCCGGCCCGCCGCAGGTACCCGGCCAGGTAGAGGATGCCGCAGGTGGCCTCGCCCGTTCCGGCGCCCAACAGCAGCACGGGAGACAGCGGCGGGTCGTGGCTCACGTGCTCGCCATCGGCCGGCTGCCGAAGACTCGGCTCATCGTTGGCGCTCGCGCACCAGCATGTCGGCGGCGTCGACGAATCCCAGCCCCTGGTACAGGCGCCGCGCCGCAGGTTGGGTGTGCAGCACGAACTTGATGCCGTCCCGGCCGTCCATGAGCCGGCGCATCAGCGTGCGGCCGATGCCGCGCCGCTGGTACTCCGGGAGCACGGCGACCGTGCTGACATAGGCGTTGTCGACGCCATCGGAGATGCACCGCGCGAAGCCGACCAGGCGCGCGTCGTCCCACGCGCTGACCACCCAGCGGGACCCCTCGACCATGGCGGTCATGTGCGCGGCGTCGCGGGGGCGGGTGAAGCCCACCGCGGCGAAGAGACCCGAGAGTGCGGCGGGGTCGATCGGGGGACCATCACGGTAGACCATGCCGGCCTCCTAGCACGACCGGCGGCGAGGCTCAGCGGGCCGGGTAGCGTACGTTCACCGCCTGCCCGCTCATCGCCACCAACGCTTCGCCGCGAACGAAACGGCTCGCCTCAGCGCCCCATGAAGATCGCGACCACGCCGTAGTCGGTCAGCGTGGAGGTGTCCCCGCCCGGGCAGCCGACCAGGAGGTCCTGGAGGCCGTCGGCATCGAGGTCGCCGAGCGCGGACGACCAGCCGCAGTAGTCGTTGGTCGAGTCGCCGGTGAAGCGGGCGTCCCACGCCGAAGCGCTCGCGAGGTTGTAGCTGCCGGAGAGCGGCCCGTACACCAACCACGCCGCGCCGACGTTGGTGGTGGTGCCATTGTCGTAGTAGGCGCTCGAGATCAGCGCGTCCACCACGCCGTCGCCGTCGACGTCGCCGAAGGAGAACGCCGAGCCGTCCCAGCTCCGGCCGAGCGCGTAGCCCGTCCCCGAGAAGTACGCGTCCACCCCGCTCGCCGACGTGGTGTCCACCGTGCTCCCGGAGGGATCCATGTCCTGGAAGAGCATCACGTAGCCGGCGCCCGGGACCCCGACGGCGATGTCGGCGAGCCCGTCGCCATCGACGTCGCCCGCGGGAGCGATCGCCGTGCCGAAGTCGGCGCCGGTGCCACTGGTCAGCTTGCTGTCGGCGTACGCCATGTTCCCGCCGCGATAGCTGGCGAGGAACGTGTAGACCGCGCCGGTCGTGCCATACCCGGGCGCGCCCACGAAGAGGTCGTCCAGGCCATCGCCGTCCACGTCATTGCCGGGGCCGGCTCCGAGCCCCGAGCCGGCGTAGTCGGAGGCGGCTTCGCCAGTGCCGGACCCGATCGACGTGGTGCCCGACACCCCCGTGTAGTGGTAGACGATCCCCTTGTAGCTGCTGTACTCGGTGTTCCCGAGCAGCAGGTTGTACCCGGTGGTGGCACTGTCGGAGGTCCCTGCGCCCGAGATGTTGTCGCAGAAGTACCCCGAGTGATGGAAGCTGCCGCCGTTGTACGACGAGGAGGTCGCGGATGCCCCGCCGTCCACCAGCCACACGACGTCGCTGCTGGCGGACGACGAGTCGTAGAACACGGCGTACTCGTCGTACCCGTCTTCGTCCACGTCGTTGACCGCCCACACGCGCGCCCCGTACTCGACCCCGGTGGCGGTGGGGCCGTAGCTGCGGCCGCGCCGGATGGAGTCGATGCTCGCCTCTGCGCTCGTCGGCAGCCGTGCGTTGTAGGCAGCGCCGTTGTAGTCGACCGTGGTCGTGAAGGCGTAGCGCGCCCCCGGCGACCCCACGATCCACTCGTCGTCGCCGTCGCCGTCGAGGTCCACGCCGGAGGCCAGGGCAGCGCCGAACTCCGCGCCGCTCTCGTATCCGTACACGAGGTAGTCGGCGTCTCCGCCCGAGCCCTCCGCCGCGCTGGTCCCGGAGTAGGGGCAGCCGTCGTCCACGGTGCCGTCGCAGTCGTCGTCGGTGGAGTTGCCACACACCTCGGCCTCCGCGGGGCTCACCCCACTGTCGCCGTCGTCGCAGTCGGTGGCGTCCGCCACCAGCCCGCTGGAGGTGCCACACGCGCTCTCGGGCGCGGTCGGGTCGCCGTAGCCGTCGCCATCGGTGTCGGCGTACAGCGTGGTGCCGCCGGTGGCGCCCTCGGGGTCCGCGTCGTCGGCGGCGCCGTCGCAATCCTCGTCGGTGTCGGCCGCGTCGCACACCTCCGCCGCGCCGGGGTTCACCCCCGTCGCCGCGTCGTCGCAGTCGGTGGCATCCCCCGCAAACCCTGCCGGGACGACACACGCCGCGGACGTGGTCGCCGCGTCGCCGTAGGCGTCGCCGTCGGCGTCGGCGTACCAGGTCGTGGTGCCGGTCACGCTCGGGTCGTCGTCGTCGGTGAGGCCGTCGCAGTCTTCGTCGTCGCCGCCGCACACCTCGGTGCCGGCGGGGTGCGAAGCCGGCGCGCCGTCGTCGCAGTCGGTGGAATCCGCCACGTGCGCGGCGGGGGCATCGCACGCGCTCTGGCCCGCGGCGGCGTCGCCGTAGCTGTCGCCGTCGACGTCGGCGTACCAGCTCGTCGTGCCCGTGGCGCCGCTGTCCGCGTCGTCGGCCAGGCCGTCGCAGTCCTCGTCGGTGTCGGCCGCGTCGCACACCTCGGCGGCGCCCGGGTTCACGGCGGCGGCGCCGTCGTCGCAGTCGGTCGCGTCGGCCACGTGACCCGCCGGCACGTCGCAGGCGGCGGTGACCGACGCCGCGTCGCCGTAGGTGTCGCCGTCGGTGTCGGCGTACCAACGGGTGGTGCCCGCCGGGCCGGTGTCGGCGTCGTCCGCGAGCCCATCGCAGTCCTCGTCGGTGTCGGCCGCGTCGCACACCTCGGCAGCGCCGGGGTTGGTGCCCCCTGCGGTGTCGTCGCAGTCGGTGGCGTCGCCCACCCAGCCGGCCGGAGGGTCGCACTGGCTCACGCTGGCGCTGGCGTCGCCGTAGGCGTCGCCGTCAGCGTCGGCGTACCAGGCGCTCCAGGTGCCAGCGTCGGTGGAGGCGTCGGCGTCGTCCGCGGTCCCGTCGCAGTCTTCGTCGGTGTCCCCCGCATCGCACACCTCCGTGGCGCCGGGGTTCACCGCCGCGGCCAGGTCGTCGCAGTCGCCCGCCGCCGCGGCGTAGCCCAGGGGTTCGTCGCACGCGGTACGGGTGAGCCCTCCGTCCGCGCCGTACCCGTCGCCGTCGGCGTCGCGTGTCCAGGTGGCCATCGTTTCCGCGTCGGTTGCGGTGTCGTCGTCGTCGGCGGCGCCGCTGCAGTCTTCGTCCACGTTGGCGGTGTCGCAAACCTCGGGGAGCGCCGGATTGCGCAGCGCGTCACCGTCGTCGCACTCTTCGCACGCCGCCCAGCCGTCGCCGTCGGTGTCGGCGTAGGCCACCGAGCCGTCGCAGTTGTAGTCCACGGGGTCGGCGCAGTCGGCCTCCGCCGCGTCGGGGTGGGTGGCCGAGTCGGCGTCGTCGCAGTCGGTGCCGTCGGGCACCAGGATGTCGGGCAGCTCGCAGCCGGTCTCCGCCGTGGTGGGGTCGCCGTAGCCATCCCCGTCGGCGTCGGTGTAGCCGGTGGGTGCGTCGGTGGCGTCGGTGTCCACGCCGCCGTCGCAATCGTCGTCCACGCCGTTGCACACCTCGACGGCGGCCGGGTGCACCGCCGCTTCGGAGTCGTCGCAGTCCCCGGCTTCGGCCACCTGTCCGGAACCGAGCTCGCAGACGGTCGCCTCGGTGGCGGGATCCCCGAAACCGTCCCCGTCGGCGTCGGTGTACGCCGTCACCGCGTCCGCCACGTCCTCGTCCACCACGCCGTCGCAATCGTTGTCGACCCCGTCGCACGCCTCGGGCGCGTCGGGGTTCACGGTCGCGTGCACGTCGTCGCAGTCGACCTCGGCGGTGTAGCCGTCGCCGTCGTTGTCCACGTCGCGGTGGGTCACGGTGATGTCGCCGGACGAGCAGCCGAGAGCGAAGGCCAGCAACGCGCGTAGTCGCATGGGCGCCAGTGTAGCTCCGTCTGCCGCCCGCATGTAGGCGTGGGCGGCGCCGCGCGACCGTCCCGAAGCGCGCGGTGTCCGGCCGGCGCCGCGGCGTCGGGGCGACGGAGTCCTCGAGGCGCGCGCGCGCAGCGCCGCGACGCGCGGC
>SXGT01495507.1_pt1 | contig 10427 bp, 9 predicted proteins | sample 3176221 | NCBI WGS metagenome assembly SXGT01 (sample SAMN11356862, study PRJNA531348) | freshwater metagenome | isolation source: freshwater sample F1-120 | place: China: Fuxian Lake, Yuxi | collected 2017-12-25
AATGCGATCAAGTACACGCCGCCCGGTGGCCGCATCGTGGTGACCATGCGATCGGACGCACGGTCCGTGCAGGTGCAGATCACCGACACCGGCATCGGCATCCCGCCCCACATGGTGGATTCCATATTCGACATGTTCGTCCAGGTCAGCGGCACATCCCGCGCCGCCCAGGGCGGCCTGGGCATCGGTCTCACGCTGGTGCGCAGTCTGGTCGAACTGCATGGCGGGCGTGTGAGCGCCGCCAGCGGTGGGGCCGGCACGGGCACCACCATGACCGTGGAACTCCCCCATGTTCCGTCAGCGGCGGTCACGGACCAGCCAGCCTCACCCGCCGTCACGCACAACGTCGCTAGCGGCCAGCGCATCTTCGTGGTGGACGACACTCGCGACGCCGCCGATTCGCTGGCTCACCTGCTCGGGTTGATGGGTGCCAGAACCTCGGCGGCCTATGGCGCACGCGAAGCGCTTGCCGCCATGTCGACGAACCCGCCCAGCGTCGCCTTCATCGACATCGGCATGCCGGTGATGGACGGCTACGAACTGGCCAACCGCATCCGGGGCACCCCGGCGTTGGCGGGCACGGTGCTGGTGGCACTCACCGGCTGGGGCCAGGCCACGGACAAGGAACGCATCATGGCCGCAGGTTTCGACCACCACATGCTCAAGCCGGCCGATGTGCACGAACTGGCGAGGGTGCTGCAGACGATCGAGTGACCGAAGGCAGACCGCAGGGCTACTGAGGTTCGACCTTGTAATCCCGCAGCAGCTTGGACCACAGCGCGGTGTCCTTGCGGATGATGGCACCCATCTCCGACGGTGAGGTGGTCTCGTAGTGGATCTGCGAGAAGGACGTGAGGCGGTTGCGGAAGGTGCTCTGTTTCTGCACGTCGTCGATGGCGCGTGCGAGCTGCTCCACCACGGCTGCCGGTGTGCCCGCCGGTGCGACCACGCCGAACCACAGATCCAGGTCGTAGCCGGGCACGCCCGCCTCGTCCATGGTGGGCACGTCCGCCATGCCCGGCATGCGTTTCGCGCTGGTCACCGCCATCATCTTCACTTTCCCTTCGCGCGCCTGCGGCAACAGGGCGCCGCCATCGAACATCATGCTCACGCGTCCCGTGAGCAGATCGGGCACGGCGGTGGTCGTCCCCTTGTAGGGGATGTGCGCGATGTCGACCTGGGCCAGGGACTTGAACAGCTCACCCGACAGGTGCAGGGTGCTGCCGTGCCCCAGCGAGGCGTAGTTGAGCACGCCCGGGTTCGCCTTGGCGTGGGCGATCAGTTCCTTGACGTTGTTGGCGGGAACGGCGTTGGAGACCATCAGCATCAGTGGCGTGCGGAACGACAAAGACACCGGTGTGAAGTCTTTCTGCGCGTCGTACGGCAGCTTCTTGAACGCCGAGGCATTGATTGCCAGGCTGGACGAACTGCCCAGCAGGATCGTGTAGCCATCGGGCGGGGCCTTGGCCACCAGGTCCGTGCCGATGATCAGGCTGCCGCCCGGCTTGTTGTCGATGAATACGGTCTGCTTGAGTCGATCCGAGAGTCCTTCGGCCAGCGATCGGGCCACGGAATCGGCGAGGCCGCCAGGCGGATAGGGCACCACGAAGCGCACCGGTTTGCTGGGCCAGTTGTCGGCCTGGGCGTGGGCCAGTGCCCCGCTCGCAGCGAGGACGCTGGGCAGCAGGAGCCTCAGGGCGGAACGTGAGAGGGCGGCGAGACGGGTCATGGCAGAACCTCCTGTGCAGGGTGGATGGTGTGGTGGGGGGCGGTGACGTCGTGTTCGTAGATCCATTCGATGCCGTAGGCGTGTTGGCCTGTGGCGGCTTGTGCGCGGATGCGGGCGAAACGCTCGTCGCGAGCCCGCATGGACGCTTCGTCTCGCAGGTGGTTCTCGATGGATCGCGTGCGCGCCAGCAGTTGGACGCGCGCGGTCCGTTCGCGCCGGGCCTGCTCGTACGCCCCCAACGCCGCCGCCATGTCGTTCGAACCTGCGGCAATCGCGTCGGCCACGGCATAACCGTCTTCCAGCGCCATGCAGGCGCCTTGGGCGAGGTAGGGCAGCATCGGGTGGCAGGCGTCGCCCATCAACGTGATGCGGCCCTGGCTCCATTGCGGCAACGGGTCGCGATCGAACAGGCCCCATTTCAGGTACCGGTCGGATTTCGAGATCAACGCCTGGATGGTGGGATGCCAGTCGGCGAACCGGCCCACGGCCTCTTCCCGTGTGCCCTCGGCGGTCCAGGATTCCTCGGCCCATTTATCCGACTCGAACGCGGCCATCCAGTTGATGAACTCGCCGCCCCGGATGTAGTAGTGGACGACGCTGGCACCCGGTCCGAACCAGACCGTCATGTCCGGCGCGATCAGACCCGGGGGAAGCGCCGAGACGGGCGTCATGCCGCGCCAGCAGGCGTTGCCGGTGTACCTCGGTTCGGCCTCCCCGAACAGGCTGGCGCGCACCCGGGAGTGGATGCCATCGGCCCCGACGACCACGTCGCCCGCGAGCTCGCTGCCGTCCGCCAGTTCCACGATGGCCTGCCCGCCTTCCTCGCGCACGCCCGTGCAGCGCGCGCTGAGCCGGATGGCGTCGCGCGGAACGGCCGAACGCAGCAGCTCGTGCAGATCTGCGCGGTGGTAGCCGAAGTAGTCGGCGCCGAATGCCTCGCGCAAGGCGCCCTTGTAGGGCGTGTAGGCCAGCACCTCGGAGGTCTTCCAGTTGCGCACCACATGGGCATCGGGCTCGAACCCCAGTTCCGATGCGCGCTGTTCCAGGCCCAGCGCCCGCAGCACCTTCAAGGCATTCGGCGCCAGTTGCACACCGGCTCCGATCTCGCCCAGTTGGCTTGACTGTTCGAGCACCACGGTATCGATGCCTCGGCGGTGAAGGGACGCTGCTGCAGTCAGGCCGCCCAGTCCGGCGCCGACAACGATGGCTTTGGTGGTCATTCAGTCTCCTGGTGGTTGGGTTTCAGCGTTCGTTGAAACAGGGAAAAGAGTCGCTCCCAGTGGCGGTCTGCCCCCGCCTTGTCGTAGATCTCGCCGCGGCTCGGGAACACGAAGCCGTGCCGCGCGCCTGCGTACCACTCGAGACGGTGCGGTGTGCCGGCAGCCACCAGCGCCGCTTCGAGCGTGGCCATGGCCTCCGGGGCGGCCCACGTGTCGTTCTCGGCGCAGGCGATGTAGGTTTCGCACCGGATGCGCGGCGCCAGCAGGTGCGGTGAGTCCGGCCGCTCGGTGACCATGTTGGCGCCGTGGATCACGGCAACGGCGGCGATCCGTTCCGGGTGTTCGGCGGCCAGCGCCATGACGAACGGGCCGCTCATGCAATAGCCCACCGCGCCCATGCGGCCGGCATCGGCCGCAGGATCCGATTCGCAGAAGCGCATGAGCGTTTCGGCGTCGTCGACCACCAGGCGGTTGCTCAGGGAGTTCATGAGATCGAACATGCGGGCCATGCCGGCCTCGTCCCGCACCAGTTCGAACTCGCGGGTTCGCCGGTAGTACAGGTTGGGCAGCACCACGAAAAAGCCCGTGGTGGCCAGTCGCCGGGCCATCTCGTGCAGTTCTTCGCGCTTGCCGGGCGCATCCATGAAGAACAGGATCACCGGGTGGGGGCCGTTTTCCTCGGGGTGGACCACGAAGGTGTTCATGGCGCCATCGGGGGTGACCAGGTCGATGTGACGTTCGATCATGGCTGCGCCTTGGCATGGGCCATCGATGGGCCTGTATGAAACCAGTTCAGCAGGCGCATCAAGGGCTCGTCGGACACCCGGAGCAACAGGGTGTCTGCGGAGGCCTCGTGTCGCTGGTCCCGCCAGCCGGGGGCCGCGATCATGTCCCCGCGTTCCCAGGCGAACTCCCGGTCCCCGATTCTCGATTTGCCCCGGCCCTGCACCACGGTGTAGATCTGGTTCGCGGTGCTGCGCTCCACCGACCAATCAGAGCCCGCCGTCAGGTGGATCGCCACCCGATCGAAGGTGAGCAGGGTGGCGGGGCCCAGCAGCAGTTCACGCACGCCTGGGGCGGATTCAGGTTGCCCTTGCACCTGGGGAGCGTAGTCAGCGAATGCGAAACGCATGGGCGATTTCGCCTCGACGCGCAGACCGTCTTCCAGCGGCTGGGGATGGTGCTGGAAGAACATCGCACTGAGGGTGGCCGCCAGCGGAGCGTCCAGGAAATCGATCCAGTAGGCGTCCTGTTCGCTCTCGTTGTTGTGCCCGTGGTAACACCAGTTGGGTGTCAGCAGCACGTCGCCGGGTTCCATCGGGATCTTCACGCCGTCCACCACCGTGTACGTGCCGGGCGCGGAGTCGAGCACGATGCGCATGGCGTTGGGCGTGTGCCGGTGGCTGACGGCTTTCTCGCCCGCCTTCACCATCTGGTACGCCCCCACCAGTGTGGGCACGGTGGCGTAGTCGTTGTGGGGGATGGGGTTGGCCATGATCAGGTTGCGCCGTTCGGCCCATTCGGTTCCAACCAGCTTGCCCGCCGCATGCAGGGCAGCGCGTGTGTCGGCATATCGCCAGCGGTGAGGCACGAACACCTCCCTGGGTTCTTTCACGATCACCGGCACCGCCTTGGCCCAGCCGTTCTTCACCTGGATCTGGTCCAACAGGTCGTACAGCGCGGGCAGGTCGATCGCCGCGTCGAAGTCGATTTCAGAAGTTGCAGTTTCCATGCCGATCTCTCGTTGTCGCACGTGGTCAGCGCACGTCGATGCTCATCTCGCCGACTTGCTCGATGGCGATCCGGATCCGGTCGCCCCGGACCACCGGCCCCACGCCCTCCGGCGTCCCGGTGGCGATGATGTCGCCGGGGTAGAGGGTGGCCACCCGGGAAGCGGTCACGATCATCTCGGGGATGTCCACGATGAGGTCGCGTGTGTTGGCGTCCTGTTTGAGCACATCGTTGACCCACAGACGAGCCTGCAGGTTGGCAGGATCGGCGACCTCGTCTGCGGTCGTGATCCAGGGACCGAAGGGACAGAAGGTGTCGTAGGACTTGCGCATCACGCGCTCTTCGGTGCCGCGCACCACCATGTCGATGAGGCAGGCGTAGCCGAACACGTGGTCGAGCGCGTTTTCGCGCGTGATGTGTTTGCCCTGACGGCCGATCACGATGCCCAGTTCGCACTCGTGGTGGATCTCGCGGCCAGGCAGGTCCGGCAGCACGATGTCGTCGCGCGGTCCCGACAGAGATGAATTGGCCTTGAGGAAGAAGCCGTTGCGGTCGGCGCGGTTGCTCGACTTCATCTCTTCGCCGTGCTTGACGTAGTTCACCGGGTACGCCAGGAGCTTGTTGGGCCATTCGATGGGCACATCCAGGCGCACGGCGTTCAGGTCGATCTCACGCACCTTCGGATGACGGGTGATGCCGTCCATGCGCCGCTCGAAGTCGGCGATCAGTTGCACCATCTGCACAGGCGGCCAGGCGGTGGTGTCCACGCCGAGGGCGTCGGTCAAGTCCAGGCTGCGGTTGTCCAGCGTGACGCCGATGCGGCCGCCGTTGAATCTGAAGAGTTTCATGTTGGATGGGGTGACGGGGCTTCATGGCCCGTGATGGTGGAGAGCAGGTGAGCCGGATCGGCCGGCAGCGAGTCGCCTCGCCAGGCAATGGTGTCGTCGGGGCGCACGAGCACATAGCGGCGCTCGTACAGGCGGGGCAGATCGTTCTGGGTCCAGCGCACGGTTTGCAGCGGCACGCCACGCTCGACGGCCTCTGCGCGCAAGGCTTCCCAGCGCTCGTCGGGCGTGCCCACGGTGTCGACCAGCACATACGCGAGGCCAAAGTGGTCGTGTGTGGAAACGCCCTCTCGCAGCCAGGCGTGCGGCGCCCGCCGGCCGGGCTGCGTGCTGGCGGTGTAGCGAGCGGTCTCGGCGGCTTCGCGTGCCAGTTGTTGCGGGCTTTCGGGTTCGTAGACGATCACCGGTGAGCCTAGGTAGCGGTAGCCCAGGTGCACGTTGTCCAGGTACCACTCGCGCTTCATCGCCTCGCTGAATTCCCTGCCCACGCGCTCGCGGGTGGCGGCCCCCGCCTCGGTGTCCTCCAGCAGCTCGTCGTTGCGCCCCGGCGACTTCATGTGCTGCAGGTTCGCGGTGGAGATGGCGACGATCCGCTGCGCGATCGGGCGGCGCTCGGTCTCGTAGGCGTCCAGCAGCCTGTCGCCGCCCCAGCCCTCCAGCAAAGCCGACAGCTTCCAGCCCAGATCGACGGCGTCGCCAATCCCGGTGTTCATGCCCAGCCCGCCGGTGGGAGATGTCAGGTGTGCGGCGTCGCCGGCGATGAAGCAGCGGCCGTTGCGGTAGGTGTCGGCCACCAGCTCCTGCCGTTGCCAGGCCAGCACGCTCAGGATCTCCAGATCGAAGGGTTTTCCCATCGCCCGATGCGCCAGCGCTCGCAATTCCTCATCGGTGTAGGTGCGCGGCTCCTGGGTACCGATGATCGACATGCGCCACTGGTCATGCCCGTTGATGGCCACCAGCGTGGCCCACGTGCCCTGCGGCCCCACGAAGATGTAGCGGTACCCCGGCCTGATGGCGTGCAGCGCGTCCAGGTGGACTGCGCGGAAGATGACGTTGGTGGTGTGCGTGAGCAGACCTCGGCCGCTCATGGTGATGCCCAGCTGCTCGCGCACACGGCTGCGGCCGCCGTCCGCACCGACCAGGTACCGGGCGCGAACGGTCAGCACCCGATCGTCGGACCGGTCTTTCACGGTCGCGGTCACGCCCTGGTCGTCTTGCGCCAGTTGCTGGAATTCGTGGCGGTAGCGCAGCTCGACGCTCGGGTGCGAAGTGGCGAACTTCTGCAGGATCGGATCGAACATGTTCTGCGGGCAGCGCTCGCGCTTCTGGGGGCTGTACGCAGGTGGCTGGTCCTCGCGCATGCTCCTGAAGGGCTCGCGCCCCAGTTCCCAGCCGGTGAGCGCGGTCACATAGACGTTGTCCTGCGGGCGGTCGCGGTTGTAGGGGCTCGCCTCCACGTCGGACACGATGCCCCATCGGCGGCAGTGCTCCATGGTCCGGATGCCCACCTGGTCCATCTTCGGCTGGACGATGGCGCCATCGCCGCGCTCGATGACGAGGCAGCGGTGGCCGCGCCAGCCGAGGTCACCCGCCAAGGCCAGACCGACCGGGCCTGCTCCCACCACCAGCACGTCGGTTTCGATCAGCTTGCTCTCTGCGTTCATGGACATCAAGGCGTCACGACGATGTTGGTGAAGCCGCCATGGCGGCTTTGCGTGGCTTCCACCGCCTGGTTCACGTCCGTCAGTGCGAAGCGTTCGTGCCGGAACGACGAAAGGTCCAGCGTTCCGGCGGCCGCCATCGCCGCCATGTCCTGCCCCTCCGAGGTGGAAAACCAGAGCGAGCCGGCGTAGCTCAGTTGCCTGCGCATCATCACCAGCGGGTCGATGGGCAGCGTGGCAGCCAGTGCACCCATGCCCACCGCGCAGCCGCCCCGGCGCAGCGACAGCAGACCCTGGAGCGTGCTGTCCACCGGTGCGCCCGGTCCGAGTGCGCCCAGGTAGGCGTCGACGCCCAGACCCCCGGTGGCTTCCATCATCACTTCGTTGACGGCCCGCTCACCCAGCCGGATCGGCTGCACCCGCGAAGGTGCGAGGGCCTTCACCTCTTCGAGCAGCGCCTCGTTGCGGCCGGTGCCGAACACGCGCGAAGCGCCCATGGCCAGTGCCAGCAGCGCCGCACCCACGCCCAGCGTGCCGGTGATGCCGTCGATGAGCACCGTGCCGCCAGGCACCAGGCCCGACTTGCGCAGCGCAGCGTACGCGGTTCCCAGGTAACCGAAGCGCGCGCCTTGTTCGAAGCTCACCGCAGGCGGCAGCCGCACGATGTTGGCGGCCGGGGTCACCATGGTTTCGCAGAAGCCGGCGCTGGGGTAGGCGTCGAACAGCGCCTGCGATCCGGGACCAAAACCGAAGTAGCCCTGAAAGGTGAAGTTCGGACACTCGCTGCGAACGCCACGTCGGCAGGCCTCGCAGCCGCCGCACGACAGCACCGGATTCACATATACCCGATCGCCCACAGCAAGCCCTTGCACGGCTGTCCCGAGTTTCGTGATCACGCCGGTGGCGTCGAGCCCGTACGCAGCCGGCAATTGCCGCGCGGGCAGGCTCGGGTGCTTGCCGGTGTAGGTGGTGATCACGTTGCGCAGGTTGGGCACCACGCCGCAGGCCTTCACCTCGAGCTGCACATCTTGCGGACCCGGCTCGGGCATGGGCATGTCGTCGATGCGAAATGGGGTGCCCATCTGGTGGAGCCGGGCTGCGCGCATGGTGGTGGACATGGTCGCTTTCGGGTCAGGCACGACCATGTTTTGCGATCAAGGCCTTGGCGGCGTCGAGCAGTTTCCTGCCGTCGTGGCCGCGCTTGCTGATCTCGGCCACCCACTCATCGCTCACGTTCGCGGCGGCCTTGACGAAGGCGTCGGCTTCCGCACCGCTGATGGTGGTAATGCTGTTGCCCTGGTCGGCCGCCGCCTTGCGCCCGACCGGATCGGTGCTGGCGGTGGTCTTGCCGCACCAGGCCGAGGTGGCCAGGCCGCAGTTGTTGTTGAACACACGCCGCAGATCGGCGGGAAGCGCTTCGACCTTGGCCTTGTTGGCAGCCATGAGGAATACGGTGGTGTAGAGCGCACCCGTTTCAGGAGGAAAGTCGCTGTGGAACTTGGCCAGCTCCTGCAAGCGCACAGCAGGCACGGTCTGCCAGGGCAACACGGCAGCGTCGATGGTTCCCTTCAGGATCCCGTCTGCCACGGCGGGCAGCGGCATGCCGACCGGCGTGGCGCCCAGCGCCTGCAGCAGCTTGGTCACCTGGCGCGACGGGCCGCGCACCTTCATGCCCTTGAGGTCGTTCGTGCTCAGGATCGCCTTGCTGCGCGAATGGAACACCCCGGGACCCGAGACGTGCAGCGCAATCGGGTGCACTTCCTTGAACTCATCGGCTGCATGGGTCTGCGTGTATTCCCACAGCGCCTTGGAGGTCGCCTCCGGGTTGTTCATGATGAACGGCAGCTCGAAGACCTCGACCCGAGGAAACCGCCCCGGCGACAGGGCGGGCAAGGTCCACGTGACGTCCACCGTGCCATCCTTGACCTGGTCGTACAACTGGCCCGGCGCGCCACCCAGTTGCATCGCCGTATAGCCTTCGAAACGGATGCGGCCGTTCGATTCGGCGGTGACCTTGTCCATCCACGGCTTGCACAGCAGCGCCCACGTGTCCGAGTTGGACGTCATGAACGTGTGGAACCGGAAGGTGTGGGTTTCCTGAGCGAAGACGCCCAGCGCGGGGGCGTCCAGCGCGACCGCGGCGGCGCCTCGCAGAACGTTGCGGCGTTGCATCATGTCTTGTCTCCAAAGGGTGTTTGTGCCTGCATTGGAGAACGCCCAGTCAATACCGTCCAATACTGATTCGGTTTGGTCGCAATACGGTTAAGGTATGGTCATGTCTGAACTGTCCGGTCTGGAACTCCGACACCTTCGTTACTTCGTCGCAGTGGCCGAGGAGCTCAATCTCAGCCGCGCCGCGCGCCAGCTCCACATTTCCCAGCCGCCCCTGACGCGGCAGATCCAGCAACTGGAGGCGGTGGTGGGTGCGCAGCTGTTCACCCGCACCGCACGAGGCATGGCACTGACCGAGGCCGGCAAGGTGCTGCTCGGCGAAGCGGGCAACCTGCTCGCGTTCACCCGGCAGGCGGTGGAGCGGACGCGCAGCGTGGCCATGGGCAAGGTGGGTCGGCTGGACATCGCCGGGTTCGGTTCAATGATGCTGGACGCCGTGCCGCAGTTTCTGGCGCGGTTTCGGGCAGCGCACCCCCGCATCGAGCTGGTCTTGCAGACACTCAACCGCCGCGAGCAGGTGGTGGCGCTGCAGCAAGGCCGCATCACGGCCGCGTTCATCCGGCAGGGTGACGGGCCCCCGGACCTGGCCAGTGAGCCGTTCATGGTCGAGCAGCTCGTGGCCGCCGTGCCCGCCGACCATCCCCTGGGCCGGCGCAAACGCCTGGCTCTGCGCGACCTGGTTCAGCTCCCCCTGGTGGTTCAGGGCAGCGGGCCACGCCCCAACTTCACCGACACGCTGCTGGCGATGTTCGCAGACGCAAAACTGCAACCGCAGGTGACGCAGAACGTGGGCGACTCCATCACGGCCGTGGCCGTGGTCGCCGGCGGGTTTGGCGTCGCGGTGGTGCCGAGATCAGCCACCCACCTGAAGTTGCCCGGCGTCGTGTTTTTGCCCATCACCGACGTCACGCCGGGCATCTCCAACCTGGTGTGCATCTACCGAGCCCAGGATCAGTCGGCGGCGCTGCAGACCTTTCTGGCGGAGATGCGGGTGTTCAGATCGGAGATGGGTCAGGGCGACGCTTCGGACGCCTTGCCATGAACCGACCCGAGCCCGTTCCCTTCATCG
>SXGT01791585.1_pt1 | contig 10427 bp, 10 predicted proteins | sample 3176221 | NCBI WGS metagenome assembly SXGT01 (sample SAMN11356862, study PRJNA531348) | freshwater metagenome | isolation source: freshwater sample F1-120 | place: China: Fuxian Lake, Yuxi | collected 2017-12-25
CCATCCGGCGTCGACGAAGCACCGGCAGTTGAGCGAGGAAGAGCAGACGGCCGTGGGCGTGGCGCCGGAGGCGATCCGGTTGAGCGTGGGCATCGAGCACATCAGCGACATTCTCGAGGATCTGGATCAGGCGCTGGCGGAGGCTTGAGGGGGCGTAGGGCGTGATGTAGATGCGAACGTCAGGGAAGACGTCCACAGACGCGCTTGAAATCAGCTCGGGGAGATGCTCGCGCAGCCTTGAGGATTGCGTGGCGTGGATAGGCTGCCGGACGAGGATCTTCCTGTGTGGGAAGTGATTGATCTGTTAGGGGAACGCGAGATGCCTGGCGAGCGACTTCGCCCAGATAGCCTGCCGGGTATTGCGGCGTTCGGCTGTCTACGTTGAGGTTGGCCCCGCTCGGGCGACCATTGCGAGGTTCTGCCGAGGAAGCTGTATGGCCAAAGGTTCGTGTCTCTGCGAAGCGATTAGGTTTGAGATCGACAACAGCGGTGTAGTGCTCTCCGTAGGTTGCTACTGCGTGAACTGTCGGAAGATCTCGGGTAGTCAGTACGGCGTCTATCTGCAAGTGAAGCCGCAGGCTTTTCGGTGGCTCGCTGGCCAGGCCCACGTCGTCACTTATGAGTCGTCAGCGGGAAACGGGCGAGCATCCTGTCGGACGTGCGGCTCGGTGGCGCCAGTCGCGACCTCATTTGGTGCAGTGCGAGTACCAGCAGGTGCGCTAGACGAGGATCCCGGAGTACTACCGGAGGTCGTTCTCTTCAGCACGAGCAAGGCCGGTTGGTGTGGTCTCGAATTCAGCGCTCAATCGTTTTCTGACGCAGGCCCGCCTGAGTTTTGGCTTGCGGCAATTGCCAAGCTCCATGGCGGTAACTAGGCAGGTTGTCTTGCTCGCAGGCGCCTCCCTCTGCACGTCGCGTGGCCTACTAGCGGTTCAAGCGGACGCGTTACTCTGGCCGCCACGCGGCCGCCATTGCAGTCTCGTCCTCGTGGCGGCCAGAGTAACGCGCCACTTAACCTATGAGTTAGGCCGCTGAACGGAGGTGGACGATTGCCTGAAATCAGCCGCTTTCTGGGGATCATCATCGTGATGTACTACAACGATGATCCACCTCCGCACTTTCACGCGAGATACGGCGACTGGGACGGTCTCATCGCCGTAGAGACAGGCGAAGTCCTCGAAGGTCGATTGCCGCCACGAGTACTGGGACTCGTGCAGGAGTGGCGGGAACTTCGCAAGTCCGAGTTGCTGGTTGACTGGCAGCTCGCTCGCGAACGAAGAGCCCTGAACAAAATTGAGCCACTGGAGTAGATGATGCTACCCAAGCTGTGTGAGGCAAAGCACGTGGCAGACCATCGCGTGTGGCTTCGATTCGATGATGGAGTCGAAGGCGACGTGGACCTGAAAGGTGAGCTCTGGGGAGAGGTCTTTGAAGCGCTGAACGACCCGGCGGAGTTCGCAAAGGGCGCTCTCGATCGAGAGCTAGGAACAATCGTGTGGCCATCCGGTGCGGACTTTGCTCCCGAGTTCCTGTATGAGCAGTTGCGTCCTAACTTCGCGCTGAAGCCGTCGACGCGAAGCGGCGCGGCTTAGCTTGAGAGTTAGGCATCGCCAAGTGGAGTCGTGCAAATGTCACCAGAACTTCGGCGGAATCCAGAGCTGAGCGACGGTGTGCTCAATGAGCTGTTCGATGCCGCGTGGCCAAACCACCGGTCGCGTACGTTTGCGCCGATTCTCCGGCGAAGTCTCGTCTATGTCGGCGCCTTCGCAGTAGATCGCCTGGTAGGCTTCGTCAATGTAGCCTGGGACGGAGGCATTCACGGGTTCATCCTAGACACTACAGTTCACCCGTCACATCGCTGCCAAGGGTTGGTGCTTGCTCTGCTCGAAGAAGCGGCCCATGCAGCGTTTGAGCTCAAGATGGAGTGGCTCCACGTGGACTTCGAGGCGGAACTTGAGCCTCTCTATCGCAAGGCTGGTTACGTGCACACAGAAGCAGGCTTGCTGGCACCGAGCCGTGACGCTGCTTAACCAGCGGTTCAAGTGGACGCTTTGCACTGGCCACCATGCGCCCGCCATTGCATTCTCGGTCTCATGATGGCCGGTGCAAAGCGCCACTTAACCTAGAGTTTGGTCCCACTCATGAGCCTCCGAGTTCGTTCGATTGTCCCGAGTGACTTCGAACTAGTTTCCTCCGTGATGGATGAGTGGTGGGGCGGACGCCCTGTGCGGCAGCTATTGCCGCGCATCTTCTTCGAGCACTTCACATCCACAAGCTTTGTCGTCACCGAGGGCGCGGCTCTAGTCGCATTCCTTGTCGGCTTTCGCTCGCAGTCACAGCCCTCAGTCGCTTACATCCACTTTGTCGGTGTATCGCCGAGCGCTCGCGGCGCCGGCACGGCACGCGACCTCTACGAACGGTTCTTTGCCAAGGCGCAGCAAATCGGTTGCTCTGAGGTGCAATGCATCACCTCGCCGGTCAACGCCGGCTCCATCGAATTCCATCGGCGGCTCGGCTTTTCGATTCTCGCGGGCAATGGTGCTCAGGATGGCGTGTCTGTCACGCTCAACCATGCGGGTCCCGGGCAACACCGCGTTCTCTTTCGGCGCTTGATCTGAGAGTGCCGTCGTGTGGCCTGACTGTGTGGGCAAGCGGACAGCGGGGAGCGGCCATCGCGTTTCCTGATGCCGCATCGTGCCGCTGCCCATTGCCACGGCGTTAGGCTTCACTTGAGTGTGCTCACCATACAAGGAGGCTCCAATGCCGAAGTTTCTCACGATTGGCTATGGTGACCGGGAAGGCTACGACCGGACACCCAAACCCCTTCGAGACGCAGCTCATGCGCAGGACGAAGAACTGCAAAGAAATGGGGCACTGATGGGAATTGCAGGATCCCCGCAAAGGTCCGGAACCACGAGGCTCAACATGTCCAGACCGAAGAAGGCCCCTGCATGGATTCACTGCTCCCCGTCGCCGGCTTTGCCGTGATCGACGCGCCAAGCATGGAAGAGGCGATGAAAGTGGTGTCCCGAGGTCCATGCGCCGTCGCACATGGAGTCGTCGAGGTTTGGCCGCTCGAGTATGGGGCAGACGCGACGGTAGCGTGATCAAGGACTTCAGTGAAGCCTGACAATTCGTTCGCGCCGACGCCACTTGTTGGCGCGGCGTGACTAAACCGTTAGGCTGAGTAGAAGCGAGTCTAGTGGTCCGTGCAGAACTTCAGAAGGTCGGACTGCGCGGTGACTACGAATGCTCCGCACGGTTCTGTGAGCGCCTTCTTCGTCGGCTTCGACACCGCGTTCGCTAGCTTCGATGGTGCCGTGGTCGCCGCACAGCATCAAACCCCATACATGGTCATTCGCTCCGATGGCTCTACTGAGGCCTTCGCTTCGCATGCTGACATCGCTGTGTACTTTCAACGACTGCTAGACGACTACTACGCGCGTGGCTGCCGCAGTTCCCGCCACAGAGATCTCGAGGTGGCTACGCTTGGCACCCATGCCCGGCATCATCGACGAGCTTGCCAAGCGAGCCAGGCAACGACTCCGCGATAGCGCGAACGCCTCGTGGACGAGTCGCTGGAGTCGCTGAGTGAACCCTCTGCGACGGGGCTCGAGGCTGCCTGGGAGGCAGAAATCGGGCGCCGCCTCGCAGCTCATGATCCGGGTTGGGCGCGCGCTTTCAGGCGGCAGTTGATGCGGCTGTAGATCGCGTCGTACGTCATCCGCGCGGCGGTGCACGTTCGCCCGGCGGCACACGCAGCATGTTGGTGAGGGTTTTCCGCTCATTCTCGTGTATGGAGCGGACGCTCACGAGATTCTGGTAGTTCCCATCGCTCCACACCGTCGCGATCCGCAGTACTGGTTTCAGCGCATCGAGTAGAAGGCCTGGGAGTGCCTCGTCGCTCGATCGTGTGCGCGGGCTCGTTTTACCTGGCAGCTTTTCCCTCCTGGATCCGAGCAGCTCAGGACTCCGGATCGAACATGATCTCGCGCACTTCCTGCGCGCACCTGCATCCTTCAGCGATCCGTGCTGCCCAGGCGAGTGCTTCTTCTCGAGAGGGCACCTCGATGACGGAGAATCCGCCGACCACCGCCTTGGTTTCGGGTACTGGCCCCGCCGTGATGCTGCCGTCGGTCGCAACGATCGTCGCCTGCTGGCGCTGCAGCCCACAGCCGAAGATCCATACCCCGGCTGCCTTCGCGTCACGAACCACGGCGTGCGATGCCTGGCCAACCGCCGGCCAGTCGCCGTCGGGGATGTGGTCCATCGCGCCGTCATCGAACGAGATCAGGTATCGCGGCATTGCCTCACGCCTCCGTTCGTTCGCTGGCGCTCGCCCTCACGCATGCTCGTTCCACCCATCCTCCACCCGCTCGATCACCGCGCCCAGTGCCTTCAGCCGCGTGTCGATGTGCTCGTAGCCGCGGTCGATCTGCTGCGCGTTGTGGATCACGCTCCTGCCATCCGCGATCATCGCGGCGATCAGCAATGCCATGCCCGCGCGGATGTCCGGGCTCGACACGGTGCTGCCGTACAGGTGTGACTTGCCGATCACCACGGCGCGATGCGGGTCGCACACGATCACCTTGCCGCCCATCGAGATCAGCCGGTCCACCCAGTACAGCCGGCTCTCGTACATCCACTCGTGGATCATCACCGTGCCGCGCGCCTGGGTGGCAAGCACCAGCGCGATCGAAGTGAGGTCGGCGGGGAAGCCGGGCCAGGGTGCGTCGTGGATGCGCGGCACGGCGCCGTGCAGGCCTTCCTGCACCACGAGTTCCTGGTGGCCGGGCACGAAGATGTCGTCGCCGCGCACTTCCCAGCGCACGCCGAGCTTGCCGTAGGCGGTGGCGGTCACCTGATGTTCGGAGGGGCGTGCGTTGCGGATCAGCAGTTCACCCCCGGACGCGGCAGCGAGGGCGATGAAGCTGCCGACCTCGGTGTAGTCCGGGCCGATGGCCGCCTCGCCCCCATGCAGCGACTGCCTGCCCTCGATCGTCAGCACGTTGGTGCCGATGCCCTCGATGTGCGCACCCATCGCCACCAGCATGCGGCAGAGGTCCTGCACGTGCGGCTCGGATGCGGCGGTGCGCAGCACCGGCGTGCCCGTGGCGAGCGTTGCAGCCATCAGCACGTTCTCGGTCGCGAGCACGCTCATCTCCTCGAGGAAGATCTCCGCGCCGCGCAGGCCGACGGGTGCGCGCAGCACATAGCGGTCCGGCTTCACGTCGACCTCTGCACCGAGGGCGTGGAAGGCGACGATATGGGTGTCCAGTGGGCGGCGGCCGATGCGGTCGCCCCCCGGTGCCGGCAGTTCGGCGCGGCCGCCGCGCGCGAGCAGCGGGCCAGCGAGCACGAAGCTCGCACGGATTCGCTGGCAGATGCCGATGTCTGGCGAGGTCGTGCGCAGGTTGGCCGCGTGCACGACGATGCGGCCGTCCACGCTGCGGTCCAGCGTTGCACCGATGTCGGCCAGCGCGTCGCACATGCTCGCGACGTCGGCGATCGCGGGCAGGCGCGTCAGCGTCACCGGCTGGTCGGTGAGTAGCGTGGCTGCGAGCATCGGCAATGCCGCGTTCTTGTTGCCTGACGCCTCGATCGTGCCGCGCAGTTTCGCGCCGCCCTCGATCACGAAGGTGCTCATCCGGTGTCCCCGCGGGGCGGGCTTGGGTGAAGCCCGCGAGGCGCGCATTATCGGTCACAGGCGCGGTATCCAGCGCAAGCGACTTCTTGCGTGGGAATTCGCTCAGGTATCCGCGCGCTGGATGTGCGGGGCGCATTGCGCCGCAATGGTTGGGCAGCCAACGAGGGCGAAGCATGTCGACGAGCAAGCGGAATTCGGGCGCACGAGTGAAGGCCAAGGCGTTGTCGGTGCCGCCGCCGAGGGGCAAGGCGAAGCCCTCGGCGAGGGTCGAGCCGAAGTCAAGGGCCAATGCCGGCGCCATGCCCGATGCCCGCACCGCATCCGCGCCCCGCCCGACGCCGAAGCCAAGGACAACGCCAGCCATTCAGGCGAAGGCGAGCGCTGCCGCGAAGGCCAACGTTGCAGCGAAGGCGAACGCACCAGCACCTCCGCGCACCGCGACCGGCATGCTCGATCGCAGCGTTGCCTTCGACGATGGCCGCACCATGCCCTACGTGGTGCATGTGCCGCGGGACTTCGCCGGGCGGGACGATGCCCAGCGGGAGCGCTGGCCGGTCGTGCTGTTCCTGCATGGCGCGGGTGAGCGCGGCAGCGATGGGTTGCTGCAGACCGAAGTCGGCATCGGCAGCGCGATCAGGCGTTTCCCTGCGCGCTACCGCGGCATCGTCGTGATGCCCCAGGCCCCCCAGCACGCCCGTTGGGCCGGGCCGGTTGCGGAAACGGCGATGAGGGCGCTCGACGCGACGCTGGCCGAGTTCGATTGCGACCCCGCGCGGGTCTACCTCACCGGCCTGTCGCTCGGTTGCGAGGGCGCCTGGTATCTCGCCTGCGAGCATCGTGCGCGATTCGCGGCGCTGCTTGCGGTGTGTGGCTGGGTGGGCGATCGCGGGCCGCTGCCATCCTTCGTGGCCGAGGGCGAAGGCACGCCCTACGATCGCGTGGCGGCGCGCCTGCGTGGCCTGCCCACCTGGATCGTGCATGGCGAGGCAGATGTTGCGGTGCCTGTCGTCGAGTCCCGGCGCATGGCCGAGGCGCTCGAGGCCATCGGCGGTCCGGTGACCTATTCGGAATTGCCCGGCGTGAATCACAACGCGTGGGACCCGGCCTACCAGTCCGAGGCGATCGCCACCTGGCTGTTTGCCCAGCGCCAGCATCGCTGACCCAGGGCAGCGCCGTCACGGTTCAGGCAAGCTGCTTCGTGAGCCACTCGCGCACGGCACTGCGTGCGCCCCGGAACACGATGCGCTCGGTGTGCTGGCCGAGCTGGTAGTCGTACATCGGGTCGTAGTAGTGCTCGAGCAGCGCATCCACCCACGCGAGGTGGCCCTCGGCGTCCCCACGCTCATGGCGCGCGAAGGCATCGTCCAGCATGTGCCGGATCTCCGCGTGCTTCACCCCGCCGAGCCTGCGCTCGATGCGGTCGAGGGCAGCGCCAAGGGTGGATTGCAGTGCCGCGAGCGGCGTGGGCGATCCCAGGATGACGAGTTCCGCCAGTGCCTCATGCACGTATTCCTTCGCGATGTGGGCTGCGCGCTCCTCGCGCGGCACGTCGAGTACCACGATGGGGCTGCGCTTCAGCCGCAGGTGCAGCGGTTCCGGCAGGGCAACGCGCCCCACCATGCGGCTTTCGTCCTCGAACAGCAGGCATGCGGCAGGTTCGCGCAGCCGCTGCAGCAATGCGCGCAGCAGGCCGTGCTCGAAGTCCACCTGGGTGGGCTGGCCGGCGAGCCGGTAGCCGAAGGCCGAGCCGCGATGGCGGGCGATGCCCTCGAGGTCCACGGCCGCCGCGAACTCGCCGAGCAGCACTGTCTTGCCGGAACCCGTGCGGCCGCCGAGCACGCACCAGGGCCGTGGGTCGTCGACGATCGTCGTGAGGCGCGCCATCGCGAGCTGGCGCAGCGCCTTGTAGCCACCATCGATGCGCGTGATGCGGCGGCCTGCGTCGTGCAGCCACGCCTGCACGGTCTGCGAGCGCAGGCCGCCGCGCCAGCAGTACAGCAGGGCAGCGGGATGGCGGTCCACGAACGCACACCAGGCTTCCGTGCGCCGTGCGCGCACGTCTCCACCCACCAGCGCATGGCCCAGCTCGATCGCCGCAGCCTGGCCCTGCTGCTTGTAGCGGATGCCCACCTGCCGCCGCTCCTCGTCGTCGAGCAGCGGCAGGCTCGTCGCTGCTGGCAGCGTGCCGGCCGCGTACTCGATCGGGGCGCGCACGTCGAGCAGCGGCTGGTCGCCGGCCAACAACGCATCGAAGGCGCAGGCGTCGATGCCTGTGGCGTCCATGGCGGCGCTGCTCACGGTACCTTTTCGGTGATCGTCTCGCCGCGCCGGAAAGCCTCGAGGTGCTCGCGCAGCACCTTCGCCGTGTCCTCATCCTGCGCCTTCACTGCGGCCGCGAGCGCGGCTTCCTGCAGCTCGATTGCGCGCTCGAAGCGGCCCGTGGCCGCATGGGCCGCAGCCCAGGTGTCGAGGTAGGCCGGGTTTGCCGCCGCTTCCGCGCTGGCGGTCATCATCTTGCTCATCATGTCCAGCGCGCGCCGCGGGTCGCGCAACTCTGCGATATCGCTCACCGTCAGCGTCCAGGCGACGTTGTTCACGGGTTCCGGTGCAGTGGGGTTGAGGGCCACCAGGTCGCGGAAGGTCTGGCGGGCAAGGCGAACATCCAGGGGCAGGTGTTCGCCGCGAGCGTGCAGCGAGCCGATCATGAACATGGCATCGGCGTTCTTCGCGGCAGCGAGTTCGCGCAGCCACGCGAGGCCCTGAGCGTCGAGCGATGCAGGCTCCTGTGCCAGCTGGAACCGTGCGTAGGCGAGGCGTGCGCCTGAATCGCCCTGTTGGGCAGCCTTGCGCAGCCAGTCGGTGGCGAGCGCGACATCCTTCGGCAGGTAGTCGGTGCCCTCGGCGTACAGCCCTGCAAGCACCAGCATGGCCGGCACGTGGGCGAGCTCGGCTGCCCGGCGCACGTGGGCCAGTCCTTCAACGCGCCGCGCCTCTGCCCCTTCCTCGCCGAGCAGTCCGGACAGCTGCAAGCGCCCCAGCTCGAGCATCGCCGCTTCCGAGCCGGCGGCGACGGCCTGCTCGAGCTGGCGCACCGCTGCCTGCAGCAGTGGCGTTCGGTCCTCCGCCGAGGTCGAGGCGTAGTCGGCGAGCATGGACTGCACGAGCAGCAGCCGCGCGTAGAGGTTGCCGTCGCTCACGGCCTGTTGCAGCAGGCCGATGGCGGAGTTGCGGTAGTGCCGGTCCCCTGCGAGCAGCGTCATGGCAACGAAGGTCCGCGCTGCAGAGTCGCCCTGACGCAACCGTTCGCCGATGTAGCGCTGCATGGCTGCCGATCGATCGCCTGCATTCTTCGCGGCGCGTGCTTCGGGCGTCAGGGCAAGGAAGGTGTCGGTGATGTCGAAGGTGGTCGTCACCAGCGACTCATCCTTGCTGCGGCTGCCGATGAGCGACAGCTGCAGGTTGCCACTGGAAGGCGCGCCGTAGATGGAGCCGAGCGAGGTGATGCCGCGATGGCGAAGGAAGGCGCTCGCCTCACCGATGGACAGCACGCGCACCGGGCTGGCGGTGCCGGCGTTGCCGGCAGCGGGGGCGCCGCCAGCCATCGCGCTGCCAGCCATCGCGCTGCCTGCCATCGCGGAGGCGATCGCATTCGCGTTGGCCTTGTAGCGCGCTGCATCCTCGACGTTGGAGACGCGCTCGTAGTAGGTCGCGCTCGCCATCTGGCCGGCGAGGCTTGCCGGGTAGACGTCGAGGAGTGCGGCGCCGATCGCGCCGAGGCGCAGCGGCTGGTCGAACATCTGCAACGCCTGCTGCTCGAGCGCATTGAGGCGCTCGAGCTGCGCGCCTGCGTCGGGTTGCGCGAGCCAGCCGCGGCGGAACTCGTCCAGGCGCGCGAAGTCGCCTTCCTGCACGCGTGCGAGCAGGCCGGCGTAGTCGGCCGGTGCGGCCGGCGCTGCCGCGATCGGTGGCTCGCCGCTGGTCGCACAGCCGGCCATGCCGCCGCTCGCACCGAGCAGCAGGCCGACGAGCAGGCCCGCGACCGCGCGCCGCACCAGTCGCCCCAGGGCACGGGGCGAGCGGGACCGCTGTTCTCCCAAAACTGCCGACAGCGGGGCGGGCAGCCGGCTGACCCTTGCCGATGGGGCAAGGCGCGGCCGGTCCGCTGCCGCGTGGAGGTGCTTGAAACGCATGGAGATCCTTCGGTGACTGCGGTTCCGCCGCGGGCGGCTTTCGATGGGCGGCTTTCGTTGGGCGACGGACGATGGGCGACGGGACGAACCGGCGAACGCTGCATTTCCATTACATGTGCATCAGGTCCTGCATCGGCGCGGACCCTGGGCTACGGAACTCGCATGCGGGGCCTGGCGTTCAGGCCAGGCTCCTGCAGTACGTCGCCGCCACAGCCACGACAGCAGTCCCCCTCGTCGAGTGCGGCAACCCCGCCTGTGCGCTGCAGTTGCACCTGGCGGCGACACAGGCGCGATTGAAGCATGGTCGCGGCTGGCGGTGGCGCCAGCCGAGCGCGGCCGCGTCGGTGCGCACGGTGCTATGGTCGTCACACATTGCTCAGGAGCATCGCCATGGCCTACTCGACGTCGAAACTCCGCCTGCCGTCGCCTGAAGAAGCACTGCCCGGTCGCCCGGTGCTGATGCCCGTGCCGCCGCGGCACTTCGTGCATGGCGCGCCACTGCGTGCACCGTTCCCTGTGGGCATGGAGACCGTGGTGTTCGGCATGGGCTGCTTCTGGGGCGCGGAACGCCGCTTCTGGCAACTGGAAGG
>SXGT01045776.1_pt1 | contig 10426 bp, 8 predicted proteins | sample 3176221 | NCBI WGS metagenome assembly SXGT01 (sample SAMN11356862, study PRJNA531348) | freshwater metagenome | isolation source: freshwater sample F1-120 | place: China: Fuxian Lake, Yuxi | collected 2017-12-25
GCCATCGGCAATACTGAGTAAAAGGGATACCATTTCCCGTCTGTCATGGCGCCCAAATCGCCGCCACCCATCCCAAAAGCGTCGACAGTGCCGTCGAGTTCTTTATATTTTAGAGCAGCAGCTTCTATGTCGCCATCGGTGCCGATACGTTCAATACTGACTTTTTCACCAAGCAGGGTTACCTCTACTGCCTTATTTCTTTTGGATGAACCAATGCTGATACTGACTGCACGTTTCATAAACAATCCTCCACGGGTAAGATAATGCCATTTATAACACGAATCAAGATGCGGGTTCGGTTTGAAGCGTGAAGAAGAATGTCGCTCCTTTTTTCGCTTCGCTCTGGACCCAGATCCTGCCGCCGTGAATTTCGACAATTCTCTTAACCAAGGCAAGCCCAATGCCGGTGCCTTCGGAGTTTGCATCCAATTTGTTAAACAAGCCAAAAATACGATCATGATGAATGAGGTCGATGCCCAAACCGTTGTCCCTGACATAGAAAATCGGCTTTCCATCTTCAAAACCGTTTTGACCGATCTCGATGCGAGGGTTGACCTGATCTCCAATAAATTTAGAGGCATTATCAATTAAGTTTTGAAGCACTTCCATCAAACGCGGCGGGTCGCCATAAACCATTGGAAGGTCTTTTTGAATCGATACTTCAATACCATTGATCTGGATCTGTCCCTGTACAAGCTCAACTGCCTCACGCGCCAGTTGTTCAAAGCTAACATTCTGGTACGGATTCATCAAACGCCCAACGCGCGTGAGTTCAAGCAATTCATTTAGAAGCAATTGCATTTTGTCTGTGGCATTGGCAATACGTTGGATGTCCTCCTTCAACCGGGTAGTGTTGCCGCTGATTGCGTCCTGTTCAAGAAAACCCAGAAATCCTTTGATGGTGATAAGCGGGGATTTAAGATCATGCGAAACTGTGTATGTAAATCGCTCCAGTTCAGCATTTTTTTCCTCCAGTTCGTTGATCAGGTTCTCACGCTCGGTTTCCACCCATTTCCGCTGGCTAATATCACGCACCATCATTATTGCCGATTGGGTTGTGATCGCTGAGATGCGCGCTTCGAAGAACTGGGTTTCTTCGCCGGGGGGCAATCCATATTCAAAAGCATTTACTTGATCAGTAGCGAGCGCACGCTCAAGTGCAAACATGGTTTGTTGGGCAATAGCCGGCGGAAAGGTTTCCTTTATATTTTTTCCTATAAATTGTACAGGCGACATTATGGGAGTCAATTCGGCAGATGCCATGAAATCCATAAATGTCCCATCCTTCGATATTTCGAAAATCATATCAGGAATGGAGTTGAGGATGGCGCTCATACGCTCTTCGTTCTCCTGGAGAGCACGCTCAGTCTGGCGCTGTTCCGATATGTCATAGTACATGCTGAGAATGCAAAGCTGGTCTTCAATATTTATCAGCCCATAAAAAGCTATCGATGTCATGGTTGGCTGATTCTCTTTTTTGAATTCGACATAAACATTCTGCAGAGACCGCTTTTCAAGTAATTCCTGCACAAACTTGCTACGATCCCGGGGTTCATTCCATAGATTTAATTCGAGCGAAGTATGTCCAAGTACCTCTTCTGGTTGAAGCCTGCTCAACTTCCAAAATGCAGGATTGGCTTCCAGAATCTTTCCTTCCTCCAATGTGATAATTGCAATGGCGATATAGCTATTATCAAACACTTTGCGAAATCGCTCTTCGCTGGATCGCAAAGCGGCTTCTGTGTTTCGACGTTCCTGCAATTCGTTTTGAGCCAGTTCATATAAACGGGTATTGTCAATGGCAAGAGATGCCAACGCGGCAAATCGTTCCATCAGACTGACTTGTTCCGGCGTGAACATTCGCCCAACTTCGGCATAGGAAACTGTGATCACACCAATCACAGTAGTGCCCACTTTAAGAGGCACACCCATAACCGCTCTGATCCCGGCATCAATAAATTGCGGCAGACGCTTCTTCCAGGCACTATAATCCTGAACAAGGAGCGTCTCTCCGCTGGCCCATACACTGCCAGACAGGCCTTCGTTTTTTAAAATTAATGTTCCATTGTATTTTGAGAGCGTGCCATTCCCGACTTCTTGTCTCATTGCAGAGCCATCTGACAACATCAGCTCGATAAAGCCCAGTTTTGTATTGATCAAATCGCAGGCGCGCGCAAGGATTGTCTCAAGGAGCGGTTGAAGCTCTGAGCGATTCAGCAGTCCTAAAGCGGTATCATTCAGAGCGGAGAGGTAATCTGCCTGCCGCTGCATTTTTTCCTCGGCACGCAAACGCTCCTGCAATTCAATGCGGGCAGATTGCAATGTTCGTGACCAGTTTGAAATAAGCAGGTAGAGCAACACTCCAACAAGAATAATAATGGCTGACAAATCACGCGCGTAACTGATGGGGTCATCTATATGTGAAATACGCAGTCCCTGTTCTTCCATAATGCTAAAATACCAAATAGCGATTATGCTCAACCCGCCCATAATTGACGCGAAGCGCCACCCTAACAAAAGGCTGGAAAGTATGATCACAACTACATATGCAAGAACAGATGCATCGCGAAGGCCGGAAGCATTCGATGCGAGATAAGTCAACACACCCCATGCGGCAAATATAACAAAGATACTTGCGACATTTACGTAACCCTGCCTGGCAATGTACTGCATGAGAAGAAGAAGTGGGATGAGCGACGCAAGAATGAGCAACGGAACCATACCTGAATCTGTCCACCTCACCAATCGGGATAAAACCAATAAAAGAACGACAAAAATCGCACTCCATGAAAAGTGGATCATGAACTGCGCGGCTCGCGTTTTCTCTTCGTCAGCAAAAATGGGCGGGACAAACAAACGACGCAACCAATCAGGCATAATGGTCATTATATATCAGTCTTTTACAATGAATACTTACATTTAAGCAAAAAACGGGAGTGCCATCGTTATGCACTCCCGTTTTTGTAAATAAGTTATCGTCGTTAGCGCGCCAGCAGGTCTTCCAAAACTTTCTTCGAAGCCGCTTCAATCACCGCATGTTGACTTCCACCATGCGAATCCATGGTGACAACCACGGGGAATTCTTTTACTTCAATGACCCAGATCGCCTCAGGCACGCCAAAATCCAGTTTGAAGACGCCGTGAACTTTGCTTACTGTTTGCGCGATGTAGGAAGCCGCTCCGCCAATGGCATGGAAATAAACCGCAGGGGTTTCTTCACAGCCTTTCAAGGTCTTTGCGCCCATGCCGCCTTTGCCGATGACGCCTTTGATATTAAAGTGTTTCAGCACGTCAGCCTGATAAGGCTCTTCACGAATCGACGTGGTTGGACCTGCCGCCACAAATTTATATTCCTTGGTATCGAGTCCTGACACCACGGGTCCGCAGTGATAGATCACTGAACCATTCAATATTTTCTTTAATTCTTCATACACCTGCAAATCATCGCCCTGGGGTGCGCGAGTCTTTTTGATAAAAGTATCGATCAACCACTTGTGGACGGCGTCACGCCCGGTCACCATCATGCCAGAAAGAGCAACAGCGTCACCAACTTTCAGTTCGCGGATCGTTTCATCGCTGATCGGAGTAGTTATCTGCTTCATCTTATTCTCCTAATCGTAAATAATCTCATCGCCTTTCACCGTCAACTTGCGGCGGCGGTACGCCCAGCACATATATGAAACAGAGACGAAATAAGAGGCGGGCAAACGGCTTAGACCTACGATCTTGGTATCCAACACGGTGGTCTTGCCGCCAAAGCCCATCGGTCCAATTCCCATTTCATTGGCTTCGCTCGTCAGGCGTTCTTCCAGCTCGGCGAGTTTGGGGTCGGCATTGCGTGTGCCCATTTCGCTGAACAACACTTCCTTGGATTTAATGTAGGAAGAACCGCGGTCACCGCCGATGGATACGCCAAGGATGCCCGGTGCGCACCCCTGACCTTGCGCCTTCTGCACCGCATCCAAAACCACTTTGCGTACACCGGCTAAATCCCGCCCAGCTCCAACAGAATTATCCGGCAGGGAATATTGACGTCCAACATTCTCGCATCCACCGCCCTTGAGCATCAACTCGATGGTGAGATCATCACCTTCCACTTCTTCAAAATGGACATAGGGAAAATCGTCGCCTCCGAGGTTGTTGCCCGTGTTTTTATCGTAGATGGCATCCACTGCGTTCGGCCGCATAAATGACCGTTTGGTTGCTTCTGCCAGCGCAGAGCGGATCTGCTGTTTGAGTTTTATCGTAGACCACCCCATCGGGTAATGAACGTAAAAGATCGGCGTGCCGGTATCCTGACAGATCGGAGTGGATTTTTCACGCGACAGGTCAATATTCTTGAGGATGGTTTCCAACGCCCCGCGTGCCGGGGAGCCTGGTTCTTCCTTTTCAATTGATTCGCGCAGACGCTTCTCCACATCTGGCGGCAGACTGGATGACGTACGGCGGATCAGCTCGAGGATTTCATTTGTTAAATCTCGCATGGGGAACCTCCAGAATTTTCATTAATCATAATCCCGAAGATATAAAAACGCTATTCAAATAACGGATTGTAAATCCGATATTTTATTGGGTCTGTTATCTGTAATCTACTACTTCTGTCGCGGCCAGAGTTGATAGGCTCTATAAGCCAAAATTGTCCAATAAAGAATTAGCAAAACAAAAGTTATTCGCCGTGCATACATATCTGTGAAAGAGTCAAGCGAAAAATTGAAAAAATGTAAACTGAAAAATAGTATGTTTGATATAACTAAGATAATGATTGTTATTCTTCGTATGCCAATAGTCCACAATGGATTGAAAACAAATGTGATCCAGATAGGCATGAGACCAAAAAACAAGCCAATAAGATTGGGAAATATGTCTTGGCTCATTATTAAATTACCTCCAAATACTTTTTCACATCTTTACCACGAAATCTTATGAACCCCGCGTCAGTTTCACCCGCATTACATATTGATTTACCGCGCCGAAGCGATATTTATATTCTTCATCGCCGCGCATGAAATCAAATTCAGTACGCTTGTTTTCGCAAGCCCATTGCAGGGTATAGCCAAGCAACACCCAGCCCGGGGAAAGGTCCATGAAATCACGGTTGACTCCCTCGTGATAGCCCCATAATTTATTGTTGTAATCGAAGTTGAGGCATGCCGCAATTCGCTGACCGTCGGCTTCGCGGAAGGCCAGCCAGAGCCAGCCGTTTTCGTGCGCGGTGCGGATGACTGCCCGCATTTGGTCACGCATCGAATCATGCAGAAAGCCTGCTTTCCCCTGGTCGTGTTCCATGAGGCCAAGAAATGAGTCGATTTCAGATTCCACACGGGAAGCGTCCATATCTGAGATGTACCAGCGCACACCGCGTTCACTTTCTTCGGCGCGGCGCATTTTGCGGCGGATCTCGTGGCGCTGTTTCTTTTCCACACGTCCGAGATATTCATCGAAATCACCGTTCAAGGCAATGCGTGGCGTGGGGCGATACATCTCTTCGAGGTGAGTCCAGCCGCGTCGAGCGGATTCTTCTTTGAGCGCAGCCAGGGTTGGGGATGAATCGGGTAGGTTATACCAATCGAGGGCAGTCCAGTTATCGGGGAGGGAAGTTGCGAGGAAATCCAACAGCCCAGTGAGAAAACGCGCGTGATCCTCCTCCCGCACGATCAAATCCAAATAATCCGATATTTCGATACTCCCGTTTAATAGAAGCGCAGTTTGGCCGTCATATTCGGAAATGAATAACGGCGCAATACCGATAAGTTCTTCATCTTCACTTGCGGTGACCAGAACCAATTGAGCATTTTGCCATTCGCCCCCGCCGCGATGCTCCCACCATGCCGATTGATATTCGTAACGTAAAAAAGGTGTATTTGTGATCGAATGCGATAAAAGTTCATTCCACTTTTCTGGGCTAATTATTGGGAAGTTTTTATGTAGTGTATATTTCATGGCTGAAGAATTTTACCAGTATAATGATAGCGAAGTGTATCCTATGGATAGTGAATAATGCGTCCTTTAGGATATGCATATAAGGCTTTTTCTTACATGACTCTTGACCTGACCCTCTCCCCCATTTATCGAATCAACGGACAGGAAATCGCCAGCCTGCCCGGGTTAATTGCGATTACCCCGCCGCAAAATGCCGCGCGCGGTCGTGAAAAAGACCGTTTAATTGCATATTTACTGCTGACAGGCAATTCCACTTTTTCAACCAGCGAATACATGCAGGTTGCAACGAATGCGGCGAATGTTTTTTATCAAACCACCGGTTCGCTCACCAGCGCACTGCGAACCGCCGCTGACAACGTCAACACGACCCTGCTCGAACGCAATATGACCACAAGCAGGAAAGGTCAGTATGCGGTTGGCTGGCTTACGCTTGCGGCATTGCGAGATACGCAATGTACGCTCGCGCTGAGCGGCCCCATGCACGTGTATTGGTTCAGTCAAAATGAAATGCGCCATATTCATGAGCCTGTGTCTTCGGGCAAAGGTCTTGGCACAAACCAAACCACAAACGTCCATTATTCACAAACCACCATTAATGCAGGCGACCGTTTGCTCTTTTTTGGCAGAGCGCCCGGCGCGTGGAATAGCATGCTCAACGACTCCAGCCCGGCCTCGTTGGATTCAATGCGCCGCCGCTTGAGCACGCTGACCCATGAAGACCTAAACGCAGTGCTGATGCAGGCAACTGATGGCACCGGTGCCTTGAAATTATTGAACGGGGTGTCCGAACCGAAAGCGGATAAAAAGGAGGAAACTGCCCCGCCTCGTGTTTTAGCCAAGAATCTGCCACATCCCCAACAAGCAGTTTCCGCACCTGAGGTTGAATCTGCCAGCTCACCCGCACATCTCGTTCAGCCCTCAGCCTACGCGATCCCGCCGCAGCACGAAGAAATGCCGCAAACAAATCCCCTATCCAGTCTGCCGCGCAACACCGGGCTGCGTGATTTTCCCGCGTCCATCCCCAGAATACAGCCCGCTGCGATTGTAGATGAAATTGAAGATATCCCGCCCACACCCAAAGCGGAAGAAAATCTCAAAGAAGAAAAAGTAGTCGCACCCATAAAAGAGACTCAACCAGAGACTCCGCGCGAACCCTCAAGACGAACCCGCCAAACTGCAAAAGCACTCGCAACCGGCATTCAAGCCATACGCCGCGTCAGCCAATCCATCGGCGGGAAATTGAGGATCTTTCTTCCCCGCTTACTGCCAAATGCTGAAGCGCCTTCCAATGAAGTTGCCACCCCATCCAATGCGGTGATGGTATTCATGGCGATTCTGATCCCGTTGATGGTTGTGACCATGTTGAGTGTTGTCTACCTTCGCTATGGGCGCAGCCTGCAATACGATACCTATCTTGCTCAGGCGCAAGAGATGCGTGCCCATGCTCTTACGCTCAGCAACCCAGTGGAACTACGGCAAGCCTGGGAAAACGTTTTATTGAGCGTGGATATTGCAGAATCGCATCGAAAAACTCCGGAGACCATTGCGATCCGCCAGGAAGCGGACACCAACCTCGATGCATTACTTGGCATTACGCGGATGCAATTCAACCCTGCTTTTAGCAGCGATCTCGGAATAAAGATCAGCCGTATGGCAGCCAGTGAAACGGATCTGTTCCTGCTCGATGCTGAAAACGGGAAAGCACTCCGCGCACAATCTACAAACAATGGGCGTGGATTTCAAATCGACACCACATTCACTTGCGCGCCGGGTATTTATGGCAATTACACTGTCGGTCACCTGGTGGATATCTTGACCCTGCCCGCCTTAAACACGATCAATGGCACCCTGCTTGGGATTGACGCGACAGGCAACCTTTTATATTGTGCACCAGGCCAGGTGGCCCAAGCCATTCCTTTGCCGCCGCCCGACACGAACTGGAATCATGTAACTGCTTTCACCTTGAGTAACGGCAATCTCTACGTTCTGGACGCACCTGCCCGCGCAGTTTGGGTCTATAACGGAAAAGACGGTGCGTTCGTCGACCGCCCATACTTTTTCTTCGGCGGGCAAACTCCTGAAAAACAGGATGTGATCGACCTTATCATTTCCGGAGATGAGCTCTATATGCTTCACGCAGACGGACACCTCTCCACCTGCTCCTATAGCCGTATTGAGACAAAACCAACCCGCTGTCAGGATCCATTACCATTAATCAATCCTTTTGCAGCATATCAAGATACCGACCTGTTTGCCAATGCAAACTTTACTCAAATGCTCTTTACCGCCCTGCCCGATCAATCCATCCTCTTGTTGGACGCAGATACCCAGGGCGTTCTGCGCTTTGCGCCCCGTTCGCTCGAATTGCAAAACCAATTCCGCCCTTCAACTGGCGTGACGAACCCCGTCTCACCCGGACCTGCCGGCGCTGTAACAGTTGGACCGAACCATGTCTTGTATCTGGCTGTCAATGGACAGGTCTACTTTGCAACGGATATGCCGTAAGCCGCTTTACTTATAAAGATACCCCGAATACTGATGCTCGATCCACTCACCTCATTGCAGCAAGGAGAGAAATATGTTGAAATTTTTCAACAAACTTGCCAGTCTTTTTAGACCCGCAAAATATCCAACCGACAGCATCAACGAACCTGCGCAGATCACGCAGAGCAAAGTTTTGGTGATCGTCTACGACCCTGTCATGGACAGACCCACAGGCGTAACGCTTTCTCAGCAAATGAAGTGGTATAACCCCACAGAACTGATTACCGGCTTTATGGCTGACCTGCTCCAAGTCAGCGGAGGTATGGCGCGTTATCAAATCGTCCAACGGGTGGATGTGGATGAATTTCCTGCCAAGACCGATGGCTTCCAATACACTCCGCAGAGTTATACGAATGTTTTGCGCAGCAATGTTGCGCCACATACGTCGTCTGAAGTTAATTACCATGCCATACTAAATAAATTCAACGTTCTGCAGCGTGTTGCAAAGAATGAAATTGACGAGGTGTGGGTCTTCGGTTTTCCGCATGCGGGCTTTTATGAATCCACGATGGGCGGACCGGGGGCATTTTGGTGCAACGCACCAGCCCTGAAAAATACCGAATCCAGCCAACGTCGTTTTGTTGTGATGGGTTTTTCGTTTGAAAGATATATTGGAGAAATGCTTGAGGCCTATGGTCATCGCGCCGAATCCATCATGGAAAAGACCTTTGGCAAACTCAGCAACGATGCAAATTTATGGAAACGCTTTACGAATTATGAAAAAGTTGCACCGGGTAAATCTGCCTGCGGCAATATTCACTTCGCACCAAACAGCAAAACCGATTATGAATGGAACAGTCCCGTTCCCGTGATCAGTGAGTGTTATGACTGGCTATTGAATTTCCCCAATTTCAAGGGCGATAAACGGATCGTAGCCACATCAGAATGGGGCGACGGCGAAATCCGCGCGCATCACAAATGGTGGTTCAATCACTTTCCGCGTGTGGCAGGACGCAAAAACGGGATACACAATAACTGGTGGCAGTATGTGGTCAACCCACAGCATGTGATTTTATAAAAAGTATTGTCTTGACAAGTGCGCACAAACAATCGCTTCAGATTGAACAACATTGAGCGATAAAATTTATTCCCGTACCTTAACCTTCGGTATGGGAATATTTGTTGCAGAGCTATTCGATTGCAGTTACTTAATTGGCTGCCAAACCTGATACAGCCCCAAATTTCCGCCATCGCCATCGGATAAAAAAGATTTGGTCGCACGCATCCCGGCTTGATCTGCCAACCCAAGCAACTCCCCAGCCGAAAAATGGTGGGCGTACCTCAAGCCTTCTCCACCACTGCGCCAATCCAGCAGATAATCGCCTTCGTCCAGTTCGCTTTGATCGATTCCAACTTTATCCCAGGGCTGGATCCGTGACCTGAGTTTCTCGCTATTCAGGAACTGCCAGTTGGATAAAATAAACTTCCCACCCTCTTTTAACAATTTACGGACGGTCCTCAAAATATCCAAACGCATCTCTGTCGACGGGATGTGATGAAGGGTAGCAAACATCGTAATCATGCCCCAACCACCTTCAACTGATAACTGATCGCTAAAATCTGAAAACCGCGTCAAATCAACTTCGCGAAACAAAACTCCGGGTGTAGATTCAGCATCTCGAAGCAGCGGCAGGCTAAAGTCCACGCCGAGAAGCGTCTGCTTGTGACCACGCTTTAACAACTCGCGCAGAAAATTTCCATTGCCACATCCCAAATCCAAAACAGAGACATCCTCTCGAACCGAATCGAGAAAGCTCTTTACCCCGGGTTGTAATCGCTGGCGCGTGGCTGAAAATTGATCGCCAAAATGGTTGTAAAAATCGCGGTTGATGGCGAGCAAACGTTCGGCAGTGACTGAATTCATATCGGCATTATACCCTTCGGGCACTTTACCCATTTAGGCAGTTTGTAACGGTATAATCTTGGCATGTTATCGGTACAC
>SXGT01664941.1_pt1 | contig 10423 bp, 3 predicted proteins | sample 3176221 | NCBI WGS metagenome assembly SXGT01 (sample SAMN11356862, study PRJNA531348) | freshwater metagenome | isolation source: freshwater sample F1-120 | place: China: Fuxian Lake, Yuxi | collected 2017-12-25
CCACGAACATTGATCAACGACAGATGGTCGACGTGAGCGTGCGCAATCAGGCTCCGTAGCCATTTTGGCTCAAGATCCGCAACCCTTTGTGGCTCGGGCACGCTTTTCTCGCCTCCCGGGGCGGCGCGCTTGCCACGTTGGGCGGGGCTTGATTCTCACTGGCTCGGCCGGAGTACTAGACCGGCACCCGTTTTGTTGGCAACTTGAGGATGGATGGCAAAGGCCATGGCAAAGGAAAGGGCAAGACGAAGGGCAAGCAAGGACCGGAAGGGCCAGGGAGGGTCTACTGGTCCGGTGCTGTCGTTGGGCCCAAAGGCAAGGGCAAAAGCGGCCACAGCGATGATTGGTGGCAGGCTAAACTTGCATATGACAGCATGGTTCGGGGTGATGCTGGAAAGGCCATTGGGCCAAACAACTCTGCGTGCTGGAAGTGCACGGGACCCGGGGGTTGCTCGTACGCGTTCAACCCGCAGTCCATGGTGGTATGCACTTCTTGTGGCTTGCCTTGGAGCTACGCTGATCGTGCTGGCTTCTGGATGCGGCTGCAGCAGGCCCAGGTGGGGGGATGGGATCAGGGTCGAGGCGGGGTTGGCGGGCATGCTGGCAAAGGAAGCGGAGGTAAAGGCCCAGGGGCTGGGGGGAGGCAAGCTGGCCAGATGTTGGGCGGTTGGACCACCCTCAAATCCACGAGCAAGGCCCCCCTCGTTGGAGGACCCGGTGTCACGGCCAACAAGGCAGGAGACAGCGGGAAAGAATGGGCCAAAGGTAACCCGTTCGCTCAATTGGCCAGTGCAGGGGCGGAGGGGATGGCAGACGAAAGTCTTGACGTGGATATGGAGGAAGGGTGCACGCCAAAAGTCGCGAAAGGGAAGGGAGGGGCATCTGACGGACCGGCGGACGCGGCGAGCGGGACCCGCGGAAATGACCGGACGGACGAACGTGAGAAGGCTAAGGCCGAAATTGCCGAGCTTGACAACAGCATTCAGATGCTCAAACAGACTATCCAGGTCACACGGACCTGTTATAAGGTATCCAATGAGGCGGCATCGGGCCATGTGGTCTGTGGGCCGTTGGTGGCCCAGTTGGAACAGTTGGAGGAGAAAAGGAAGGTGCTGTGGAAGACGGTGGCTGATGGTAGACCGCCGGCGGAGCGGATGGCGGCGGGGCACAAGGTACTCGGCCAACTGCACGATAAAATCAAAAAATCTGAAACCAGGGTTCAGAACGTCCAAAACCGCTTGGCGAACGTGCAGAAGGAGCTTGATGAGGCCAACGGTGCGTTGCAAAGGCAACGGACCAAGTTGGAGAACACTCAAAAACAGATGGAGGACTGCGCAGCAGAACTTGCTTTGCGGAGCGATGGGTCAAAATCTGCGGTTCGATCGGAAGAAGGCGATGGCCAGCGACTGGCCGAAGCTGTCAGGGGCAAAACAGTGGATGCTGATTCCTTGCTCTCGATGCTCCATGAGCTACTGCAACGGCAGATCGATGCCGGCGATGACGGTGCTCATAATCAGGGGCTGTTCCAAGCAGTCAAAGGTTACCAGGCTGAAGCGGTTCGACTTCAGCAAGAACAGGAGGAAAAGCAAAAGGCAGCCCAGGCGGCATTGGCTCGCCAGGAGGACGAAGCTTCCAAGGCGGCTGCAGCGGCGGCCGCAGTTCAAGTGCTTGAGCAGGATTCGGGGGATGGTGGGGCTGATGGTGATAACAAGGACGGCAAAGGCAAAGGCAAGGACAAATCGCAGGCCTCGAGGAACGGACCCTATTGAGGGCCGGTGTTGCGGTAACGACAGGTGTCTGTTGGGTGACTCGTTGAAGGTGTCGGTTTGTGGCGCTCTTGCGAGGTTGTGTGGAAAAATTTTTGCTGTGATTTGCAAGTCGTCGAAACCCGGCCACATGGAAGTTTGCTGGCATTGGCTGACCCAGGTTTGGTCGCTTAGGTTGATCGCTTGGGTCGACGGACCGGGTAGCCCCAACAAAATCAGCGTTTGGTTGGGCACGGTGTACTTGATGAATACTGGATGGAGTGTGCAGTGCTGTAGTCGTTTGCTTTATATCAGCAGGAACACTAGAAGGTGTACTCTCAAGGATGGAGCACCATTCGATCCTTGGCGTGCCAGCAATCAGTGTGACATTGTGATGCTGGACGGTGTTGTTAACCGGCATTTATTGACGGGAGGGCCCGATTGTGGGCAGGGCGTTTTCGGCCCTGGGGACATGGACTACGGTGGGGTTGATCAACAGGGGGAGGGGCTGAAGTTTGGGTCTCTCGGTCAACGCTTTGTGCCTAAGTGTGTTATGATCTGTAGCCGTGCTGGGCTTGCTTTGGCATGGCCATCAGCGAAGCAGCTTGTGCATATTTTCGCATGGCTGGTGAAGGCCAGACGGGCCATCGGGTCTCAGTACGTTGAATATGGGACCAAAAGTGGTGCCCACGGCAGTTGTGCCTACAAAATATGTGTCAAGAGGACACGGCCCATTGGGGCGGGTGTTTGCACCCATAGCAAGAGATTTGTCTCACTTGGACCGGGGGTTTGGGTTTGTCGTTCGGTGCATTGGCACAAAAAACATTGTTGCAACGTCCAATGTTCTTTGCTTGCTGGGCCTTGTGAGGTCCGTCTTAGGTGCCGAGTTCCAGGGCGAGTTGAACGAAGACGGTGCCACTCGCAGAGGCGCCTCGGCCAACAAGGAAGACAGCCACATGGGCTCTGGAGGCAGTCAGGCGGCTGTATCCGCCGCAGAGGTCGAGAAAAAGAAGACGAAGGCCGACAAGGGCTCCAAGAAGAAGAACAAGGTGAAAGGTGCGATCGAGGACGAGTCTGTGGGCAAGAAGGCGACTGTGCGCAAAACGAGGGCGGCCTCAGCGTCACCGATGACGGGCAAGTCGGACACCAGCTCGGGCAAGAAGGAGAGACGACGCCGCAAGACCAGAAGCAGTTCGAGGTGCTCGAGGGCTACCAGGTCAAAAAAGAGACGTGGCAGGTCCCCATCGAGGCGGCCGACTCTCAGTGGCACAAGCGGTGCCTTTGGGTACCAGATGGCTTGGCCGACCATGAGTGGCGGGCAGTTTGGACAGCCTTACCAGCAAATTATGGGGGCTTTCCCCAGCGGGTTGGCGTCGAGCATGCTAGGTATGCCGCCACCTTCGACGTATGGCGGCGGCGGGTTTGTGGGAGGAACCGGACCAACTTGGACGGGACCGGGCTTATCGCCCTTGGGTGCGGCTGCCCAAGCCCAAATGCCGGGTGCCAGCGGTCCAGGCGCAGTCACAGGTTCGGCATGGTCGTTGGGGCCCTCGCCGGCGAGCGGTGCAGTGAGAACTGCAGAAGTCAGGGGCCTCGATGCGAAGGAGCCTGGTTTAGCGGCCTTGGAAAAGCAGCTGGAGGAAACCAAGACGGAGCTCGAAGAAATGAAAGATATTCACCAGACGTGTCTGAACTTGTTCGAGGACTTGGCGAAGGACTTGGGCACGCCTGGACTTGCACCGGGGCAAATCAGGGCATCGCTGGGCAAATGGCTCAAACAGCACCGTGCAAATGGGGCCGCGTTGGCACAGGCTCGGGCGGTGCAGACCAACTTGGAGGTCAACAAGCAAATGGCCATCGCGACATTCGCCACCCCGGAGTTTCGAGACTGGATGGTTCACCTGGGCCTGCTGGCGATCGATCCAAAGACCAAGGCCTTGGCATGGCGGCCAGGGAAGATCGTTGGCCCGAGTGCGGGCACCGACAAAGACACATCCAAAGACCAAGAGCTGGCGGCAAAACTTATGGTTGCCACCGGAGGGAAAGCTGGCACTGGAGTGACAGGCGGATCGGTGGCATCGAGTGCCGAACGGCCGGCAGCTGCACATGCCGCCAAGGGCTCGACGGAGCCCATGGCACCAGCCGAGGAGCCTTTGTACGTCGACGACGGTGGCAACGTTGCCGCCGCCGCCAATTCCGCCGGGGGGAAAAAGAAGGCTTGGCACGAGGACTTGCAGGAGCTGCCCGTGGACAGGGAGGCGGACATGATCAAGATGGCCCGGTCCCAGGTGACACTTGGAGAAGCCATGAAACTTGGGGACCTCAAGGGCAAGTTGCAGGAGTGGGCCAGCAAGAGCAGGTTCACCGAAGAGAAGGCACTCAAGCTGCTGCGTGGCAAACTTACGAGCACAATGGTGTTCGGCACCCCCCACTCTGTGGGGGTGATGAGCCGCTTCTTTGCTCCCGCAGGGCGCATTGCGGCCACGGTGTCCCACTATGCAGGCCTCGAGGACGTGTCGGCGCTGGACATCATTGGATGTTCGACGTGGACCCAGGAGGCGGAGGCCTTGGCGGTGGAGATGTCCGACATCACTGGCCAGCGGGCCGACGAGGATCAGTTTGTGGTGTGCATCAAGATCAACGGAGCACATGCCTTTGCGGAGGACGGCGGCAAAATCAGTACGGGCAAAAGCGGCGGAGGCACGAAGGGCGGCAAGTGGAACCAGTGGGTCCGCCAAAATTGAGCAGCCTTGGCCTTGGTGATGAGTGCGGGACTTGGTGCGATGTGCACGAGTGTGTCGCTGCCTGCCTCTGGTTCTCGGTCTTATGGGTGGGGGGAGCTCTTTGTCGCCCTTTGGAGGTGAGTTTGAGGCCGATACCCACCGGCCCGAACAGTGACGATGCCTATGGGCGTATCACTCTTTACAGTATTGTTTACAGGGGGAGGCGACCCACTTGTGAGCAGCACTTCCGTGTTGACGTTGTCTGCTTGAGGCCGTGTGCACGCGATCAGTGGAGAACGACCTTGCTTGAATCCTCAGTTGTGTGGCCTTTTGGAAACATGAACCATTTGTGGTCTTCAGGTCGATACCCCCACGATCGTTGGGTTACCCTCAAAACCCACGTTGGTGCCAGTGGGCAGGCCAATGGGCCGTTTCAGCGTGACAGTGGCGAGCGTTGTGACGCTTCGCGAGTACCGATTGTAAAGCAGCATCGTCGTTATCAAGGGAGCATTGATACTTGGGCCCAATGGTGGCCCACGGCTCTGGCCGACCGCTTTGATTGCACTTTGGGGTTTGAGGGCGAAGGGCCCGGTAGTAAGGTCCAGAGGGGCCCTCCCGAGGGGGTCACCAGATGTGGGTTGCAACAAGCGTGGGCTATGGCTCTTGCAGATCGTCTGCCGGATAGCTCGATGTGTGCCCTCGTTGTGTTCTTGATCAGAAAAGGAGTGGTCAAAGTTCCGACCACGGCACGGATTCAACGGGAAGCGGGCGATTTCACCTCGGCTGCCCAGTCGTTGGGAGTTCTCGACATCGTTGAAGAGTGCATTTCGGTTGGATCACCAGGTCGGTTACAACAGGCCGATTGGGGCCGGATCACTACACCATGTGCCTTATTGACGTTGTGTCTGTATTGTGACGTGTTGGTGTCGACTCGTGTGCCTGAGGCTCGGGGAGGCTGCTTTGTGGAGGCGTTTATGTGGCTCAAGGACCGCATCAAGATCGAGCGGGAGTGGTTGACGTCCAGACTGAAACGATGCGGCGATCGTGGGTTTCAATTTGCGACGGTCAATATCACGACGTGGAATTCTGGGCTTCAAGCGTTCCGCGAGGGAGGATTCACGGAGTGTGATATTATCGTCGTACAAGAGCACAGGTTGGGGGAGCGGCGGACCCTCCAAGCCAGGCATGCTCTCGAAAAGTTGGGTTGGAGGAGTGCCTTCAAGGCGGCCCAAGCCACGGATAAGAGCACCTCGGGAGGTGTCGGGATTGTGCATGCACCATGGGTCTCTGTGGCTGAAATGGAAACTCCACAAGGATGGCATTGGCTCTCCCTGTACAAGGTGTCGCTCGGCGGTTTACCGGAGTGGATCGTGGGGAGCATGTGTGGATCTCAAGACAGTGAAGTCAACCTCGAGAGGTGTGAACGGATTGTGCATATGCTAAACTGCACTGGCAAGGAGTGGATTGTGGGGGGTGATTGGAATGTGCCCATTGAAGATATGGAACGGCGGCGCCGGTGCAGGAAGTGGCAGTGCCAGGTCAAGGGTACGGCCGCACACGATGGAACTTGCTTCACCAAAGGGAGCGTGAGCCGCATTGATTACTTTCTTATGTCGTCCGTCATCTCGGACATCTTTGGCGATGTCCGTACTTTTGACACGTCGGTGGCCACCCACAGAGCGGTGAAGGGGAGAATCGACAAGTTCATCGGCGACAGGGAAGTCCAAGTCATCAAGGTGTCTCGTGGTGTCCAGGGCAGGCCGGTCTTTGGTCCGCAGCCTGAACCAATTGACATTGGGCAGGTGGCGGACTTAAAGGACAAGGTGGTGGGCAAGCTGGCTCTTTTTGACAGGACTCAAGGTCGGCAAGCGGCCAGCAGCGACGTGGATGATGTGTGGAATGAATTCCACCAGCTCATTGGCAGTTGGGTGGCAGCTTCGTTTGGCAGTGATGCGGAAGTTGGACATGCTTGCGAAACCCACATGGTCTCGTTAAGGGAGGCCCTCTGTCCAAAAAGCAAAAAAGAAAGCCATCTTTGGGAGAAGTGGCGTAGTGTTGTGTGGCTGGTTCGCCGCATGAAGGAACTCATCGAAAGGTGCCCCGGTGTTGGGATTGGGCACGAGGAGGCAGCACACGAAGGCCCTGTTGGCAAATTCAAGAAGGCCATGCGTGGCATGAAAGGCGACCACACCAAAGCTGTGGTGGACTTTGTGGGCCGGCTTGAGGTCGGGCAAGTCTTGGGTTGGGTCGAGGCCAACCTGGAGTCCTTGGTTGGCTGGCAAGAAAAATTGCGTCGGCAGCACCAAGGTGAGAGCGACAAGCGATGGAAAAAGCTCCTCCAAGCCGAAGTTGAGCACGGTACTGGGCTTGGGTTCAAGCTTGCCAAACCACAGGTGGACATCACGTATGCGAGTTTCGAAGGCTCCAATGCCATGCAGGAACAACTGCTTGGAGAAGAGGAATGCTGGGGGGCCCTGTGGGAGAGGGACAAGGCTACGGATGTTATCACCAGAATTGGCAAAGCCGCCCCTTTGAACAGGATGTTCACGATCAAGGAGGTTCGCTCTGCGGCAGGGGGCTTCAAGAAGAACACTTCTACAGTTGATGGGGTTCATCCAGGAATGGTCAACTACATGAGCGATGAAGTGGTGGACCTGATCGCAACCTTTTTCGCCAGCTTCGATCGGGCCGGGAGGTGGCCTTCGAGGGAAGCCTTTGTTCCGGTTCGGCTTATACCCAAACCGGCAGGTGGGCTTCGGCCCATTGCTCTTTACCGGTCTTGGTTTCGGCTGTATGCTAGCTGTCAAAGGGAGGAGCTGCGCAAGTGGGTCAATGACCGGCCTGACATTGGCATGAACATGCGGCCCGGTCGGCGGGTCGGTGATTCCACGTACAGGTTGCAAGTGAGACAGAGCATCCGCGGTGGCACGACTGGCTCACACAGAACGGGGGCTGAGGTGCTCGCCGACCTTACCAAGGCTTACGAAGGGGTCAACTGGGAGATCTTGTTTGAAAAAGGCCAACGTTGCGGGTACCCTCTCCAAGTTTTGTACACGTCGTTGGTTTCTTTCGGGTGGCAGCGTCGGCTGGTCTACCAGAAGCTGACCAGCAGGCTGTTTACGCCGACCACGGGCATCCTTGCAGGGGCTATGTCGGCCCCGTATGACATGTTGATGTACACGTGGGACGTGGTCAATGACTTGCATAGTATTGGGTTCCCGGTGCAGGTAACCATGCACGTTGACGACCTTGCCGTCACGGTTGACGGCGATGGCAACGGTACGGAGACGGTCGACAGGCTTGAAAAAGTTACCCAGGCGGCCTTTGATGGCTTCAAGGCTATCCACCTTAGGGTGGAAGCCAAAAAGCTGTACTTCATTGGCAGCAATGAGAAAGTGGAACAGGACATTGAGGCCAGGATTGTCCCAAAGTTCGGCGGACATGTCGTGCAGCAAGTCAAGAGATTGGGAGTGGGACATGCGTTGGGCAAGAGAGACCGCAGCGGGACTCTTAAAAGTCGGGTCAATAAGGCCCTTGGCGGCATCGCTCACCTCAGGGCTCTGCAACGGACGGTTTTCTTCGCTGGAACTCGGGTTTTGCAGCAAGGCATCTTGGCGGGTGCCTTATATGGTGTTGAGCACACGGTTCTCCCTAATAAAGTGTGGACTAAGCTCAGGCGGGCGGTGGTGCGATGCACTATTGGTGCGATACCGGCTGTCAAACATGAAGTTCAAATTTTGTGTATCCCGGCGGAGCATGACCCGATGGGAAGGGCTGTCTGCAACATTCTTCACAGGATTGCTGTGGAAATTTGGACCGTCTTCAATGAACCGGGGGCCGAAACCGTGTGCAAGGACGTGCTTAAAACGTGGGAGATCAACAGGGCCCTTCGTATGCTGGAGTCGGTTGACGAAGAAGATGACGGGCCTTTGAAGGCCCTGGCGTGGGCGAGCCAGGAGATTGGGTGGGTGCTGAAGGATTGCAGTTGCTGGATCCGGAGGAATGGAACTGAGATTGATCCCACCTTTGTTTCGCCTGCGTGTCTTAAGCAAGTCATTTTTGAAGACTGGCGACAAGTCCAGTGGGAACAGGCGACCATCCACATGACTGCCGACATGGATCCTTGGGTGGCTGGTCAGGTTTTCAAGAAAGTCAAGGGGCTTGACCGTGTACGGTGGTGCCAATGGGTTTCGGGCCACTTGCCTACGAGAGAGTGGATTCACCAACATAACGCCGAGGAGGACAAGCACTGTCTTTGTGGACAGGTGGACAATTTGGCACATAGACTCGAAGGCTGTTTCGTTTGGAGCAACGAGTGGAACGATGATTCCAACAACAAAGAAAGCATCGGATTTCATGAAGTGCAGGCTCTAAATGAGGCTGTTGGCCCTTTCGAGTGGCCGGAAGTGAGGCTGGCTTATGATGGGATTGCGTGCTTCCATAACGGTCAAGCTGTGAAGTTTGACGACTTTGAGTGGAATGGCGAAGCCGAGGTCTTTACCGACGGTTCGGCAACTGGTGTGGGCACCCCGGCGGCCACGGGTGGTGCTGCGGTTTTTCAAACGTTTGTCGAAAACGGCCAACAATGTGTGAGGGTCCTCAAGTGTTCCGTGCCGAATGAATACAGGATCTCTGCGACCACGGCGGAACACTTTGCCTTGCACATGGCCCTGGGAAGAGTCAAAGAGGGACAGAAGTTGAAAATAGTTTCCGATTGTGCGGCGGTGGCCAAAGCCGACACCGGGAACTTGTGTGGGCTGAGATCTTACAAGCGGATACACGCTGGGTTTTGGGAATATGGCGACAGAATTGGTAGTCTTTGCTGGATCAAGTCCCACTTGGAAGCGGGATCCAGCCGTGCAAGGGATTTTCCCAAAAACCACATTGTGGGCAACTCGTGGGCCGATGTTTTGGCCGACGAAGCAAGGAGTCGTCTTTTCAAAGGCGATAACGAAGTGAATCACCAGGATGTGCACAAGGAAAGTGGAGAGCGTGTTAAGAACCTTGTGGCCACTTTCAAGAGGCTGGCCAAAGGTAGGTTTGGCGATCTCTCTTTGATCAATGGCGAGCGTGTCCCCGAGTGGCACTACGAGTGCCACGAGTTCTGCGGTTGGCATGGTCAAGGTCGGATCTGCATTCGCTGCGGGCGGATTGTTCGCAACAAGAAGGGTCTTCAGGCCCGTTGCTATGGGCTGGCTGGCATGCTCTCCCAGGTCCATGGGACCCACATTCCGCGTGTTTTCACCATGGAAGATGACAGTATGGTGGTGGTGTGTCGGCGGTGTGGTTACTATGGGTCCAATAGGCAAGTTAAGCTCCGGGCACGCTGCTGTGGCAACGTGGTCGGTGATGGCAAAAAACTACTCCGTGAAGGCAGGCACCCCAAGAACAAGGTCTTTGCCATTGGGCATGTGAACATATGCCGGGCGGCGGCCCTGGCCCATAGGGGCAATCTGGTTGTGCGAAAAGGGGCCTTGGCTCGCAGGCGGTTTTGGAAATTGGGCACTATGGCGACTGTGGACCATTTGGGTACACAGTCTAGGGCTGCAGGCTGCATGGGTGTCGGCTTTGGCGGGCCCACTCCCGTTTGTGGGACGGGCAGTCTCTTGCCGTCTTTGGTTCGTTGTGACGAGCCAGGCGGCGTTTCGTCAAATGCTTATGGCAGTGGACGTGGCGGCTTTGGCCGGGCCCGTCCGGGCAGGCAGGTCCGTACGTCGGGCGGTGCCAGTGAGTTCCTTGCACAACTCCGCAGTCGTGTGGAGCCTGAGGGGCCGGCGTCGCTCGCTTCGCTGTAGGCTCGGGGGACGCGCCGCGGTTCTACCTTCCGACTCGCCTCGGCTTCGCTCGTGGCGGGAAAAAAAAGAATCGTGTAATCGACTCCGCTACCTCCTCCGGCAAGGCCGAGCATGTGGCTCCTGAGTTTAACAGGGCAGTTGCGCTCATCCGAACCGCAGG
>SXGT01624736.1_pt1 | contig 10420 bp, 9 predicted proteins | sample 3176221 | NCBI WGS metagenome assembly SXGT01 (sample SAMN11356862, study PRJNA531348) | freshwater metagenome | isolation source: freshwater sample F1-120 | place: China: Fuxian Lake, Yuxi | collected 2017-12-25
AGTGAGTTGGTCGAAGAGTTGTGTTATCGCAGTCTGTAAGCGCATGACTGGCTTCAACTAAGAAGCATCATTCGACCCCGCAATTGCTCTCGAAACCGGCGGCCTACGGAACCGAAGGGATGATCACAGTTGTTTTCTCGTCCGCTTGCTAGTGCAGCCGGAAGCGGTGTGAGTCACGCCAACCAGTCAGTGAATCTCGACCTTGGCATTGGATCGTCCATCCATGAGGTGTCTGGCTCAGGGAGACGTCTTGCTTCGTCAACGGTCAACCAGCCACGAGGCAACTTCCTGTCTCGAAGGCTTCCGGTTTTTGTCAGCCAACGAAGGGACCGTTGCGTCTCACAAGCACGAGCGAGTTCCAAGGTGGCTCGGACATCTTGCGAGACATAGTCCAGAACTTCTTTCGTTCGCCCGTCCGCCCAAAGTTGTGGGGCCATGTGCGGTTCGATGCCCTGCGACTTGCCTTGAAGCCCCATCGCCTTGGCCGCGCGGTCCAGACCGATCGGGAAGCCAAGTTCGCAGAAGACGTGAAACATCATGTCTACATGGCCGCGTGCCAAACGCTTGCAGTCGTCGGTCATTCCGGACTCTTCGGCCAGAATGTCGAAATCAAAGCCGAGTCCGTTCCAAGTCAAAATGGTGAATCCGTCGTCCACGAATTTTGAAAGCAGATGCACGAGTTCCGCCGCTTCGAGAGGGTTCATTCGGGGCGCAGGTTTGTCGTCATCGGTTACGCCGTACCAAAGTCGGGGGCTTTCGTCCGTGCTGCATAATGTCGCCGCGCACGCGATTCCCAACGGGCGATGTGCTTTTAGTTCGGACACAACAGCCGGGAGGATCTTGGCTGTCTCGATATCGAACGCGACGTACTTGCGGAGCATCGTGGACCTCAAACTTGGAGACCATGTACGACGGGCACCCTCGGTTCAATGCTTCTCACGAACAAGTCGGTGGCCGGAGAGGCGGAAACCGGTTTCGGTGAGGCGAGTTTGCCACCCGGCGCGAGTGCCGATGGTGGCGGTCTCGTTCAGCAGGCCGTGCTTCTCTTCTTGCTTCGTTAGCTTCGCGAATTTTTCGTGTAGCGAATGATCCGGCGCGAGGAAGGTTTCCTTGCGATGCAGGACTGGCGGGTTCGCGGATTGGGCGTAGTCGTAGCAATCGACGTTGAGCGTGCGCATCGAGAGCTTGATGCAGCGGAAGAGAGCCGGATGTGGGTCGGTGTCGAAGTCGGGATACATCAAGTACGAGAGCTTCCCGGAAAACCGATGCAGCTTGAGGAGGTTGGCCTCTTCGATCTCGCCGAGGTACGCGCGGGCGCAGCCTTCATAGACTCGCAGCAGCGGTTCGAGTTCATCCAAGGCCGAACGATGGACGTAGAGCGCGTTCGGCAGGAGCTTGCCGATCGGCGAGCGCTGGCACGCGGCGTCGATGGCTTCGGACTGGCCGGCTTGGAAGAGAAGTTCGTCGGCCTGACGGCAGGCTTCGCGGTAGTTTCCGAAGAACGCTCGCAAGTCGCGTTGCAGGTCGAGCGGACACGCCGACAGCGGCGGCCGGCGGCGGAATTTTCCTAACGCGAGCGACACGAGCAGGTCTTCGGTGCGGCGTTTCCGAATCTGCTCCCATTCGTCCGAACTGCTGACTCGTTGGATCAGCGCGAACGCCCGCTTCAGCGATCCGAACTCCGCGATGACCGGCTCGGCCCCGGCGAACTCGTCTGGTTCGGGGAGCCGACCTTGTTGTCCGATCCAGTCGATGAGCGGTTCGAGGATGTCGCGATGCGTGTCGAAGCGGACTTCGGAAATGCGTCGTCGCGGTGCGGCTGACCGACGGCGGTAGCGAGTTGTCAGAAACTGGTGCCGCAGTGTTTCGTCGCGAAAGATGTAAAACACGCCGGGAGCCGCCGGCAGGGCATCCGTTCCGAGCGTGGTTTCCAGATACGCCCGCAGTTCGGATTGTGTGTAGAACTTTTGGAACGTCCCGATTTGTGTGAGGATGCCGTCGCCGTATTCGACCTCGGCCTTCCCCCACCCGCCGACCACGATCCGAGCCGCGACCACCAAAATCTTCTGGCAGAGATCCCAAGCCTCACGCAGCGCGGCTGCACGCTCGTCAACATCTTCGATGACGTTGAGCACATAGCCGAGGTTCACAACGTCGGCCGACTGCTTCGTCCCATCCGGCCGCCACGCCGGATCCCAGCCGTCGCTGGTAATGTCGATGTGCCGCAGTCGCTCGATGTCTTCGCCGTGCCCACACCCGAAGTCAAACACCGTCCAGGCGGGAACGAGAAGTTGGTGATTGAGCAGACATTTGAATGGGAGGGACAACTCAGTGCGCCGAATGGCAGCCTTGTGCCTCAGAATTGTTGAGCTTGATCCGGTTCGAGGCATGTTTGAGGCTCAATCAGTGTGTTGAAACTCTGTCGTACTAGGGGCAGAATGTCGAAAGTTGCTTTGAATTCAACAACAAAAAAGCACGCCCGCTCCCCGATCTTGCGGATGAAATGGCACGTTGATGCTTGAAGCGGTCCCGTCAGAATCTGAACAGCGATTGTCAGAGCTTTCGCTTCAAACCGAGTATCGTTCAGACACAGATGATCTGATCCGTGACTTCTATTTCCCTTGCCTTCAGCGGAGCAAACTCTACCAGCGGGCTGTTGGTTACTTCACGAGTCGTGGGCTTTCTGTTGCAGCGCAAGGCATTACTGCATTGATCGTCGGGAACGGCCGAATGTTGCTCGTCGCGAGTCCAATGTTCGATGCCGATGATCTCGAAGCAATCGAGAATGGGTACTTCGCTCGCGACGATGTGATGACCCGTTCTCTGTTGCGTCAGATCGAATCAACGCCGGATTCGCTCGTAAAAGATAGGCTTGGTTATCTGTCTTGGCTAATCGCGGAAGGCCGCCTTGAGGTGAGGATTGCCATTCCACAAGACGAAAATGGGCGACCTTGTGAGGGCATCTACCACGAGAAGATTGGATTGTTCTTCGATGCCTTTGAAAACACCGTTGCATTCACCGGTTCCCCGAACGAGACGGCTGGCGGACTCGTTCATAATTTCGAGTCAACGGAAGTGTTTTGCTCGTGGCGTGATCCTGAGGGTCGTGTCACGAAGAAGATTGGAAATTTTGAGAGGCTGTGGTCGAACGGTACTTCTCGTTTGACAGTTCTGCCTTTCCCGGAAGCGGCCCGCGAGCAATTGTTACGATACCGGCCCTCAATGCAGCCTGTTCCAGAAGCACCGACATGGATGCCGAAGGTTCCGCAATCACGGCTGTTCCCATCAAATCTGTGGGAACATCAGATTGAAGCGATCAGGGCTTGGGAGCAAAACGACCGAAGTGGCATCATGAGCATGGCCACGGGCAGCGGAAAAACGCTAACTGCTTTAGTTGCGGCCGAAAGGTGTCCGAGTCTCACGCTGATTGTGGTGGCCGTTCCACGAGCAGGATTGGTTGAGCAGTGGCGCGACGAGATCGCAAAGCACACCGAACTTCCACGATGTGTTCTTGCATACGAGTCGGCTGATCTTTGGCAAGACAGCCTGTTCAACAAGCTGCGTGCTTGCCGACGAAGGCCAGAGGAAGGACCGGTCGTGGTTGTGGGAACAATGACATCGCTGGCCGGCGCGAAGTTCGAAACAGTGATCCGCGACGCTGACCGAACGGGAAATGCCCTGTTGATCGTGGATGAGGTCCACAATGTTGGGGCACCGACATTTCGGCAGCTACTACGTCCAGAGTTCAATTTGCGGCTTGGGTTGTCGGCAACCCCGGCCCGCCATTTCGACGAAGAAGGTACGCAGGCAATTCATCAATACTTTGGCTCGATCGTATTCACTTACGACATGCGTCGAGCCATCGAAGACGGGCACCTTTGTCCGTATCGGTATTTCGTGTATCCGGCCTTTCTCGATGAAGCTGAGTACGATGAGTACACGAGTCTCACTCAACGAATCACGTTACTTCGCAACACCCCCGATAGCGTTTTGGCGTACCGAACGAACAATGCGATGGACGGCGACTCGTCGGACGTAGAACAGCTTTTGTTTCGGCGGGCACGCATTCTTAAGAAATGCGGCGCGAAACTGGGCGCACTTGAAGAGGCGTTGGATAAACATCCAATGCGACGCGGCTTGATCTACTGCGCTGACAACGATCAATTGAATGAGGTCGCGGCACTGCTGCGCCGGCGTGAGACCTTGTATCTGCAATACACAGCGAACTCTTCGGGACAGCAACGCCGTGCCGCGTTGCAGTCGCTTGCCGCCGGGCACGTTCCGGTAATTGTCGCCATCGACTGTCTCGATGAAGGCGTTGACGTTCCATCTGTGGACCAAGCGATCATCATTGCGAGTTCGTCAAACAAGCGTCAGTTCATTCAGCGTCGCGGCCGGATTCTTCGCCGCGCCGCAGGAAAGGCGACTGCAACGCTCATTGATGTGGTTGCGCTCCCGCCTGTGTCTGCGGGGCGCGATGCTCGCCGAATGCTGAATGGGGAACTAGCTCGTGTGAAGGAAATGGCCGAATTGGCTGTCAACAAGTACGATGCTTTGCGTCGAGTGAAGGAATGCACCGAGCCATACGGTGTCTTCCTGAGCGAATTACTTTCGGGAGAAGGCGATGGATGAACTCATAAGGCAACTATCGGAGCAGCACCAAGTCGACCCAGATCTCATTGAGCAGTTGCTTCAGTACGAACAAACGAAGATTCACATGGAAAGGCGAAGAGGGGCGAAGGACGACCTTCGACGCATCATCGAGAAGCACCAACGAAGTTTCTCATGGAAAGGCGAAGAGGGACGAAGTACGACCTTCGACGCATGATCGCGAATCACCTAGAAGAGCACCAACAATGAGCTTCCATTTCAAAAGCGTTCGTATCAAAGATTGGCTTGTGTACGGGGGCGAGGCAACGATGGATCTCCCTACCTTTGAGGAAGGTCGAAACATCGTGGTCTTCAATGGGAAGAACGGATTTGGCAAGACTTCACTCTTGCGCGCGCTCCGCTTCGTATTTCAGCCGCGTCCGAACAAAGCCGAACTCCGAGCACTCTGGAACGAGCAAGCTGCTCTTTCAAAAGTTGGGTCCGTTGAAATCGGTCTTGAGTTTTCGCACTCAGGTCGTGCGTGCAAGATTGTTCGCGGAGCGAACTTTGAGCCTTGGGGCGACGATGTGACGATCGTTCCATGCGTGAAGCTGTTTATCGACGGAAGTGAACAGCTAGACCAAGTTGAAGACAAAATCGCCGAAATCCTTCCAACGGATTGTCTTGAATTTATTTTCTTCGATGGCGCAGAGATCAGCCGATACGCGATGAAACAGCATGAAGCCGGCGTTCACGAGGCGATTGAAAAAGTTTTAGGCATTCCGGCAGTCAGAAACTTGAGAGACGACCTAAGCAAAGTTGTTGCGGACTTGGACGCGGAGCAGAAGAGAATGCTATCGGAAGCCAAGGACGCTGAAGGACTGCTCGCGGAAGCCGAGTCTCTCAATGATCAAATCGAAAAGTACGAAGTTAATCGTCGTGAGTTAGTCGAAAAGAAGCAGTCTCTTGAATCAACAAAAGCGGAATTGGAGAAGGAAGCGGAAAGCATCAACGCGATTGAACGTGAGCGTCAGGAACTGAAAGAGAAAAGGAGGCGGAAGGCAGATCACGAAGAGCGACGAAAAGATCTTGACGTGCAAATTCAGAACGCCGTTTCGTATGTACCGTTGGCGATGTTGGCCAACCCACTCAAGCGTGTCGTGGAGGAACTCCGAGTTCAGCAGCAACCCTCCCCCAGACGGGAAGGTCACGACTCACGATTGAGTGTTTTGCGGGATTTGATCGAGAAAGAGACGTGTATTTGTCAAAGAGCCATCGACGATGGCGTTCGTGCGAGTTTGACGGCGGAGATTGAACGGATAGAAAAACTCTTGAATGCGTTTCCAAAACGTGAGGCGGCGGCTTCGAGTGAGTTATTGGAACTGTCCGTCCTACTGGGAGAGATCGAACGTGCCGTCGGTGATCCGGACGCGATTTTCGACCGACGTGCCAGCGTCAATAACCAACTTGAGGAGCTGGAAACAGACATTCACAAATTGGAGCACGAGTTAGAAGGACACGAATTGGCGAGTGTCAATGAACTGTTTCAGCAGATTGGTCAGATCAAGCATCAAATTGCCGAACACTCGGAGCGTATTCGAACCATCGACGATAATCTGGAACTATCACGATCGAAATTGCTGCAAGCGCAACGCCAGCTAGATGAGATCGGTGCCGGAAACGAGCAAGCATGTGGCGTGACAAAGACGCTCGAAGAATCGCGGCGGCTCCATTTGGCGGTTTCAGAGCTTGTTTCAAAACTTGTTGAAACAAAACGGGCGGGAATTCAGAAAGAAGCGACCGCAGTGTTCCTTCAGATCACCAATAAACCTGACGAGTACGAGAGCATTCGCGTCAACGATGACTATTCACTGGAAGTCGTACGCCGAGACGGATCGGTCGTCGAAAACACGAAGCTGAGCGCAGGTGAGAAAGAAGTTGTCGCCTATAGCTTCATCACGGCGCTCAACCTATCGAGTGTCGATCCCGCGCCATTCGTGATGGACACCCCGTTCGGTCACCTCGATTCCGGTCATCGACAGGGCCTATTGCGATCGTTGCCAAATCTGCGAGTGCAGGCAGTGTTACTCGCGACTGACCGGGATCTGCCAACCAATGAGCGAGACGCCATTGACGGTTCGATCGCCAAAGAGTTCACACTCGTCCGTGACCAACGTCGTTTGACCACTAGAATCGAGGAGAATTGACGTGCTTCATTTGAAGGACAACGACAGCATGTATATTGACGAGGCCGTATCTGGCTTTGCGATACGGCTCGTAAATGACGGGATTGTTCCACGCCAAGTCGATCTTCTGTTGATTGGATTCGGATACTCTGTGCAGAAGCGAATAATTCCAGCAGACAAGATCAAACGCCACGACCTGCTGAGGGCAAGTGGGATTCAGAAGGATTCACGCCTGGCAGTTGAGGCTGTCGCGCCTTGGTTTGCACGAGAAATGGGCTTGGACATTCCGGAGGACGAACGCAGTTTGCTCGATCTGATTTGCCGGATCGGCTCAGCGGGAATCGCTGCACTGCAAAAAGAATGGGAAGGCCGGGCGAAAAGCCAGATCGAACTTAGCATCTTGAAGCTTGGTACAGCTTCGACTACCAACATGGTTGCGACATAAGTCGCCATGAATAAATGCGATTTGTCGTCCAGAAACATGCCGCCCGGAATCTGCACTATGACTTTCGGCTAGAGAAAGATGGCGTCTTCAAGAGTTGGGCCATTCCGAAGGGAGTGCCTGAGTTGCAGGGCGTTCGCCGTCTTGCGATTCAAGTCGAGGATCACGCTCTGAAATTTGGTGAATTTGAAGGCGTGATTCCCGAAGGCGAGTACGGTGCCGGAACCGTCGAGATATGGGATCGTGGAACCTACCAACTCCACGAATGGCACGACGATCGGATCGTTTTCACATTGTCCGGCGAACGTCTCAATGGAACCTACAACTTGGTTCGCTTTCGACACGGTGGCGACCGCGAATGGCTGATTTTTAAGAAGCGAAGCGATTCATGATCGGAGAGAGCGAACCGCCGCGACGATCGCTTCGCCCGGAATCTCAGTTGTCTGACGGCCCCATGAAATGCGGATCGCGGATTCGATCGCATCATCGCTCAGGCCCATCGCCAGGAGAACGTGACTTGGCTTGTAGCTTGCCGACGTGCAGGCCGAGCCGTTGGAGACCGCGACGGTGTGGCGGAGGGACAGCATCAGGGCCTCACTGTCCAAGCCGGGGAAGCTGACGTTCAAAACGTGCGGCAGGCTGCGAGTTGGGTCGCCGTTGACGTGATGCTCGACGGCTTGCAGGTCGCACAGCAATTGCTCGCGAATGCGGGACGCGGCGGCACGGCGCATTTCCCATTCCAGGCCGGCCAGACGCGCGGCCTCGCCCAGACCGACGGCCAACGCGACAGGGAGCGTGCCAGGACGCAGGCCACGTTCTTGGCCGCCGCCGAACAACAACGGTTGCGCGGATCGCTTCTGCATTCCGCGACGTCGCACCAACAACGCGCCAATGCCTTGCGGAGCGTGAATCTTGTGGCCGCTAATCGAGACCATGTCCGCTTTCAATGATCGCAGCGCCGGAACTTCCTTGCCGAAGGTTTGAGCGGCATCGGTGTGGAACAATGTTTCCGTGTCTCGCAGCAGATCGGCAATCTCGTGGACCGGTTGCAGTATGCCGGTCTCGTTGTTGGCGTGCATGATGCTGACCAACAACGTGTCGGGACGCAGTCGGCGCTGAATGGTCTCCGGTTCGACGTAGCCGCTGGACGTGACCGGAGCCAGCTCAACATCAAAGCCGAGTTGCTTCATCCGGTCGAGCGGTTCGAGGACTGCTTTGTGTTCGATGGCGCTCGAAAGGATGTGCCGCCGGCCGGTTCGCTCGCCGAATTCGGCCAGGCCGAGAATTGCAAGGTTGTTGCCCTCGGTCGCGCCGCTGGTGAAGAAGACTTCTTCAGGAGGCGCACCCAGCAGTTCGGCGACGTGTCGCCGAGCGTTCTCGACGGCGTCTTTCGCCTTTTGTCCATAGCTGTGCGTCCGGCTGCCAGCGTTCGACGGCGTGAGAAACCACGGCGTCATCACGGCAAACACGCGCGGGTCCAATGGAGTGGTGGCGTTGTAATCGAGATAGATGGGGTCGAGGGTGCCCTGCGATTGTTCCCAAGCTTTGATTTCATCCGCTGATCCACAGAACTCGCCGACCGCACCGACGCGGACTTTGCTGACATCGGGGATCGTGTTCGGCGTCCGCTCTTTGAGTGTCAATCGAAACGAGGCGAGCTTCGCCCCGGCCGAATCCTCGACTAGCCCCGATTCCTGCCAGGCATCACCGTCGTAAACGGTGACGGTATGCTCTGGGAAAATCCGTTGCACCTTGGCGACGGCGTCGTCGTAGGTCATGAGTTTGGGCATGGCGGACGTTCCTCATGGCTTGAATCGCCGCAGAATTTCGGCTGTTGTGAAGCGCTCAGCTCGTCACGAGGAGCGATGACGGCTACGTTCACTGCGGCAGGCTAGTCGTTCGGTTGACTTGTTGGAAGTCAATCGACATCTTGTGGAAGTCAAAGAACACTTCCATTTGATGAGGCACGCCGTGGCAGGCTTTGAATACGTTTTTCCGTCCATTCGCGGTGTGCAGGCTGGGCGCGAGTATTACATCTCGATGTGCCCCATGCGGTTGATCCCGCGGATTTTTCTGTTTGATGAAGAAGAACTCAAGCCAGAATTGCGCGCTCAGCGGTCACTGAATAAACAGCGCATTCCAGAGATGTCCCGATACCTCCTAAACAATCCCAAAGGCTACACGTTTTCGGCCCTGACGGCTTCCGTGGACGGGAAGGTGAAGTTTGAATCGCTCGGACAGGCGGACGACGATCGCAACGTCGGGCACTTGCACATCCCAATGACGGCCCGTTTCGTCATCAACGATGGGCAGCATCGCCGAGCGGCCATCGAGGCGGCGTTGCTGGAGAATCCCGATCTGGGTGACGAGACGATTTCGGTGGTGTTTTTTTTGGATGTCGGATTGAAACGCTGCCAGCAGATGTTCGCCGACTTGAACCGCTTCGCTGTGCGCCCGACTACATCGCTGGGTCTGCTGTACGACCATCGCGATCTGGATGCGCAAATCGCCAAGAGCGTGGTGGAGCAAGTGCCGGTGTTCAATGGCCTGACGGAAACCGAACGCAGCACGATTTCCAATCGCTCGATCAAGCTCTTCACTCTGAGCGGCATTTGTAATGCCACGCACGCACTGCTTCAGGATGTAGGCTGTGAGACTCCGGAAGCCAAGATTGCGTTGGCTGTCGAGTATTGGATGGAAGTTTCGAAACACATCGCCGATTGGGGTTTGGCTCGCGAGCGGAAAGTGACTGCGGCTGACTTGCGGCAAGACTACATCCATTCGCACACGTTGGCGTTGGCAGGTTTGGCACGGGCGGGCAACACGTTGCTCTCGCAACACGCCAAAGATTGGAAGTCGCGGCTGAAAAAACTCAGCACGCTCGACTGGTCGCGAAGCAATTCGCAGCAATGGGAAGGCCGGGCGATGAATGCTGGCCGGCTCTCAAAGCGGAACGTCAACGTGACGTTGACCGGCAACTTCATCAAAGAGCATCTAGGGTTGAATCTGACAGCCGACGAACAGCAATTAGAAACACAGTTCAAGAGGACTCGACATGGCCGCTCAAAAAACCGCTGAGAATGCGAATTCCGCCTTCGCCGAACTCGGCATGGCTGCGACCGTCAAGGCGATCTGCGAAGAGATTCGCAAACTGTATCTGTGGGACGAAGTTCCGTGGGTCATTGGCTACAGCGGTGGGAAA
>SXGT01365458.1_pt1 | contig 10419 bp, 14 predicted proteins | sample 3176221 | NCBI WGS metagenome assembly SXGT01 (sample SAMN11356862, study PRJNA531348) | freshwater metagenome | isolation source: freshwater sample F1-120 | place: China: Fuxian Lake, Yuxi | collected 2017-12-25
CACCTACCCGCTGTCGGAAGCGCAGACCGACCGCTTCATGCTCAAGGACCTCGTGCAGTACCCCTCCGTCGAGGAGGAGGTCGAGATCATCGACCGGATGGACGCCGGCCTGTACGACCGCGATCACCGCTCCGCCCCCGTCGTCACGCTTGCCGACGTGCGCCGGGCCCGGGCCGCCGTCCGGTCCGTGCACATGGATCGGGCGCTGGTCGAATACGCCAGCCGGCTGGTCGGGGTGACACGCGACCCCGAACGCCACCTGCCCGCCAATCTCGCCCGTCTCGTCGAGTACGGGGCGAGCCCGCGCGCGACCATCGCCCTGTGCCGCACCGCACGGGCTCTCGCGGTGCTGCGGGGGCGCAACCACGTGCTGCCCGATGACATCGCGCGCCTTGCGCACCGCGTACTGCGTCACCGACTGGTCCTCGGGTTCGAGGCCGCCAGCGCACGGATCACACCCGACACCGTGATCGACGCAGTGCTGCACACAGTTCCGGTGCCGTGAGGCCGGCATGGGTAAACACCTCGACGCCGCGAAGGCGCACGTATCCCGTGATGCCGCGGGACTTCTGGCCGGCGGGCGCTATGCGCTCGTGCACACCCGCAGCCTGGAATTCGACGAGCTGCGCCCCTACGTTCCCGGCGATGATGTGCGCGATATCGACTGGAAGGCCTCCGCCCGCTCCGGGCACACGCTGATCAAACAGTTCGTCTCCGAGAAGCACCACAAGATCCTCATCGTGGCCGACACCGGCCGCAACACGGCCGCCCTCACGCCGACCGGTCAGCCGAAAAGTGAGGTCGCGGCGCACATCATCGGTGCGGTCGGGCTCATCACCCTGCCGCGCTCCGACGAGATCGGCATGGTCGCCGGTGACCGCCGGGGCAGCATCGACATCCGGCTGCGCCGGGGCGAAACCCATATCGAGCGCATCCTGCACCGCTTCCTCCAGCAGACCGACGCGAACCCTGACCGCAGCGATATCGTCACCCAACTCGAATGGGTGGCCCGCCATTACCGGCATCCGATGTTCATCGTGGTCGTCTCGGACGAACCAGAGCTCGACGAGCGTCTGCGGGAGGTGTTGCTGCCGTTGACCGGCCGCCACGACGTGCTCTGGGCCATGGTGACCGACATGCCCGCGATCGGCACCGACGACTCGGGGCTGGGCTACGACGTCGCCGACGGGCGGACACTGCTGGGCGCGGACCTCCTGGGCGAACGGGTCATCACGGCCTACCGGCAGGCCGAAGAGCAGCGCCGCCGGGAGCTGTCGGAGTTCCTGACCGCACAGCGCATTCCGCACGCGCGCATCGCCTCCAGCAGCGGCATCATGCCCGCGCTGGTGGCAATGACGGGGGTGTACGCGCGTGCCGGATGACCTGCTGGGCGGTCTCATCGGCCCGACGCCGTACTCGTCGATCTGGTTGTGGCTCGCGGTGGCGCTGGCCGTGCTGACGGTGCTCTGGTACGTCGGGGTCTTGTGGTGGACCGCGCCGGGACGCACCCACAGTGAGCCGTCGGTGATCGGTTCGGCGCGCATCGCGCTGCAGCGGCGCCGCGCACTGCGGGCCATGCAGTCCATCCAAAATGATTACCGCACAGGTGAACTGACGGCCGTCGCCGCCGCAGCGGCGCTCGGCGAGCAAGTCCGCCGTTTCCTGCACGACGCCACCGGCGTGCGCGCCGAATATGTACAGGTTCCAGACATCGCGGCGGTGTCCGGGGGTGTGCTGGCGCCTGCCGCGCCGGTGTTGGCAGATCTGGAGGACGCGCAGTTCAATGCAGGTTCGGGCGTCGATATCGGTGCCACCGGACAGGCCGCCGAGGAGTTGGTGCGGCAATGGACGTGATCTATTGGGGCGTGGCGATCGTCGGCTGCATCGCGCTGGCTGCCTGCATTGCCGCTGCACTGCTGCCGCCCCGACGCGACCAGCCCGAACGGCTGCGGGCCCTGGCCAACACCAGCAGGCTGACCGGACTGCCCGAGTATGCCCGGGCGGTGCGCCGCCACACCGTGACCGCCACCGCGGCCGTTTCGGTACTGGTGTTGTCCTTCGTCGCCGCAGCCTTCGCGGCCGCGAGACCGACCGGACTGCCCGCGCTGGACCGGACTGCCGGCACCGAGCAACCCGAGGACATCATGGTGTGCGTCGGCGCGCCGGCCGAGGATCCGGCCGTCAACGGCACCCTGCGGTACTTCGCCGAGGCGGTCCGCGGATTCGGCACCGAACGCATCGGCCTCACCTCGCCGGACCGCAGGCTGATCCCGCTGACGCGCGATTACCAGTATGCGGCAGGCCGATTCGCCGGCTATGCCCAACCGCAGCCGCTGGTGTCGTCGGTGTCCTACGCCGACTACACCGCCACCATCGAAGATGTCCTTGCCATGTGCCTGACCGGGTTTCCCGAGTTCGACACCGCAGCCCCGGTGCGCCGTTCGCTGATCTACGTCGGGCCCGGCGCGCTGGCCGACGGCGGGCCTTCGCTGTTCACCGCACAGCAGGTGCGCGATATGGCCGCCACAGCCGGGGTGCAGGTCAATGCCGTCACCGACGATGACGGCCTCCCCGTCGAACTCGCACGTCAGACCGGCGGCCGGGTGACCCCCGACGTCGGGGACATCCGCAGTCACCCGCCGGCGCCGCAACCGGGCACCGACGATGCGTCCGTGCAATCAGCGGAGACGCCGGATCTGCTGCTCATCATGGCCCTGCTGGGAGTCGCCACGATGCTGGCCTGGCCGCTGGTGGTCCGCCGATGACCCTCCGCAGATCCGGTTTGGTCGTGGCCGCCGTGCTTCTGCTCATCGCGATGTTCCGTCCCACTCTCGGCGACGGAGAACCATCGGTGACCAGAATCGCCGGCGAGCGGGAGCCCAATGTCTTCCTGATCGTGGACCGCTCCGCCGAAATGTCCGCTCACATGGCGTTGGCGCGCGCCGATGTCGATGCCGTGATCGACCGGTACCCCGACGCCCGGTTCTCGTTGATCACCTTCGATGCGCGTCCATCGCTGGACTGGCCGCTGTCGGCCGACTCGTGGAGCCTGCGTCCGATCATCGCGGCGGCCGACCCCTACCCGCGAGGCGTCGATGTCGTGACCAATGCCGGCGCGGCGAGCACCGTGTTGCGATATCAGCTGATCGGCGCGCTGCAACAGTTCCCGAAGGCTGAGAACCTGGTCTTCTACTTCGGTGCCGGAGCGACGGATTCGACAGTGCCGCAGCGGGAGTTCCAGATTCCGGAGAACGCGGTCGACGGCGGGGCGGTCTTCGGATACCGCCAGGACGGGGCCCGGGTCCTGCAGGCCGTCGCGGATCAACTCGGTGTGGACCGCCTGGAGCGCGAGCAGATCCAGGCGGTGGCCGACGTGATTCCCGAGGCCGCCGACGTCGAACCGACACCGGAGAATGACTCGGCCTCCACGGGATTCGAGCTGTACTGGGCGCTGGCCGGCATCGCCGCGCTGTTGATCCTTGCCGAGCTCTACCACGCGTTGCGGCACCTGCGCCGCACCCGCCTCGACCGGATAGCGGTGGGACGATGACGCTGCGACGACGGTTGTTGCTCTACTCCGCTCCGGTGGTGATCGTGGTGCTGATCCTGATGGTCAAGCTGGTGTCGGTGGTGGTGGCGGGAAACGCTGCGGTGAAACACTTCTCCGAATCGGATGCGACCGCCTTGGCCGACGATGCCGCCACCTTGCAGACCCTCAACATCATCGAACCCGAGAAGGCCCCTTTCGCCGCGGGGACGGCGGCGGTCCTGCGGAACCGGCTGGACGAGGCCGACCGCCAGTTCTCGCTGGCACTCGACCGCACCGACCACGATGTGTCCTGCGCCGTCCGCATCAACCTCGAACTGGTCCGGGAGACACGCGGAGATTCGGCGGCGGCGATGTTCCAGGCGCAAGCCGCGGCCGCGCACTACCTCGGCGCGAAAGAGGTCATCGCGGGGGCGCCCGTGGACTGTTTCGACACCGCCGCCACGGCTCGTCTGGACGCCAAGATCGCCGCGGTGGCGGCACTCCCGCCGCCACCGCCACCGAGCCCGCCGCCGGTATCGGCCCCCACCGCACCCGCACCGGGCAGCGCGCCGACCGCCGAGCAGGAGATCGTCCTCAATCCCGGCCAGGGTGACCCTCTGGACAAACTGCAACAGATCCTGCGCGACGCCGCCACCCGCTGACGATTGCTAGATAGGCTTCGTATACCGTCGGGCCATGAGTCCAGTGACGGTAATCACAGGCGGTGCCGGCGGAATGGGCGTGGAAACGGCCAAGATCGTCGGCCGGGAACACGCGGTGGTCTTGTGCGATGTCCGGCAGGACCGTCTGGACCGGGCGGTCGCGACGCTGAGCGAGCTCGGTATCGCTGCGACGCCGGTGAACTGCGATGTCACCGAACGTGCCGCCGTCAGCGAATTATTCGACACCGCAGCAGGTCTCGGCACCGTCCGAGCGGTCGTTCACGCCGCGGGGGTGAGCCCTGCCATGGGTGATGCCGAATACGTGATCCGGACGAACGCGCTCGGCACGGTCAACGTCAACGAGACCTTCTACGACACGGTCGGCGAGGGCGGCGCCATTGTCAACGTGGCGTCGATGGCCGCCCATATCCTGCCCGAGGAACTGATCCCGGTTGCGGCGTTCCCGCTGGCCCTCACCGACGAAGCGGCCTTCTTGGCGGCCACCCTGGCCGGCTGCGATATCGCCGGTGAGCAGCAGCGCTCGGGTATCGCGTATGCGATCAGCAAGAACTTCGTCAAGTGGTACAGCAGCGCACAGGCCGAGCGTTTCAATGGCCGTGGGCTGCGGATCGTTTCGGTGTCGCCGGGCTCTGTCGACACCGAGATGGGTCGGCTGGAGGAGGCCGGCGGCGCCGGCGCACTGGTCGCCGATGCCGCGGTACCGCGCTGGGGCAGGCCCGAGGAGATGGCCGAACTGTTCGCCTTCTGCGTCAGCGACAAGGCGGGCTACCTCACCGGGACCGACATCCTCAACGATGGCGGCGTGGTCGCCTCGATCCGGGAACGGGCCAGGTCGGGTTCGAAACCTTAGCCAGCGGGCATAGATACCGGCATGACCGCCACGGTGGCCGAGGTGGGGGGTATCGCCGACCTCGCACGGTTCTACGCCGACCCGCCCCTCGGCGTGCGCGCCAACATGATCTTCAGCGCTGACGGCGCCGCCGCATTCGCGGGCCGGGCCGGGCCCCTGTCGAATCCCGTCGACCAAGAACTACTGCAGGTGCTGCGGGGCTTCGCCGATGTGGTGCTGATCGGTGCGGGCACCGCGCGCGCCGAGAACTACGGTCCCGTCCGCCTGTCCCAGACACAGCAGGCCGAACGCGACGCAGAGGGCAGGCCGGACCCGCCTCCGGTCGCGGTCGTCAGCCGCTCCGGCATGCTGCCGCCCACGCTGTCGAGTGACCCGTACCAACCGCCGATCCTGGTGACCACCGAGCGGGCCGCCCCGCCCCGCCACGAACCCGCCGACCGGCTGTCCCGGGTCTTCGCCGCCGGCGCCGACACGGTGGATCTGGTGCGTGTGGTCGCCATGCTGGGCGAGGCCGGGATGCCTCGCATCCTGTGTGAAGGTGGACCGACGCTGCTCGACGAGTTGGTCGAAGCCGGTGCCGTCGACGAGATCTGTGTGACGCTGGCACCCAAACTCGCTGCGGGTCAACCGATTCGTGCCGACGCGCCACCCTCTCAGCTGGCGGTCCCCGTCGGTATGCGCCTGGACCACGTGCTGGTGCACCAGGACTACGTGTTCTTGAAGTACCGGCGGTGACGTGCGGCTGATCGGGTTTTGAGCAGGCTTCACCCGGGCACACGATGGGCGGAGGTGATGGCGATGCCCAATGCGTCGATCAAGAACGAGAAGATGTACGAAGACCTGCGTGAGGAGGGCGCCTCCAAGGAAAAGGCGGCGCGCATCTCCAACGCGGCCGCGGCGCGCGGAAAGTCCGCGGTCGGGCGCAAGGGGGGCAAGTCGGGGTCCTACGAGGAGTGGAACGTCTCGGACCTCAAGAGGCGCGCCAAGGAACTCGGGATGACGGGATACTCCAACCTGACCAAGGACAAGCTGGTCAGCAAGCTGCGCAACCACTGATGCCCGGTCGTTGCCGTGGGGCAGCCGGGTAGACCTAGTACATGCGCATCGCGACATTCAACATCCTGCATGGCCGCACCGTCGGCGACGGTGTGCACCCGGAACGCCTGGCGGATTGCGTGCGTGAGCTCGATCCCGATGTACTGGCGCTGCAGGAGGTGGACCTCGAACAGCAGCGATCGGGCCGTTCGGATCTGACCGCCGTGGCCGCCGAGGCGATGGGTGCGGTGTCGCACCGGTTCGTCGCGGCGATCTCGGGCACTCCCGGGGCGACCTGGATGGCTGCCACCGGCGAGGAGCAGCCGGGAACGGCCGCCTATGGGATCGCGCTGCTATCGCGCTATCCGGCCATCAGCTGGCGGGTTCTGCGGTTGCCGCCACGGGCGCTGATCATCGACAAGGAACCGAGGGCGGCCGTCATCGCCCAGCTGGACACGCCCCTTGGCGAGATATCTGTCGCCAACACCCATCTGTCGTTTGTGCCCAGCCGGAACCGGCGACAACTGCGGCGCGTCCTGAACGCTCTCAACGACGCACCCGGACCGCACATCCTGGCCGGTGACCTCAACCTGACGCCGTCTGCGGCCGCCCGGTGGACGAAGATGCGCGCGCTGGCCAGCGGCCCGACTTATCCCGCGACGGAGCCGACGCGGCAGATCGACCACATCCTCACCGACGACCCGGGACTGCGGGCACGGCGCTCGGCGGTACCCGTCGCGGCATTGTCGGATCATCGGCCACTCGTTGTCGACCTTGAGAGGAGCTAACCCCGCTGTTGCCGAGCTTCGGCACCGGTTTCCCCGCTGCCGAAATCGTCATCGGAGCCGGTGCGGCCGACATAGGAGCCGCCGTCTTCGTCGTCCGCTCGGGAGCTGGCGACATGCGGATCATCCTCGACATCGGATTCACTCTTCTCGGAATCGGGACCCTTCATCGCTGAACCTCCTGCTCGCGGTCCCGGTCGGATACCCGTGGCGCGTTGTGCCAAACCGGTGATTGAGGAGCGCGAAAAAGGGAACGCAGTGGGCATGGCTACCTACCGAGTTCTGAATCCGCATGGCGATGTCGTCGACACCAAGGACATCGACAGCGCCGGCGACGCACACGCATGGTTCGTCGATTCCAAGGCCGACAACTCCGAACTCGGCTGGCGCATGGAGGTCCGGTCCGACAATGGGTGGGCTTTCTTCGACGACAGCGAGGGTTCGGCCGACTAGCGGACGGGTAGTCCGCAGCAATGAGAGCAGTCACCTGGCAGGGTAAACGCGACGTCCGAGTAGAGCAGGTGCCCGATCCGAAGATCGAGGAACCCACCGACGCGATCATCGAGGTGACCTCGACCAATATCTGCGGGTCAGATCTCCATCTCTACGAGGTGCTGGGCGCCTTCATGAACCCCGGCGACATCCTCGGCCACGAGCCGATGGGCATCGTGCGCGAAGTGGGTTCCGGTGTCAGCAATTTGGCAGTAGGGGACCGGGTGGTCATCCCGTTCCAGATCTCGTGCGGCAGTTGCTTCATGTGTGATCGCGACCTGTACACCCAGTGTGAGACCACCCAGGTCCGCGAACAGGGCATGGGCGCAGCACTTTTCGGATACTCGGAGCTCTATGGCAGCGTGCCGGGCGGGCAGGCGGAGCTGTTGCGGGTGCCGCAGGCCCAGTTCACCCACATCAAGGTGCCCGATGGCCCGCCCGACTCTCGCTTCGTCTACCTCTCCGATGTGCTGCCCACCGCATGGCAAGCGGTGGCCTACGCGGGAATCCCCGACGGCGGATCGGTCACGGTACTGGGGCTGGGCCCGATCGGCGACATGGCGGCCCGCATCGCCGCCCATCTCGGCTACGACGTCATCGCGGTCGATCGGGTGCCCGCCCGGCTGAAACGAGCACAGGACCGCGGGATACGCACCATCGACCTCGGCGTCCAGGAGAACCCCATCGGGGATGTCATCCGCGAGCTGACCGGTGGCCGTGGCACCGATTCGGTCATCGACGCCGTCGGTATGGAGGCCCACGGTTCGCCGATCACCAAGGTGGCACAGCAACTCACCGGGCTCCTCCCGGACTTTCTGGCCAAGCCGTTCATGGAGAAGGCCGGCGTGGACCGACTCGATGCGCTGTACTCGGCCATCGATATCGTGCGGCGCGGCGGCACCATATCCGTCATCGGTGTCTACGGCGGGATGGCGGACCCCTTGCCGATGCTCACCTTGTTCGACAAGCAGGTGCAGATCCGGATGGGTCAGGCGAACGTCAAGAAGTGGGTGCCCGAGATCCTGCCCCTGCTGACCGATGAGGATCCGCTCGGTGTGGACGGTTTCGAGACCCATACCCTGCCCCTGGACGAGGCGCCGCACGCGTATGACATCTTCCAGCGCAAGGCCGACGGTGCGGTGAAGATCGTCCTCACCCCGTAGCGCTGAGCTGCGGGTTCTGTAGCCGTCATCCGATGCGGGTACCGTGACGTCTGTCCGGGGGGTCGATGTCGATGACGTCTACGAATTCGAGGACAACTTGGTACGTGATCTGGGACACGCCAATGGAATTGACCACAAACAATCGGTGCGCCGCAGAACACTTCTCAAACTTCCGTTCCTGGCGCCGCCTGCCGTCGCCGCGTTGTCACTGACCAACGCACCGCGGGCTTCCGCCGCGCCGGGCCGCTGGTCCAATGACCGCGCGCATCGGTGGTTCCGCGGGCAGGGGTGGCTGGTCGGCGCGAACTACATCACGTCGAACGCGATCAATCAGCTGGAGATGTTTCAGCAGGGCACCTTCGACCCGCAGCGCATCGACGGCGAGCTGCGGATGGCACGAGCCATGGGCCTGAACACCGTGCGGGTCTTCCTGCACGATCAACTGTGGACCCAGGACCGCGTCGGCTTTCAGCGGCGGCTCGCGCACTTCGTCGATATCGCGGCGCGCCATGACATCAAACCGCTACTGGTGCTTTTCGATTCGTGCTGGGATCCGCTGCCCAGAAGCGGGCCGCAGCGTGCGCCCCGGCCGGGCATCCACAACTCCGGCTGGGTGCAGAGTCCGGGCGCCGAGCGCCTCGACGACCGGCGCTACCGTCAGGTCCTCCAGGAGTACGTGGTGCGCATCCTGACCCAGTTCCGCAACGACCAACGCGTGCTGGGCTGGGATCTGTGGAACGAACCCGACAATCCGGCGGCGGTCTACAAGACGGTAGAGCGCGACGACAAACCCGAACTCGTCGCCGATCTGTTGCCTCAGGTCTTTCGCTGGGCGCGGACGGTGGATCCGGTTCAACCGTTGACCACCGGTGTCTGGGAGGGGGAATGGGGGGATGCGTCGCGGCGCAGTGAGATGGCGGGCATTCAGCTCGAACTGGCCGACGTGCTCTCCTTCCACAGCTACGACAACCCGGCCGGCTTCGAGGCCCGCGTCGACGAACTCCAGCCGTGGGGTCGGCCCATCATGTGCACCGAGTACCTGGCCCGCACCGAGGGAAGCACCATCGAAGGGGTGCTACCGGTGGCCAAACGTCGTCACGTCGGCGCCTACACCTGGGGTTTGTTCGCCGGCAAGACGCAGACCTGGCTGCCGTGGGACTCCTGGGACAAGCCGTACCTGAAGCCTCCGAGGGAGTGGTTCCACGATCTGGCGTTCGCCGACGGTCGTCCCTACCGGCCACACGAGGTCGACACGATCAGGAGACTGACTCGATCGGCGTGAGCCGGCCGCACATCTCCAAGAGCGTCTGTCCATCACGTTCGGTATGGCTAGAGCCGGAACATCTCCCGTGCCATCGCGGCGTCCTCGATCACCTTGTCGCGCTGAGGCGGGTAGTGCCGACGGTCCCGCGGTGTGCGGGCCGGCCGCTCCCTGCGGTGCAGGCTGTGGAGCAGCGCGGACAGGAGTCCGGCGGTGGGACGGGCATTGATCAGTGAGGCCATGGGGGGCTCCTCTCGCTGCACCGAAAGTAACATAAGAAATAGAAGTTGACTACATGAAACAGAAGTCGACCACCAAAACGAGTAGCGGTGGGTAGCCTGAACCCATGACCCGACGGAATTACAGCCAGTACTGCGGCCTGGCCCATGCACTCGATGTCGTCGGCGAGCGCTGGACGCTGCTTGTCGTGCGCGAACTCAGCTCGGGCCCGAAGCGGTACACGAACCTGGCCGAGGCGCTGCCCGGCATCGGGACCAGCCTGTTGGCGACCCGGGTGCGTCAACTGGAGGCCGACGGCGTGATCCAACGCCGGTTACTGCTCGATCAGCCGAGTTCCGCGGTGGCCTACGAACTCACCGAGGCCGGCCGTGAGCTGGCGAC
>SXGT01311759.1_pt1 | contig 10418 bp, 8 predicted proteins | sample 3176221 | NCBI WGS metagenome assembly SXGT01 (sample SAMN11356862, study PRJNA531348) | freshwater metagenome | isolation source: freshwater sample F1-120 | place: China: Fuxian Lake, Yuxi | collected 2017-12-25
GCTGCGCATCATGGCGCACATCAGCGAGGACGCGGCGCTGCTGCGTGCCTTCCACGACGGCCTGGACGTGCATCGCGCGACCGCCGCCGAGGTTTTCAGCATCGAGCCCGAGCAGGTCAGCAGCGAGCAGCGGCGTTATGCCAAGGTCATCAACTTCGGCTTGATCTACGGCATGGGTTCATTCGGCCTGGCCAAGGCGCTGGGCATCGACAACACCGCTGCAAAGAACTACATCACGCGTTACTTCGAACGATTTGAGGGCGTGAAGCGCTACATGGACGAGACACGCCAGCGGGCCAAGGACGTCGGATATGTCGAGACGGTATTTGGCCGCCGCCTGGTGTTTCCCGACATCAAGAACGCCAAAGGCGCAAGGCTGTCGGCCCTGGAGCGTCAGGCCATCAACGCCCCCATGCAGGGCACGGCGGCCGACCTCATCAAGCTCAGCATGGTGGCCGTGCAGAAAGCGCTGGACGAGCAGCGCCGGGGCACGAAGATGATCATGCAGGTGCACGCCGAACTGGTGTTCGAGGTGCCCGAGGGCGAGGTCGACTGGCTCAAGAGCGAGGTTCCTCACCTGATGGCGGGCGTGGCGGCGTTGAAGGTGCCGTTGCTGGCCGAGGTGGGCGTGGGCCCGAACTGGGATCAGGCGCATTGATGGACTTGGCTCTCTCCCCGGTGCGCCTGCGGCGCCTCCTCCCAGGGGACAATGCCTGCGGCCTGGTAAAGCCCGTTCCGCGGCATTTCCGGATGGCCTCCTCTCTGCGCCCGGACGGTGTGAACTTCGCTCATCCAGGCTGATCACTTGACTTTCCACCCAACCCAAGGAGACACGACGATGCTCGACGACCGCCATGCCCAAGACCTCGTTGCCCTGCTGCCCGGCCAGTCCACCGAACACGGCGCCACCCGCCGCACCGCACTCAAGGCGGCGCTCGGTGTGGGCTACGCGGCCGCGGCCGCGCCGCTGATGGCGCAGACGGCGGTCAAGACGCCGTCGGACGGGCTGACCGTGGGCGAAGTCATGATCGACGTGAACGGTTTCAAGATGCCCGCCTACCGCGCCGCCCCGGCCGGCAAGACCGGCTTGCCGGTGGTGCTGGTGCTGTCGGAGATCTTCGGCGTGCACGAGTACATCGCCGACACGACCCGGCGTTTTGCCAAGGCGGGCTACCTGGCCATCGCGCCCGAACTGTTCGTCCGGCAGGGCGACGCCCAGAGTTATGGCGAGATCGCCAAGCTGATCGCCGAAGTGGTTTCCAAGGTGCCCGATGCGCAGGTGATGGGCGACCTGGACGCCACCGTGAGATGGGCTGCGGCCAACGGCGGTGACGCGAGCAGGCTGGGTGTGACCGGCTTTTGCTGGGGCGGGCGACAGGTGTGGCTGTACGCGGCCCACAACCCGACGGTGAAGGCGGGCGTGGCCTGGTATGGCCGCCTGGTGGGCGACGCCACGCCGCTCAGCCCGAAGCACCCGGTGGACGTGGCCGCCAACCTCAACGGTCCGGTGCTCGGCCTGTATGGTGCGGCCGACACCGGCATCCCCCTTGACACGGTTGATAAGATGAAAACCGCTCTGGCGGCCGGCAATGCGGCGGCCAAGGCGTCGACCTTCGTGGTCTACCCCGATGCGCCGCACGCGTTCCACGCCGATTACCGGCCCAGCTTTCGCAAGGAGCCGGCCGAGGACGGGTGGAAGCGCGCGGTGGCGTGGTTCAAGCAGCATGGCGTGGCCTGAAGCTTCGACCGCACCGTCGACCCCGGGGCCGCATCCAGCGGCCCTTTTTTGTGGCTGAATCGTGGCTCGTATCGAGCTGGACAACATGACCCTGTTAGCGATCCTCGTGGGAACCATCGCCGCCGGCGTGGGCAGCGTCTGGCTGGCCGCCTTGCTCGGCTTCGCCATGATGGCGCGTTACACGCAGCACATGCTCAGCCTGGCGGCGGGGGCCCTGATGGCGACCGCCTTCATGCACCTGCTGCCCGAGGCGTTCGAGAGCGAGGCCAGCGCCCACGAACTGTTTGCGCTGCTCCTGGGTGGCCTGGTGTTCTTCTTCCTTCTGGACAAGGCCGAGCTCTGGCACCACGGGCACGAGCACCACCAGGAAGACCATGAGCACGGTCACCACCACCACCATCACCACCACGATGAGCCCCGCTCCGGCGGCTGGACGGTGCTCGCCGGCGACAGCGTGCATGCGTTCGGCGACGGCATCCTGATCGCCTCCGCCTTCATGGCCGACATGCGCCTGGGCGTGATCGCCGCCCTGGCGGTGCTGGCCCACGAGGTGCCTCATCACATGGGTGATCTGGTGGTGCTGAGGCAGACCTCCACCACCACCCGGGCCGCGCTGGTCAAGGTGTCACTCGCGGGCACGGTGACGGCGCTTGGCGGCCTGGTCGGCTATTTCCTGTTGACCCGGCTCGAAGACTACCTGCCGTACTTCCTGGTCGCGGCGTCCAGCAGCTTTGTCTATGTGGCGCTGGCCGACCTGATTCCGCAGTTGCAGAAACGTGTGGGCCTGAGCGCCACGGTGGCACAGATCGGCTGGCTGCTGGCCGGCATCGGGCTGGTCACGCTGGTCAGCGGCCTGGCCCACTCACACTGACGCGGGGGGTTCGCCCAGGTTGAAGGTGAAGAGGGCGCCGAGGCCCGGGGTGCCTTCTCCCCGAATCGTGCCGCCGTGCCGTTCAATGATGCGGCGCACCGTGGCCAGTCCGATGCCGGTGCCCTCGAATTCGCTGGGCATGTGCAGCCGCTGGAACGGCTTGAAGAGCTTGTCGGCGTACGCCATGTCGAAGCCCACGCCGTTGTCGCGCACGAAGAACAGGCCGGGCTGATCGTCCGGCCCGGCCAGCCAGCCCCACTCGATCAGGGTCTTGTCGCGTCGGCGCGTGTACTTGAACGCATTGGCAAACAGGTTCTCGAGCGCGATGCGCACGAGGCGCGGATCGCAGTAGGCGTGCAGATCGGGCTGCACGCGGTATTCGATGTCGCGCTCCGGCTGCTTCTGGCGCTCCAGCAGCAGCACCTGGCTGGCCAGCGCACTGAGGTCCACCCACTGGCGCTCCATTCGCCCCTGGCTGACGCGGGCCAGGGCCAGCAGGTCGTTGATGAGCGAACTCATGCGGTTGGTGGAGTGCAGCACGCGGTCGAGCAGTTCGCGTTCGTCGGCGCTCAGTCGTTCCCCCACCGCTTCGTCGAGCAGGCGCGTGAAGCCGTCGATCGCGCGCAGCGGTGATTTGAGATCGTGCGAGACGGAATACGCGAACGAGTCGAGTTCGGCGTTGAGGTTCTGCAGGTCTGCGGTGCGCTCGCGCACCCGTTGCTCCAGTGTTTCACTGAACTGCTGGATCTCGCGGTCACGCCGCAGGCGAACCAGTTCGGCGTTCGCCCGGCTGGCGAAAATGGCGATGAGGGCCTGTGTGTCGGGTCGAATCTCGACCTGCCGGCCCCACAGCGCGAAGATCACGCCGATGGGCGTGCCGTCGGCATCTCGCAAGGCCTTGCCCAGGTATGCCTGGCAGCCCGAGGCGATCAGGCTGGTGGCTTGCGGGAACTGCTCGGCCAGGTCGTTCACACAGACCAGCATGTCCTGCTGGCGCAGGGTCTGCCCGCACGGCGTGCCTTGCGGGTTGAAACTGAAGTTCGACGCCGCCTGACCATGCTGCTGGATCGCCAGCGTGCGCACGCGGCCATCGTCGCGGCATTCGCCGATCACCACCATGTCGGCGCCGACGGTCGTTTCCAGATGGCGCGTCAGGGCACCGAAGAACGCCTCGCCGGTTTCGGCCGCCACGCCCCGGGCGACATTGAGCAGCAGGTTCTCGCGTGCCTTTTCCTCGCTGATGTTCACCGTGCACGAAAGAATGCAGCGCTCGCCGTCCATTTCGACCAGCTCGGCCCACAAGCGCGTATCGACCAGATGGCCGTCCTTGTGGCGCATCTTGGTTTCGTAGCCGTCGACTCGGCCGTCGCGCAGCAGTTGCTCCACGAACGCCTCGCGGTCCTGCGGGGTCAGCCAGGCGCCGATTTCCACGGTGGTCTTGCCCTTCAGGTCCGCCGGCACCAGGCCCTGGGCGCGGTCTTCGGCGCGGTTGACCTCCAGGAACGAGCCGTCGGAGAGCCGCGTGATGGTCATGTTCAGCGGGCTGAAATTGAAGGCCTTGGCAAAACGTTCCTCAGAACGCCGCAGCCGCTCGAGCATTTCGTTCTGCGCGCTCGCGTCGGAGATGGTGCTGATGATCAGTCTGTCTTCGGTGTCGTCGCCCATTTCACTGGAGATCAGCGCATCGAACACGCTGCCATCGGCACGAAGCCCGTGGGCGGCGTACTGCTCGGCCCGGCGCCTGGCAAATAGAAACGCCATGTACGCGTCGCGTTCTTCCTGGGACGCCCACAGAAAGCTGTCCTGCCGCCCGAGCACCTGCGATCGCTGGTAGCCGTAGCAGCGCTCGAACGCGGGATTCACGTCCAGGATCACACCGGAGCGGGCCGACTGCGCCACCATCGGGCTGGGATTGGAGCGGAAGATGCGCGCGAAGCGCTCGAGGTTGCGGTCGCGCTCCTGCTCGGTTTTCTTTCGCCGCTCGAGTTCGTCGGACTGGCGCGCGAACGACTCCCGCAGTTGCCGACGGCTGTGATAGACCATCACGGCCACCACCACCAGCGTGGCCGAGTGGGTGATCCACACGCGCACGCCCACTCCGAAGTACGGTGTGGCGGTGAGCCAGCCTTGGTATTCCGCCAGCGTGAGCACGCCAAGGGAGCCGACGCTGGCGACCACCGTGAGCACCAGCGCCGTTCGACCAAGAAAGGTGCCGGCGCCGGCGACTGCCGCGACAAAGAGAAAGCCCACCGCGGTGCGCACCGAACCGTAGGTGAGGACAGAGTTGATGGCGATCAGCAAGGTGCTGAAGACGATCAGGTGCGCCACATACTGCTCGCGATCGGTTCGAACCAGCCACCAAGCCAGCGCCGCCACCACCATCATGGCCCCCGCGTTCCAGGCCTCGTGTTGGCCGGGGCTGGCCATCCACAGGTCGAGTGCGAGCACCAGGAAAGCGGCCAGGCCGATCACCAGGGCCAGAAGCGACAGCACGCGCTTGCGCGGGGCACCCGTCAGCATGGGCACGTCCGCAGGTTCGTGGTTCCGGGAGGAGGGCGCCATCGACTGGAAGGTGGACTTTCAGCCTTGCGCCACAGGCAGGCCTGGCGTGTTGCACCACTCGCTCCAGCTCCCGGCATAGAGTCGCGACCGACCCAGCCCGGCAATCTCCATCGCCAGCAGATTGGGCAGCGCGCTCACACCGCTGCCACAGTGATGGACCACACCCGCAGGATCTCGTCCCGCCAGCAAGTGGGTGAATTCGGCGCGCAGTTCGGCCGCGGGCTTGAAGCGGCCCTCGACTGTCACGCTTTGAACAAACGGTCGGTTGAGCGCGCCCGGAATGTGGCCCGCCACGGGATCCAGCGGCTCGGTCTCGCCGCGGAAGCGGGGAGCCGCTCGGGCGTCCACCAGGGTGAGGCCGGTCCGCCCGAGCGCATGCGCGATCTCTTCGGTGGTCACGAGCTCGGCCAGGGGAGGGCGCAGCTCAAAGCGGGTCGGATGCACTGCGGGCGCTGGCCCGCTGGCCACCGCGCCACCGTTCGCCTTCCACGCGGGCAGACCGCCGTCGAGCACTGCCACGGCCTCGTGACCGCACCACTTGAGCATCCACCACAGCCTCCCTGCGTAGTTGGCGCCCTGGCGGTCCACCACGACCACCTGCATATCGTTCGTCACGCCGAGTTCCCCGAGCCTTCGCGCAAAGGTCTCGCGCGAAGGCAGCGGGTGGCGTCCGCCGCTGGCGCGGTCGATGCCGGTCTTGTCGCTCAGGTGGTGGTCCAGGTGAACATAGGTCGAGCCCGGAATGTGTTCGGCTTCGAACTGCGCAGCGCCGGCGTCGGGCTTCATCAGTTCGAAACTGGTGTCCAGAACGCGCACAGGAGCGCCGCTGTCCATCAACTGCCGAAGCTCGTCGGGCGTCATCAGGGTCGTGTACATGCGCGCATTGTGCGGCAGAGCCGCGTTTCAGTGCTCTTCGGCGGGTGCGTTGGGCACGGCGCGCGTGCGCAGTGCGGTGGCGGCGACACCGCTGATCACGATCAGCGCCATGCCAAGCCAGCCCATCAGCGGCAGTTCGTCACCGAAAAGGGTGATGCTGTAGAGCGCGGCGAACACGATGCCCGAGTACTGCAGATTGGCCACCACCATCGTGGCGCCGCTCGAGTAGGCCCTGGTCATGCAGAGCTGCCCCAGCACGGCGATCAGGCCGATGGGCAGCAGCCACAACGCGCTGGGCCAGGTCCAGTCGCTCGCACCGACGAACAGCATGCCCAGCGCCCCGGCCACGACGGCACCGACGGAGAAGTAGAAAACCGTGCGGCTCTCGGGCTCACCTGCGCGGGCGAGCGACGCCACCTGCAGATAGGCGAACGCGGAAAAGACGCCGGACACCAGTCCCACGAAGGCGCCCATGATCTGGTCTTCGTTCAGCGTGGGTCGCAGCATCATGGCCACACCGGCGAATCCGGCCAGCACCGTGAGGAACAGCGGACTCTGCTGGCGAACCGGCGCCCCGCGTCCCTGCAGCAGCAAGGCGCCGCCGAGCAGGAACGCGGCGATCCACACGCTGCTCATGTAGTTCAGGGTCATGGCGGTGGCCAGCGGCAGGTGCGCGATGGCGTAAAACCACGAGGTGAGCGCAATGACGCCCACCACGCTGCGCCAGAAATGCATCATGGGGACGGCCGTGCGCAGTGAAACGCCTCGCACGCGCGTCATGCCGATTAGAAAAACGATGCCGACCAGACCGCGGTAGAACACGATCTCGAAGCTGTTGAAATGGGCGCCCGCGTACTTGATGCACACCGCCATGGTGGCAAACAGCAGCGACGCCAGCAGCATCCACAAGGCCTGCATGCTAGCGACCTCCGCCCGCCACGAGCGAGCGACATTTGTCGAGAGTCACCGCGGAACTGGCTCCGCCAGGCCGCCCGTGACGCCCCCCCGGGGGGGTGACGCCGCAGGCGGCGCAGGGGGGCCCATCTTCGTCCTGTACCACTCGTGGAAATGTTGCATGCCGTCTTCCATCGGACTCTGGTAAGGCCCCACCTCGTTGTCGCCGCGTGCCAGCAAGGCCTTGCGGCCGGCGTCCATGCGTTCGGCGATTTCATCGTCTTCGATGCAGGTTTCCATGTAGGCCGCGCGCTGGGCTTCCACGAACTCGCGCTCGAAGGCCGCGATTTCTTCGGGGTAGTAGAACTCCACCATGTTGAGCGTCTTGTCCACACTCACCGGATGCAGCGTGGAGACGGTCAGCACGTGCGGATACCACTCCACCATGATGTGCGGGTAGTAGGTCAGCCAGATGGCGCCGTGCTCCGGCATCGCACCCTGGCGGTAGTTCATGAGCTGCTCGTGCCAGCGCTGGTAGACCGGGCTGCCCGCTTTCCCCAGCAGGTTGGCCGCGCCGACGGTCTGGACCGAGTATTCCGGCTTGAACTCCCAGCGCAGGTCTTCACAGGTGACGAACCCGCCCAGGCCGGGGTGGAAGGGCGCCACGTGGTAGTCCTCGAGGTAGACCTCGATGAAGGTCTTCCAGTTGTAGTTGCACTCGTGCAGCTCCACATGGTCGAGCACCATGCCGTCGAAGTCGAGCGCGGCGCGGGGTCCCATGTTCGCGAGATCGGCCGCGATGTCCCGACCGTTGTCCTCGAACAGCAACCCGTTCCATTCGCGCAGCGGGTAATGGTTGAGGTTCAGGCAGGGGTCCTGCTCGAAATGCGGAGCACCCAGCAATTGCCCGGCCCGTTCGCCATGCACGCCGCTGTAGGTCCAGCGGTGCAGCGGGCACACGATGTTGCCCCCTGCGCTGCCGTTGCGGGTGTCGTTCAGGTTGCCCTTGCCGTGCAGCATCATGGCCTGGCGATGCCGGCACACGTTGGACACAAGTTCGATGCCCTTGGCGGTGTGCACGAGGGCACGCCCCCCGCGTTCCTGCGGCAACGTGTGATAGTCCCCCACGTTGGGGACCGAAAGTTGGTGCCCCACGTACCGGGGCCCGCGCTGGAAGAGACTTTCCTTTTCGCGCTGGAACAGCGCCTCGCTGAAGTAGCTGGAAACCGGAAGTTGGCTTGCGGCCTGCTGCAGTTGAAGACTTAAATCAGACATCTGGGTCCTGACCTAGAGACTCCCCCTATGAAGGGGCAGGGTAAGCGCTGTGCTCGTCAGACGAATTCGCGCGGGATGGGTGAAGTGGTGCGTCCCTCCGGGCGTGGGAGCCCGTCAGTTAGGAAAAAAGAGGCCGGATTGTACCCCGGGGGTCTGCATGGCGTGCTGTGCATAGAATGTCACTCGGCCCGCCCGAGGCCCTGAGACCACTCACTCTATGACCACACGCCCCGCCACCAGTTCCGCCCGTGCATCGGCCGTCGCCGAGCCCGTCAGTTACGAGGCGGCGCTCGCGGAACTCGAACAGCTCGTGTCCCAGCTAGACGCAGGCCAGTTGCCCCTGGAACAATTGCTCACGCATTACCAGCGCGGTGCCGAGCTGCTGGCTTTCTGCCGCGCGCGGCTCGATGCCGTGGAGAACCAGATCAAGGTGCTCGAAGGCGGCGAGCTCAAGCCCTGGGACGCTGCTTGAACGCCTTGGTGAACGCCCCCTCGCATTTCACCGCCTGGCGTCAGGCGCGCCAGGACGAGGTGGAGCAGGCGCTCTCCAGCTGGGTGCCGGCCGACGCGCCGGCGGGGCTCGGTGAAGCGATGCGGTATGCGGTGCTCGACGGCGGCAAGCGGCTGCGCCCCTTGCTGGTCCTGGCCACCAGCGAAGCGGTGGGTGGCCTGCAGGGTGCGGCGATGCGCGCAGCTTGTTCCGTGGAACTCATTCACGCGTATTCGCTGGTGCACGACGACATGCCTTGCATGGACAACGATGTGCTGCGCCGGGGCAAACCTACCGTACACGTGCAGTTTGGTGAAGCCAGCGCCTTGCTCGCGGGCGACGCCTTGCAGGCACTGGCGTTCGAGTTGCTTACGCCGCTGGACGGGTCGGTGGCTGCCAGCGTGCAAGCGCGCCTGTGTGCCGTGCTCTCCCGGGCCTCGGGCAGCGCTGGCATGGCCGGTGGCCAGGCCATCGACCTGGCCAGCGTAGGTGTTGGGCTCACCGAGCAGCAACTTCGCACCATGCACGAGCTCAAAACCGGCGCCCTGCTGCAGGCCAGCGTGGTCATGGGGGCCGAATGTGCGCTCGCCAATGCCGCGCAGATGCTGTCGCTCAAGACCTACGGTGCGGCCATTGGTCTGGCCTTCCAGGTGGTCGACGACATCCTGGACGTGACCGCCGACTCTGCCACCCTGGGCAAGACCGCCGGCAAGGACGCCGACAACGACAAACCCACCTATGTGTCGATCATGGGGCTGGAGGCCAGCCGTGCCTACGCGCAGTCCTTGTTGGCGCAGGCGCTGCAAGCCTTGCACAGCAGCGCCTTGCCCGACACCCGTGCCCTGCGGGCCCTGGCCCACATGGTGGTTGACCGCAGCAGTTAGTTTTAAGCCTTTTGAGCCTCTAGCCCCCGAATAACAAGCGCATACCGCTATAAAAACAGTAGTAAAACCATGCCGCATACGCCCGCCGTTCCCCTGAATTCGATTGCGTCACCGCAGGACTTGCGCATGGTGTCGCGCCCGCAGCTGCGCGCTTTGGCAGACGAGTTGCGTGCCTTTCTGCTCGATTCGGTCTCCAAAACGGGGGGGCACCTGAGCTCCAACCTCGGTACGGTGGAGCTCACCGTGGCCCTGCACTACGTGTTCAACACGCCCGAAGACCGCATCGTCTGGGACGTAGGGCACCAGACCTACCCGCACAAAATCCTCACTGGCCGGCGCGAGCGCATGCACACCCTGCGCCAGCTCGGTGGCCTGTCCGGCTTTCCGCAACGCTCCGAGAGCGAATACGACGCTTTTGGCACCGCGCACTCCAGCACCTCCATCTCCGCCGCCTTGGGCATGGCACTGGCGGCACGGCAAAAGGGGGAAGACCGCCACGCCATTGCCGTCATTGGTGACGGTGCCATGACGGCGGGCATGGCGTTTGAAGCACTGAACCATGGTGGTGTCGAAGACTGCAAGCTGCTCGTCATCCTCAACGACAACGACATGAGCATCAGCCCGCCCGTGGGGGCGCTCAACCGCTACCTGGCCAAACTCATGAGTGGCCAGTTCTACGCCGCTGCCAAGAACGCGGGCGCGCGGGCATCCGTCGCCCCGATCGTCTTCTTCTTCGACGACGACGACGTCGCCGATGCCGACCTGCTGCTCCGTCACGTCGAGGCTCACGAGGCGCATCCCGAGCCGGAGGTCGCCGTTCTCAACCAC
>SXGT01378166.1_pt1 | contig 10418 bp, 11 predicted proteins | sample 3176221 | NCBI WGS metagenome assembly SXGT01 (sample SAMN11356862, study PRJNA531348) | freshwater metagenome | isolation source: freshwater sample F1-120 | place: China: Fuxian Lake, Yuxi | collected 2017-12-25
CCGGGGCCGGGGCCGACTTCGATGATCGTTTGGCCGTGAAGATCGCCGGCGGTTTTGGCGATGCGGCGGGTGATGTTGAGATCGAGCAGGAAGTGCTGGCCGAGGCCCTTGTTGGCCCAGAGATCATGCGCTTCGAGTTCGTCGCGCAAAGTCGGCAGATCGTCGGCGTTCATGCGCGCGCGCGGCGCTCGGCCATTTGCGCAGCGAGTGTGAGTGCGGCGCGGAAGCTGTCGGCGCGGGCGATGCTGCGGCCGGCGATGTCGAAGCCGGTGCCGTGATCAGGCGAGGTGCGGATAATCGGCAGGCCAAGCGTGACGTTCACGGCGTCCCAGAAGTGCAACGTCTTGATCGGGATGAGGCCCTGATCGTGATAGAGCGCGATGACGGCGTCGTAGCTTTTGCGGGCGGCGTCGTGGAAGAGCGCATCGGCGGAGCGGGCGTTGCTGATCTGCCAGCCTTCGGCGCGGAGCGTGGCGGCGGCGGGATCGATGATCTCAATTTCTTCGCGGCCGATATTGCCCTCCTCGCCGGCATGCGGGTTGAGGCCGCACAGCGCAATGCGCGGAGAGGCGATGCCGTAATCGCGCTGCAGCGCTTCCGCCACGACGCGGCCGACATGAATGATGCGTTCGCGCGTGAGCAAAGCGGGGACTTGCGTGAGCGGGGTGTGGATGGTGGCGAGCGCGACTTTGAGCGACGGGCCGGCGAGCATCATCACGGGGCCGCGGGCGTGCGGCCAGCGATCGGCGGCTGTGAGGTGGGCGATGAATTCGGTATGGCCGGGAAAGCCGAAATCGGCGGTGTGCAGCAGCGCTTTGGCAATCGGCAGTGTGACCAGCGCTGAAGCGGCGTTTGCGCGCACCGCGGCGACGCCCTGTTCGATCGCGGTGATGATGGGCTCGGCGTTGACCGGATTAGGCTCACCTGGAGTTTCCTCGATGGCGAGTGGGACGTGCAGCACGCTGAGGGTGTCGGCGCCGTGACTGAGCTTGGCGGCGTCGGTGACGATGTTGAGCTTGGGCGCGGGCGCTCCGATGCGCGCCGAGGCGCGCTCGAACGCGTCTGGATCGCCGACCAGGAAGAAGGGCGGTGCGCCGGCCCGCTCCGCCCAAACGCGCGCCGCCAGTTCGAGGCCGATCCCGGCGGGATCGCCCATCGAAACGGCGAGCGGCTTCATTGGATCACTGCGTGCGGGTGATGATGGTCGCTTCCCGGCGCAGGTTGCGCAGGTGGCGGTCGGCCAGCATCGTCAGCTCCTGTTCACGCAGGCGATCCTCGATCTGCGCGCGTTCGGGGACGCCGCCGCCGCCTACGTCGCGGGTGCAAACGATGATCGTGTTCACGCGATCGCCATCGACGATGATCGGCGAAGCGCCGCCCGCCGCGACGCCGCTGATGCGATCACGGATACTGGAAGACAGTTCGGATTCTTGGGTCTGACCAAGGTCGGCGACATCGCCGCCATCGATGCTTGAGGCCACGTCGTCGATGTTTCCGCAACCGTTGAGACGGCGGATGCTGCGCTCCAAGGCGACACGGCGCGCCACTGGGGCGCTGAGTTGGCGGAGCGAGACGATTTGTGTGGCGCCGGCGTCGGCGCCTTCGCGGCGGTCGCGCATGGCGATCAGATAAACGCCGGTCGGCGTGCGTACCGGCAACGAGACTTGACCGCGTTGCAACTGGGCGGCGACGGTCTGCAATTCGGGTGCGAGGTCAGGCGCGGCGATCCAGCCGATGTCGCCGCCCGCCGCGGCTGACGGGGATTGCGAAAACTGGCGCGCGACGGCGGGGAAAGGGGCCCCGCGTTGCATCTGTTCGAGCAGGCGCATCGCGCCTTGCTGCATGTCGTTGAATTCTTGCTCGGTTTCGGCCGGCAGGAAGATTTCTGAGATTTGATATTGGGGGCGCGTGGCGTTGGCGGCGATGCGCGCCTGTGTTTCACGAATTTCGACTTCCGACACCCGCACGCGGCTGCCGTACATGCCGCCGATCAAACGCTGCCACACCATGTCGGCGGCGAGTTGTTGACGCAAAGTCGTCACCGAGACACCCGCTTCGGCGAGTGATTGGGTCAGCGCCTCGACCGTGGTTTGGTTCTGGCGAGCGATATCGGCCAAGCGCCGATCCACGGTTTCGGGACTTGATCTGATCTCGTAGCGGGCCGCCTCTTCGATCTGGAGGCGTTCATCGATGAGATCGCTCAGCGCCTGGGCGCGCGCGCGCTGGAGAATTTCCGGCGTCGGCTGAAGGCCCGCGGACACCAGCAGCAGCATGGCGCGCTGGCGCACGTCGAACGTGGAGATGACGTTGTCATTGACAACAGCGGCGACGCCCTCTGCGTTCTGCGCCGTAGCAGCGACCGGGGCTGCGCCCATCATCGCCGCCAATACCGCCGCGGCGGAAACCTGTTTCCAGTTCATATTTCTCTCGTCTGCTCCGCTTCAGCTTCCGCCGAACACCCCGAGCGAGCGCAGTCCAATGCGGATCCGCAGGCCCTCATCCGGGCCGATCAAACCAAGCTGAGTTTCCCGCCGGGTGTAGGCAATCTCAAAGAAGGTACAATCGTCCTCGTAAATAGCGCGGATGTCCTGAAGCAGATTTATGTCTGAATCTAGGTCGCGTGTCAGGCCGGCCTGCACGCGCCAGCCGCGGGCCAGATCAATCCCGACATTGGCGTTGATCTGCTCATTCGGGTCTTGGGGGTCGTTCTGGAGCGATGGGTCCACCGAATGGTACCGCACATAGGTGCTGAAGCGGCCAGCGGCGGCCCGTACGGTAAAATCGACGCTGCGAACATCCAAGGTTTCGTCTTCGAGGCGAAACCTTCCTTGGGCGCCAAAATTGGCGCCGAGATTGATCGAGCCGGCCGCGACCCAGTCCGAGCTTTCGCCGTCGAGGTTGGTGGCTGGGGTGAAGCCGGCGGCAGGGTCCTCGCGCCAGCGGCGGCCGAACAGGACCGAGGCGCTTTCGCCTGTGTGCGCGCGCGCGGTGGCGCGGACACCGGCGCTGACGCGCCCGCCCGGCTCCCACAGATCGTAATTCGGCGCCGCGTTCGGCCGGAACAGGTTTGAATCGTCGAGCTCGAACGCGAGGCTGTCTTCGTTGACATTAAGCGGCGCTTGCGAGTCGTCGCTGGCGATGGCGCCCATCACAACCGGTTCGACGATGACGTCGAAACGCTCGCCCGGGCGCATGAAGGGCCAGCTGAGTTCAGCGCCGGCAAGGCCTAGGCCGCGGGTGAAGGTCTCGAAATTATCTTCGCTGACTTCGATTTGGTAGATGTCGCCGCGCGCCTGCGCGAATGGGCTGATCACCATGCCCGGGCCGAAGACAGTGTCGCGTCGCCACGTGGCGCTGAATGATGCGCGCCCGGTGCTGCCCTCGAAAATGCCGACGGTGGCGGGGTTGTCGTTTCGCGACAGGACGGCGGTGTTCGCTTGCAGGCGCACCTGACCGTCAAACACCGGCTCGGTGAGCACGTGCTCGGTTTCGGCGAACGGCAAGATCAGCGGCAGAAGATCTGACGTGTCTTCGGTCCGCAAGCCCTGGAAGCTAAGCGCGGCAACAGAGCTGTAAGAATTTGCGTTCTGCCCAATGGCGAACAATTGCGAGAGCAGACGCGTCTCTTGGCCAACATAGGGGCCGCGGCGTTCGCCGGCGCCGCTTATATCGTATCGACGTAGGTACTGGTCGTCGTAGGCGTGTTCGAGGCCGAAGCCCCAATCCCAATAATCTGAAAGTTCAAAGCGGCCTTCTCCGAAGGCGCTGTAGCGGAAACGCTGAGTGCCGAAACGATCGCCGCTATCGTCAAATAGCTGTTCTTCGGTGAACGTCGTTTCGAACGACATTTCGCCGGACCAGAAGCGCTTGCGATAGTCGAGCCCGATCAGCGGATTGACGTTGCCGTGCAAACGCAGCGAGGCGGTCAGATCCTGCGACGACGAAATCGACCAATGATAGGGCTGTTCGTAATAGGCGCCGAGGCGACGGTTCTGGCCGATATCCGGCGGAAGAAAGCCGGACGCGCGGCCGACGCTCGGATCGGGATGCGCGAAGTATGGAAAGTAAAGGATCGGGACGCCGGCGATCTCGAGCACGGCGCTCTGATATGAGATGGTGCGGCTCTCGCGATCCTGGAGCGCGCGACGCGCGCGCAGACTCCATGTCGGTGGGCGATCACCGGATTCGCAGATCGGGCAGCTGGTGTAGATGACGTTGCGCAGTTCGCTTTCGCCTTCGCCATGGCGAAGCGCCTGACGGGCGGCGAGCGTGCTGGCGCCGCCGCCGAGACGCGCGCGCAATTCACTGGCGGCGCCGACATTCATCGCTTCGTCGGCTTCGATCTCTTCGGCGTACGTGACGGAGCCGTCTTCGAGCGCGATCTGGACATTGCCGGAGGCGCGGATCGCGCCCGTGTTGAGATCATAGATCAACCGATCGGCGCGCATCGTGCGGCCTTGGTAGCGGACTTGCACGTCCCCTTGGGCGGTGATCGTTCGCGCGGTCTGGTCGTCGATCAGTTCGTCGGCTTCGAGAACGACGTTTTCGGTTTGCGCTGTCGGCGCGGGGGGCGGCGCGGTTGCGGGCGTCTGGGCGAGCGCGGCAGGGCTGACGGAAACCGCCAGCACAGCAGCCAACGCCGCCCAGCTAAACGGCGCCCGCTCGGCCATACGGCCAGCCATCTCCCCCGAACGGCTCATCCGCATCCCTTCGTGCGACTCCCGCCTTTACCTAGACGGCTGTAGCCAGACGCGTCCAGCGCCGGACGCCGCACTGGGGAAACGATTCACATCCCTGTGGCCAATCAGCCGTCTTCCAGGAACGCAACGATAGCCAAAGCGATGAACATGCCCGCGAAGGGGGCGCTCCAGGCTGCGACAATGGCTGGAACGGTCTGGGTCATGGCGAAGGCGGCGGCGAGTTGGCTGTAGCAGAACAGAAAGAGACCGACGCCAGCGCCGGCGGCGCCCCATTTGGCCAGATTGCCGAGCCGCTGGAGCTGTAGCGAAAACGCCGCGCCAAGGCCGGCCATGACCGCCAGCAATAGCGGGTAGGCCAGCAGACTCTGCCATTTGAGTTCATAGCGGGTTGGGGCGAAGCCGGCGGCGCGGGCCTCGTGGATGAAGAACGGCAGCTCCCAGAAGGATAGCGTCGCTGGCGTCACGAAGCGGTTGACGAGTTCAGAGGGGTCGAGCGTTGTCGGGATCGCGAGATTGGCGTGGCGCATCGGTCGGCTGCCGGGCGTGGCTTCGACCAGATCGCTGAGCTGCCAGAAGCCGCGCTTAAGTTCGGCGCGTTCGGCGCGCATGCGACGTGCGAAGCGCAGCGCGTCATTGCGAACTTCGAAGAAAAGGAAGGTTGCGCCCTGCAGCACCGCGCCGCTGGAATCGACGCTCTCCGCATGGATGACGACTTGGCCTTCGGGATCGCCCTGCCTGATCCAAACTCCATTGGCGCCGACTTCGGCGCCGGGATTGGTACGCAAGCTCTCGCGCTCGGCCTCGTAGGCCTTGAAGAACATCGCGCCGAGCGGATTAAGCGCGGTGACGGCGATAACGCCAAGCGCCGCACCGACGAAAGCCGATGGCGCAAGAAAGCGCCAAGCCGAGACGCCAGCGGCGCGCATGGCCACGAGTTCGCTTGAGCGGTTGAGGCCGATGATCGCCATCATGGCGCCGGCGAGGACGACGAATGGGAGTGTCTGCTCCACCAGCATGGGCGTTTTGTAGAGTGTGAGGCGCAGCGCTTCGATGACGTTGATGTCGGTGATGGAGCGCATGCGCTCGACAAGGTCGATGAGCAGAATGGCGGCCAAAACGGCGATCAGCGCGACGGCGACACCGTTTATCACCTTGCCGATGATGTAGAGACCGAGGCGCGAAAACAGGAAGCTCATGTGGTCGCCTCGTTCAACACGGAGGGCCCTAAAGAGTGACGTCTGCGACGGGCGCCGCGGCCGCCGAGCATCAGCCCGCAGATCAGGATCACCACGATTGGCAGTGCGTACTGGAGCGCGTTCAAATTGGGATCTTCAGCGCCGGCGGCTTGCACGCCGAGCGAGGCCAGCCTGATGACCAGCGCCCAGATGGCCGCGAACATGATTCGTCGGCCATAGCCGCGGCGGCTGAATTCGCCGACCAGCACGCCGGCCAGAGCGATCATGGCGAGTGCGATGTTCAACAAGGGCGCGGCAAGGCGTCCATGCGCTTCGGCCAGGAACTGATTGATGTTGCGTTGATCGTAGTGCGATGTCGTATCTGGAAAGAAGAGTTCGAAAAGTGTGCGGTCCGAGGCTTTTAGAAAGAAGCGATCCGGTTCTTCGATCGGTTCGCCGTCGGTCTGCAGGACGTAGCGATCGAAATCGAGCACATCGACGGCGCCGTCCTCGGTTTGGCGTTGAATTTGGCCGTCGCGCAGGACGATGGCGGGCGCGCCGTCGAGGGTGACGATGGCGCCGGCGCGGGCGGTGTAGGTGATGGGCGAATCTTGGCGCGCGTCGTTGATCAGCAGATCACGCAATTCGCCGCCGCCGCCGCGCTGGCGCGCATAAAGCGTGATGCCTTCGCTGGGATAAGTGAAGGAGCCCTCTTCGATGAGACTGGAGGCGACATCGGTGCTGAGCGCGTAAAGCGTTTCGCGCCGTTCGGTGAACGCCCACGGCTGAATGATGGTGTTGATCGCAAGGTGGGCGAGCGCGGCGAGCACCGCGAGTTGAATGATCGGGCGGGCGATACGGCGCCGCGACACGCCAGCCCCGTAGAGCACGGCGACTTCGCTTTCCGCCTGCATGCGGTTCAGCGCGTAAACGGTGGCGATGAACACCGCCATCGGCAGAATGAGTGAGATGAGCTGCGGGATCGCCAGCAGCGTCACATAGGCGAAGGCCCAGCCGGCGCTGCGATTGGTGATGATGATGTCGAGTTGGTTGAGGCCTTGGGTCAGGATGGCGATCGCCGCCAGCCCGCCAAGGATGGCGAGCAACGGTCCCAGCGCCTGTCGGAAGATGTAGGCCGAAACCGTGTTCATACCTGTCCCTTGCCGCCCCTTATGTGGAAATGGGGCGCGCCCTGTTCCCTAAGCCCAGCCGTCAGCTTTTCAATTGCTTCTGGCATGGCTACCACTGCGGCGATCGAGGTTGAAGCGGGCCAGCGCCCCTCATTTCCCCAGAGGTACTTATGGACATCCGTTTTGTGACCGCCGGCGGCGGCGATGTTGTGGCGATTATGGCGACCGAGGGCGGCGAGCTTCTAGAGGCTGGCAAGGCGCTCGATGCGGCCACGACAGGTCATATTGGACGCGCAATAAAAGCGGCGCGCTTTTCCGGCGGGGCTGGGCAGGTCGCCGATGTGCTGGCGCCGCCAGGTGTGGATTTCGGCCGCGTGCTGGTGATTGGCGTTGGTAAGGCGGACGCGGCGGACGGCATGGCGGTGGAGCGCTGGGCCGGCCATGCCGTGAAGCGGTCGCTGACTGGCGGCTTTGAGAAATTGGTGTTGCAGCCGGATGCGTTGCCGGGTGTGTCGAAATCGGAAGCGGGCGCGCACGCGGCGATGGGCGCGCGTTTGGCGTCGTACCGGTTCGATAGCTACCGGACGAAGCTGAAGCCGGAACAGAAGCCGACGCTTGAAGCGGTCGAGATCATGATGGACGGCACGGCGGCGGCGAAAGCGCGCGCCGAGAAAGATGAGGCCGTGGTCGAAGGCGTGTTCTTCGCGCGCGACCTGGTGAGCGAGCCGCCGAACATTTTGTATCCGGAGAGCTTCGCTGAGCGGCTGCGCGATCTGGAAACGCTGGGCGTGGAAGTTGAGATTCTAGAGCCGGCACAGATGGAACGGCTCGGCATGGGCGCGCTGCTGGGTGTGGCGCAAGGCTCATCGCGCGGTGGGCGGTTGGTGACCATGCGCTGGAATGGCTCATCGCAGAAGAAGGCCAAGCCGATCGCTTTGGTCGGCAAGGGCGTCACCTTCGATACGGGCGGCATTTCGCTGCAGCCCGGCGCCGGGTTGGACGACATGAAGGGGGACATGGGCGGCGCGGCTGCCGTTGCCGGCGCGCTGAAGGCCGTGGCGCTGCGCAAGGCGAAAGCGAACGTTGTTGGTATCGTGGCTTTGGTGGAAAATATGCCGGGCGCGAACGCGCAGCGGCCAGGCGACATCGTGACGACAATGTCGGGCCAAACCATCGAAGTGCTGAACACCGACGCTGAGGGCCGGCTCATCCTGGCGGATGCGGTTTGGTATGCGCAGGACAAGTTCGACCCGAGCGCGGTGATCGATTTGGCGACGCTGACGGGCGCGGTGATCGTGGCGCTTGGAAACGAGCACGCGGGCCTTTTCTCCAATGACGAAGATCTGGCGACTGCGATCACATCGGCGGCGCAGGCCGAAGGCGAGCCGGTTTGGCGCCTGCCCTTGAGCGCCGCGTACGACAAGCTCATCGATACGCCGAACGCCGACATGAAGAACATCGCCGGCAAGCCGGTGGCGGGTTCGATCGTCGGCGCGCAATTCGTGAAGCGCTTCGTGAAAGATGGCACGCCCTGGGCGCACTTGGATATCGCGGGCACGGCGTGGAAGTCCGGGCCCTATGATGATCCGATCAGCCCGGCGTGGGCGACGGGCTACGGTGTGCGTTTGCTCAATCGATTGATTGCTAATCGTTATGAGGACTGAGCTCCGCGATCCGAAGGGCGATACGCCGAGCCTGGTTGCAGTGCTCTTTGGGGCGCCCTTGGTGATGCTTGCGCTTTGGCTTGGATCGCACGCGCTGCAAATGGGTACGAGTGCGAATCCAGAAATGTATTTCGGACTGGATTCGTTGGCGGGGATTGGAGCGGTGGTCTCCGCGTTTGTGGGCGCGCCGTTGCTGCTCGTTGGATTGCGTCACTTCACGCGCGACGTGAAGCCGGACCAAAATGGCTGAACTCTGGTTCTACCATCTGGAAAAGAGCGAGCTTGAGCGCGCGCTACCGCCGCTGCTGGAGAAGTGCCTTCAGCGTGGGTGGCGGGCGCTGGTGCGGGCGGGATCGGATGCGCGGCTAGAGGCGCTCGATAATGCGATCTGGACGTTCCGCGCCGATAGCTTCGTACCGCACGGGCGCGAGGGCGATCCGATGCGTCAGCCGGTGTGGCTGACGGCGGAATCGGGCAACCCGAATGGTGCGCAGGCGCTGTTTCTAGTCGAAGGCGCCGAGCCGGGAGACATTTCTGGCTTCGAGCGGGCGTGCCTCCTGTTTGACGGCAACGATGCGAGCGCCTTGGAAATGGCTCGTTCACGCTGGAAACAGGCGAAAGATGCCGGGATCGCGGCGTCGTACTGGAAGGAAAGCGCCGCCGGGCGGTGGGAGAAGCAGCAATGAAGCGGACTTTGGTTTTGGTGCTGGCGGCCGCGGGGCTTTCAGTGGCGGCGTGCGCGTACCAGGCGCCGTTGTCCAATTGGGAGCTCGAGCAATTGTCTCAGCGCCAGCAGCGTGAAGCTTTGGCGCGGCCAGAGCCGGACACGTGTCAGCGCGCGGCGCATGTGCCGCTGATCGGAACCGAAGGTTCCGCCATCGAACAATCGAGTTTGCCGGCTGGCACGCGGATCATTTGCCACAATTGCGCAGTTACTCTGGATTACAGGGCCGATCGCTTGAACCTGGAACTCGGCGCTGATGGCAGAGTCGCGAACGTGCGCTGCGGCTAAGAAGGAGAACGAATATGCGTGCTTTGATGTTGACGGCGGCTGTGTTCGCCCTCGCCGCGTGCGGCCAAACGACGACAACGACAGAAACACCTGAAGCGGAGACGCCCGCGGCGGCCGCGCCGACGACGCGTGAAGAGGCTACGGCGCAAGATACGTGCGGCGCCTCGCAATATAGCTCGCTCGTCGGTTCGAATTTCGCGGCGGTGACGCTGCCGGCGGATTCCGGCGTGCGCATCATTCAACCGGACACAATGGTGACCCAGGACTTCCGCGCCGACCGCGTGAACATCATCGTTGATGCCGGCGGCATCATCACCAGTGTTGAGTGCTACTAAAATGTTCCGCGCCGCACTCGCCGCTCTTGTTTTGTCTGTCGCCGCCTGCGCGCAGACGCCGCCCGCCTCGCCGCCGGAAACGGCCGAGGAGGCCACGGCGCAGGATACGTGTGGGGCGGCGCGGTTTGCTTCGCTGGTTGGAACGCAGGCCGACCAGATCGACCGCGCCACGCTGCCGGCGCGCACGCGGATTATCACCCCGGACGTGATGGTGACCCAGGACTTTTTGGCTGCGCGGCTCAACATCATCGTCGGCACCGATGGCCGGGTAGGTTCGCTGCGCTGTTTCTGAGGGCGCGCCTTCTTGAAGCATTTCTGACGCACTTGGCGCGCCGGTGCGGCACGGCTATAGACCCGGCTCCAAATCAAGCCCGGAGCCAAGAAATCCCATGCCCGCCGAAC
>SXGT01449558.1_pt1 | contig 10418 bp, 8 predicted proteins | sample 3176221 | NCBI WGS metagenome assembly SXGT01 (sample SAMN11356862, study PRJNA531348) | freshwater metagenome | isolation source: freshwater sample F1-120 | place: China: Fuxian Lake, Yuxi | collected 2017-12-25
GGCAGGAACGGTAATGACGGCCTTGGTCACTTTATGACCCAGGTAGTTTTCCGCAGCTTCCTTCAGCTTACGCAGGACCTTGGCCGAGATTTCTGGCGGGGTGTAGTCCTTGCCGTTAACGTCAATTTTGACATAGTCGTTGGCGGCTCCGACGACCTTGTAGGGGACCATCTTCTCTTCGCTTTGGACTTCGCTATGACGACGTCCCATGAAACGCTTCACAGAGTAAAGTGTATTCTTGGGGTTCATGACGGCCTGGCGTTTGGCAGGATCCCCGACGAGTTCATCGCCTTTGTCGGTGAACGCGATGACGGACGGCGTCGTGCGGTTCCCTTCCTGGTTGGCGATGACTTTGACTTCTCCACCTTCCATGACAGAAACGACCGAGTTGGTGGTACCCAGGTCGATCCCGATAATCTTTTCAACATCAACAGCCATATGGACTTCTCCCTCTCTGATTTATTGCTTTTGGGTTGTTTGCCTCATGTCGCTGGCAGGGTGCCAGTTTGGGACGCGAATTCGCGTGATGAAGGAGAAAAGCAAAGGGTATACCGAGCGAAAAAGTTTCGAAAGATGCTGGATTTTTAAGGATTTACGTCGATGAAGAACGGACTTGACGTGATTCCACTGCCAAATCGACATTGCACACGCGTACCGTACGAGCCTCTATGAACGCCGTTTTGGCATTCTCTTTCCTCGACCGTGAAAAACGCCGTCATGGTAAGCGGGCTGTGGTGGTTATGTGACCCCTTAGTCAGCAATCCTTTAGACTCTTTCCCTGCCGGGATTCCCGCCCCTTGACACTCTTTCACGGCACCGATACAAAGTGGAAACTGAATCCAGCATTCATTTTAGACCGTTTTTGCGGTTGGAATGACGTCATTTGAACATCAATGTTGTTTCAACGCTTGATGTTATGACAGAGTTGGACCTCCTCCAGACCATGATCCTCACTTAGGGAATTGCCGGGCCTGTGCAAGTTCTCTGATTGATGTCCTCAATCCTTTATCGCCAAACCACTTACAACATCGGCGCACCTCCATGGCGAAGAAACCGACGAACTCCAAACCGCTTCGCAAAGTGCCAGAAGCTGCCCGTTCGAAGCCAGCCAAGCCTGCACCGGCGTCAAAACCCAAGGCCGCCAAAGGGGTTAGCGCTACTCAACAGCTGAAGAAAGTTGACGAGGAGATCGTCACCCTGCTGAATCGTCGCGCTGAGCTGATGATTGAGCAAATCGATAACCACGAAGAGGTTGCGTCGACGTTCAATGATCCGCAGAAGGAACGCGAGCTCTTCCAGACGCTTGAAAAACTGGCTGACGGCCCGCTGCCGCTTAAAGTCGTTCACAGCATCTACCGCGAGATCATCAACGGCGTCCGCCATCACCTGCGTCCGTCTCGCGTGGCGTATCTGGGACCGGCCTACAGCTTCACTCACATTGCTGCGACTGACCGATTTGGCAGCAACGCGGATCTGGTGCCTGTCAATACGATCGCGGCGGTCTTTGATGAAGTGAACCGCGGACATGTGGATTACGGCGTTGTGCCGATTGAGAACAGCACTGATGGTCGGATCGTTGATACGCTCGATATGTTCCAGCGACTGCCGCTGAAGATCTGCAGCGAAGTCCAAGTCAGCGTTCATCACAATCTGTTGAGCCGATCTCAACGCAGCGAGATCACTGAGATCTACAGCAAGCCACAGGCCCTGTCACAGTGCCGCGACTGGCTGGCTCGCAACATGCCGAAGGCTCAGCTGTTCGAAGTCACCAGCACTTCGACGGCGGCTCAACTGGCTCGTGATAAACCGGGCACGGGTGCGATTGCTTCGCGTCAGGCGGCCATTCAGTATGGCCTCGATACGATCGCTGCCAACATTGAAGACAACCCGAACAACATCACGCGTTTCGCGGTCATCGGTGATGATGTGACCAAGCCAACCGGCCATGATCGCACAAGCCTGCTGTTGCATATCCCGCACTCACCTGGCTCGCTGTCGGATGCATTGAACGCGTTCAAACGCAATCAGGTCAACCTGACCTGGATCGAGTCGTTCCCACTGCGTGGCACGGCCAACAGCTATCTGTTCTTCCTCGACTTCGAAGGACACCAGGACGAGCCGGAGGTCAAGAAGACGCTGCAGGAACTGGAGAAGAAGGCAGTGTCGCTGCGGTTGCTGGGGAGTTATCCTCGAAGCGAGCCGATTGATTAGTAGGGCTTAGGGCTTAGGGCTTAGGGCTTAGGGCTTAGGGCTTAGGGCTTAGAAAACATTAGAACGCGGCGGGAGTCAATGGGCTTCCGGCGCGTTTTTTTATGTTGAAATGCGAAGAACTATCTACTGATTGGCGATGGCTGATACTGTGTCGATGGGACGTAAGGATTGAATCGATGCAGCTTCGTCTGGAAGAGCAGGGGCAGCGAGGGAGGGGGTGATCAGGATCAGGTCATTTCTGAGCGGTCCCCCTTCGACGTCGACTTCTGCTCGGGCTTGAAAATTGATGAAGAGGATCGATTGCCCCTTGGAGAATGGGACTTCCATGCTGAACTGCTCTTTATGCTCTCTGAGGTCCGTTCCAGCCATTTCGGCGGGAGTATTGGCTTTTCCTTTGACCCAAATCGGGGTACGCACAAGGTAGCGTAGTTCGCATCTGACGAACAAATCGATCTCTTCTGAGTCTGCTCGCCATGCTGGAGTCAACCAGACCGCAACGGACTCATTTTGTCGAGGTACCGCTTTGAAATCAGGCCCGCCTGCCGTTTCCACTCCTAGCGGGGGAACTGGTGCTGGGACACCCGGGTGACCTGCATCAAATACCCCGGTTTGACCGCATCGAACCGTGATTGCGGGTTCTGAGATGACCTTGAATTGACTCACTGGAAGGTCGCTCTCTTTTAATTCTTGAAATGCTTTCGTTGTCGCTTCATCCAAGATGACGTAAGCCATAAGAGTCGGTGGAGAGCTTGCAAAGAGATCCATTTCAGGTAATCGATGCTTCATCTCCCTTTGCGGAGGTGACTTCAAAAAATGCAGGTCTGAAAACTTCAGGCCCAGTTGATCGAGAGAAGCGATGGGCGCGACGGAGTATTGAAGCTTCACGAGAATTTGTGATTGCAGTTCTTTACGAAGTAGAGCCAGGAGCCGGTCAATTTTCTCATGGTCACTTTCTGTGGTTTTCACAACAAGCGTGTGCAAATCATCGAGGTAGCGGGCCGACTCGAAGATCTGTGAATCCAGTTCTCGAATCGAGCCATGGCGTTTGGCTTCAGCCATCATATAGGATTTCAAAGCCGCGAATGTCAGTTGACGCTCAGGGACATTCAGCCTGATCACTTCCTGTGCTAACAGAAGTTGCTGCAAATCGTAGAGGTCGTAGGCTTTGGTCACGCCAGGTTTGGAAGTTGAGGAACCATCGGGCGATGACTTGGGACTTCTATGCGGATCTGGTGCACTATTGGGGGAGAAAATCTCACCGACCTGGGCGTGAAGCTGCGAGGTTGAGAGGAGCAAAATGGAATAGCAAGCAAGCAGCCAGGACTTCATAGGACAAAACTCCCGAGAGAGGCGATGGGGGTACTGATGTGAATTCTGCGCCAGGCAGAGAGTCTTTGTCCAGAGCAGGTTGAGAGAGCAGGGGATTTAGAAATGAGAAGAGGCGAGGTCTTGCGCGACCTCGCCTCTTGAGAATTCGTAGCTCGCCCAATGCGAATAATTGGTCGCTGGCAGACTTCCCTCATCCGGCTTCAAAGACTCAGCTACTTTCCCCCCGAGGGAGAAGGAGTTAAGACCGCTCCCCGAGGGAGAAGGAAGAAGACACCTCCACCGAGGAGAAGGGCATTGTGAGATCAGATTACTTAGTCAGCGCCTCGTGGATGAAGGCGGGGCGGTTGGTGGTGATGGAGTCGACGCCGAGGGTTTGGTAGCGTTTGGCCTGGTCGGGGCTGTCGACGGTCCAGACGTGGAATTCGAAGCCGGCTTTGCGGACGGCGCTCACGAAGTCTTCGGTGATGACTTCATCGTTGGCCTGGGTGCCGAAGCCGGTGGCGCCGGTCTTTTTCAGAGTGGCGAGGACTTCCGGCAGGGCGGGGGTCCAGGTGGTCTGGCCTTCGGGTTTCTTGTAGCCGGTGAGCCAGTTGCATTTGTACTGGGGGATCTGCTGGCGGCATGCGATGACGACATCGACGCTAAAGGCGATGATGACGATCTGCTCGTTTTTGAGGCCGGAGGCTTCGAGGACTTTCTTCATCGGGGCGACGATTTCAGGACCGGCTTTGACTTCGACGTAGATCTTCTTGCCTTCGGGAACGACTTCGAGAACTTCGGAAAGAAGCGGGATCTTTTCGCCGGCGAATTTCGGATCTTTCCAGCTGCCGAAGTCGAGCTTGCGGAGTTCTTCGAGCGTGACGTTTTTGGGTTCGACGTCGCTGGTCTGGCCGGTGGTGCGTTTGGTGGTTTTGTCGTGCAGGCAGATGATCTGGCTGTCGGCGGTCAGGTAGAAGTCCCCTTCAATGACATCGGCGCCTTGCTTCCAGGCTTCGCGGAAGGCGGACATGGTGTTCTCGGGAGCATCAAAGGAAGCACCGCGGTGGGCGACGATGATTTGAGCGTTGAGGGTCGAGGAATTCATCAGCCAAGTAGCCAGCAATAGAGTCCAGAGGATTCGCATGGGACTTTCTCCTGTTGAGTCGCGGGGACAGAAAGAACGTCGCAGCTTAGATAGTCGATCCGGGGGGACGAATCAAGAAGGGGGAACTTCTTGGGAAATTCATAAAATGCGGGGGATGTGGTTCACATCTGGACGCTGGTGGGATTCATGGATGAACCGATGACTATTGGCGAATGAGGCTGGGCGTGAGGATGAAAACGCGTCGTTTGCCTTCGTCCTTTGGTGGTTTGAAGCCTGGGACTTCGCCATTGGGTGAGAGCTGAAAACCTTCGTCGGAAAGGTCGAGGATTGTGGTGAGATCGACAAACAGGATTGAGTTTCCGAGTTTCACTTTTCGTGAAATGAACATCTCTGACAATGTCTCTGTGTCCAGGTTTCCGGAACGATTGGTGAACTCGATATGGATATCCCCGCCATTGGAATCAATGGTTGTGATGATGTCATACTGAGGGTAAGAATCGCTGATGGCGAAAGGTTCCTGAGAGATAACCGTTCGCTCGTCCGTGATTTCAATTGCCCCATTTCCATGGTTAACTTCATCGCATTCGGTAGAGACCATGACCTTTTTACCCGCAAGCATCTGATGGGATTCTCGTCCCAGTTCACCACCGACTTTACCGGTAAACATTCGACGAAATGTTTTTAATTGCTCAGGAGAGATTTCAAATGCCGCCGTTGGGTTCTCATAAAGTGGCAAGTCAGATCGACTCTCGTGTCGTCGTAAAATTGGTGTTTGACTGAGATCTATCTGCTCCTTCTCAATTCCAATCTCGGGAAGCCGATCCACAGGCACATAAAAGCATCTCATTTCAAGATTGATGATCTGATCGTATCCCTGCTTTTCGCCGATCTGCTTCATGAGCAAAAGCTGATTGCTCTTCTTGGCTTCAACGATGACGCCTTTGTTATTCTCGACGAACCGAACTTTGCCATAGACAGACGGATCAATCGGCTGGCTGCCATCTTTGAAGTGGATCATGCCGTCCTCAACATTGAACTCTGTCAGGTCGTAGGCAACCGCAGCTGTTGAGGGTGGCCTCACGGAGAGAGCAAGACTAAGCGAGAAGGTGAGGGCGGTGAGCAAATAAGACATCGCGACATCCTGTTGAAAGCGACCCGTACTTTCGTCAATTACTGCTTGATGAAACGGGGCGTGATCATGACCGCTGAGTAGACCTCTTCATCTGGAGACTTTTCAACCCAGGTCGAAAGCCCTGCCGCCTCGAAGGCTGTCTGGACGATCCCTGTTGCCTGAGGGGCGGGAAAAGTTTGAGGCTTCAGGAAGACGATCAGGATGCTCTTGTCATCATTGAGTGTGCTGTCGATTTTTACGAGAGCCTTTTCAACTTCTGGAACCTGAATCGCCACAGGCTTCGAGGCTCCGTCGGAACCTTTCATGGCGAACTTGACGAGATCAACGCCCTGCAGTTGAGTCCAGGTTGCTTCCGCATGAATCTTGATAGAGTTTTCATCCGTTGCAAATCCGTGAAGCTCGATCTTGAGACCTTCATTGATCACTGTCAGCTCGGTTTGAACCTGATCTCCCGCTTCGAGATTCACACCGGTTACAAAAGGACGTCGAGCGACATCGTTGACTTCCACAGTCTGTCCGTTGAAGGCGGTCAACTTTGGAGCAAACATGATGTTCGAATGAGGATCGGCCTGAACATCCTGAACGAAATGAAAGGCTTCCAGGTCGGTGATTTCGACAATGCCGACAGGTATCGAGTCGTCTTTGGTCAGGATTTTGTCGTATGCCAGTTCAGCCTTTTTGAGCCCTTCTTTTGAGAGCGTGATGTGACGGATCTCATAAGAAATCTGCACCAATTCTTCCGTACGGATTTTCTCAAGAAACGCGGCAAGTTGATCGTGTTGCGTTTGAGAGGCACGAACGACCAGACTGGTGGTTTTCTCGTGGACGCGAATGTCTAGCGTATCGAGCGGGCTGAGGGATTCTCTGAAATTTGTATGTGTTGCTGTTCTGCGGAGTAGTTGCAGCAACTCTTGCTCTGAGTATGGCTGGGACTGGTCCTTGTTGTCGATGAGGCGAAATGCCGTGGCGATATCTGCGATATCATAGACAATGTTAATGAGTGGCTTCTCAGCGGCGAAGGAGGTCGAGCCGATGCTGGCAAGGCAGCACCCCAAAAGCATAGCGAGGAAAGTTCTCATGCGATTCCTTTCGTAGTGAGACGTATTTCACAGCGGCGGAGAATCTATACAAAGAAGCAGAATAGGTCGAGAGGAGTTGGAGGAGGAAAGAAGCGGCCGTCAGATGATCGCTAAGCCACCACTGAGTACTGCATTTTCGTCGATGTAAGTTTTCGATGCGAGAATCCAATTGATTAGCTGGCTACTGAAAGGTAGCTTGAAGCCTACAGTGTCGTGTGGACCCTCATCGAAGGAAAATAATGAAACCAGTCATCCTTCTGCTCGCTTTGGCTATGTTCGACTTCTTGCCTTCCCTTACGTGGGCTCAGAGTGAAGCTGTGTCGAAGACGCCGGAAGTCTTTTTACCGGTGCGGGAGAATGGGGCGAAACTGCGTCAGGGAGTTTACACGGCGAAGGGAGTCAGTTCGCGAAGGAAACCTGCGAGTTCTGGCTTTGGCTCAAACTCTCGTGTGAATACAGAAGCGTTCAGGGAGGCGCAAAAGAATGGTCGTGTGCAAGAATACATAGACGAACGACGCAAGGAACAAGCTGCAGCTAAAGAGACGGCGTACATGACAGAGGTCGACGAAGATTCATTAGAAGGTGCTTTCGATTACGATCAGGAACTATTTAGCTTTCACACTACTCGTGATTCCGAAGACGCGAATGACTTTCGTTCTCGTTTTTCCAGAGGTCTTTCGCTTTACAAGGAATTCCAAGTCGTATCGCGATCGGGTCTGGTGGTCACTGGTGCCCATTATTCGACCACGAATGATCGTTATGTGACTTTCAAAAATCCACCGATTGAAATGCCGATGTCCCGATTCAGCGACCATCTTGTGTTTGACGGGCGGACAATGGGGTGGGGCGGGCGAAATGTGTTACAGACCTCCTTCACAGATGAAAACCTCACTTATTTTGACAACCTGTTGAACGCAACAGACACCTTTCAAACCGAACTCAAAAGCGTTGATGACGAGAGCGGTTTAAAAAAAGTCGAAGTGATCTGGTCATGGCCGAATGAGCAAGGTCTCACGAGAGTCTTCACCTATTGGCTTGACTCTAAACAAGGAAACCAGATCACGAAGTTTCTGGATCAGAAGCGAATTTCTGCTCCCAAAACGCCAAGGGATGAAGAAATCAATAACGAACCCGCTAATTCTGAGGCGACTTATACCTGGGAACAAAATAATGATGTCTGGGTTCTGAAAACGATGAATCTTATTGAGCGACCAACAGAACTCATGACGCGCCAATGGACGCTGGATTTCACGTGGACATCAGTGAATAAACCTGTTGATGACAGCCATTTTGATTACAAAACGTGGAAGCTGTATGAAAATAGTCGGATCCTGGATGATCGATCCGGCGGTGGGTTTCAGATTGAACTCAGGCATTGAAATTGGAACATGTCACAGCTGACCGACATTTCCGCCCTAACATCTTAGTCGCCCCTCTCCCGTTCCTTGCAGGGGGGGAATGATTGCTTCATAATCTGGTTGAGCGCCCTCGCGCAAGACTGCGCGGAGGGTCTGTGTTCATTTGGGGAACCGGACCGGCGTTTCGTGTGTCGTCCAGCCAAGGTGAATCGCCGTGATTATTGTTCTCAAAGAAAATACGTCTGAAAAAGAACTCGAACACATCCTCGAGAAGATCAACGAGCTGGGTTTCCGTTCCGATGTCAGCCGGGGAGAGAAGCGAACTGTGGTTGGCGTGATTGGCGACGAGGAAAAGCTGCGTGAAGAGCCTCTCAAGGCGCTGCCAGGGGTCGAGAAAGTCATCTCCGTGCTCAAGCCATACAAACTGGCGAGCCGGGAATTTCAGCGGGAAGACTCGGTTTTTGACCTCGGATATGGGGTCAAAGTCGGTGGCGGCAATCTGATGATGATCGCCGGGCCGTGTGCGATCGAGGGGTACGATATTCTGCATGAGATCGCGGTCGCGGTGAAAAAAGCCGGGGCAAATGTCCTGCGAGGGGGTGCCTTCAAGCCGCGGACGAGCCCGTACAGTTTCCAGGGGATGGGTGAAGAAGGGCTGAAAATTCTGCGGGACATTGGCCATTCGCTGGGGATGCCCGTCGTGACGGAAGTCATGGACCCGCGACAAGTCGATCTGGTGAACCGCTATACCGACCTGTTCCAGATCGGTGCTCGTAACATGCAGAACTTCAATCTGCTCAATGAAGTCGGCCAGACAAGTAAACCGGTCCTGCTCAAGCGTGGTATGTCCGCCACGGTCACCGACTTGCTGATGTCGGCTGAATATGTGCTTTCCAACGGCAATAAACGGGTGATTCTGTGCGAACGAGGTGTTCGCAGCTTCGATTCTTCGACACGTAATCTGCTGGACTTGGCTGCGATCCCGAATTCTAAGGGACTCTCTCACCTGCCAATCATTGTGGACCCGTCTCACGCGACCGGGCGTCCTGATCTGATCCCATCAATGTCGCTGGCGGGGATTGCTGCGGGGGCGGATGGGGTTCACATCGAAGTCCACTCGCATCCTGAACTTGCCAAGAGCGATGGGCCACAGGCGCTGCTGCCGCATCAGTATGAAGAATTGTGTGGCAAAATGCGGTCGATGGCGGAGTTGCTGGGGAAGACGATTCAGGTGTCTGGAAAAGCGTAAGACGATTGGCTCACTTAAATAATTTGATCCCTCCCTCATCCGACCTCGAAGACTCGGCCACCTTCTCCCCGGGGGAGAAGGACCGAAAGACAGAAGAAAGAATAGACAATCATGCGTAAGAAACTGGTTGCTGGTAACTGGAAGATGAATACGGACAGCAAGTCGGGCGTGGAGCTGGCCAAGGCTGTCGCGACTGCGGCTGGCACTGGGCATGATAAGGTTGATGTTCTTATTTGCCCTCCATTCGTCTACCTGACGACCATTGCACAGGCGATCTCAGGATCAGCTGTCAAACTGGGTGCTCAGAACTGTTACTTTGAAAAACCAGGGGCTTTTACGGGTGAAACCGCAGTTTCGATGATCAAGGATGTCGGCGCTGGCTATGTCATTCTGGGTCACAGCGAACGTCGACACGTTCTGCATGAATCCGATGAGCTGATCAACCGCAAGATGATTGCCGTCCTCGAAGGCGGGTTGGTTCCGGTCTTCTGCGTGGGTGAACTGCTCAGCGAACGCGAAGGGAACAAGACCGAAGCTGTTCTCAATACTCAGATGGAGAAGGGACTGGCCGGGATTTCCGAGTCGCAGCTTGGCCAGGTCGTGATTGCTTACGAACCTGTCTGGGCGATTGGAACCGGTAAGACAGCTTCTCCAGAGCAGGCGGAAGAAGCTCATGCCTATATCCGTAGCTGGCTGGCCAAGCACTATTCCCAAGCTGCGGCTGACAAGATGCAGATCCTGTACGGCGGTAGCGTAAAGCCCGATAACGCCAAAGAACTGATGGCCAAACCGAACGTCGACGGGGCGCTGGTGGGTGGTGCGAGTTTGAAGGCTGCGGATTTCGTCGGGATTATTGATGCGGCGAAATCGCTGTAGGGGGTTTTTAATGTAGGGTGCTGGTGAGTCTTCGAACCGCACCAAAACGACATTCATTTGCCCATTTGGTGCGGTTCGCAAAGCCTCACCAGCACCCTAC
>SXGT01807415.1_pt1 | contig 10418 bp, 11 predicted proteins | sample 3176221 | NCBI WGS metagenome assembly SXGT01 (sample SAMN11356862, study PRJNA531348) | freshwater metagenome | isolation source: freshwater sample F1-120 | place: China: Fuxian Lake, Yuxi | collected 2017-12-25
CCGAAGAATGCCAGGCGAGGAATTATGCGTGCAGATTCTGATCCTGAATCGGCCGACTCTGATGAATCATCAGAAATCAGTAGGTCAGGATGGCGTCGACGCCGAACAAGGTCGGGTTGGACTGCCCGCCCTTGAACATCTCGACCGTGAGCGGTCCCGAAAAGCCGGGCGCGTGGGCCTGCAGCCAGGCAGCCAGTGCGGGCTCGTCGAAAGCATGCTGCCCGCCCACGGGCTTCGTGCCGCTGAAGTTCAGGTGGTCGCTCATGAAGCGCGTGCCCTTGTGATGGTGGAGGACGGGCGTGGCCGCCGCTTCTGCCGGCAGGCTGTCCTGCTCAGGTTTCCGACTCGGCGATGCGCATGAGCATGTCGCGGTTGCGCACCACCAGGCCGCCTTGCTCGATGCGGATGGCGTCCTCGCGTTCCATGGATTTGAGTTCCTGGTTCACGCGCTGGCGCGAAGCCCCGAGCAACTGCGCCAGTTCTTCCTGCGCGAGCTGGAGTCCGATGCGCATTTCGTTCCCATCCGCGAGGCAGGGGACGCCGTAGCTGCGCACCAGGTGCAGAAGCTGCTTGGCCAGACGCGCGCGCAGGGGCAGCGTGTTGAGGTCCTCGACGAGCCCGAACAGCGTGCGGATTCGACGCGCCTGCAGACGCATGAGCGCTTCGTACAGTTCCACGTGCGTGCTCAGGATCTTCTGGAAATCGGTTCGTGCCACGCACAGCATGGTGGTCGGCCCATGCGCGTAGGCATCGTGCGTACGCTGGTCGCCGTCGAACATCGCCACGTCGCCGAACCACACACCCGGTTCGACATACGTCAGCGTGATCTGCTTGCCCGAGAGCGAGGTCGAACTCACGCGCACTGCGCCCTTGGCCACGGCCGACCATTCGGACGGCGGATCGCCGCGGGCGACGATCAGGTCGCCGTCCTTGAATCGCTTGACGTAGGCGCATCGGAGTATGTCGTGACGCAGGGAAGGGGAAAGGCTGGTGAACCAGCGACCGTTGTTGATCGCCTCGCGTTCTTCCATTGTCAGAATCGGTTCGTCCATGGGCTGTCTTTTGAGTGACTGGAAAAGCGATCATTGTCGCCACAGGGACGGGCGACGAGATCAGGGTATGCGCGCAGGACGGTCGCGCAGGCATCCCTCAGCGGTAGCTGGCGGGTCGCTTTTCCATGAACGCGCTGATGCCTTCGCCCGCGTTGGCGTGGTGCAGACACCGGACGAAATGATCCCGCTCAGCGGCGAGCTGGGCGTGCAATGCCTGCGTCGGCGCTTCATTGGCCAGCTCCTTGATGCTGGCCAGCGCATTCGGTGCACGCGCGTTGAGCCGTTCGCTCAGCGCCAGTGCCGCCGTCAGTGCTTCGCCCGCTGCGCTGACCTGGTTGACCAGCCCGAACTGATGCAAGCGATCGGCGCCGATGCGGTCGCCGCACATCAGCAACTGCAGCGCCGTGGCGCGGGGCAGGGCGCGCATGAGGCTCCAGGTTGCGCCGCCGTCGGGCGAGAGACCGACGTTGCTGTACGCCATGACGAACACGCTGTCTTGCGCGGCCACCACCATGTCGCAAGCCAGCACCAGCGAAAAGCCCGCGCCTGCGCACGAGCCTTCGACGGCAGCGAGCACGGGTTTGGGAAAGGCCCGTATGGTCTCGACCCAGTTGTGCAGGCCTTCGATGCTCTGCGCCTGAACCTCGGGCGGCTGCTGGCGATTGGCCAGCAGCCGCTGCAGATTGCCGCCGGCACAGAAATGGCTGCCTTCCCCGGTGATCACCACGCTGCGCACTTCGTCGCTGCTCTCGGCCACATTGAGCGCCTCCACGCCGGCGGCGTACATGTCGGGGCTCAGCGCATTTCGGTTCTCGGGGTTGCTGATGGTCAGCACCATGGTCTGCCCATGGCTGTGGCTTTTGAGACTGGCGGTCATGTGATCGAAGGGGCGTGATGGGGGAATTCAGGATTCTTCGTGCGTGAGACTCAGGCCCAGCGCGCCGCGACGACGCAGCCACGGGGAAGGGCGGTAGCGCGGGTCGCCGTAGACGGTCTGCAGGTTGAAAAGGATCTCCAGCACGTTGGTCGGTCCGATGCGGTCTCCCATGGCCAGCGGGCCCGCCGGGTAGCCCAGACCGAGCGTCACCGCCACGTCGAGGTCGGCTGGCGTGCAGATGCCCTGCTGGCACATGTCGGCGGCGATGTTGACGATGGTCGCCACCACGCGCTGGGTCACAAAGCCGCCGCTGTCGTGGATCACGCTCACCGGTTTGCCGTCGCGCGCAAACAGCGCGTGCGCGGCATCGCGCATGTCGGCGCGCGTCGCGGGGTTGGTGGCCAGCACGCGCCTGCGCGTGGCCCCGTCCTCCAGCATCATGTCGATGCCCAGCGTGCGCGTGGCATCGAGCCTCTCGACCGCGGCAAGCGTGGTGACGTCCAGCCCCAGTGGTGCCACCAGAATCAGGGCAGAACCCGACGGCGTTGCGCCCGTTTCAATGTTCGCTCCCAGGGTCTTGAGCAACTGGTAGAGCTCTTGCCGCCGCGCGGCCTTGGGTGATACCCACACGCTCGGCAATTCCGATACGGCGGGTGCCGGTGGATCGGCAGGCAGGCGCGCCACGCCCTTGTCGTAGCTGTAGAAGCCCTCGCCCACCTTTTTGCCCACCACACCGCCGGCCAGCCGCTGGGCGGTGATCACGCTGGGCCGGTAGCGCGGCTCCTCGAAATACTGGTGGTAGATCGACTCCATCACGGGGTGAGAGACATCCAGCGCGGTCAGGTCCATCAACTCGAACGGCCCGAGGCGAAAACCCATCTGGTCCTTCAGGATCCGATCGATGGTGGCGAAGTCGGCCACCCGCTCACCGACCACCCGGAGCGCCTCGGTGCCGTAGCCGCGCCCGGCATGGTTGACGATGAATCCTGGCGTGTCCTGGGCGGTCACCGGAGTGTGACCGAATTGGCGTGTGTAGTCGGTCAGGCGCTGACACACCGCGCTGCTGGTCTTGAGCCCGGCGATGACCTCGACCACTTTCATCAGCGGCACCGGGTTGAAGAAGTGGTAGCCCGCGAGCTGCGCCGGCCGCTGGAGTGCGGCGGCAATGGCGGTGACCGAAAGCGAGGAGGTGTTGGTGGCCAGCACCGCGTCGGCCCGCACGATGGTCTCGAGTTCGGCAAAGAGCCGCTGCTTGACATCGAGTCGCTCTACCACGGCTTCCACCACCAGGTCACAGGGAGCGAGGTCGGTCAGCGCCTGGGCGACGTGAAGCCGCTCCAGACACGACTCCATCGCTACTGCGTCCATGCGGTTCTTGCCGACCAGGGTCTGCCATGTCGTCTGCAGCGCCTCCCGAGCGGCCTGGGCGGCGCCGTCCTGTACATCGAAAAGCCAGACCTGGCTGCCGGCCTGCGCCGCCATCTGGGCGATGCCACGGCCCATGGCGCCAGTGCCAACTATGCCCGCCGAGGGAAAAATGGGTTGCATAAGTGTGTTGTATTTGGAATGAGAGGCCCGACGGCTATGACAAAATGACCGAACGAAAGAACGAAGGACATCCAACGTGCGCCAGACATGGACAGCCTGTATTTTGCTATCAACTGCTTTCAGCAGTTCGGCAGTGACCTTGGGGAGGCACAGTGGCGCAGCCCTCGTCGGTCAACCGCTTGATGTCCGGGTGCAGCTTCTGGTCGGACCCGACGAAGACGTCGTCAACCAGTGCGTGACCACCGATGTGTTCTATGGCGATGCACAGGTGTTCGCGGGGTCGGTTCGAAGCACCCCGCAAAAGGCCGCCGGGGCCGATGCCCAGGCCAGCGTTCGGATCCAGTCGTCTCTGCCGGTGAACGAGCCCATCGTCACGTTGTATGTCAAGGCCGGTTGCAGCAACCCTTTCACCCGTCGATACGTCCTGCTCGCCGAGCTCGCCTCCGATGCCGCCGTGGCGGGTTCCGCCACGCCTCCTGCCGTGCTGGCTGCGCCAGTCCGTCCGCCCTCCGTCGACGTGCCGAACTCGCCGCGCAGCGCGGCCGCCCCGGCCCCCGGTGGTGGTTCGGGACCCTCCGGGGCTTCGAGCCGAGCGGGTGCCGCCGCGCCAGGCAGCGCAACACCGTCGTCGGCACCCCGTGCACCCAGCGTGGTGCGGCGCGCCGCGCCTGCGCCAGCGCGCGCGCCTGCTGCGGCACCGGCGGCTCGCCTTCAACTCGACCTGCTCGACCTCGACCCAGGCGTCGAACGCGATCCGACGCTCAAGCTTTCGACGCTGCTGCTGAGCGAGCCAGGCAGCTCCGACGAGGCGCGTGCCGCGGCGGCGGAGCGCTGGAAGGCCATCAACGCCACGCCGGAGGACATCCTGCGCGACGCACGCAAACTCAGCACGCTCGAGGCTGAAGCGGGCGAATTGCGCAGTGCACAAACCAGGGACCAGGCCAGCCTGGCCGAACTCAAATCCCAGCTGGCGCAGGCGCGTGACCAGCGCTACAGCAACCCGCTCGTGCATGCGCTCGGAGCGCTTCTGCTGCTCGCACTGCTGTTGCTGGCGTTCGTGTGGCGTCGCAAGTCGCGGGAGCAGGGCGCCGGGGGATCGCGCGCATGGTGGTCTTCTCATCCCGACGACAAGACAGCGGCCGACAAGCTGGGCCAACCTCTGGTGCGTACGCCGGTCGCGGTGGTCCCAGCGCCTGCGGCGGTGGCCGACGACGGCCAGGACATCGACTTCAATCTGGGCGACGATTCATCTTTCGATGCCCTCAATCCGCCCAAGCCAGGCGCGAATCGCGCGCGGCGGTCGGCGTCTTCGACAGAAGCGGTGCCCTCACTGCCCAGCCGAGACAAACGCGAATTCTCGTCCAGCGCCATCGGAGGTTCCAGGTCGATCGCCACCGAGGAACTGTTCGACATTCAGCAACAGGCCGATTTTTTTGTTTCGCTCGGCGAGGACGGCCAGGCCATCGAGGTGCTCCGCAACCACCTGGCGGAAAGCCATGAACCCAGCGCCCTGGCTTACCTGGACCTGTTCAAGCTCTATCACCGGCTTGGACGCCGTCAGGAGTACGACCTGCTGCGCGATGAATTCAACCAGGTCTTCAATGCCGGCGCACCGCCGTTCGATCATTACGCGGACGCAGGTCGTGGCCTGGAAGCGTATGAAACCGCATTCAGCCGCATCCAGTCGCTCTGGCCCGAGCCGCGTGTGCTCGACCTCATCGAGCAGTCGATCTTTCGGGACGCGTCCGACGATGAAGTCGAGGTGTTCGATCTGGAAGCCTACCGCGAGCTGCTTCTGCTGCACGCGATCGCGAAAGATCTCATCGAGCGCGACGATCCGCAGCCCGCGGCGGCGCACAGCGAGTTCCATCACACGGCGGTGCAACCGCTCAAAGCGGCAGGGCGGCTGCTGGACGGGTCGCCCATCGCGGAGAAAGGAAGGGACCATGTTCATCGCGAAAGAGACACAGAACCCATGGGTCTGGGTGCCATGATCCCGGCATCCTCACGACTCGGGCTGGACGTCAATCTCGACGACCTCTCCGAGTTCTCGGCATTCGAGGCTTCGCTGCCGGAAGTCGACGTGGCCATCGAGCCCACCGCCAAGGCGTCAGATGCCGACAAGGTGCCGGATTTTGGTGACAACCTGATCGACTTCGAAGTGCAGGACTTCATGCCGCCGGATCAAGGCGGAGAAGAAGCGCACAAAGCCCGTCCCGACAAGAAGGACTGAGGGGCGGCTCAGCGTCTGACCTGCAGGGCGCCCGGGTTGACGATGTTGGTGGGCGTGCCGTTGATGAAGTTGACGACGTTGTCGAACGCTGCAGCAAAGTACATCTCGTAGCTGTCCTGCTCCACGTAGCCGATGTGGGGCGTGCAGATACAGTTCTCCAGCCGTAGCAGGGCATGCCCCTGCAGGATCGGCTCTGACTCAAAAACGTCCACTGCGGCCATGCCAGGGTGACCCCGGTTGAGGGCGGCGAGCAGGGCGTCGGGCTCGATCAATTCTGCGCGCGAGGTGTTCACCAGCAAGGCGCTGGTCTTCATGCGCGCCAGATCCTCTGCCGTGACGCAACCCGCGCTTTTTTCGCTCAGGCGCAGGTGCAGCGACAACACGTCGGCGTGCTCGAACAAGGCCTCCTTGCTGTCGACGACACCGTGACCGTCGGCCTGCGCGCGCGCTCTAGCCTCCTCGCTGCCCCACACCACGACGCGCATGCCGAAGGCACGCCCGTAGCCCGCCACGATCTGACCGATCCGGCCATAGCTCCAGATGCCGAGGGTCTTGCCTCTGAGCACCATGCCCAGACCAAAGTTGGCCGGCATGGCCGCAGCCTTGAGCCCGGCCTGCTGCCAGGCGCCGTGCTTGAGGTGCGAAACGTACTGGGGAATCCGGCGCATGGCGGCGAGCACCAGGCCCCAGGTGAGTTCGGCGGTGGACACCGGAGAGCCCACGCCTTCGGCCACGGCAATGCCGCGCTCCGTGCAGGCGGCCACATCCAGATGGGCACCGACGCGGCCTGTCTGGGCAATCAGTTTGAGGCGGGGCAGCTTCTCAACCAGCTGCCGTGTGACCTGAGTGCGCTCGCGAATCAGCACCAGCACGTCCGCGTCGCGCAAGCGGATGGACAGCTGCCCGACGCCTTTGACGGTGTTGGTGAACACCTTGGCGGGATAGGGCTCCAGCTTCTCGGCGCACCTCAGCTTGCGCACCGCGTCTTGATAGTCATCAAGGATCACAATATTCATGACCCTATTGTGCCCTCCCCACCTTGGCCGGTGCCCGGCCAAGTGGGCAGGGGACACTCAGGCCACGCGTGCTGAAACGTGGTCTTCCTGATCGGCGAGCCGGTCGAGCTCGGCGCACACGTCGTTGATTCGACCGGAGATCACCAGACGCACCCCATGCGACCTGGGCGGCCGCGCATCCAGATGGCGCAGCGTATGCACGCGACAGCCAGTCTGCCGTTCGATGGAAAGCGACAGCGTGGACGAGGCGTTGACTTTCGCTGGCGGTTCCGCTGGGCGGCCGAGCCACCCGGCGCGGGCAAACCGCTGGACGGTGCGGCTGGTCAGCGGTTCGTTGGCGGCGGGAGTCCGGCCCAAGGCCGGCGCTGGCAGCCAGCAATCGATCAACTGAAGCGGCGCGCGCCAGGTGTTGCTGTTGAAGAGAATTCCCATGCATCACTCCTAGTAGGGGTTGAACACAGGCAGGATTGGGAGATGTCGCCGACGCAGGGTTGTGTCCTGGTGCTCGCCGAGCTCGCTGGACCAAACGCCCGCCACCTGCGGAGGCGATTTCGACCGGCTGGTCAGAGTTGGAAGCTGTTCCGGATCAATCCCACCGCCAGACCCTCGATCTCGAAGGGTTCGCCGGGTTCGACCACGATGGTCTTGTACTCAGGGTTTTCGGCGTGCAGTTCGATCAGGTGTTGACGCCGCATGAAGCGTTTGACCGTCACGTCGTCGCCCAGCCGCGCCACCACGATCTGGCCATTCTTGGCTTCTCGCGTTGACTGCACCGCCAGCAGGTCGCCGTCCATGATGCCGGCATCGCGCATGGACATCCCCCGCACCTTGAGCAGGTAGTCGGGTGCGCGATGGAACAGGCTGCGCTCGACGTGGTACGTCTGATCCACGTGCTCCTGTGCCAGGATGGGTGAACCCGCAGCGACCCGGCCGATCAGGGGCAGCATGAGCTGGGAAAAGGCCGGGAGCGGCAGTGTAAGCTGGCGAGACCGGGAGTCGTTGATGGAGCGCAGGTCTTCGCTGCGCAGCCGGATGCCGCGTGAAGTGCCACTGACGAGTTCGATGACGCCCTTGCGTGCCAGCGCCTGAAGGTGCTCTTCTGCTGCGTTGGCCGATTTGAACCCCAGTTCGCTGGCAATTTCGGCGCGGGTGGGGGGAGCGCCCGTGCGCGCGATGGCCGTCTGGATCAATTCCAGAATCTGCTGTTGGCGCGCGGTGAGCTTCGGTGCGGATGGAGTCAGGTCGGACATGGAAACCTCGTCAATTGCAGGGTGGCCGGGAAGACAAGCGGGTGGGTTCCGGAACCCGTACCTGTTTTCTTATCCAGTGGCTGTATTTTTAACCAGTTTGGGAGACTTGGCAAGTGCTGCAGGGAAACACGGCGGAGCGCCTGGTGTTGTTGGGGACCGGAGGGACGATCGCAGGGCGTGCCACGCGTCCATCGGACAACGTCGGCTATAGGGCGGGGCAGGTCTCGGCGGAAGAACTCGCCGCGGCGGTGCCGTCGCTCGCGCAATTGGCACTGGACGTGGAACAGGTGGCGCAGATCGACAGCAAGGACATGGGGCTGGACGTCTTGCAGGCGCTGGCAGGCCGGGTGGCCTTTCATCTGTCCCGGCCCGAGGTGCAGGGTGTGATCGTGACCCACGGCACCGACACCATCGAGGAAACCGCGTTTCTTCTCCATCAAGTTCTGCGACCCGCCAAGCCTGTGGTGTTCACGTGCGCCATGCGGCCAGCCACGGCGCTGGTCCCGGACGGTCCGCAGAATCTGAGCGACGCCGTCGCGGTGGCCCTCCATCACGGCGCGGCGGGCGTGGTGGTGGTGTGCGCCGGACAGGTGCATGCCGCTCGCGATGTGGCCAAGGTGCACACCTACCGACTCGACGCTTTTGGTTCGGGTGATGCAGGGCCCCTGGCCTGTGTGGAAGAGGGGCTGGTGCGCGCATTTCGCGCCTGGGGGCATGGCGGGGAGGGCGACGCGACCAATGGTCGGGTGCTGGCCCGCTTTCTGGCGGCCAAGGCGTTGCCGCGGGTCGAACTTGTCACCAGCCACGCCGATGCCGACGGCAGCGTCGTGAAAGCACTGCTCGCCTTGCCTGGCGATCGGCCGCTGCGCGGCATCGTGGTGGCCGGCACTGGCAACGGCACGGTGCACCGGGCGTTGGCGCAGGCCCTGCACGAAGCGCAGGCCCGTGGCGTGAGGGTGAGCCTGACGAGCCGGTGCCCGAACGGCCGTGTGGTGCCCCACGAGGGACTAGATTTCGTGGACGCGGGGGGTCTCTCCCCGGTCAAGGCCCGCCTGGCCCTGGCGCTGCAACTGCTCGAGGGCTGAAACGTGCTGGTCGCACTCGGCGCACACCCTTGGGCCTACCCCATGCTGGAGGTGGCGCACCTCGTGGGGGTGGCACTTCTGCTGGGGAATCTGGTGTTGCTGGAACTGCGCGTCTTTGGCTGGGGCAAGGCACTGCCGGTGGAGCCTCTGGCGCGCCTCAGCCTCGGTCTGGCCGTCGCAGGCTTTGGACTGGCGGCGGTCTCGGGCCTGCTGATGTTCGGCACACAACCTGGGGAACTGTTGGCGAACCGTGTGTTCACAGCCAAGATGGCGCTCATCATGCTGGCGGGCTGCAACGCTGGCTGGTTTCATGCCCGGAAGTCGTTGCAGCTGCAAGATCTCACGGCCCGTGTGTCGATGACGCTCTCAACGGTGTTGTGGTTGCTGGTGCTGACCTGCGGTCGCTGGATCGGCTATGTGTGATACGAAACAAAGGAGAACCGGATGCAAAGACGCGAACTGATGCAGGCGGGGGCGTTGCTCGGCCTGACAGGATGGGGATCGGGGGCCCTGGCCCACCACGGCTGGAGCAGCTTCGACCAGGACCGGCCGATCTATCTCGAAGGCAAGGCCGCCGATGTCCAGTGGCGAAACCCGCACGCAGAACTGATGCTGGAGGTGCCCGAGAACCTGAGCCTGCCGGCCGACCTTGCCCGTCGCCCGTTGCCGGCGCAGACCGCCGGCATCGACGGCGCGGCGCTGCTTGCGAAGACCGCGCTGCCGACCCGGCGAGACAAGCGATGGGAAATCGAACTGGCCCCGCTGTTCCGAATGGGACAGTGGCAGGTGCCTGAAATCAAGAACGGCATGTCCCTCGCCGTGGTGGGCTTCACGTTCAAGGAAGAGAAAGGCGAGCCGATCTTGCGCGCCGAGTACATCTTCATCGATGGCAAGGTTTACGGGCTGCGATCCAGCCCGGCTTGACGCCTACGTCGACAGCGCCTCGAAGGCTCGCGCGGTGATTTCGTCGACCGTGCCCATGCCGCTGATGGCGCGGTACTTGGGGGCCGCTGCGGGCTCGGCACGAGCCCAACTGCTGTAGTAGTCGACCAGGGGTCGCGTCTGGGCGCTGTAGACCTCCAGACGCTTCTTCACCGTCTCTTCCTTGTCGTCGTCGCGCTGGATCAGGGGCTCGCCGGTCTGATCGTCCTGGCCCTCCACCTTCGGCGGGTTGAACTTCACGTGGTAGGTGCGGCCCGAGGCCGGGTGGGAGCGGCGTCCGCTCATGCGCTCCACGATGGCGTCGAATGGCACATCAATTTCCAGCACGTAGTCCAGCTTCACACCGGCCGACTTCATGGCGTCCGCCTGCGGGATGGGGCGCGGGAAGCCGTCGAACAGGAAGCCGTTGGCGCAG
>SXGT01086613.1_pt1 | contig 10417 bp, 12 predicted proteins | sample 3176221 | NCBI WGS metagenome assembly SXGT01 (sample SAMN11356862, study PRJNA531348) | freshwater metagenome | isolation source: freshwater sample F1-120 | place: China: Fuxian Lake, Yuxi | collected 2017-12-25
AGGAGATGCTGGACTTCTGCGCCGAGCACGACGTGACCCCGGAGATCGAGGTCATCGAGGCCTCCTACGTCAACGAGGCCTACGAGCGGGTGCTCTCCAGCGATGTGCGGTACCGCTTCGTCATCGACACCTCGACGCTGTAACCACATTCAGGCCGTCACGACGGCCGACAGACACCGGGTATCGCCTCAGCGGCGGTACCCGGTGTCTGTCTTTGCGGCGTGCGACGATCTGCGGGTGAACCGGATCCTGCACGTGCTGTCCGCTCTCGGGGTCATCGCCGTCCCCGTGATCGGCTGGTTCACCCAGCATTGGTCCGGTGGAACCACCCTGGCGGTCTACTGGTTCGAGACGCTCGCCGCCTGCCTGTTCGTCCTGGCGCGGATCGCCCTGCACCAGCGATGGTCACCGCGCCGTGGCCATTTCCGGTACAACGCGGCGGGCCATCAGGGCGGCGGATACATCGACTACCGGACATCGAAGACCCGGCGCCGCAAGCCGCTGTCGACGTTCCTGTCCAGCTTCGGGGTCGTCAGCCTGAGCTTCTGCGCCGCACACGGCGTGTTCCTGGGCGTCATCCTCTTCCTGCTCAATCACAACAAGGTCGGCCATCTCGCCCAGATTGATTGGCGTAGTGCGGCATTCGGCTGCCTCAGCGTGCTGGCCTTTCTGACGGTGGGCTTCCTGGTGGACCTGCTCAGCCTGCGGCGCTGGTCGTTCCGCCAACTGGAGCAGACCTCCAGTCAGGTGCACAGCCGGGTCATGGTCGTGCATCTCACGCTGCTCATCGGTTTCGTCGCGATCGCGCTCACCGACACACCGGACGCGTTCTTCGGTGTGTTCGTGGTCCTGAAGACCATGGCCTCACTGAGCACCGCTCTGCCCCAATGGGAACCGGCCCGGCCACCGGAGTGGCTGAGCAACATGCTGAACCGGATACCGAGCGCCACACCGGGCAAGCGGTTCGAGGAGGCCTGGGCCGACGAGCGCACCGAGGAACGGCAGCGCCTGGAAGCCAACGAACGGCCCTGGGTCGACGGGTAGTGCCGGCTACTGTCCGGCAAGGTCGGCCAGTGGCCATCCCGCGGCCGCCAACTTCGCCGCCACCCGGGCGGTGTTCTCCGGGCCCGCATCATGGTTGGTGACCTCAGAGATCGATGCCTCGATGTCGTCGCGGGTGATCGGTTCCTCGATATCGGCGGGCGCGGCGACCTCGACGATATTGCGCACCACCTCTTGCACCTGCTCTTCGGTCAGTGGGGTGGCTCGCAGCAGCGCCAGCAGCGGCACCTGGTCCGGACCGGGAACCCCGTCCGGGTAACCGGCGCGCAGCCAGTTCAAGATCGAAGCCATCAGAGTGGTGACGGTCATGAGGTGAGTGTCTCATTGGACGGCGCGACGCAGCGCCCGCACCACACTGTTTCGGGCGAGATCGACCTTGAACCCGTTCTGCGCCAGCGGGGCCGCCCCGTCGGTGATCAACTCGGCCGCGGCGCGGAACGCGGTGTCACCGGCCGGGGAACCGATCAGGCTCGCTTCGGCCGCGGCCACCCGCCAGGGTCTGGCGGCCACACCTCCCAGTGCCAGCGCGGCGGCCACGATCTCACCGTCGGCGAGTTCGACGCCCGCCGCCACCGACACCAGAGCAAATGCGTAGCTGTGTCGGTCGCGCACCTTGAGATACCAGCTGTGCGGGCCCAGCGGCGACGGCGGTAGTTCGATCCCGGTGATCAGTTCGGCGGGGCGCAGGGTGTTGTCGCGTTCCGGAGTTTCCCCTGGCAGCGCGAAGAACTCGTCGATGCGCAGCAGTCGGTGACCCTCGGGTCCGTGGACATGCACGCGGGCATCGAGCGCGGCCAGGGCGACCGCCATATCGGAGGGGTGCACCGCCACACACGCCGTGCTGGCGCCGAACACGGCGTGTTCCCGGTTGAACCCCTGCAGCGCGGCGCAGCCGGATCCCGGATTGCGCTTGTTGCAGTGGGCGAAGGAGGGATCCATGAAGTACGGGCACCGGGTGCGCTGCATGAGGTTTCCCCCGACGGTGGCCATGTTTCGGATCTGGGTGGTGGCACCGGAGAGGATCGCCTGCGACAGCATCGGATACTGCCCGCGGATCAGCGGGTGGTTGGCCGTCGCGCTGTTGGTGGCCCCCGCGCCCACCAGCACCCCGCCGTCCTCGGTCGGGGTGATCGCGCGCAGGTCGAGGCGGCCGATGTCGACCAGCGCAGTAGGGCTTTCGACGCCGAGCTTCCTCAGATCGAGCAGGTTGGTGCCACCGGCGTAGTAGCGGGCACCGGCGGTGGCGCTGCGCACCGCACCGTCGACGGTGCCGGCGTGCTCGAAGGCAAAGGTCTTCATCTCGCCAGCTCCTTGATCGCCGCGACGATGTTGGCGTAGGCCCCGCACCGGCAGATGTTGCCGGCCATCCGTTCCCGGATCTCCGCGTCGGACAACTGCTCCGGCCCGTCGGTGACGGTGTGCCGACACCCCTCGAACGACGCCGCGGACAGATCTCCGCGGCCGAACTCGCGCAGCACCGCGCGTGCCGAGGTGATCTGGCCGGACGTGCAGTACCCGCACTGAACTCCGTCATGCCGGATGAAGGCGCACTGGACGGTGTCCAACTCCCCGCCGTCACCCTCGATGGTCTCGACCGCCGCGCCGTCGATCGAGGCGGCCAGCGTCAGACAGCTCAGCACCCGCTCCCCGTCGACGGTCACCGTGCAGGCACCGCACAGTCCGTGATCGCAGCCCTGCTTGGTCCCGGTGAGCCCGAGTCGTTCGCGCAGCAGGTCCAGCAGGGTGGTGCGGATGTCGGCGCTCAGCTCGTGGAGTGTGCCGTTGACGGTCAGCTGAAGTTCGGTCATGACGCGGGCTCCGGTTCGAAGGGCTGTAACAGGGATTCCAGGGTGATCGGCAGATCACGCAGCCGCTTACCGGTGGCGTGGTACACCGCATTGGCGATGGCGGCGGGCACCCCGCAGGCACCGATCTCGCCGATACCGCGCACCCCGATCGGGTCCAGGCCGTAGTCGGGAACGTCGATGAAGGTGATGTCGAAGTCGGGGCGGTCGGCATGCGTGGGCAGGTAGTACTCGCCGATGAGCTGGCCGGTGCGCTCGTCATAGGGCACCTGTTCCAGCAGCGCCATCCCCAGCCCGAAGGTGATACCGCCCATCACCTGATTGGCCGCCAGCTTCGGGTTCAGGACCCGCCCGCAGTCCATGACCGCCGTCCATCGGGTCACACTGGCCCGGCCGATCTCCTCATCCACCTCGACCTCGCAGAAATGCGCGCCGAAAGACTGTGACAATGGGCCGGTTTCGTCGGGTCCGTCACTGGTGACGGTGAAGGTCAGCCGCTCGCGCAGCCCCGGCTCGGCGCTCAGTACATCGCGCAGTTCGGCGGCCGAGGTCAGTGTCCGGCCCAATCGCTGTCGCCACTGCCGACCGGCGAGTGCGACGGCGGAGCCGACGGTGGCCGTGGTCTGCGAGGCACCGCTGTAGGGCGCATCGGGGAACAGCGAATCACCGGATTCGAACGTCACCGCCTCCAGCGGCATGCCGGCCGCGTCCGCGCCGACCTGCGCCATGACGGTCCGCACGCCGGTGCCGATCTCGTGGGTGGCCGCGGCGAACCGGAGCTGCCCCTCGGCTGTGGTGACCACCCGGCACCCGGAGGCCATCCGGCGCCCGGGATAGCTGGCGGTCGCCATCCCCCACCCGACCTGGATCCCGTTGCGCCGCATCGTGCGTGGCGCGGCGCGCCGCTGGGACCAGCCGAACCGCGCGGCGCCCTGCAGATAGCAGTCCCGCAGGTGTTTGCCCGACCACGCCCGGCCGCTGGGCTGGTCGCAGGCCGGGTCGTTGTGCAGACGCAGTGCCACGGGGTCGGTTCCGGTGGCCTCGGCGAGCTCGTCCATCGCCACTTCGAGGGCGAACATCCCCGTCGCCTCCCCCGGCCCGCGCATGAAACACGGTGTGGGTGCGTTGATCCGGGCGACCGTATGGGAAACCACCATCCGCGCAGACGCATAGAGGAAGCGGGCCGTCAATCCGACCGGCTCGCAGAAGTGCGCCACGGTGGACGTCTCGGTGAGAGTGTGCTGCTCGGTGCTCAGCAGGCTGGCATCGGGTCCGGCCACCAGCGACACCTGCTGTTCGGTGCGCGGCCGGTGCCCGGTGGAGCTGAACATCTGATTGCGGGTCAGCACCAGTTTCACCGGCCTGCCGACCGCTCTGGCGGCCACCGCGCACAGCACCACATGCATCCACAGGAAGCTCTTCGACCCGAACGCGCCGCCGACCAGCGGGGACAGTATCCGCACCCGGTCCTCCGCGATGCCCAGATAGGCGGCCAGTGCCCGCCTCTCGCCGGTGATCCAGCGGGTGCTGTCATGCACGGTGAGCATGTCGCCGTCCCAGTGCGCAACGGTCGCGGACAGTTCGATCGGATAGTGCGCGTTGATGGGCGTGGTGAACCGGGACGCGACCCGGATGCCGTCCGGTTCGTCCGCGCCGCCTCGGCTGTCCTGCAGCTTTTCCTCGTCCAGCTTCACGAAATGATCGGGCCGGTAGGTGCCGTAACGGATCTGCCCGTCTTTCTCGTCGGCGGGCACCGGGGCGCCCAGCACGTCCGCGGCGCTCAGCTGGGCGGGCTCGTGCACGTAGGCGAAGGTCATCAGCGAGGCCGCGTCGGCGGCCTGCTCCGGGGTTTCTGCGATGACGAGCGCGAGGTGCTGCCCGACATGCTGCACGGTCAGGTCCGAGAGCGGGGGGCGGCGTTCCAGCGGCAGGTCCCAGGTCATGTCCACCGGGAGAACCTGCAGCGGTGGGCAATTCAGCGGCGTCAGCACATGCAGCACGCCCGGCGCTGCCGCTGCTGCGGCGGCGGCCGCAGTCATCGAGTCGGCGCTGACGTGTCCCTTCGCGATGGTGGACTGCACCAGCACACCGTGCACGAGCCCGTCGATCACCGTGTCGGCGGCGTAGCGGGCCGCCCCGGTGACCTTGTCCCGGCCCTCGATGCGGTCGACAGGCCGCCCGACTGCGGATGTCACGGCGTGCCGGCGTCGGCGTCGACGGGGTTGCAGCGCGACACGATCAGCGGGTCGGCCGGGGTGAACGGGAACACGGGCAGATCGTCGATGTGGGTGTCGAAGGCGGCGGCGAGCACCTGCCGCGAGTAGGCGCTCGCCGAGGCGCGATAGCCGATATCGGCGGGGGTGGGCTGGTCGAAGAAGATCAGGAAATGCCACTGATCGCTGCCGATGTTCTCGATGTGGTGCGGGTAGGCACGCGGAATGAAGTACATGTCCCCGGTCGTCATGGTCCAGGTGTCCAGCGTGCCATCGGGATTCATGACCGTCATGCGGGCGTCGCCGTGCTGGACGTAGCCCATCTCGGCGGTCACCGGGTGCCAATGCGGTTCCCGCATCCCGTTGTCGTTGACCCGCAGCGAGTACATCGAGATGTCCTTGAGGATCGGCCAGAACTGGTCGCGGGCGAAGCGTGCGTTACCGCTGACGTAGTTGAGGCCGGGTTCCTGGGCCTCGATGTCGAACTTGTGCGGATCGCTGAAGTACGCGCTCGCCGGGATGTCGGGATCGCCGGTGCGGGCGGCGAGTCTGCGGTCGGTCCTGTCGCGGCGGATCTTCGCCATATCCGAGGCGGGCAGGTCGTAGGTGTTGCCCAGCACCGCGTCAGTGAACGCGCCGAGCGTCGCGCCGAAACCGAAGTCCTCGGGGCGTTCACTGCGGAACGCGATGATGAATTCGCACGCCTCGGTGCCGATGTTCTCGATGTGGTGCAGGGAACCGGAGTTCGCGTGGAACATCTGCCCGGCGGTGAGCACGAACGTGGAGAACCGGCTGTGGTCGTCCAGGATGGAGACCAACGCGGTGCCGGACACGCAGTAGGTCAGTTCGCTGGCGTTGGCGTGCCAGTGCGGCGTCCGCATCGCACCGGGGTTGAGCACCAGCCGTTTCATCGACAACCCCCGCAGGATGGGGAAGTTGTCGGCGGTGACCCGGTGGATGGATCCGAGGTCGGATTGTTCGACGTCGTCGCTGTCGAGTAGGGAGGTGGCGTGCGGGCTGCGGGCGGGTGCTGCGGTCATGATGTGCTCCTCGGCTGGACTCGGCGGCTCGATGGGTCCAAGCCTGCGCCCCCGGGCGCCCACTGTCGACGACGCTGCCCGGCATCGCCGGCACCGATATCCCGGAGGCCGCACTACCGGGTAGCCCCCATTGCGTGTCGCACCCGGCGCGCGGACCGCGCGCCGGGTGCGACAATGCAGCCGCGCGGAAAGGGTCGGCGCCGAAAGGACAGCATGGATGCCCTACGGGTGGTCATCGCCGACGATGACGTGCTGTTGCGCGAAGGCTTGGCGAGTCTGCTGCAGCGCGAAGGATTCGAGGTCGTCGGCCAGGCGGGCGACGCCGAGCAGCTGCTGGCGCTGGTGGACGGACAGGATCCCCAGCTGGTGCTCACCGATATCCGGATGCCGCCGGGACACAGCACCGAGGGTCTGGACGCCGCCCGGCTGATCCGCGAACGCTCACCGCAGACGGCGATCATGGTGCTCTCGGCGCATGTCGACGTCGATCACGCCATGGAACTGCTGGCCGGCGGTCACAGCATCGGCTACCTGCTCAAGAGCCGCGTGGTCGACGTGAACGATTTCGTGGACACCCTGCGCCGCGTCAGCCATGGCGCCTCGGTGATCGATCCCGCCCTGGTGGCCGAGTTGGTCTCCGCGCGCCGGCGCGACGATCCGCTGGCGGTGTTGAGCAACCGTGAACGCGAGGTGCTCACGCTGATGGCCGAGGGTCTGTCCAACGGGGGCATCGGGCGCCGCCTGTGGGTCACCGAGGGCACCGTCGAAAAGCATGTGCGCAGCATCCTGACGAAGCTGGATCTCCCCGAGACCGGCGACGATCACCGGCGGGTGCGGGCGGTCATCGTCTACCTGGAATCGCGGTGGCCGCTCAGAGCAGGCCGCGGATCGCCTCGGCGGACAAGGTGAGTTTGGGCAGGAACCCCCGGGCCGGGCTGGCGGCCACCAGGTCCGCGAAATCCTGCTCATCGTGAGTGGAGGTGAGGATCACCGCGATATCCCGGTGGCTGTCGTTGAGCCGCCCGGCGACATCGAAACCGCTGTCGGCCCCCAGGTCGACGTCCACCAGCGCGAGGTCGGGATGCAGTTCGGCGGCCAGCCGCACCGCCTCCGTGGCGTCGGCCGCGGCGCCGACCACCGAGAAGCCACCGCGTTCCAGCATGGCGCGCGCGGCGTCCCGGAACGCGGCGCTGTCATCGACGATCAAGCAGCGCGGAACAGTCATGACACCAGCTTGGCAGGCAGGTCGGGCGCTGGCATTCCTGTTAACGGGAATCTTCGCCGACGCCAACATCCAGGGGCGGGGCTACCATCGCCCGGTGACCTGGCGAACCCTGCCGAACCGAATGCTGGCACAGGTGGTGCGCCCCACCGCGCGCCCGGTCGGCGTCGGCATCATCGTGGCAATCCTCTTCCTGATCGCCGAGGTCGGTGCGGTGGCCGCGCTCAAGCAGGTTGCCCCCGAGAATGCCTTCGGTGCGCTGCTCCTGCTCGGTGTGCTGGTGGTCTCGGCGGGCTGGGATGTCGGACTGGCCGTCGCGACCTCGCTGGCGAGTGCGGCGGTATATGCGTATCTGCACCTGGAGGGCCGCGACAGCCTGGCCCCCGCGCTGGCGGTGTTCCTGACGCTGGCGTTGCTGACCAATGTCCTTGTCGGGCAAGCCCGATTGCGGGCCGCCGAAGCCGAACAGCGCCGAGCTCACGCCGATTCCCTCGCCGCGCAGCAGGCCGCGCTGCGCAGGGTGGCCACCCTCGTCGCACGGTCTGCCGACCCTGCCGAGGTGGCCACCGTGGCCGTCGACGAGCTTTCCCAGAGCCTCGGCGCCGATCACGTGACGCTGGTGCGTTTCGAATCCGACCACAGCTGCGTCGTGGTCGCCGCGCGGGACCGCGCCGACCCGGCGGGACCCAACGCGATGCACGCCGGTGAGCGGTTTCCGCTGACCGGTGACAGCATCAGCGCCCGCATCCTGCGGACCGGGCTGCCCGACCGCATCGATGATTACGCCAGCGCGGCCGGCCCCATCGCCGCGCGGCTGCAGGGCTTGGGGGTGCGGTCGGGAGCCGGCACCCCATTGGTCGTGGACGGCGCCATCCGGGGTGCCCTGCTGGTGGGATCGCGTCAGTCCCAGGCCATTTCGCCGCACCTGCAGGATCACGTCGGCGATTTCGCCGATCTCGTCTCCACGGCGCTCGCCAACGCCGAGACCCGCGCCGAGCTCACCGCATCACGCGCGCGCATCGTGGCCGCCGCCGATGAGGCGCGGCGCGGTTTCGAACGCGACCTACACGACGGCGCCCAGCAGCGCATCGTCTCCCTGAGCCTGCAGCTGCGGGCCCTGGAATCCGCGGTGAGCCCGGCCGATGAACGGCTGCGCACCGAATTGTCGCAGGTGGTCAATGGACTGGCGGAATTGCACACCGATCTGCAGGAACTCTCGCGGGGCATGCACCCAGCCGTGCTGTCCCGGGGCGGGCTGCGCCCGGCGCTGCGGGCGTTGGCGCGACGGTCACCCGTTCCCGTCGAACTCGATGTGCGGGCCGAGGGCCGCCTGCCCGAGTCCGTCGAGGTGGCCGCCTACTACGTCATCGCCGAAGCGCTCACCAACACGGCGAAATACGCCGGAGCGGAGGTGGTGACGGTCTGTCTCTATGTGGAGGAAGACGTGCTGCACCTGTCGGTCGCCGACGACGGTGTCGGCGGCGCGCAGACCAACGGCGGGTCGGGGCTGATCGGTCTGCGGGACCGGGTGGAGGCGCTGTCGGGGCAGTTCACGGTGGCCAGCACGTCGGGTCAGGGCACCACGCTGCGCGCGACGATTCCGGTCAGCTCCTGAACTGCAGCACCCGGCACGCCTCGGGGTTGGCCTTGGCGACGGTCATCCGCCCGACATAGGACGGGTGCCGGTGCTTAGCCTCGTTGATCGCGCGCAGGTTGCGCCGGGCACGGCGCGTGGAGAGTTCGACGACATTGGTGTCGGCCAGTGCAATCATCGCCATGATGTCCTCCTCGGAGCGGCTCTTCTCACCGTCTGGGTTCCAGACTCCGCCGGGGACCATTGAGGACCCTCAACAAAAGCCGTGAACTTGGTAAGAACAATGCCCGCTGACGTGGGACGTCAAACGCCGGCGCGATCAGCTATTTCTGGCGCCGGCTCTCGGCGTACTCATCGGGCCGATTTTTCTTCATCCAGGCCCGCATCGGCCAGAACAGCACCCACAGCACGGGGTAGACCGTGAGGTAGAACAGGCCGTAGACGGCGAGACAGCCCAGGATGCCCAGCACCCACCCCGGATAGACGATGATCAGGCAGAACTGCACGAACTGCTTGAGCACCACGGGCTGGCCGTCGGCCATCTTCCACACCGTCGTGGGCTTGAGCGCATCGAGCAGCACGCGCCAGCCCGACTGGCTGGGCTCGGCCGCGGGTGCGACGCCATCGATCTCAGCACCGCTGACGGGCTCGGTCATGGCGGTTCTCCAGTCGTCGGCACCATTTGCGGCGCGCTGATTCCGCTTGCGTGTTTAGCACACTGCTGCCGCGTTCACCGGATGAAATGTGACAACGCCCAGCGCTGTCACCGCCTTTGCTGAGAAAGCTCGGCAAGCCACCGATGGCCGGGGTGGACCCGGTGGAGCCAGTCAGCCAGCCGTGACCGTCTCGGTGTGTCCAGGGACGGCAGAACCCGGACAAAATCGTTCTGGTCCTTGGCCCGAAGATGCTTGGCCTTGAACAGCAGCACCACCTCGGGTGCGAGGTGCGGGATGCCGCTGCGGGTGTGCAGGATCAACTCGCTGTAGGGCAGCGTGATCGACGGGTCGCGGCGGCAGATCCAGCGGTCGCCGACGTGCGGTTCCCGGAACACGTCGAGGTGATAGTGACCGCTCGAGGGGTCCCGCAGCCAGGTCTGGAAGTGGTTGGTCCGTTCTTGGGGGTACGGCCATACCTGGGCGTCGCCCACCACATCCCAGTGAAATCCCGGGAGCGCCGCCTCGATCTCCGCGAACCGCGCGGCGGGCACCGCGATCTCGAGGTCGTGGTGTTCGCGGGCCACCGAGTTGGAGAACAGTTCCAGGGCCCACCCGGCCGCCACGCACCACGGGGCGGTGACCGCCGACAGTCGCCGGGCGACCTCGTCGGGCGTCCACGGCTGCCACGCCCCATCGATCTCGGTATCGGTGAGACGCCGTCCGGTCACCCGCTCGCTGGACCTTTAGAAGTCCCAGTCCTCGTCCTGGGTGTTCACGGCCTTGCCGATCACGTAGCTGGAGCCGGAGCCGGAGAAGAAGTCGTGG
>SXGT01482195.1_pt1 | contig 10417 bp, 7 predicted proteins | sample 3176221 | NCBI WGS metagenome assembly SXGT01 (sample SAMN11356862, study PRJNA531348) | freshwater metagenome | isolation source: freshwater sample F1-120 | place: China: Fuxian Lake, Yuxi | collected 2017-12-25
TGGTTATAGCAACGGAAACAGCGCAGAACAAAGAATGCAACCTGGTTATAGCAACGGAAACAGCGCAGAACAAAGAATGCAACCTGGTTATAGCAACGGAAACAGCGCAGAACAAAGAATGCAACCTGGTTATAGCAACGGAAACGGTGCAGAACAAAGAATGCAACCTGGTTATAGCAACGGAAACGGTGCAGAACAAAGAATGCAACCTGGTTATAGCAACGGAAACGGTGCAGAACAAAGAATGCAACCATCTTATGACATTGGTAACGGTGCAGAACAAAGAATGCAACCATCTTATGGAAACGGAAATGTAAGTTTAGAACAATTAATGGAACAACAATCTCTTATGCAAGATATGAACCCTCGTTTAGAACAAAGAATGCAAATGCCTCTACCTGTTCAGGGTGTAGAAGATAATGCAGATATGGCTGGTTTATTTGGTAATGGTCCCCGTTTAGAGCAAAGAATGCCCTCACTTGTTCAAGACGTGGGTCCTCGTTTAGAGCAAAGAATGCAAATACCCACCCCGTCTCTTGTTCAGGATATGGCAAGTAAACAAGTTTCTAATTATGAACAACCATCATATGCAAGAAATAATAATGAAGATTCATTATGCATGAATAATGTATGCTATAATAAATATAATGGTGGATCATTAAATCCAAATGATAGAGATTTTTCTTATTCTGAATTTAACTTTGGATTATCAACAAAATTACAATATGATCCATGTTATATAAATGATGATATTGAACAAAGTACACAACCATTATTATCTATATTAGATCCTAATCGTGTTAAAAATAATGAACAATGCTTATCAACATTAGGACCAAGATCAGGAAAAAATGGATACGGAGACAATATACCAATTCAAAATCCAGGATTAACACCTGCTCAAGAATTAGTTGATATTGATTCCATTATGTCAAACAGAAATGTTAAACAATCTCGTTGTAAGAGTGGTAATGTAAATCCAATTGATGTATTTAAATTTAAAACATTCAATTCTAAGGAGTGTAATAGTTTTTTGAACCCACTTGAAACAATTAATTCAGTTCCTAAACAAAATTACAGAGAAATATCAATAAATAGATTCTATGATTTAAATATTAACCCACAAGTAAATATATATTATGATGGTGCTGTTAATACACAATTAGAAGCAAAAGATAATTTTAGTAATCCATATCCTTACTTTTTAACAGGAAATAGTTCCAATGAAGTTAAAGGTAAACCTGTTTCACAATATGTTAATGTATATGATAATAAAACTAATTCTCTTTTAACTGGAACCAATGGTCAAAAATATAAACTTTAGATTTATAAACAATATAATTATAAATATCTATAATTATTTTTCAATTTGTAATTTAAGTTATAAATGGATTTTTTTACATTATTTAGTCTTGGTTTATATGGAAACGCTGTAAATAAATATAATCAACCTATACAGTATAACAACGAAATAGGTAATATACCAAGATATTATGATAATATATATAATTGTAATCAAATTAATAATAATAAGACAAAAGTATTTTTAAATGCAAGTAATAACTATTTAAAATCATTAGAACCAAATACAAATGTTATAAATAAAATATGGAGATTACAAAAAAAAAATACTTATGATCAAATACAACAAAATGATGTCTATGATCTACCAGGTCAAAATGAGGAATTAAGAGAACCAGGTCAAAATGAGGAATTAAGAGAACCTGGTCAAAATGAGGAATTAAGAGAACATGAACAAAACGAGGAATTAAGAGAACCTTTTATAGGCGATGGTGTAAAATCATTTTTTAATAAACTTAAGAATTATTCATTTATGTTTTTTATATCTTTAATTATAATATCTTGTTTTTGTTGTTGTTGTTGTATGTAGTTATAAATTTGATTTTAGTTTATAAACTTGGTTTTAGTTTATAAATTCTAATGATTAAAATTTAAAATATAGTTTAATATTATTAATAATATATATATATATGGAATCAGATTCAGATAGTCAATTTTCAGATAATGGTAGCACACATAGTAATATAAATACAAAAATGCTTGATATAAATGATAAATTTAACGGTTTTAATAATAATACGAATGGTGGTGGTGCAGATGTAAGAGGCATGGGCGGGGGTAGTGGTGTTGGAGGTGCATGGTCGGGGGTTAGTAGAGGCATGGGTGGTGCTGGAGTTGTAAGAGGTAGCGGTGGCGGTGCTGGGTCGGGGGGTAGAGGCGGTGCTGGAGGTGGGTCGGAGGGTAGAGGCGGTGCTGGAGGTGGGTCGGAGGGTAGAGGCGGTGCTGGAGGTGGGTCGGAGGGTAGAGGCGGTGCTGGAGGTGGGTCGGAGGGTAGAGGCGGTGATACAGGGGGCTGTAATGATTTTTTACAACAATTTAATCAATTAACTTTTGATAATAGAGGTATTCCACAAACATACAATAATGTTAAAAATACTGTAAAACTGTTTAATAACTTGAATATAATAGATGAATCATCATTTAACAAGGATAGTGATGGTAGATACGGTGTAGTTAGTGATATGACACATAATAACATGGACCCAGATTTTAGTAGTAAAACAAAAGGTTTTAATCCAATGTTAAAAGAGCAATGGGATAAAATGTCAACACGAAAAATTGAGTTATTTTCTGGTTCAGATCAAAATCCACAATTTAAACATAAATCAGAAGTTGGAGCATTATTTAAGCCAGAAACTAATAAAGTTGATTCAGTAACAGGTACACCTGTTTTTACAGATTTTTATCAATCTCGTTATATACCATCTGATAAAAGACAAGGTGAAAAACCATTTCAACCTGTTCGTGTTACACCTGGTTTAAATTTAGGTTATAATCAAACTGGTAATACTGGTTTTCAAGATTTATACAGAGCATTACCACGCAATATTGATGAATTAAGACCATTAACACGTCCAAAAGTATCATTTAAAAGCACAACTGCAGGTCCTGCAAAAATGGGTGATAAGCGTAGAGTAAATGGTATACAAATTAAAAAGACACCTGATTCATTTTATGTAAATAGTTTAGATTCACTTATTCCAACCAATGATGAATTTACAGGACCTGCTATTTATGGTACTTACATTGCAGACCAAACTAATAGAAGTATAGCAAGTGAAACAATACATTTAAATCCTGCGGTTACAGAAGTATCAAAATCAACACCAAAATATTTACAAGGTGAAAATTCATTACCGTTTAGAACAAGTTATGAACAGTCGGGACCCACTAATGTAAATAATTCATCATTATCAGCAAATACATATTTAATAAATTATGATAATTCTATACCTGAACAAACTTTAAGAAATGCAAGTGAGGTAAATAAAAATATATCAGGTATAACAGGTAATTATAAAACAATACCATTAATAAATTTTAAAAATTTTATTCCAGATGCAACAAGAAAAGAAATTACTGCAGATAGAAATGTTATAACAAATATATCAAATTCTATAAAATCTTATTTATACAATTCTATTAACAGTATTCCCGATGATACATTGCGCTCTATTATAAGTAGTAATGTTATATTGACCAATGTAGATGGTGATAGAAAAGGAGGATATATATATGATAAACAATCAAGCATACCAGATGCAACACTTAGAAATATTACAGAAGATTCAGTTATATTAACAAATGTATCAAATGCAGAAAAATCATATATCTTCAATAATTTAAATGGAATACCAGATCCAACACTTAGAAATATAGTTAATACATTATTTTCTCAAGGTGGGTTAAATTTTAAGGGTAGCCATACTAATAATTACATATACAATAAAGAGAATGCAATACCAGAACAAACACTTAGAAATATAATTGAAACAATTAGTAATATTAATAATGTAACAGGTAATAACAAAAAAGGATATTTATTAAATTATATTAACAGTGTCCCCGATACAACACTTAGAAATGTTATTGAGTTAAATACTAATATAACTAATTTTACATCAAGTGAAGTAAGAGGCTATTTAATAAACTATTTAAACAGTGTTCCAGATGCAACACTTAGAAATATAACTGAAAATAATAGTTCACTTATAGGTACTAAAGGCAATTATAATAATAACTATTTATTTAATCATGATAATGCAATACCCGACCAAACACTTAGATCACTTGTTTCCAGTATAGTTAAAATTGGTAATGTAAACGGTAATCATAAATCTACCTATCTTATTAACCATTTAAACAGTATACCTGATACAACAATGAGAGAAATAACAAGTCAAAATACAAATCTCACAGGTATTGGCGGTAATGAAATAAAAGGCTATTTGATAAACTATTTAAACAGTATTCCTGATACAACAATGAGAGAAATAACAACTCAAAATACGAATCTCATAGGTATTAGTGGTAATGAAATAAAAGGCTATTTGATAAATTACATAAACAGTGTACCTGATACGACGCTTAGAGAAATTACCAGTGAAAATGTTAATATAGGCAATCAAAGAGGAGAAACAAAAAAACAATATATATTTAATTTTGATGCAGGTATCCCTGACCCAACAAATAGATCACAAACTGAAACAACTAAAAATATTACAGGTATTAGAGACAATGAACAAAATAGATCGCGTCTTGATTATAGTAATGCTCTACTTAATACAGAAAAAGAAGTTGTTGCTAAAGGAAGAGCACCGGTTTCCGTTAAAAATAACGTAGGTCCAACACAAAAATTTATTCAATACCAATTCTGCGATGATAACTCATCTGAACAACGTAGAGTAAGTAGCGTAAAACCACTACCTCTTATAAAAAATGAATTGTTCCCGTTGTTCTACTAAAACGGTTTTTGTAATGGCTCAGGGCTATGCGTGAAAACGCCACATGATACAAATTTGAGATATATCAAATCAATCTGGGACTTTACGAGCAAATAATGCTCTTTGTTCATGAGTTCAGTTGGCGTTGGTTCGTCAATGCTTGGCACTTCGTCGTTTGAGTAACCTCTAAGCATGTGGGACTGGACCGTAAACATGAAACTTAAAAAATGAACAAGCGACCAGGTTTGTTTACCATACATATTGCACGGGAACTCATAGCCGTTATCGCTATTACGACTAAACAGCCGTTCTAACTCTCTGCGCGATGATGATGTCACCACCTTGAAAAGAAAGTTTTTCATTTCAAGCGATTGGCTATCATAGGGAATACCCAATTGTTGGCACACTATCAACGCTCTCTGTTTTGCGTCAAGCGTTGATGGGGGAGTAGAACTGACGATTCCATGAACTGCTTGATTAAACGCATCTTCCACCAGTGTTAAGCGTCCCCAAAAACCCCAAAAAGTGTGTTTGAACGGTAGACTCTGCATAAATGCAACAAGATCTTTTTCGCTTAAACCAGCGATACGTGCAGCTTCCTCAAGAGGTGTTTTAGCCACTGTGACACCGAGCTGTTTAGCAAAGGTGATACTATCGTTTGTTACATACGCAACCTTTAACGCGGCAAGAATTGCGGGAAGGTCTTTAGGAATGGTTGTCCTATACATAGTGGTATGTGATGTATATACCAATTGATATTGTATTAACAACAATTACAAACAGTTATAAAAATCAATTTTTTTAGGCATTAAAGTTTATTTTTTTAATAAAGTCTATAATTAATCTTGGTGTAATATTCTTGGTTGATAGTTTATTATAGTTAATAAGTATAAACTTGTTAATAAAATCATAAACTTCTAATATTTCATCTGATGAATTTGCACCAGCAATTGTTATAGAACCGCTTTCAAAAACAAATATTGATATTGTTTTAGTTTTATTATTTTTAAGATAGTACTTTATATTAACACATGCATGGATAATTGGGTCAAATGTAACATCTAAATTTAAATCTTTTAATATTACCTCCAACTTATCAAGATTTGCTTTAATTAAAACATCATTATCTTTTTTATAATCATTTATTTTTTTATTAACAAGTAAATCATAAAGTATTGTTCTATTAATTTGAAAGTCCATATTAAAGTTTGTATTTATCATTTGGATGCAAAAGTTTCTAATATATTTTAAATATAATTTGCTACTGTCTTCTACAAATGGTTTTTCAATATATTCTAATGAATCATTTAAAATAACCTTAACTTCTTTCAACTTTTCAAATAATAATTCTAAACTTTTATTTATATTTATTATATGCTTACAGCCAGTCATTTGAATTGAACCATTTAAAAATAATTTAATATTTACCGTTTTTAAACTATCTTTTAATGAAACGTCTTCAGGTTTTAATCCCATTAATGTACATGTTCTTACAATAATAGATACCTGATTAAAAAAGTTTTTCTTTGTCTTTTTTTTCTTCTTTTTCATTGACTTCATTCTCTTAACATTAACTAAATTATTAATTATTCTTGTACCATATTTCTTACCAACAATTATAGAATCAAAATCATTAAAATATAATCCAATGTTCTCTACATTAATTAATATTGGTAATTGACATGTAATTGTTGCTGCCGAAATATTTACATCATATGGAATATTTGAAAAGTTTTGTAATGCATTATATAAACTTGTATTTATTAAACTCGTATCCATGCTTATATATAGGTATTAATGCTTATATATATAGGTATTCAGTACATATTTCATCATTTTTTCATTCTTTTTATATATACATATATACATATATAAGCAGTGGTATTTATACTTATATTAATACTACTAATGAATAATAGCAATAATGGAGACGTTGGTCGTGGCGGTGGAGATGGTCGTGGCTGTGGTGGAGGTCGTTGCGGTGGTGGAGGTCGTTGCGGTGGTGGAGGTCGTTGCGGTGGCTGTGGCGGGGTGCGTTATAAATACATTTTAACATTTGATATTGGTATTAAAAATTTAGCATATTGTTTAGTAAGATGTCCCGTAGATGCAATTATGAAATTTGATATATTATATTGGGGTATAATAGATATATCAAATGAAAATGATAAAAAATGTTTAAAATGTAATTCTAAATCACAATATTTTTGTAAAGAGACAAATAATAATTATTGCAAAAAACATGGTGCAAATATTAAAGAAAAGAAAAAAATAAAAAATAATGATAGTTTTAGTTTACAAATAGAACGCTTAATTAAAGCATTATCTACTTTTTATACTAACATGATTGATAGGTTATATAGTATAAATGCATACGTGAACCATGAAAGTGAAGAAAAAGAAGAAGTCGTATTAAGCAATAACACTGTCAATAATTTGATGATTTATATTGAAAATCAGCCTGTTTTAAAAAATCCAATTATGAAAACTATTTCAATTTGCTTATACACTTACTTTAATATAAAAAAATTACAATATCCAAATAAAATAAAATCAATAAATTTTATATCTGCAACAGTTAAAACAAGATTACCATTTTATAATTTTATCACTAATAACTATACTGTTACAACAAAAATGAATAAGTTTAATGATTATAAAAATAGAAAGATTTTTTGTATTGATATTGTTGCTGAAATTATTACACAATTAAATCAATCGTATTATAATGTAATTGCAAATTGTTATTATTCATTATCTAAAAAAAAAGACGATCTGGCAGATACTCTCTTATATATCCTTTACTCTGCCCCTCCCCCTGCACCAACACACCAACGCCTCAACGCCCCTCCCTGCACCAACGGCCCCTTCAGCACCAACGGCCCCAACAGCCCTGCCCCTTCAGCCCCAACAGCCCTGCTGCCCAGTATCACCATGAATATATACAGTCCTAATCATAATCATAGTAATAATCATAATCAGTCCTTTAGAAAATATTGAAAAAAAGTTTAAAAGGTTATATTATATATATATTATACTATACATAGTAATAAGATGAGTCAATTTCTTAATACTGAAGATATATTAAATTCAATTGATTTAAATAAATTGAATATGGATAAAAAGAGAAGAGGTAGACCACCTAAATCATTACAAAATAGTTCACAAATAGTAAATAAATTTAAAGGAGATAAGAATATTTCAATAGTTAATGATCAAGATGAAATTATATTACATTTAGGTATTTCGTCAAGTGAAATTAAAAATGTAGATTGTAATTATAATAGTGAGGATAAATCTGGTTCAGGTAATAGTTCCAACGATGATGATACTGATATCACTCTTAATACCAATATTATTGAAGGTGGGAGTTGTGTTGTTAGTGGAGTTAGTTCTAATTATATTAAAAAATTAAAAGAAGAAAATGATGAATTAAGACATATTTTGAAAGAATATGCACCAATGTATTTTACAGAAATAAAAATTTATCCAAGCAGTGTTAAATTATTTGATAAACAAGATAATGATTTTGTACCTAAAAAAACAAATATTTCATGTTGGTGGTGTACACATACATTTGATAATTTACCATGTTATATACCAACAAAAATTAATGATAATAAGTTTAGTGTTTTTGGATGCTTTTGTTCATTTAATTGTGCATGTTCTTATAATTTAAATATTAATGATAATAAAGTATGGGAAAGATATACTTTATTAAAACTATTATATTATAAAATAAATCATGATAAAATCAGTTCAATAAAAGACATTGAAATAAATCCTGCAGGACCAAAAGAGTTATTAGAAAAATATGGTGGTTCTATGAACATTGTTGATTATCGTAAAAACTGCAAAATTTTAGGAAGAGAGTATCATAAACTTATCCCACCGTTTATACCATTAAATCTTGGTTTTGAAGAAATGACAAATAATAAAGTTAATAAGATTATGAATATAAATAATCTTTTATCTAATAGTATTATTAAAAATGAAGTTATTGTTAAAAGAAATAAGCCTATAAATAATATTGCATCTAAAGAGATTGATTCTTTTATGGATTAATTGTAATTTTTGTTATGTATCAAATGAAATTGTTTTTTTAGTATTTTTTCTTTTAGCATATGTTGAATTTCCTTCTTTAGAATTTTTACGAGAAGAAGAAACTTTTTGTTCTACTGATGATGATGTTGTACTGTTTTTATCTTTATTATACATATTATCTGTATCTATTTTTTCAACACGGTCTCTAATTAAATTTAATTGGCTATTAATATTAATTCTTCTTATTTCATCTGCATTGTTTACTTGTGGTGTATTTAACATGTTATGATGATTAAATATGCTTGGTGGTTGCGGGGGCTGGTGCTGTTGGTGCTGTTGGTGCTGTTGTTGGTGCTGTTGTTGGTGCTGTTGTTGGGGTTGTTGTTGGAGTTGAGATTGGTGCTGTTGTTGGGGTTGTTGTGATTCAAGAAATTGTTTCATTTGTTCAAATTCATTTAATTTGCGTTGTTGTTCAACATCTAATTCCTGTTTTTTTTGTTGTAAATAGAGCATATCACCTACTTGTTTATGCACTAACTCGTGTTCTTTTTCTGCTTTTTGTCTTAATATATCATTATTTTTTTCAGTTTCTTGGCGTATTCTATCAGAAACTGCTTGTTGTCTCATTTTATCAAGAAGAACAGGATCTTGAATATAATTACTATTACTACCCAGTTCTATCTTACCTGGCTGAGAGAGAAGAGTATTATTCAAGTGAAATTTTAATGCACTACCTGAAACCATTAATATTAATTTTAATTCAGGAGACATGTTTTTACCTGGTTTGTTATATTTTTCATATATTTCTCCAAATACATCATAATAATTATTTATATCTGCATTAATTTGTTCAGACCAATTTTTTAATTTTAAATCAAATGGATTGTATTTTTCATTTAAAATTTCAACACCATATATACAATTTAACATAAGTGATGACATCCAATTTACTGAATTCTGCTTTGAACGAATACTTTTATGTAATTCATATTCATATTTCATTGTAAAATAATCAGAACTCATATTGTAATTTTGTGATAATTTAACCCCATATTGTGCTAATTCACCTAATTTTCTTAACATATCTAATTTTTTTAACATCTGGGCTTCTGGAGATAATTCATTGTAATTATCATATTCTGCACCTCCTATACCCCCTGTACCAACTCCCTCACCTCCACCATCACCGCCACCGCCTCCACTGCCCCCGACCCCTGCACCGCCACCACCGCCACCACCTCCTCCTGTACTGCCACCACCGCTACTACCTCCTGCCCCTGCACCTCCACGACCCCCATTATCATTTTTAATAAAGGTAGATATGTTATCTGATTCACTTTCCTTATCCCGTTCTTTAGATGAATTATTTCTATCATTTAATATATTAACTCTACTTTGAGGTGGAACTAATTTTTGAGAATCATGCAATAAATTTGGAAGATAATCTGTTGAAAATGAGGGTTTTTTTTTTTCACTGCGAGAAATATTACTTAATGAATTATTACTTGATGTATCAGACATTATAATATTTCTTAGAAACTATATTTTATATATAAACTCAATTATAA
>SXGT01408438.1_pt1 | contig 10415 bp, 8 predicted proteins | sample 3176221 | NCBI WGS metagenome assembly SXGT01 (sample SAMN11356862, study PRJNA531348) | freshwater metagenome | isolation source: freshwater sample F1-120 | place: China: Fuxian Lake, Yuxi | collected 2017-12-25
AGCTGCAATTCGGCGGCATCCTCGATGGTCACCACGCGTTCGTCATGCGGGATGAAACTCGACAGCGTGTTGAGCAGCGTGGTTTTACCGCAACCGGTACCGCCGGAGATAAGGAGGTTCAAGCGTGCCTTGATGCAGGCCTCCATGAGCATCGCCATTTCTGGCGTGAAGGATTTGTAGTTCAGGAGATCTTCGAGCTTGAGCGGATTGGCGCCGAAACGGCGAATGGACATCGTCGGGCCGTCGAGGGCAAGCGGCGGAATGATGGCGTTGACGCGGGAGCCGTCAGGCAGGCGGGCGTCCACCATCGGACTGGTTTCATCGACGCGCCGGCCGACCTTTGACACGATGCGGTCGATGATCTGCAAGAGGTGCTCGTTGTCGCGGAACTTGATATCGGTTTTTTCGAGCTTGCCGCGGCGTTCGACGTAGATCTTGTGGGGGCCGTTGACGAGGATATCGCTGATGGTCGGATCCTTGAGCAGGGCTTCGAGCGGGCCGAAGCCGAAGGTTTCATCGAGCACTTCGTCGATGAGGCGTTCCCGTTCCATGCGATTGAGGAGCGGGTTCTCGGTGTCGCACAGGCGTTCGACGACGAGGCGGATTTCGCGGCGCAGCGTATCACCGGCGAGATCGCTGACGCGCGAGAGATCGAGCTTGTCAACGAGCTTGCCGTGGATGATACGTTTGAGCTCTTCGAAGCCCTTGCCGGAGCGGTCGGATCCGTTCATGCTTTGGCCGTTGGCGCGAATCGCGCCGCCTCCGGGCAAGCCTACGCCGCTGCCGCCCTGGTTCAAACCGCGTTGAAGTCGAGACATTGTGGGAGGACCTCGTGATCGCCGCTTGCGGTCTAGCGCTTGCGGAGTGAACTCGGGACAAAACGCGCTCCTTCAGCAAGCGCGAAGCTGCAAGCGGGTCAACGGAACGAAAAGAACCCCCGGCGTTCCTTCTTGGGAGCTACCGCCGGCGCCTTGCCGCACAGGGCGTTCGCCAATCCGACCAGACTTTGCAGCACTTTGCTCTTGGGCGCATGCGTCATTAAAGGCACGCCGGCGTTGCGGGCGCCGAACATCGCCTTGAAGTCGTTGGGGACCTGCCAGTAGATCGGCTTTTCGATGGTTTCCTGGGCTTTCTCCATGGTGATGTCGCTGTCTTCGGAGCCGACGCGGTTCATGACGACTTTGACTTTCTCGCCCAGCCCCTCTTCTTTGTCCATCGTGTGCAGCAAGCGGACGACGTTTCGCAAGCTCGTCAGTTCCAGCTGGGCTACCAGGATGATCACGTCGCTCATGCGCATCGCGGTCAGATCGGTCGCCGTGAAACGTTTGCTCAGATCGAACACCAGGTGCGAGTAGCTGGCGCGCAACAGGCCGATCACGCGTCCCAGGTGCTCCTCGTGAATCAGGGAAATGTCTTCCATTTGCACCGGGTGAGGCAACAGCGACAGGCCGCTCTCGTGTTTGCACAACGAGCGGCGCAGGAACTGCATGTCGAGACGATCGACGTTCATGGCCACGTCGGCGAGCGTGTAATCGGGAATGAGATCGAGGGCCACGTCGGCGTCGCCGAGAGCCAGATCGAGATCGACGAGGGCGACGTTGTTCTTGGGATCCTGAGCCATGGCGACGCTGGTGTTGACCGCGAGGCTAGTGCAACCGACGCCCCCCTTGGAGCCGACGATGGACACAACCAGCGATTCGGCACGTGTCTGCCCGTTGAAGGAGTTGCTCGTGTCGCCGCCTGCGCTGCCGCGATTGGCCCGCAACCGCTGCAGTGCCAATAGCAATTCTTCGAGCACGACCGGGGCGGTCAGGAATTCCTTGGCGCCGGCACGCAGGGCTTGCAGGATCGATTGGCCGTCGCCGCGCGCGCTGACAGCCAAAATTGGCATGTGCGGGAACTCCAGCGTCAGCTGCTGAATCAGCTGGAGAGCCTTGTGATGATCAGAATCCAGCGCGATCACGACCGCATCGGGACACGATTGGCGGGCGACGTCGATGAAAAACTCGTAACGCGAGCATTCCGCTTCGAGCCAGACGGCATCGACGCCCAGGAGAAGATTGCGAAGAGGTTCGCGCGTTTTATCATTAGGATCCACGATTGCGATGCGTTGCACGCCCTTCATTTTCCACCACCAATAAAAGTCGTTGGGGAGACCACCATCGCCTTCAGGGGGGACCTGAAAGCAATCCATTCAACCGAAACATAGCTTTTTTTTGGAGGTGTTGCGAAAAATGAACAGATTTTCCGCTGCTGCGCACCTATCGCTACCAAGAAAGCGCACCGATTCACGAGAAACATAGCCCGGCCGAGCCGCAAAATAGACCTGCTCACGAAAGCAAGAAAGTACGAGAAAACACGAAAGAAATCACTTGTGTTCCTATTTCGTACTACTGTTCCGTTGGTTTCGTCGCTTCGAGCGAAGATTCTCATGCTGTCAGGGAAACCGGGAAACGGAGAACCGAGAACGGAGCATGAGCGGGTGAACGGAAAGGAATTTGATTAGTTCTCGGTTCTCCGTTTTCGGTTCTCCGTTACCGGGTTGCGGCTCGGCTGCGCTATGATTTTGTACTTTCGTGCGTTGGTGATTGAATCTTGTTGCGGCAGTGTCGCGCCAGGTTTGCCGTGTTTCAATCCCATAGAAAACGCGAACGGCGGGGAGCTTATCCCCGCCGTCCTGGGCGTCATGTCTTACATTCGTTGACTAGCGCGGAAAATTCGGCATGGCAGGGGGCAACTCTGGACGAAGGTTGTCGAATTCGCGCGCCGGGGCCGTCGGGCCGAACGTCGGAATCGGCTCACGCAGCGGTGGAAGCGTCGGTGTTTCCCTCTCCCCTTCCTGACGCGGGTACGATGCCGGTATCGCCTTGAATTCGTTCTGGAAAGATGGATTCGTCTGCGTGAACGGCGTCCGGTTCGGTAGGGAGCTCATGCCGATCGACTGTCCCGCGCCCGAGCTGCCGTAGGTACCGACGCGACCATATTGATTGCCGTCTCCGCACGGGATTTGATTGATATTCGACGCGCCGTGGAAAGCCGGCTTGTATTCGTGCGGATGAAACTTCACGTTGCGCGGCCCGCGCGGCGCTTCGAGAATGCCTTCCAGGAAAAGCTCAAAGTCGTCCGGGCTGCGGGTTTCACGGCCGGGCAAATATTTTGGAATCTTCGTGCAGTCCACCCCATCGACAAGCCGAGGCGTGACCAGGATGATGAGTTCCTGCTCGTTCTCGACATAGCTCTTCCGAGAGAACAACGTGCCCAGGCCCGGCAGATCGCCCAGGACCGGAACGCGGTCGATGGTGGCGTTGACGGTGTTCTGGATCAAGCCGCCGATGGCTAGCGTCTGGCCATCATCGATCTGCACTGCGACCTGTGCGCTGCGGGTGCGGAAACCGGGGATGATGGTCGGGGTCACGCCGGGAATGGAGATGCCGAGCGTGTTGTCGATGTCGGACAATTCGGGGCGGACTTCGAGGTGAATTTTGCCGTTGCCCAGGACGATGGGCAGGAAGTTGACCACGGTGCCGAACTGCTTGTAGGTGACGCTCGGCGCCCCCAGGCCGGAACTGGTCAAAAGGGGCGTCTCACCACCGCTGACGATGAAGGCGGGGCGGCCGCTCAAGGTGGTGACGCGTGGTTCGGCGATGATCTTCGCCAGATTCTCGGTGCGCAAACATTGCAGAAAGCCGATGAAACTATGGTTGTTGTTCAAGATGCCAAACGGGATGTTGGCGGCCGTCGGTACGGGCGTGATGGCGGCGGTGCTGGAGGCGATGCCGGTGGCCAGGGCGCTGCCGGCGGAGAACGGGCCGCCGAACAGGCTCGAGATGAACCAGTTCGTGCCGTTCTGTGCAAAGCTGAATGACATGTTGCGGGCCTCGGAGCGATTGACGACGGCGATCAACACTTCCAGCTGAACCTGCTGCACGCCGCCGATCTTGATGCTCGAAATTGCTCCGGCTTGATCGGAAATCTGCTTCACCAGGCGTGCGTCGTCGGCTGTCAACACAGTTCCGGTTACGACGCGGGTGTTGGTTTTCTCGTCGGCAACCACCGTGATCGCGCCGGTCGGGACGAGGCGATTGATGGTCTTTTGCAGATCGTCGACCGGGGCCGTGACGATGACCTCGAAGACCTCGGTGAGTTTCACGCCTTTGACCGTGATCGTGGCGATGCCGGGCAATCGCGCGGTGAGAACCGGCGGGACTTTAGGTGGAAACGTCAGTATGACCACGCGATCATCGGAATTCAGAATCTCGACCTTGGCATCGGGTTGAGCGAGGAGCTGCGACGGCAGCGTCTTGTTTTCGTTGGGCTTCATGTAGATCATGACCACGCTATCTTCCTTCGGCTGAGCCGGGATGGCTTGAACCGAGGGCGCGAGCGCGGCGGGGGCGGCAGCGACGGGCGCGATTGGGCCAGACGCGACCACGAAATCGTGCTGTTCCACGCGATCATTTTGATCAGTGAACGTGACCGTGGTCCGGCCCGGATTTACCGCGACCAGCGTGACCTCGGTACTTGAGTCGGGAACCTTCTCCACGCGCACGATGCTGCTGTTGGGATTCTCGACGCGTTTGAGATGGGCTCGGCTCGACATCGCATGAGCGCGAGACATGCCGACCCCCATCTCGATGACGGGAGCATGATCCCGGATTGAATGACTATGCAGCATTTTCGTAGGCTGCGTGGGGTTTTGGGCCGAACCGGAGAAAATGCCGACATGAAGGATCAACGCGAGCAGAAGGCTCGAACACCCGATCCATCGGGCCAAAAAAAACGTGCGGTGCATCCTATCACCTCTTCAGAAATGAAACGGGTCCGTATTCAATCTGCCGCTTGCGGGCCTTGGTTAATCTCGTTTAGCGCTCGCCTGTATGTCGCGCGAGCGCTAAACGAGATTAATCGAGATCCGCAGGCGACCTTCGAGTTACTAGATATCCATGGGCGAACTTTTGTCGGAGTTCTCCGGATTTCTCTTCGGAGCCGGAGCCGGCTGCGCCAGCGGCGGCGGCAACGGCGTTACACGTCGAGTTTCATTTAAGACGGTGCCATCCTCGGCAACGTCACGAATGATGTGTTCGACGCGGTTGGCCTGGATGATCGTGAACTCCTGCTTGGTCGTCTTCGGTTGTTCGACCGACGTCGCTTTGGCCGTCTCAGCCTTGTTAGCAACTTGAGGCACGCGATCCGGGGCCTTCTTCTCGTTTCGCGGCGGCGCGTCGGCAGACTTTACGTGGGATTCGACGGGAGACTCTACCGATTCCTTGTTCCGCAACGCGAGTTCGCGGCGGAGTTGGTCGCCCGTGAGTCCCCTGCTGGCAGTCGATTCCTTTTGGCCGGGTTTCCTCAGGGCGAAGCTGAGAATGCCCGTTTCCTTGGCCAGATTTAGACGAACATTCTGGGCCGGCGTCAGGGCAAGGGTCACCACATTGGCCACGGCGGTCAAGCCGTCGCGTTCGACCTTGCCGTCGGCAGCCAGGATAAAGATGTCCTCAAGCAGAACGTCGGTGCGCGATGTTTCATTGTCTTTGCCACGCTGGAACCAGATCAGATCGACGCGCGAACCGGGCAGAGACGCCAGGTGGCCTGCCGTGGTTTCCTGATTCACTTTCAAGCCGATCGCGAGGTGTCCTTCGGGAATATCGAGGTTCTCGCCCTGGGCATACATGTCGGTGGCGAAGATGGTGTCTCCCTTGTTGCGGCTTTTTTTCAGGATCCTCCCCTTGAGCGGCTCGAGATCACGGATCGAATCGGCCGTATCGTTTTCCTTGAAGATCGTCTTTTTCTCGAACATTTCGTCGGGCTTGACAATACGTTCGCCGATGTTCAAGCTTCGCCTGGCGACGATCACCTCGACGGTCTCTTTCTCGTCGCTGTTGCCGCGATCGGCCAGGAGCCGGCTGGTCATGTAGCTGGCGCCCAGACCGCAGGTGACGGCCAGGCCCATCAGGATCATGGTTTTCGGTTTCATGGTGTTCTCTCGTGTGGTCCGTGGAGGTCAGGTTTTTTCTCAACCTGGGTCTCCTGCTACTGTTTTCGACCGGGAGATACGGGCAACTTCAACTTTTAACGATTATTACGGTCGTATCGGCTGTAACGGCCGCGCTGGCAAACCTGGGGATTTGTCGGATTCAGGGGCCTTTTCGTCTCCAGTCCGATTGCCGTCCATTCCTAGGGCGATTTGCGAGCGCCAAACGAATTAGGCCCAGAAGTTAAAGTTGTGAACGTAGACCAAATACCCAAGGAAGCCGATGCACAACGGAACGCCATACGGCAACCGATGCCAGCGCGGGCGGCGGTTGTTGGCCTTATCAGCGATTTCACCGATGCCCGACGATCCGAACAGATCGCCGACGATGACGCGGAGGTGGTCGGCGTTCTGCCGAAACTGTCCGCGGGCGAGAATCATCCCCAGGCCGATGACACCGCCGACGAAGACACCGGCGCAAAAGGCCCAGAAGAGGATGTCGGCGCCGGCCGAGATGCCGTAGAACGCGCAAATCCACGAGCCGAAGCCCATCGTCATTTTGACATCGCCCGCGCCCATACCGCCGATGGCATAGACCGGGATCAAAAGGGCACAGCCAAGGAAGGTGCCAAACAGCGCCGCGCCGATGCCCCCCTGGCCGGCTTCCAGGCCGAAGTTGTTCGCCAATCCAAGCAGCCAACCGGCGATGATGATCGGGAAGGTCAGCTTGTTGGGGACCTTGAACTTCCACCAGTCGATGATGGCGGCGGCGAGCATGCCTGCACAGATCACGACGACGGGCCAATTCTCCAGACTAAGCAAAGGTTTGTCGAACATTGGAGGGAATTCCTTACGCTTCCAGGTTGAGGGGTTTCGGGCCTGTGCCACCCACGCGGTCTCGACACAACCCTAGGTCATGAATGGGGAGCAGGCAAATCGACAGGAAAAAAGAGCCGCGCAGCCCTTGAAAGCTCCGCGGCTCGAGGTTCTGCAAAGGGCCAACGGGCCCAACCGTGCCAAGTGCCGCTCAGCTGCCCGAGCCGATGCTGTTGCCCACGGAGGTGAACGTGCTGTTGGCGTTCTGGCCGAGCGTCGTGATGGCTGCGAGGCAGACCACGATGATGAGGGCCAGCATGACCGCGTATTCGACAGCCGTTGGGCCGTCTTCACGCTTCAGGAAATTGACGACTGCTTCGGTAAACGTACGCATGGGGTTTCCTTTCTTGTGATAACCCGTGTCCACGAATGTCCTGTCCGCGTCCTGGTTCTGGGCCTGACGCGGTCAGGCTCGAAAATTCGCGACTCGCACCCTGCGAGCCGCGTGAGGTCCTTCGTTTCTGCTGCTTGGGGCTTACGGTTCGCATGATCGCACACGAACGCTAAGCAGCAAGCGGCTGATTCGCAAATCATCTAGGAAGAAGTTTCAATCGAAGATCAAAAGGGATGCCGATCCTGACGAATTTTCGTCGAGAGGCAAGGACCGGTCTCCTAACTCACAAACACGGGGAGAGCCATTAGGATGCCGATGTGGTCACGGCGGCGTTGAGCGCGACGTTTTGGAACGTGTCGTTCGCGTTTTGGCCGAGGGTCGTGATTGCCGCGAGGCAGACCACGATGATCAAGGCCAGCATGACGGCGTATTCGACCGCGGTCGGGCCGTCTTCACGTTCGATGAACTGAAGGACGGCTTCGTAGCACATACGCATGACGATTCCCCCTTTCTCTGAATTCCGGCCCCACGAAGGTATTGTCAGATCCCGCTTGGTCCTCTGGCCTCGTTTGTGGTGGAGCTGATTGATTGAGCGAAACGCTCGGAAATCAGACATCCCTTCGGCAGCCTGGCGACCTGGCGAGAGGCCCATGGCTTTGCGTCACCGCCTCGCGACGGTTTTGCCATTTCGAGGATTTCGAGGAGAATCACTTGGATGCTGCTCTCGGCTCATTTGCGTCGAGCATCGCGTGATTCGTCAGACAATCAAGGGTAGGTTGCACAAGCGGCGCAGTCAAATGGGCCGGCGTCTTTTTTGTTCTTTTCCAAGAGAATTCGGCTCAGGGCTTGCCGTGCCCACGGCCGTTTAGGGCTCGGGTTGCAGCGTCGGATCGCCTGGCGCTACAACGCGAACGCCAAACGGCCGGCGGCGAAAAGCGTTTGCCCTTGGCGAAAATCCTGCTATGTTGCCATTCAGCTCGCGCTATGCGCGTATTCCCTTGGAGTTCGACCCATGACGTTCAAGACTGCCCTGCACTCCGTCAGCTATGCCGGCGTCTGGACCGGACAGGCTCGCTTGACATTGCCCGATTTCCTGCGCCGGGCCAAGACGCTCGGCTTCGACGGCGTCATGCTGATGGCGAAACGGCCGCACCTGTCGGTCCTCGACCACGACGCGAAATCGTGCGAGGAGCTGCGCCGTCTGCTGCGCGATCTGTCTCTCAAGGTCGTGTGCCTGGCGGGATACAATGACTTCACGCTCGGCAGCGAACGCCCCGACATCCCCACGCGTGAGATGCAGATCCTGTACGTCCGCGAGTTGGCACGCATCGCCCGGGCGCTCGACTGTTCGCTGATCCGTGTTTTCACGAGCTACGATGATCTGCGCACGCCCTACGATCAGCAGTGGACCGCGACCGTCGCCGCGCTGAAAGAATGCGCGAACCAGGCCGCGGCGTTCGGTGTCACTTTGGGCGTCCAGAATCATCACGACACGGCGGTCCATTTCGAAACGCTTTTCGATCTGCTCGAAGAAATCGCGGCCCCAAACTGCAAAGCGATGTTCGACGCCTGGGCGCCCGCCCTGCACGGCATGGACCTGGAAGCCGCCGTCCTGAAGATGGCGCCGCATATCGCGCATACGACGGTCGCCGATTACGTGCGCCGCCCGCGTTTTCACTATGAGCCGGCGCTGGTCAATTACACGCGCGAAATCGATTCGATCCGCGCCGTGCCGATGGGCGAAGGCTTCATCGATTATCGCACATTTCTCAAGACACTTGAAAAGATCGGCTACCAGGGTTACGTCGCTTATGAGATGTGCTCGTACTTGAAGGGTGGCGGCGCGGAAGCGAATCTGGACTCCTGTGCGCGGCAGTTTTTGGAATACATGGCGCGATGATGTCATAGAATGATCTGCGCATTTCGTGGCATACGATTCCAATTGTGTGGTCCTCCCCAGCGCAATCACACGATTGGAATCATTTGCCATGAATCGAATCCCTCCATGATGGATGAACATGGCCGATCCAAATACCGACATCAAAATTCTCCGCGAACCTGCCGTCTATGTGATGGCCCGGCAAACCGTCAACGACGCGGAGATCGATCGCTTTCTCACAGATCACGGCGTTGCCTGGGAGACGGATACGGAAGTCGCCGGCGAGCATCTCGTCGAGACAGCGGGACGCATCTGTTACATGAGCTTCGCCAAGCCGCGGCCCGGAGGTAACCAGGCTTACATCAGCCATATTCTCGAAGTCGGGCACGGCTCCGTCCTCGAACACGCGGTGTGGAACTTGCTCTTCACCGGAGTTTCTCGCTCCTTGACGCACGAATTGATTCGACATCGGGCCGGTTTCGGGTATAGTCAGTTAAGTCAACGCTATGTCGATGAATCGATTGCCGAGTATATCGAGCCCGATTGCATCGCCGACGATCCTGAACTCCATCAACTCTGGGTGGAGGCGATTGCGCAGACGCATCAGGCGTACATGAAGCTGACCGAGCGTTTGCTCAAAGTGTTTGAATCGGAGCCCGAGAAGACGCTGCGCCGCAAGCTCGCCAGGCAAGCCGCCCGCAGCGTGCTCCCCAACGCGACCGAGACCAAGATCTTCGTCACCGCCAACGCCCGCGCCCTGCGGCACTTCATCGAGCTGCGCGGCAATCGCCATGCCGAGACGGAGATCCGCAAGCTCGCCATCGCGGTCTTGCGCATCATGCAGAAAGAAGCGCCGAACCTGTTTGGGGATTACCAACTCGTCCCGCTCCCTGACGGAACTTTCGAGGCGACGACGGCGCATCGCAAGGTTTGATCCACCGCAACTAGCCTCATGCGCAAGCATGGGGAGTCTCAAACCCCACGCTGGCGCGTGGGGCTGGTATGACATTATGCACCAAGGCATTCTCGAACTGCATCCCAAGGGATACGGATTCTTACGTAATCCCGCCAAGAGCTACGTGGCCCAGCAGGCTGATCCGTTCGTGGATCAGCGTTTGCTGCAAAAGTACAAGCTGCGCGCCGGACTGCAAATCGCCGGGACGACCGAGCCGAACCCGCGCGGCAGCGGGCCTCGCCTGAAAGACGTCGCGACGATCGAAGGGATGCCGCCGGAAAAATTCGTGCAGCGCAAGTTCGACGAGATGACCCCCATCGATCCGCACGAACGCATTCGCCTGGAGACCGGCAAGGAGCCGTTGACGACGCGCGTCATGGATCTCCTGACGCCCATCGGC
>SXGT01451928.1_pt1 | contig 10415 bp, 14 predicted proteins | sample 3176221 | NCBI WGS metagenome assembly SXGT01 (sample SAMN11356862, study PRJNA531348) | freshwater metagenome | isolation source: freshwater sample F1-120 | place: China: Fuxian Lake, Yuxi | collected 2017-12-25
CCGGCGATGTTCTGCGCCAGCGCAGGCCGCGCCAGGGGCAGCGCGGCGGCGGCCCCGAGCAGCAGCCGCCGCGTCGGGTCGCTCACCCGCGCCACGCTACCCCCGACCGCGGGCGCGACGGGCAGCCACCGGGTCACTACCGTGGACCCTGTCGGAGAAGGAGAGCAGATGAGCACGATCGTCACCGGATACGTCTCGACCCCCGAGGGCGAGGCCGCCCTCGAGTGGGCGCTGCGCCACGCGGCGTCCACCGGCGCGCGCCTCGTCGTCGTCGCGTCGGACAGCCCGCACCCGGACGTCTCGCCCGAGACCGTCGTCGAGCAGATCGAGGCGCGCCTCGACGAGGCCGGCGTCGCGCACGAGGTCGTCCAGTTCGTGGGCGCCAGCGGCGCCGCCGACTCGATCCTCGACCACGCCTCCCGCGCCGACGCCGAGCTCGTCGTCATCGGCCAGCGCCGGCGCTCCCCGGTCGGCAAGATCGTCCTCGGCTCGACGTCGCAGCGCATCCTCCTGGAGGCGGACTGCCCCGTCGTGGCGGTCAAGGCGCCGCGCTGACGGTGCGACCCCGGCGACCCCGGCGGGTCCGCGCCGCGAGGTCGGCGGCGTGCCCTTCGGCCATGCCGGCCTGAGGTCGAACGGCTCCATACCGACGGAATCTGTGCGAAACCTGTCCGTGGGTCACAGCGTGGGCTTAATGTGAGACGGATTACTCACTTTTCCCCACCGATCGGAGCACTCCATGTCTTCCATCCGACGCTTCCCGCGACTCGTCGTCGCGACGGTCGCGGCGATGCTGCTCGGCCTCACGCTGAGCACCTCGGCCGCGGTCGCGGAGCCCAGCCCGACGCTCGAGCCCGAGGTCCCCTCGTTCGTCGACGTCCCGGAGACGCACTCGTTCTACGAGCACATCACCCTCATCGCCAGCTGGGGCCTCGTCAAGGGCTTCGCCGACGACACCTTCCGCCCGAACAGCCCGGTCACCCGCGGCCAGCTGGCCGTCATCGCCTACAAGTACCTGGGCGAGCCGGAGTTCACCCCGCCGGAGGAGTCGCCCTTCTCCGACATGACGCCGGAGCACACGTTCTACAAGCACGTCACGTGGCTCGCCGCGACCGAGGTCGTCAACGGCTACGAGGACGGCACCTTCCGTCCGAACGGCAAGCTCTCGCGCGGCCAGCTCGCGTCGATCCTGTTCAACCTGATCGGCCCGGGCTCCGGCGACGGCGAGTACACGGCGCCGGAGGAGTCCCCGTTCGAGGACGTCGACGAGGACTACGTCTTCTACCCGCACATCGCGTGGCTCGAGGAGACCGGCATCGTCAACGGCTACGGCGACGGCACCTTCCGTCCGGACGCGGCGCTGACCCGCGGCCAGACCGCCGTCATCATCGTCAAGGTCGACCGGTTCCTGTACCCGCCGTCCTGATCCACCACCGCACGACCCCGGACCCCCGGTCCCTGCACCCGCAGGGGCCGGGGGTCCGGCCGTTCCCGGTCCGACCTGACCCTCCGGGTGACTACCCTCGGTGCCCGACCGGGGTGGACGTCGTCCCGGCGGACCCCGAACGGAGCCCCTCGTGTCGACCACCCGGCGCCTCCCCCGCCTCGCCCTCGTGACGATCACCGCCGTCCTGCTGTCGCTCGGCCTGACCTCGGCCACGACCACCGCGACGGCCGCCGCGCCGCAGTTCTCCGACGTCCCGCCGACGCACACGTTCTACGAGCACATCACGGCGATGGCCGAGGACGGCCTGGTCAACGGGTTCGTCGACGGCACCTTCCGCCCAAGCGCCAGCCTGACCCGCGGCCAGCTCGCGGTCGTGCTGTTCAACGCGATCGGCGACGACTACACGCCGCCCGCGCAGGCCCGGTTCTCCGACGTCCCGCGCACCCACAGCTTCTACCGGCACATCTCGTACCTGAGCGCCGAGGGCGCCATCTCCGGCTTCGCCGACGGCACCTTCCGCCCGAACGCGCCCGTCACCCGCGGCCAGTTCTCGGCGATCATCGTCAACCTGCTCGACGAGCCCACGGGCCAGCCCGAGCGTCGGTACTTCTCGGACGTGCCGCCGTCGCACACCTTCTACCGGCACATCGGGCACATGTACGAGGCCGACGTGATCAAGGGCTTCGCCGACGGCACGTTCCGGCCGAACGCCTCGCTCACGCGCGGTCAGTTCTCCGTCGTCATGGCCAACTTCTTCGGCCTGCTGCGCTGAGTCCCGCCCGATCCGCGAGAACCGTCGCGCCGACCGCCGCCGAGGTCTAGCCTCAGGCGTGATCGGGGCGGTCGGTCGCCCCGCCGACGAAACGGAGCACTCCATGTCACCCAGGCGCCTCCCCCGCCTCACCCTCGCCGTCGTCGCGGCCGTCCTGCTCTCGCTCGGGCTCAGCACCGGCGGTGCCACCGCCTCGTCCGCCCAGCGCTTCACGGACGTCCCGCCGACCCACACCTTCTACGAGCACATCACCTTCATCGCGGGCGAGGGCTTCGTGCAGGGCTACCCGGACGGCACCTTCCGTCCGAACACCGCCCTGACCCGCGGCCAGTTCGCCGTGATCGTCTACAACTCCAGCTACACCGACGACTACACGCCGCCGAAGCGCTCGCCGTTCAAGGACGTGCCGACGTCGCACTCCTTCTACAAGCACATCGCGTACCTGCACGACGCCGGCGTCATCGACGGCTTCTCCGACGGCACGTTCCGCCCCAACGCCCCGCTGACCCGCGGCCAGCTCGCCGTCATCCTCTACAACCCCAACGGCGGACCGGCGCCGTCGCGTCCGACGTTCTCGGACGTGCCGCGCTCGCACACGTTCTACCGGCACGTCGAGCAGCTCGTCGACCGTGGCGTCGTCAACGGCTACCCCGACGGCACGTTCCGCCCCAACACGGCGCTGACCCGCGGCCAGCTGGCCGTGATCGTCTTCAACTCCTTCCGCTCCGACCGCGGCGCGGACGCCCTGCGCGTCGGCTGACCCGTCCCGTCGAGACCCCCGTCCCGCGCCCACGCGCGGGCGGGGGTCTCGTCGTGTTCCCGGATCCCGGGACAGCGGCGCGCCGCCGGGTCTACCGTCGCTGCAGACCGGGACGGCCGGGCCGTCCCCCGACGAACGGAGCCTCCCATGTCCCTCAGGCGTCTCCCCCGCCTCGCCGTCGCGACGATCGCGGCCGCGCTGTTGTCCGTCGGGCTCGTCGCCACGACGCCCGCCACCGCTGCGGCGCCGACGTTCTCGGACGTCCCGCCGTCGCACTCCTTCTACAAGCACGTCACCTGGCTCGCCGAGCAGGGCCTCGTCAACGGCTACGGCGACGGCACCTTCCGCCCCGGCACGTCGCTCACGCGCGGACAGTTCGCCGTCATCGTGTTCAAGTCCGACGCGCCCGACGACTACGTGCCGCCGGCGACGCCCCAGTTCTCCGACGTGCCGACCTCGCACCCGTTCTACAAGCACATCTCGTGGCTGGCGGAGGAGGGCGTCGTCTCGGGCTTCTCGGACGGGACCTTCCGCCCCGGCGCGTCGCTCACGCGCGGCCAGCTCGCGGTGATCCTCACCCGGGCGATCGCGCCCGGCTACACCCCGCCGCCCACGCCGCGCTTCTCCGACGTCCCGACCTCGCACAGCTTCTACAAGCACGTGTGGTTCATGGTCGAGTTCGGCGTCGTCGACGGCTTCCCCGACGGCACCTTCCGCCCCAACAGCCCGCTGACCCGCGGCCAGTTCGCGGTCATCCTCTACCGCGCAGCGCACCCGAGCGCGGACGTCGAGGACTGATCGACGCTGCCGCGAGGGCTCCCGGACCCCAGGGTCCGGGAGCCCTCGCCGTGCATCGGGGCGAAACCTGCACGGGGCCGAGGACGCGGGCGTAGCGCCCGAAAGGCCGGGACCATCTCCCAGGTTCCCTCGCAGGCTGGAGCACGTATGACCCGCAGCCGTTCCCTCCGTCGGCTCGCCGTCGGCCTCCTCACCGACGTCCCCCCGTCGCACTCCTTCTCCATGCACATCCGCTACCTCAGCGACAACGACTTCGTGGACGGCGACGCCGACGGCACGTCCCGTCCGAGCACGCCCGGCACCCGTGGACAGATCGCGGTGAACATCGACACGATCGCGCACCAGGTCAGCTGAGCGCCCCGCACGTCCGGACCGCCCGGCGTCAGGACGCCGACGGACCGAGGGCGTCGTCGCGACCCGGGCGCGCCGGCGGGTCCGAGGGCCGGACGCTGCCGCCCGGGTCGGCCCCCTCGGGGCGAGGTCCGCTGCCTACCCCGGCCGCGTCGTACGGAGCGGCACCACCGCGCCGCGGGACGGACCTGCCGAAAAGTCGTACGGACGCCCGAACCTACGCGTAACCTGCTCGTACCGGGGGGTCCGACCATGAACAGGAGTTCCATGACCATCTCCCGTCGCGCGCGCCACGTGGTGATCGGCGTCGTCGCCGCCCTGATGCTCGCCCTCGCCCCCTCCGGCGCCGCCATCGCCGCCGACGACGACTACTCGTTCTCGGACGTCCCGGAGACGCACAGCTTCTACGAGCACATCTCCTGGATGGCCTACTTCGGCTACATCAAGGGCTACGCCGACGGCACGTTCCGCCCGAGCCAGCCCATCACGCGCGGGCAGCTCGCCGTCATCATGTACAAGTACAACGGCGCGGACGAGTACTTCGAGCCGCCGGCGACGTCGCCCTTCAAGGACGTCCCGACCACGCACACGTTCTACAAGCACATCGCCTGGATGGCCGACCAGGGCCTGGTCAAGGGCTTCAGCGACGGAACCTTCCGCCCGAGCGCCGAGCTCACGCGCGGTCAGGCGGCCGTCGTCCTGTTCAAGGACTACTGGGGCCCCGAGGGCGAGTACTACGAGGCCCCGTCCAAGGCGACCTTCACGGACGTGCCGACGACTCACTCGTTCTACCGGCACATCAGCTGGCTCGTCGAGGAGGACATCGCCAAGGGGTTCGCGGACAAGACGTTCCGCCCGAGCGTCTCGGTCACCCGCGGTCAGACGGCCGTGTTCCTGTACAACTATGACGACCTGTACTGGAGCGAGATCCAGCGCTGACGTCGTCGCACCGCACGTCCGGACCCCGGTCCGCCCCTCCCCGGGCGGGCCGGGGTCCGGCACGTGGACCGAGGGGCGCGACGTGGACCCGCGTGCTGAGATGGAGCCATGACTCTGGATGGTGAGTACGAGCCGGGCACGCTGCAGTGGGTCCGCGAGCAGGTGGCGCTCTACGAGGCGACGGACGGACGCGAGGGCAACACCCTCGACGGCGACCCCATCGTCGTGATCACGAGCCGCGGCGCGAAGTCCGGCAAGCTGCGCAAGAACCCGGTGATGCGGGTCGAGCGGGACGGTCGCTACGTCGCGGTCGCGTCCAAGGGCGGGGCGCCCGAGCACCCGTCGTGGTACGCGAACTTCGTCGAGCACCCCGTCGTCGACCTGCAGGACGGCCCCGAGCCGCACTCCTACCGGGCGCGCCTGCTCGAGGGCGACGAGCGCGCCGAGTGGTGGCAGCTCGCCGTCGACACCTGGCCGACGTACGCGGAGTACCAGCAGAAGACCGACCGCGAGATCCCGGTCTTCCTGCTCGAGCGCGTCGAGGACTGAGCGCTCCGGACCGGGTGGCGCCGTCGGGCGTCGTCCGGTTCGATGAGCCCGTGCCCCTGCGCAACGGCGACCACGGCTACGGGTCGGTCACGAAGGTCCTGCACTGGCTCACGTTCGTGCTGCTCGTCCTCCAGCTCGTCCTCGGGTACGGGATGGAGGCGTTCGCGGAGGCGCTGTTCGAGGAGCGGGCGCCGGGCCAGTCCGGGGGCGACCGCGTCCGCGCCGGCGACGACCAGCTCGTCTTCGCGCACGCCTACCTCGGCATCGCGATCCTGGCGCTCGCCGTGGTCCGGCTGCTGTGGCGCGTCTCGACGCCGCTGCCGCCGTGGTCGGACCGGCTCGGCCCGGTGGCCCGTCGCGTCGAGTCGTGGGTCGAGCGGGTGCTCTACGCGACGCTCTTCGTCGTCCCGCTCAGCGGCATCGCGCTGCTCTACTACTCCGGCGAGGAGCGCGAGCTGGCCGGACGCCGGGAGTGGCTCCCACCGTCCGACGTCGTGAGCGACGACCTCGTGCTGGGGCTGCACGTCGGCGGGCACCTCGTCCTCTACGCGGGGTTCGCCGTCCACGTCGGGCTCGCGCTGAGCCGCCGCACCGTCGCCCGCATGACGTGAGGCGACGGTCGCGGGACGCCGCACGGCCCCGTGGGTCACTACGGTGGACCCGAGCCCCCCCCCGAAGGAGCAGCCCATGACCTCCACCGTCACCGGATCCGTCCCCGACGAGGCCGACCGCCCCCACCTGCAGCGCGCCGTCGACCTCGCCGCAGAGGCCCTCGCCACGGGCAACGAGCCGTTCGGCTCCGTCCTCGTGGGAGCGGACGGCACCGTGATGGCCGAGGACTACAACCGCGAGTCCGAGGGCGACCCCACGACGCACCCCGAGCTCACGCTCGCCCGGTGGGCCGCGCTCAACCTGACCCCCGAGGAACGTGCCGCTGCCACCGTCTACACGTCCGGCGAGCACTGCGCGATGTGCGCCAGCGCCCACGCCTACTGCGGGGTCGGGCCGATCGTCTACGCCAGCTCGAGCGAGCAGCTCGGCACCTGGTGGGCCGAGCTCGGTGCGGAGTGGGCGCCGCTGGCGCCGCTGCGCATCACCGACGTCGCCCCCGAGATCCCGGTCCGCGGCCCGTTCGAGGAGTACGCCGAGCAGGTCCACCGGCTCCTGGTCGCCCGGTTCACGCAGGACTGACGCCGGGCGCCCGGGAGGTCTACAGCTCGACGCGGATGAGAGCGATCCGCTCCAGCAGCTCCTCGAGGGCCTCCTCGAACTCTGCGGCCGCGTGGTCCTCCCCGAGGCTGCGCCGCAGACGCGCGACAGTCGGGAAGTCCCGGAGCCGCTCGTCGTCGGTCTCGCCGTCGTCGAGGACGTCGAGCGGACCGATGTCGGCACCGTGGGTCGAGACCTCGAGCAGCAGGTGACCCAGCAGGAAGCTCGTGAAGGAGCGGTACGCGGCGGCGGCCGCCTCGTCGCTGAAGCCGCTGTCGCACAGGCCGGCCAGGAACGTCTCGACCCAGTCGAGGCTGCGCAGCGGGGGACGCAGCCACGGCGCCCCCGGCGGGCGTGAGGCCACCAGCGGGAACGACCTCGGGTGGGCCAGGGCCACGCGACGGACGCCGTGCGCGAGTCGCTGCAGGAAGTCCTGCCAGCCCGACTCCGGGGCGGCGAGCACCTCGGGGTCGGCGTGCAGGTGCCCGATCAGTGCCTCGACGACGGCGTCCAGCAGCTCCTCCTTGCCGGGCACGTGGTGGTAGAGCGACATGGCCTCCACCCCGAGGCGGGTGCCCAGCCGTCGCATCGTCAACGTCGGGAGCCCGGACTCCTCGATGTGCTGGAGCGCCGTCTCGACGACCCGGTCCCGGTCGAGCGCGACCCGGGCCGAGGGAGGCTCCTCGCCGAGCACCACGGCCGCGTCGGCGTCGACCTCGCCGTTCGCGTCGGTGCGGCGGAGCGTCGCGTCCTCGGACTCGGTTCCGTCGGCGTCGCTTCCGTCCGCGTCACGTCCGTCGACGGGGTCGTCGGCAGGTGGCATGCGGCCTCCTCGGGTCCGTACCCACGGTACCGACGTCGCGCGTCCCCGCACGGCACTGAGACGTCCGTATGCGGGAGCGGGACCGGCAGGGATCGGACCCGCCCCGGGCCGGCCTCCCGCCCTACGCTGTCCCTGCCCGTCCCAGGAGGACCCATGAACCAGGCAGCAGCCGTCACCAGCACCCCCACCCAGGCCCAGCGGCTCGGCGCAGAAGGTCTCGGCACCTTCTGGCTCGTCCTCGGCGGCTGCGGCACCGCGATCTTCGCCGGCGAGCAGGTCGGCTACCTCGGCGTCGCCCTCGCGTTCGGCCTGACGGTCCTGACCGGCGCGTACGCCTTCGGCCCCGTCTCCGGCGGCCACTTCAACCCGGCGGTCTCGGTCGGCCTGGCGACTGCCGGGCGCTTCGCCTGGAAGGACGTGCCCGCCTACGTGGTAGCGCAGGTCGTCGGCGCGACGGTCGCCGGGGCGGTCCTGCTCGCGATCGCCTCCGGCCTCGACGGCTTCAGCGCGAGCGAGAGCGGCTTCGCCAGCAACGGCTTCGGCGACCGCTCCCCCGCCGGCTACGGACTGACGGCGGTCGTCATCGCCGAGGTCGTGCTCACGGCGTTCTTCGTCTTCGTGATCCTGGGCGCGTCCGCCAGGCGCGCCGCCGCCGGCTTCTCCGGGCTCGCGATCGGTCTCGCGCTCACCCTCGTCCACCTCGTGAGCATCCCGGTCAGCAACACGTCCGTGAACCCCGCCCGCTCGCTCGGCGTCGCCTGGTTCGCCGGAGGTGACGCCCTGGGCCAGGTGTGGGTGTTCATCCTCGCCCCGGTGGTGGGCGCGGCGATCGCGGGCCTGAGCCACGCGTTCCTGCTCGGCGACGACACGTAACCACCGAAGCGGTCCACGCGTCGTCCCGAGCACCGTCCCGGACGGCGCCCTCGGCTCGCCGGTCCGCTCAGGGCTTGACCGCGAGCACCGGGCAGGTCGCGTCGAGCAGGATGCGCTGGGCCGTGCTGCCGAAGATCATCTTGCCCACCGCGCTGCGGTGGGCCAGACCCAGCACGACGAGCCGGGCGTCGCGTCGCTGCGCCACCTGGACGACGGAGTCGCTCGGGTCGTGCAGGTCGCCGTGGTCGACGACCAGACGGCCGGCGAGGTCGGGCCAGCGTCGGGCCACGTCCTCGGCGTCGGGCCCGGCCTCGTGCCGTTCGGCGGGGACGAGCATGACCTCCTCCTGCGGCGCCCGGGCGGCCTCCGCGGCCGCGGCGCGCAGCGCGGTGGAGGCCGGCTTCACGCCCCGCATCGCCTTCCAGGCCAACGACTACCAGGAGGCGCAGGCCATGGTCAGCGTCGGTCTCGGCATCGCCCTGGCGCCCCGGACGGCGACCGTCAACCAGCACCCCGACGTCCGCGTCGTGTCGCTCGGCGACTTCGCCCCCGCCCGCCGCATCCTCGTCGCCCACCGCACGGGTCGCATGCGCGCCGCCGCCGAGCTCGCCCTGCGGGAGTCGCTCGTCGACGCCGCCGAGGCCTACCGCCTGCGCTGACCGGCGTCCGGCCCCGGCGCCCGGGGTCGGCTCACGCGACCTTCACGGCAGGCACTGGTCGTAGGCGTTCCTCACCGCGAGGATGGTGTTGATCGCCCCGAACAGCTTGTAGGCGAAGCCCAGCTTGCCGAACGCGCTCGGGAAGGGGGCCGACTCGGCGGCCTTGTAGTCGAGGAACGACCCGACGGCGTGCTGGCCGTACGCGTCGTTGCTCCCCGTCTCGACGTTCGGCATGGGGAAGGTCGAGCTCCCTGCGGCGAGGGAGAAGGCCGCCGAGAGGCAGCGCTGCGCCGTCTCGATGGCGGCACACGCGTCCTCGAAGCCCTGCCCGCAGAGGATCTGCCGAGTGCTGATCGCCTCGGCGAACTGGTCCTGCGCGGTCGCGACCTGCTGGGTCGGGGTGGGGCTGCCGTCGCAGTGGGCGACCAGGCCGAAGGGGTTCCCGGCGGCCGATCCCTTCCAGTGGTCCACGGAGACCGCGCCGCACACCTTCGGCTCGAGACCGGAGAAGTCCGGTGCCGCGCCGTCCCAGTCCGAGTAGGCGGCATCGACCGAGCAGCCGGCATCCCACCTGCAGGCCATGACGTGGCGGTCGAGGTCGCTGAACGCCCCACGGAACGTCACGGTGCCCTCGATCACCGAGAGACCGAAGGCGCCGTGGTCGATGTCGACGTCGATCAGGTCCGACGACTCGCCCTCGGGGTCCGTCTCGACCTCGAGCCCGGTCGTGGCGTACCCGATGCGCGTCGACGCGAGGTCGACCTGCCCCTGGCCCGCGACACGGATTCCTCTCCACCGGTTCGTGTCCGGGTCCGTCGCGTCGCCGTCGTCGCTGGAGTCCCCGCCCGCGGAGTCGTCGTACATCGTCGTGAGCACCGCCGGGTCGGACGTCGTCCCCCCACCCAGCACCTCGCCGAGGACGAGCAGCTGTCCGTGCTGGAACTTCGCCACCGCGCCCGGACCCACCGTCAGCGTCACGCCCTCGGGAATCACGAAGGACGGGTTCCCGTAGATGGTGGGGACCAGGTTGCCGGAGATCGGCAGGCTGGCGTCCTCCTCCAGCGACCCACTCAGGAACAGCTCACGATTCGCACCGTCGGTCGTGTTGCCCGACAGCCTCGCCAGGTCCAGCAGGCTCTCCTGCACCTGGACCGGACGCCCCGTCGAGACGAACGTGTTCCCCGAGATCCGCGGCCGATCCAGGAACCAGCCCTCGATCACCGGACGATCGGTCA